>Ga0116134_1001655_pt1 | contig 11132 bp, 9 predicted proteins | sample June2015DPH_19_5_FD_89737 | JGI IMG/M metagenome (GOLD analysis project Ga0116134, IMG submission 89737) | Peatland microbial communities from SPRUCE experiment site at the Marcell Experimental Forest, Minnesota, USA - June2015DPH_19_40 | ecosystem: Environmental > Terrestrial > Soil > Wetlands >...
GCTGCTCGGTCGCCAGCTCTTATCCAGATTGTCGATCAGCTTGGGATCGTACAGGCACAGGCTCTGCTGGCGCGCATAGGTCGCCATGTAGCGGCGGAAGATCGCCAACGGCTCCTGCGCGACGCGCAGCGCCTTGCGGTTCGACACCGCGCTCATCATGCCGGCGCGCGTGAGCTGCTCGGCGTTGCGCGCGATCGCTAAGTCCATCTCCGCGGCAGGCACCACCTCGTCGCAGATCAGGCGGCCTTCCGCCGTATCGGCGTGAAACACGCGCTCGTAGAAAATGCCCTCGCGGGCGAGCTTGATGCCGGTGAGGCGCGGCAGCCGCAGATTGGCGGCGCCTGGGATGAAGCCTTCCTTGCTGGCCGGCAAGTTGAAATAGGAGCCGGGCTCGGCGATGACGCGATCCATGATGGTGAGAAGCTGACAGCCGCCGCCGATGGCGAACGCCTCGACCGCGGCGATCCACGGCTTCTCGACATAGTCCTCGAACTCTTCGTCGTAGGATTCCGACCGCCAATGGCCGCGGAAGATCTTGTGGAGAAGGCCAAGCTCGCGCTCGATGAAGAACTCGACGAACGAGATTTGGCCGTAATAAAGATGCGTGAGGTTGATGCCGGCATTGAAGATGCGCCGGCCGGCATATTTCGGATGCTCGACCGTGCCGCCGCGCAGCACGCCGACTTCGATGGCATCATCGAGCAGAACGAGGTCGACCGCGGTCTCCAGGGCGGCGGTCGCCTGATCGTCCTCGGCGTTGAGGAATTTGGTATTGGTCAAGATGACGTGGCCGACCTTGCCGATCCGCTCGACCTTGGCCGGGCCGAGGTCCAAAAATCCGCTGCGGCGGAACGCCGGCAGACGCTCCAGCGCCTCGGGTTTCGGCTTGAGCATCGCGTGGATCAGATGCATGCCGATGCGTTCGTCAGCGAGGAGGTGCGCGACGAACAAGCCCTGGTCGAGTTCGAGGCCTTCCTTGGCGCTCTGCTGCTTGAGCGCGCGCTCCGCGGCGATCCGCGCAGGTGTCGGCAGCAGCGCGGGATAGCGCGCGGACGCCGCGGCCAGCAATTCGCTGACACGCAGTGTGCGCGCGCCATGATCGGTCAAGTCGTCATAGATCGCCGCGGCGTGGCGGCGGAAAAATCGTTCCTTGACCGCGCGGGCGCTCGCCGCATCGAGATGGGCGCAATAATCACCGACGGCGGCCGCATCGACGGCAAGCGCGCCGCTCAGAACCGGTTCGGCGAGGGTTGGGGTGACGGCCAATTGCTGCTGCACGAAAACCTCCCTGGTTCGCGCCGCATCTTATTCGCGGGTGTGCGGCTAAATCCGGTATAGCGAGGTTCGCTCGGCCGCGCCACCGCCCGGCCGGCAGGGCGACAGGCGCTTTAACTGTAGCGCCGATATTGCCGCGGCGCATCCGACGGCACGATCACCTTGCCGATCGGCCACAGCGCTATCCCGGCGAGCTTTAAATGCGCCCAGGCGAACGGGATGCCGATGATGGTGACCGCCAACAGGATGGCCGTGAACAAATGGCCGAGCGCCAGCCACCAGCCGGCGAGAACGAGCCAGATCAGATTGCCGAGGAAGCCGAACGGCCCGGTCCCGGTATCGTCGCGGCCATAATATTCGGCGCGCGACACAGCGGTCTGGCCGAACGGCATCAGCGTGTAGACGGCGATATTGAACGCCGCCCGCGCCCACGGCAGGCCGACGATGGTGATCGCCATGATGACGCTCGCGATCAGCCAGCCGACCGCCATCCACAGCCCGCCGAAGACGATCCACGCGATATTCAGCAACAGCGCAAGCACGGACATGGACATCCCTTCGCGCAAGCGGCGCTCGCCACTCGCCGGGATGTAACCACGCATGGCCAAATGCGCCAGTCCACGCCGGACTGCCGCGCCTGCCTCACTGCTACGCGTGAGCTTCGAACACTTCGCCTTCGACCGACCAGGTATCGCCCTTGCGCAGCAGCGCATTGAGGTCGCGCTTCTTACCGGCCGCGACCTGGCGGTTCTGCTCGGCGACGGCGCCGTCGAACGCCGGCGCCGGGTTGCAATAAATGACCCCGAGCGCCACGGGGAAGTTGCCGACCGGCATGTCGATCAGAAGCTTGGCGATCACATTGTTGGTCTCGTCGTGGACGAGAATGCCCGCCGCCTCCGGCGTCTGGCCGTCGAGGGCGACGACTTCGAGCGCCCAGGTCTCGCGATTGAGCCGCAGCCCCTTGTTGCCGCCGGCGAACAGCATCGGCTTTCCCGATTCGAGCCAAAGCTGGGAGTCGGGGGCAGCCTTCTTGCCGGCGAATTTCTCGAACGCGCCGTCATTGTAGACGATGCAGTTCTGATAGATCTCGACGAAGCTGGTGCCGCGGTGCGCGTGCGCCCGCGCCAGGATCTCCGGCGTTTTGCTCTGCGCCAGGTCATAGGAGCGGGCGATGAAGCGCGCGCCGGCGCCGAGCGCGAACGCGCACGGATTGAGCGGCCGGTCGACCGATCCGAACGGCGTCGACGGCGAATGCTTGCCGGACCGGCTGGTCGGCGAATATTGGCCCTTGGTCAGGCCGTAGATCTCGTTGTTGAACAACAGCACCTGGCAATCGAGATTGCGGCGCAACAGGTGCAGCATGTGATTGCCGCCGATCGACAGGCCGTCGCCGTCGCCGGTCACGATCCAGACATCGAGCTCCGGGTTGGCGAGCTTGACGCCGGTCGCGATCGCCGGCGCGCGGCCGTGGATGGTGTGATAGCCGTAGGTCTCGACGTAATAGGGGAAGCGGCTGGAGCAGCCGATGCCGGAGATGCAGACCGTGTTCTCGCGGCGCGCCCCGATCTCGGCGAGCGTGCGCTGCACCGATTTCAGGATCGAATAGTCGCCGCAGCCGGGGCACCAGCGCACCTCCTGATCGGAGGCGAAATCGGCGGCCGTGAATTTCGGAATGGCGTTCATTGCATCAGCTCCTCAAGCCAGCGCCTGTTCGATCGCGGCTTCGATCTCGGCAACCATGAACGGCTGACCGGAAACTTTGTTGAAGGGTTTGGCGTCGATGAGAAACTGGTCGCGGAGAACGGTCTTGAGCTGACCGGTGTTCATCTCGGGAACGAGGACGCGCTCGTAGCCCTTCAGCAGAGCCCCGAGGTTGCGCGGCAGCGGCCACAGATGACGCACATGGATGTGGGAGACATCGCCGCCGCGCGCGCGCACCCGTCGCACCGCCTGCTGGATCGAGCCGTAGGTCGAGCCCCAGCCGACCACGGCGAGCTTGCCACGCGTCTCGCCCAAGGCGACGTCCTGCTCCGGAATGAACTTGGCGATGCCGTCGATCTTCGCTTTGCGCGTGTCCGTCATCTTCTGGTGATTGGCGGAATCGTAGCTGATCGCGCCGGTCGAGAAGCTTTTTTCGATGCCACCGATGCGGTGGGTCAGGCCGGGCGTGCCGGGCTTGATCCAGATGCGCTTCAATGTTTCCGGGTCGCGCTGATAGGGATTGACCTTGCCCTCGGAGGGCGCCTTGTCGAAGAACGTGACCGGAAAGGCTTCATACGCGGCCAGATCGGGAATGCGCCACGGCTCAGCGGCATTGGCAATGTAGCCGTCGGTCAACAAGATGACCGGGGTCATGAATTGCACCGCGAGCCGCACCGCTTCGATCGCGACTTCGAAGCAGTCGGAGGGGCTGCGCGCGGCGATCACAACCAGCGGCGCGTCGCCGTTGCGGCCATAGACCGCCTGATAGAGATCCGACTGCTCGGTCTTGGTCGGCAGCCCGGTCGAAGGACCGCCGCGCTGCACATTGACGACGACCAGCGGCAGCTCGGACATGATGGCGAGGCCGAGCGCCTCGCCCTTGAGCGCGATGCCGGGGCCTGACGACGTGGTGACGCCGAGCTGGCCGGCATAGGAGGCGCCGATCGCCGAGCAGATCGCGGCGATTTCGTCCTCGGCCTGGAACGTCGTGACCTCGTATTCCTTGAGCCGCGCCAGATAGTGCAGGATCGGGCTCGCCGGCGTGATCGGATAGGAACCGAGAAACAGCGGCAGGCCGGCGAGCTGGCTCCCCGCCACCAGGCCGAGCGCGACTGTCTCGCCGCCTGTTACCGTGCGGTAAAGCCCGGGCGCCATTTCGGCGCGCGGCAGCCGGACCTGCTTAAGCGGCGTGCCGATTTCGGCATTCTCGCCGTAAGCGTGGCCGGCATTGAGCGCCGCGACGTTGGCGGCGACGAGTTTATCGCTCTTGGCGCCGAACTTTGTCTTCAATGAATCGATCAACGGCTGACGGTCGCGGTCGAACATCCACAAAGCGAGCCCAAGCGCCCACATGGCCTTGCAGCGCAGGCCGTCGCGATTGCTCAGGCCGACCGGCTTGACCGCTTCCAGCGTCAGGCGGGCGATGTCGAGCGCGACGACCTGATAGGGCGCGAGCGTCCCATCCTCGAGCGGATTATCGACATAACCCGCCTTCTCCAGATTGCGCTCGTCGAACGCGCCGGCGTCGGCGATGATAAGGCCGCCCGGGCGCAGCGCGGCCAGATTGACCTTGAGCGCGGCCGGGTTCATCGCCATCAACACGTCGGGCACGTCGCCCGCGGTATCGATCGAGGTCGAGCCGAAATTGATCTGGAACGCCGAGACGCCGAAGGTCGTGCCCTGCGGCGCCCGAATCTCTGCCGGAAAGTCGGGAAAGGTGGCGAGATCGTTGCCGGCGAGCGCCGTCGACAGTGTGAACTGACTGCCGGTCAACTGGATGCCGTCCCCGGAGTCGCCGGCGAAGCGCATCACCACGGCTTCCGGCGACGCCGGCGGATTGATTTCGGTCGTGGGGGTGCTGGCAACAGCGATGGTCATGTCAGTTCCTCTGCGTGTCGGTAGTCGTTGTCTTTGTTGTCTCTATGCTTGCTTCTGCGTTGTTTGTTTCGTCAGCCGCCGGTGGCCCGATCCTCGATATCGATCGCGACCGCCTCGCACGCGTGCGCCAGATCCAGAAACTCCGCCTGCTGCGCGGCATCCGGCGATGTCAGCGCCTCTTGCTTGAATTTTGCCGCCTGGTCCCACCAGTAGATCGCCTCGATCATGCGAAAAACTCCTGCGCCTTGGTCAGGGCCCGCACCAGACAATCGACCTCGTCGCGCGTGTTGTAGAGCGCGAACGACGCGCGGCAGGTGGCGGCGACGCCGAAGCGTTCGAGGAGCGGCATCGCGCAGTGGGTGCCGGCGCGGACCGCGACGCCCGAGCGGTCGATAATGGTGGCGAAGTCGTGCGGATGCGCGCCCTCGAGTTCGAACGAGACGATGGCGCCCTTGTCCTTCGCCGTGCCGATGATGCGCAGCGAATTGATCTCGCGCAGCCGCTCGTGGGCGTAGGCGACGACGGCCGATTCATGCGCCCGGATGCGCGGCTTGCCGATCGAGGCGATATAGTCGATCGCCGCGCCGAGCCCGATCGCCTGCACGATCGGCGGCGTGCCGGCTTCGAAGCGGTGCGGCGGCGTGCCGTAAGTAATGCGGTCCTGAAAGACTTCCCGGATCATCTCGCCGCCGCCGTTGAACGGCGGCATGGCCGCGAGATGGTCGTATCTGCCGTACAGCGCGCCGATGCCGGTCGGCCCGTAGAGCTTGTGGCCGGTGACGACGTAGAAGTCGCAGTCGATGTCGCGCACGTCGACGTCGAGGTGAACGGCCGCCTGCGAGCCGTCGATCAGCACCGGAATTCCGCGCGCATGGGCAATGCGCACCACGTCCTTGACCGGCACGACGGTGCCGAGCACGTTCGACATGTGCGTGAGCGCAACGAGCTTGGTGCGGTCGGTCAGCAGATTCTCGAATTCGTCGAGCAGAAAATTGCCGTCATCGTCGACCGGAGCCCACTTGATCACCGCGCCGTGCCGCTCGCGCAGGAAATGCCATGGCACGATGTTGGCGTGGTGCTCCATGATCGACAGCACGATTTCATCGCCGGGCCGGACGCGCTCGCGCCCGAACGTCTGGGCGACGATGTTGATCGCCTCGGTCGCGCTGCGGGTGAAGATGATCTCTTCGCTGCGTTCGGCGTTGAGGAGTTTCGCGACCTTGCCGCGGGCGTCCTCGTAGGCCTCGGTCGCGGCGTTGGCGAGATAGTGCAGGCCGCGATGCACGTTGGCGTATTCGGCGGTATAGGCCTGGTGCAGACGGTCGAGCACGGCCTTCGGCTTCTGCGCGGAGGCGGCGTTGTCGAGATAGACGAGCGGCTTGCCGTGCACCGCCATGGCAAGGATCGGGAAATCCTCGCGGACCCGTCCGATGTCGTAGCTGCCGTTCTTCACCGCCGGATGCGAGGCTTCCCGATCCATGGCTTCACCCTCGGCTCGTGAGCCAGCCGGCCGCGGTATCCAACAGCGCGTTCCTCAGAGCTTCGTCGCCGATCGCCTCGACCGCCTCGCCGACGAAAGCTTGTATGAGCAACGCCTCGGCTTCCCGCGCCGGGATGCCGCGCGCCATCAGGTAGAATTTGAGATCGCCGTCGAGCGCGCCGGTCGTCGCGCCGTGGCCGCACTGCACGTCGTCGGCGAAGATTTCGAGCTCGGGCTTATGAGAGGCCTCGGCGCCTTCAGATAACAACAGCGCCCGCGACATCATCTTGGCGTCGGTCTTTTGCGCGCCTGGCCGCACGGTGATCTTGCCCTGGAACACGCCGCGGGCTTCACCGTCGAGCACCGACTTGAACAATTCGCGCGCCTGGCAGCCGCCGACCGCATGGTCCGCGACGAGCGTGGTGTCGACATGCTGGCGGCCGGTTAGAAGATTGACGCCGCGAATGTCGGCCGTCGTGCCCTCGCCGGCAAAGCGCAGGAAGAGCTGGTTGCGCACCACCGCGCCGCCGGTCGCAAAGGTGAAATCGTTGAACTTGGCGCGGGCGCCGAGCGTCGCCATCAGGCTCGCCACATGCAGCGCGCCCGTTCCTTCGTTGACGATCTTGACGTGATCGACGCTCGCCTCGTCGTCGACCACCAGCTCGAGCGCGGTGTTGACCTGATAATCGATGCCGGCCGCGCCTTGGTGGCTTTCGATGAGCGCAACGCGCGCGCCCTTTTCGACCACGACGAGGGACCGCATGAATATCGCCGCGGGCTTGTCGGCGACGGTGGCGAAGACGAGGTGAAGCGGCCGCTCAATCACGACGCCAGCAGCAATGTGGATCAGCGCGCCATCGCCCATCAGCGCCGCGTTGACATCGACGGCCGCGTCGCGCACCGGAAACACCCGGCCGAAATACGTGGCGGCCAGCGGATCGCCGTCGGCCAACGCTTGCGCCATCGACCGAACGCTCAAGCCGGGCTCGAGACCGGCGAGATCGGACAATTCGGCGACGAAGCTGCCGTCAACGAACACCAGGCGGCGGCTCGCGACATCGCTCGGCAGCCGGCCGGCAGCCGCCGCCCGCTTCTTGGCGGAGGCGTCGGGCGGGCTCGCCAGCGGTTTAGCGTCGCGCAGCAGCGCGCGCAGATCGGTGTATTTCCATTCCTCGATGCGCCGGTGGGGCAGACCCGCCAGCGCGAAGCGCTCGAACGCGGCTTCGCGCCAGGCGGCGACATCGCCGTTGCCTGGCAGCGTCGGCTTTGCTGCCACGAACGTATCGGCCAAGGCGAGTTCGGCGCCGGTTTTCAGGAGGCGGACTTCGGCGTTCATGGTGTTACGCCGCCTCGGCTTGATATTGCGCGTAACCGGTCGCTTCGAGCTCGAGCGCCAGCTCCTTGCCGCCGGTGCGCACCACCCGCCCGGCCGCGAGCACATGCACCACGTCGGGCACGATGTGATTGAGGAGCCGCTGATAGTGGGTGATGACGACGAAGCCGCGTTCGGGCGAGCGCAGCCGGTTGACGCCGTCGGCGACCACCTTGAGCGCGTCGATGTCGAGGCCGGAATCGGTCTCGTCGAGCACACACAAACGCGGTTCCAACAGCGCCATCTGCAAGGTCTCGTTGCGCTTCTTCTCGCCGCCCGAGAAGCCGACATTGAGCGGCCGGCGCAGCATTTCGGGATTGATGTCGAGTTTCGCTGCGATCTCGCGCACCCGCTTCATCAGGTCGGGAACCGACAACTCCGGCTCGCCGCGCTTCTTGCGCTGCGCGTTGAAGGCGGTGCGCAGGAACGTCAGCGTGGCGACGCCGGGAATTTCCATCGGATACTGGAAGGCGAGAAAGAGGCCGCGGGCGGCGCGCGCGTCGGGCTCCATCGCCAGCACGTCTTCGCCGTCGAACAGCACTTCGCCGTCCGTCACCTCGTAGCCCGGCTTGCCGGCGAGCACATAGGACAGTGTCGACTTGCCGGCCCCGTTCGGGCCCATGATGGCGTGCACTTTGCCTTTGTCGACCACGAGGTCGAGGCCGTTGAGAATTTTCCTGCCGCCAACTTCGACGTGGAGGTTCTTGATTTGCAGAAGCGGTATCATCCGACGCTCCCTTCCAGGCTGATGGCGATCAGCTTCTGTGCCTCGACGGCGAACTCCATCGGAAGCTGCTGCAAGACGTCCTTGACGAAACCATTGACGACGAGCGCGGTCGCCTCTTCGGCCGACATGCCGCGCTGCCGGCAGTAGAACAGCATCTCATCGGAAATTTTCGAGGTCGTCGCCTCGTGCTCGAACACGGTCGATGAATTCTTCGCCTCGATGTAGGGCACGGTGTGCGCGCCGCAGTGCGGGCCGATCAGCAGTGAGTCGCAATTGGTGAAGTTGCGGGTGCCGGTGGCGCGGGCGTGGGCGCTCACGAGCCCGCGATAGGTGTTCTGCGAGCGCCCCGCGGCGATGCCCTTGGAGATGATGCGGCTCGAGGTGTTGCGGCCGAGATGTATCATCTTGGTGCCACTGTCGACCTGCTGGCGGCCGTTCGAGATCGCGATCGAGTAGAACTCGCCGCGCGAATTGTCGCCGCGCAGGATGCAGCTCGGATATTTCCAGGTGATGGCCGAGCCGGTCTCGACCTGGGTCCAGGAAATCTTTGCGTTCTTGCCACGGCAGTCGCCGCGCTTGGTGACGAAATTGAAGATGCCGCCTTTGCCCTCGGCGTCGCCCGGATACCAGTTCTGCACCGTCGAATATTTGATCTCGGCGTCGTCGAGCACGATGAGTTCGACCACGGCGGCGTGGAGCTGGTTCTCATCGCGCCGCGGCGCCGTGCAGCCTTCCAGATAGCTGACATAGGAGCCCTTGTCGGCGATGATCAGCGTGCGCTCGAACTGCCCGGTCTTCTGCTCGTTGATGCGGAAATAGGTCGAAAGCTCCATCGGACAGCGCACGCCCTCCGGCACGTAGACGAACGAGCCGTCGGAGAACACCGCGGAGTTGAGCGTGGCGAAGTAATTGTCGCTCGTCGGCACCACGGTGCCGAGATATTTCCTCACCAGGTCGGGATGGTCGCGCAGCGCCTCGGAGATCGGGCAGAAGATGACGCCGGCCTTGGCGAGCTCCGCCTTGAACGTGGTGGCGACCGAAACCGAGTCGAACACCGCGTCGACGGCGACCCGCGAGCCGCCGGTGTCGCTCCCCTCCTCGCGCACCACGCCCGCGAGCAACTCCTGCTCGCGCAGCGGAATGCCGAGCTTTTCGTAGGTCTTGAGGATTTCCGGATCGATCTCGTCGAGCGATTTCGGCGCCGCCTTGGTCTTCGGCGCGGCGTAGTAATAGAGATCCTGATAGTCGATCGACGGATAATCGACCCGCGCCCAGGTCGGCTCCTTCATGGTAAGCCAGCGGCGATAGGCGTCGAGCCGCCACGCCAGCATCCACTCCGGCTCGCTCTTCTTCGCCGAGATGAAGCGGACGATGTCCTCGCTCAGGCCCTTCGGCGCCTTTTCCGATTCGATGTCGGTGACGAAGCCGTATTTGTATTGATCGACGTCGATGCTGCGCACCTGCTCGACGGTTTCCTGCACAGCTGGCATTTCGCTCTCCGCTTACGGTCTCGTCTCGATCATGGCGCGCCGCGCTTCAGGCGGGCACGCAGGTGTCGGGCACCGGGCAGATGCCGGCGCATTGCGGCGTGTCGAAGTGCCCTTCGCACTGCGTGCATTTTTTGGGATTGATGATGTAGACATCGCCCTTCAGGCGGATGGCGGCGTTGGGGCACTCGAATTCACAGGCGCCGCATGCCGTGCATTGTGATGCGATGATCTTGTAGGGCATCTGAAAAAGACTCCTGAGCGCGCCCACGCGAGGCTGCGCACGAGGAGCCCTTTCAAGCCGCGTGCCAGAAGTCAGATATTTGAATTATCAGGATTATTCGCCGCGGACCGGGGGACGCCGGCTGTCGCGGCCCCGACAATGTCGCAACTGCGACAGTCGTGTCAGAACCGCTTGATTTCGATGCCGCGCTTCTTGAGCGCGTAGCCGATCTGGCGCGGCGTCAGGCCGAGGATGCGCGCGGCCTTGGCCTGGACCCAGCCGGCCCGTTCCATCGCTTCGACCAGGCGGTCGCGCTCGGGAAGAACCCCGCCGAAATCGCCATCGCCGCCGGCCGGCGGCGCCGCTTCGACCGGCGCCCGGCTCGGCAGCGGACTAGAGTGCTGCGGACGATCGACCGCGGGCGCGGCCGGCATCACCGGCAACAGGATCTCCGGATACGAGCGCGCCACCGCCGGCTCGGTGCGGCCCTTCCACAGCATCGCGGACAGGCATTGGTTATGACGGCAGGCGAAGTCGTCCATCACGATCGACGGCCCGGGCGCCAAGGTCGCGGTGCGCTGCACGCAGTTTTCGAGTTCGCGTACGTTGCCCGGGAAGCCGCATCCCAGCAGCACCTGCATGGCGTCCTCGTCGAACACCAGCGCGCGATCGTTCTCGTCGTTGAAGCGCTTGAGGAACGTGGTGGCGAGCAGCGGAATGTCGCCGCGGCGGTCGCGCAGCGGCGGCAGCAGCACCGGCACGACGTTGATCCGGTAATACAGGTCGGCGCGGAATTCGTTGCGCGCGACCGCTTCCTCGAGGTTCTTGTTGGTCGCCGCGACGACCCGCACGTCGACCTTGATCGTGTGGTTGCCGCCGACGCGCTCGAACTCCTGCTCCTGCAGTACGCGCAAAAGCTTGGCCTGGAACGCCGGCGAGATTTCGCCGATTTCGTCGAGAAACAGCGTGCCCTTGTCGGCCAGCTCGAA
>Ga0116134_1001656_pt1 | contig 11119 bp, 7 predicted proteins | sample June2015DPH_19_5_FD_89737 | JGI IMG/M metagenome (GOLD analysis project Ga0116134, IMG submission 89737) | Peatland microbial communities from SPRUCE experiment site at the Marcell Experimental Forest, Minnesota, USA - June2015DPH_19_40 | ecosystem: Environmental > Terrestrial > Soil > Wetlands >...
CCACGGACTGCGCGTTACCGACGCCGAGACGCGCGATGTTGCCCTGATGGTCCTCGCTGGCATTGTGAACAAAAGCCTGGTGGCGGCGATCGCTGCCGCGGGGTGCCCGGCGATCGGCCTTTGTGGTGGAGACGGCGGCGTTTTTCGTGCCCGCAAGAAAAAGGACGCGGAACACGATTTGGGATTTGTCGGCGAAATCTGCTTTTCTGAACCGCGCTGGCTCAGAGCTATCTGGGCCGAAGGCGGCATTCCTGTGCTCTCCTCGCTGGCGCTCGGAGGTGACGGCCAGTATTACAACGTGAATGCGGACCAGATGGCCGCGGCTTGCGCCATCGCTTGCGAAGCTGACGCGCTGATTTTTCTTACCGACGTGGCCGGTGTAAGGCAAGCCGATGGTTCGGTGATGCCGCGGTTGGACACCAAGCAAGTTGCCGGCCTCATCGACGAGTCCGTAATCAGTGGCGGAATGATGCCTAAGCTTGAAGCCTGCACGCAGGCTCTGAAGTCCGGCGTGGGACGCGTGCGCATCCTGCCCGCGTCGCAAGTCGAAGTTCTGCCGCTGTTCTATTTCACGAAGATTGAATGCGGCACCGAGGTGCTGAGAGCATGAGCCTCGCTTCAGTCTCCCGCCGGGAAGCGAAGCTCTTGCTTCCCACTTACGAGCGCCAGCCCATCTTGTTTGTTCGCGGGCGCGGCGTGTATCTCTGGGATTCCCAGGGCAAGCGCTATCTGGATTTTCTGAGCGGAATCGGAGTCAACGCGCTCGGCCACAACCACCCTGCCATCCAGGCGGCGATCAAACGCCAAGCCGGCCGGTTGATTCACATTTCGAATCTCTTCTTCCACGAGTATCAGGCCGACCTCGCGCAGCACTTGACCGAAATCTCCGGGCTTGACCGCGCTTTCTTTTGCAACAGCGGCACCGAAGCCTGGGAAGGGGCGCTCAAACTCGCCCGTGCTTTCGCACAAAAGAATAATCGGAACGGCGGCAAGTCGAATTCAAGAACGCGCATTCTTGCCATGGACAATTCTTTTCATGGCCGCACCTTTGGCGCGCTCGCCACCACCGGTCAGCCGAAATATCGAGCTCCATTTGTTCCTCTCATGCCGGGCGTGAGTTTCGTCAAATTCAATGATTTGGACGACCTGCAACGAAAATTCGATGCGAGCGCCTGTGCGGTGTGCATCGAGACCATTCAAGGCGAAGGCGGGATTCGTCCGGTCAATCGGGAGTTTCTCGAGCTTGCCTCGCGCTTGACCAAACGCAGCGGCGCGTTGCTCGTGCTCGACGAGATTCAGTGCGGTCTCGGCCGCACCGGACGCCACTTTGCCTACCAGCACTACGATGTACTGCCGGATGTGGTCACGGTCGCTAAGCCCTTGGCTTGCGGTTTGCCGCTCGGCGCCATCCTCACCACCGAACGTGTTGCCAGTTGCATGCATCCGGGAATGCATGGCACGACTTTCGGCGGAGGGCCGCTGGCCTGCGCCGTGGCCATCGAATTCCTGCGCGAAGAGAAGAAACTGCTGAAGCATGTGCGCGCACTCGGCAAATATTTTCACGCCGCGCTCGAAACACTCGACAAGAAGCACAAGTCGATTCAGGATGTCCGCGGAGCAGGCCTGATGCAGGCCGTGGAACTGGATTCGCCCGAACTGGCGAAGGCGGTAATCAAGCAACTGCTGCGCGAAGGGATCATCATCAATCGCACGCACGAAACTGTGTTGCGCTTTTTGCCGCCTTACGTGATTCTACAAAAGCACGTGGATCAAGTGGTCAAGGCACTGGACGCGGCGTTGCACAAGAATGCGGATTCCACGCAAAAGAACGAGCACAAGAAAACCGCTTCGGCAAGGCGCAAGGAGGCCCATGCGCACGCGTGAAGCGGTCCTTCCCGATGCCGAGCAGATCCACGCCCTCATCGCCGCCTACTCTGGCGACGGCACTCTGCTGCCGCGCACGCTGGCGGAGATCTGCGAGAACGTCCGCGATTTTGTTGTCCTCGAGCATGACGGACGGATCATCGGATGCGGCGCTCTCCACCTCTACGGCGTGCACCTGGCCGAGATTCGCTCGATTACCGTCGATCCTGCGAGCGAAAGCAGCGGTGGCGGCCGACGCCTGGTCAAGGCGCTTCTGGCGCAGGCGGAAAAACACAAAGTCACCTGCGTGTGCCTGTTCACGCGCATTCCAGAATTTTTCTCGCGCATGGGATTCGCTATCGCTGCTCACCAGGATCTTCCCGACAAGATCCACAAAGACTGCTACAAGTGCCCCAGGCTTTACCAATGCGACGAAGTAGCGATGATCCGTGGAGATCTCCCCACGTTCGCCATCTTGCCGCCACCGAAAAACTGGTTGAAGATTCAGGCATGACCGCGCTCCGCCGTTCTCCCGAGAAAATTCGTTTGCCTCTGGGGTTCTCTTTTTCTGCCGTTGCCGCTGGGATCAAAATTAGTGGCCGGCCGGACCTAGCGCTGGTGGAAGCGGCCGGTGGCGCCACCGCCGCTGCGTTGTTCACGAAGAACCGGGTCGTCGCCGCTCCCGTGGAAGTTGGCCGAGCGGCGTTGCGTTCGACCGGCGGCCGGGTTCGAGCCATTGTCGTAAACTCCGGAAACGCCAACTGCGCCACCGGGCGCGCTGGCATTCAAGCCTGCGAACAAGTTTGTCGCGAAGCGGGAAGGTTGTTCGGCGTGCCCTCTGCCGAAGTATTTCCTTCGTCGACCGGAATCATCGGAGTTCGACTGCCGGCGGAGAAAATACTCGCAAAGTTGCCGGAGCTCATCGTCCTTTCAACGCGCGGCGCCAGCCAGCGTGGCGTTCTCGCCTTCGCTAACGCCATCATGACCACCGACACTCGGGCGAAGATAGCTTCCGCACGCTTCCGCACTTCGTCGTCAGAAGGCTCGAAAGAGATCACCCTGTTGGGCATTGCGAAGGGGGCCGGCATGATCAATCCGCAGCTTGCCACCATGCTGGTGTATTTGTTCACCGATGCAGGTGCAAGTCCGCGTGAACTGCAACCTATTCTGCACGAGGCTTGCGATCAATCTTTGAATTGCATGTCCATCGACGGCGACACCTCGACCAACGATACGGTGTTGCTGCTCGCCAGTGGCGCCAGCGGTGCCAGGGTGAGAGATGTTCGCACCCGGAAGAAGTTGTCCGCGGCTCTGACCGCAGTTTGTCAGTCTCTCGCCGAGCAGATCATTAGTGACGGCGAAGGCGTGCAGCATGTGATCCGCCTGTTCGTCGAGCAGGCACGGAGCAGGGAGGAGGCGTTACTGGTGGCGCGGACGATCGCTCATTCCATGCTGGTCAAGACCGCGTGGGCTGGCGCCGATCCGAATTGGGGACGCATTCTCGCGGCAGTGGGAAGATGCGGCGCGCCCATTGATCCATCGCGCGTCCAGATTTTTATTGGTGATCAGAGAGTATGCCGCAACGGAATCGTTTGCGGGTTCAACGAGCGGCGAGCTCACCGCCATCTTGCGCGGCCGGTGTGCGATATTCGTGTGCGGCTTGGTCGCGGCCAGCAGGCGGTGCGATTCCTCACCACCGATCTGACCGCCGAATATGTGCGTATCAACGCCGACTATTCCACGTAGAAAAGTTCTCAGTTGTTAGGTCTCAGCTCTCAAGGGAAACCAGAAGGCAAGTTCGGGTTTGTTCCTGAGACCTGCCCTTAGAAACTGAACATCGCCTGCAATTCAATTTTTCGATTGGCTGCGGCGCTCGAGAACGGCCCACCCGCCAGAGCTACCGACTGTCCGAAACCGGGCGAGCTCAGGACCCCGATCGGCGTCGCCGGATTCACCCGGTTCAGAACATTCCGTGCGTTGACGCTGAACGTCAGGTTGTAGCGTCGATTCGAGCCCGGGCCCATGCTAAAAGGACCACCGCCACCTCCGGCGCGTCCGAATCCTCCGCCACCCCCGAAACCACCACCGCCGCCTCCGCGCGGACCACCGCCACCGCCGCCTGCCTGTGCCCCGCCTTTTCCACCAACCTCCGGACCGAAGCCGAACGTTTTTGCCAGGCGCAAATTAAGCGTGAACAGTGACGGGCCAGTGAGATAGTTGATGGGAATCGGAGTATAGGGCTGAGTCGGCCCCGGAATGACGTAGTGGCAAGCTTGGGTCGGCGAAAGGCAGCTGCCGGAAACATTGGTGGCAAACGCGGGCCGGTCATTGAAAAGTGAATCGTTGCTCAAGTCTGAGCCCCCCACAGTAACGTTGTAGGGCGAGCCGGAATTGAGAACCATAAAAGGACTCAGGCGGAACCCGCGCGGCAGCCCGATGGTACCGCCTATAAAGAGCCGCTGTTGAATAGCAAAAGAAGCTCGTCCATAATCCACGCTCAAGTCGTACTGATTGGATGGAAAGTTCGTTGAAAATGATCCGTTGTTGGTGGCGCCGATAGGGTCGCTGTTGGCGTGATTCAGCGAGTAGTAACCGAACAGAGACAGCTTCGCTCCTGCCCGGATGTTGAAACTCGCTATCAGCTGGTTCTGCCAAAAAACTCCATCCGAAGCGTACTGGTAGATTGGACCCGAGGGATATGGCTGCGGTCCAGTCGAGTATGGCGTGCCCGGGAGTGGCGCGTTGACGTTCAGCGACAGCAACTGGTGCAGGCCGCGCGCATTCAGATAGGAAACCGTTACGTTAGCGATCTTCGTAACTTGCCGTTCCAGGCTGGCCGCGCTTTGTATGATGTACGGTGCATGCAGAACCGGATTGATCTGGTATTTCGTGAGCGTCTGTGGTGTGAGCGAACTGGCGCAGGATGTCGACGTCAAGTTCGAAAAGCAGTCGGACGAAGGCGATGGCACCGTGTATAGCAGCTGCGTCACGCCGTTCAAACGGTCCGCATTGAGCACCATATCCTCGGTCACGCGATTGTAAAACAAGCCAAAACCACCGCGCAGCACGGTTTTCGGTGCGTTCTTGCCTCCGCCGCCCAGGCCCCACGCGAAACTGAGTCGAGGCGCCCAATCCGCATGATCGTGGATTGCGTTCTGGGTTTCAAAGCGAAGTCCTCCGCTCAGCGTGAGGTTGGGACGCACCTTCCAGTCATCCTGCACATATAGTCCGGCATCCACCACGGTGACCGGCACCGTGGGAGCCGGACCACCGGGCGTCGCGGCCTGATCGAGCGTAAGCTGACTTGGGGTGCCAGTCGCGAGACCCTGCATCGCGTCCTCGTAAGTCTGTAGGTTAAGGAAGGTGAAGACGCCATTGAACCCGGCGCTGGATGTGTTGACCTCGTGAACTGCCCGCAGTCGCCCTCCGAATTTCAGAAAGTGGTTGCCCTGCGCTATGGAAGTGTAATTCTGCAGTTCGTAATGATCCTGGTGATCGGTCTCTGCTCCAGAGGAGGTGCGTCCGGCCGTGAAAGCCCCAAGCACGTTGATGGATGCATTCGTCGTGAATCCATTCGTAAACGTCTGAAAGGGAGTCGTCACTGGAGTCTGATTGCTGTTGTCGCGCAGGTACTGAAAGCGTGTCTCATTGATAGCCTTCGTACTGAGGACCTGCGTATCGGTGATCTGCACCGTGTGTTCGGTGGACGTGGTGTCGTAGCCAGCCTCCGGCAGCGTTAACCCGCCGACGCCCGCGTTCTCTTGTGTGTCACGGTAATACTGGTAGCGGGCGGTGAGCGTGTTATTGGTGCTGACTTGGTAGTCGATCCGGGGAGCGATGTTGGTGCGCGTGCGCGGGTCGGGGATGCTCTCATTCAGGCCCAATACTGACGCGTCTACGACTGCAATTTCGTCGATGTTGCGCCGCTGCACGTCGAGGAAGAAGGACGTCTTCTCGTTGAGAGGCCCGCCGACGTTTCCCATATAGATTACGGAGTCGTAAGGCTGCTGCAGAGCGTCGCCGAGAAACGGATTACGGGTATTTAATGCCGAGTCGTTCCCCACGACCTGGAACTGTCCATGAAACTTATCCGTGCCCGGCTTGGTAAAGATTTCAATTCTTCCGTAGCCCAGCTTGTCGTATTCGGCTGAAAACGGGTTCTGATTGATGCGAATCTCGCGAATCGATGACTTCGGCGGAAGCTGTCCTGCAGTAAATCCATCGATGTAAAGCTGCCCGCCATTGGGTCCGGCCGAAGGTCCAGCCAGCGCTTCCAGGTCAGACTGCAATTCATCGGGATCGTCAGGAAGCGCTTCCAGATCCTTGCCGCTGAGCACGATCGCGCTCGCGTTGTTCGCAGGGTTGGTGTCGAGCTGCGGCCCTTCCGCCTCCACGTTGACTTTTTCCTGCTTCACGTTGATGTCGAGCGCAATGTTGAATTGCGCGACTTGGCCCGCGGCTACGGCTACGTCGCTCTGCACAAACACGGCGAATCCCTGCGCATTCGCCGTGACTGTGTACTTGCCCGGCGGCAGATTTCCGATTTCGTAACCGCCAGTTTTGCTGGTTGTAGCCGAATGCGTTTGCCCCCCGGAGACTCCCCCGGATACTAGGGCGGCCACGGTGGCGTTCGCAACCACCGCTCCCGAAGGATCCGTCACTTGCCCGCGCAAGGTTCCCGTGGATGCGGGTGACTGGGAGGACGGTTGGGTCTGCGACTGCGCCCATGCGGGCGCGGCCAGCCCGACCAGCGTCGCCGAAATCAGAATTGCCAGAATCAGATTTGTCAGAATGACGACTGATAGCTTCAACGCTCACCTTTTCTTTCCAGGCAGTTCCCATTGATTCAGAACACGGCTTCAGAACATGGATTGAGACTTGCTCACTGCTGCGCTGCTTCACCCTCTCCGCCGGGCGCACCCAACGACCACGGCGAAAGCAGCGAAGATGCGCTGCGATTCGGCGCCGCCGTCAGGATGGCTTCCACTCCGGCCAGCAGCGTGATCGCGGTTACCGCGCCCGAATCTCCTCCTTCCGTGGAGACGATCATCACCGCATCGCCCTTCTGCATATCCGCCAGCGTGCTGTCGGGCAAGCGGCTTAACATGCGTTGAAAATCGGGAGGACCGTTCCCGCCTTGCCCGCCGCTGGGTCCGCGCGCCGCTTGCGATTCTGCCGGCGTTGAGGGCGCCGCCCCGCCGGCGCCCCCGGCGCCCGCCATACCTTTCAATCGCATGGCGATGCGTTGCGCCATCTCGGGCGGCAGCTTTTTCATTTGCGAGTCGGGTGACACCTTTACCACGACCGCGCTCTTGGCGATCGCATCCTGCACCGTCATGGTGTTGTTGGCCGCGTCAATGGCCTTGATGGTTCCCGCAATATTCCGGAATGCGCCACTGACAACTTCCTCGGCACTGACTTCGCTGCCATCGGGGCTGCGAGTTCCGCGGGCGCGCAGCTGGTCGCCCACCTTGATCTGGTCAACACTCGATGGCTTCGCATCATCGAACTTCACAGAGTCGGGCGCGTAGCGGCGCAAAATTGTATCCCTGGCAACGTGGGCTGCGATACTCCGGCTTACTCCCATCCCACCCGATGAAATGGTGATGGTGCCCGTCGCAGGGTCCACCTTTGTGACCAGCCCGCCCACTCCTCGTTTCTGCCAGTCGTCGCGGTCGTGCTGCTGCTTAGCGGCCACATCGGCCTGCTTCATCACAATCACCGCCAGCGCAGTGATGACGATCGTGTGTCCGCCGCCATCCGCCGATGCTTGTCCGCGAACTAGGACGCGATCCCCGGGCTGCAAGTCTTGCGCCTGCAGAGCGGTCGCGTTCTTTAGATCCTTTTCCCCCGGCGGCACGCGCAGAATTTTCGTCGAACTCGTCAGCTTCGCAATGATGTCGCCCTCGCCGCCAGATTCGGACGCGACCGTGATCGAATCCGCCTGAATGCTCTTGATGACCCCAACGGCCTTGGCGACTTGCGCGCTGCCCGAACCGCTCGCTGCCTTGTCCTGTGCGCAAACGTAACCCGACTGCGCCAGCATCAGAGCTGCCAATGCCGTGAGCAGGTACGTCCCAAGAAGGCGGATCGCAGGCCGGCAACTCCGAGGCTGTCTCTCCCGGAAATATCGCATGATCTAACTTTAGCATCGCCAAATGCGTGATATATGGCCTTTACGAAATTTTACCCGGCATTGACGTTGCGTTTACGGATGCTTGGCAACTGCAACTCCATCGGCGCGCATCCAGTCATCAGTACTCAACTCGTGTCGAGGTCTGTCTCAGGCGCGCATCGATTCGTTCCCGCGCGCAGGACAGGAACTGAGTCACCAAGGAAAAGATGCTTGCATGGATGCCTATGTCCGCTGACAAATCCAGTCTCGAAAATCAGGCCCAGCCGGTCGCGGCAGGTCTCCTCTACCGTTTGACGCTGGCCTTCCCCAGTTGGGCGGGTGCGATCCTGGCGGTGTATTCTATTTTCTTGTGTAGATTCAGCGCTCTTAAGGTTCGTCTGAAATAAGGTGCGTCTCAAGTAAACGACAAAGAGATCATGATAAACGGAGGACTTGCGGTGAATGAGTTCCGTACCGATTATCCCCGGCCCAGTAGCGATAAAACCAAACAGACGATGGCCGGGGGTGCATTGTGGTGGAAGGCAATTGCCTGTGCACTGATTGTCGTGCTGGGCACTCTTCCCGGAGCCGTCCCGTCGATGTGGGCTCAGGAACCCGCTGCCACCATCGCCGTCGACGTCAAAGTGGTTACGCTGCCGGTCACGGTTCGCGACAAACACGGCAAGATCGTCCCCGACCTCACTAAAGACGATTTCACGCTTCAGGAAGACGGCCGCGCGCAGACCATCAAGTATTTTTCGCGGGAAAAGAACCTCCCGCTCACCCTGGGTCTGCTCGTCGACACCAGTCGCAGTCAAAGCAGTGTCCTCGACGCGGAGCGCAACGCGAGCCGCAGCTTTCTCGATCAGATGCTGGTGCAGCCCAAGGACAGAGCTTTCCTTATTCACTTTGACCGTGAAGTGGAAATGCTGCAGGACCTGACTTCATCGCATGAAAAGCTGCAAGCGGCGCTCGAATTGCTCAAGCCGCCATCCGATCGCGAGCGCTCGAACGATCCCAACGACCCCTCGAATTCCCCGTCCGGCCAAGATTCCCATCATGGCGGCGGTACCCAGCTTTACGACGCCGTGTTCCTGGCGTCGAACGAATTGATGAAAAAGCAGCAGGGCCGGAAGGCTTTCATTATTCTTTCTGACGGCGTCGATCGCGGCAGCAAGACTTATTTGGATGGCGCGATCGAGGCCGCCCAGCGTGCCGACACGGTTGTCTACTCCATCTACTTCGCAGAGGCTCGCCGTGACGAAGGCCAAAGGCAACCCGGCGGAATGGGTCGGGGCGGCGGCGGTTACCCTGGCGGCGGTGGCGGCGGTTGGCCCGGTGGCGGCGGTGGATATCCAGGCGGTGGCGGTGGTCGAGGCGGTCGCGGAGGGCAGCGACAGCCCCAGGAATCGCGCGCCGATGGCAAGAAAATCCTGGAACGGGTTTCCAAGGAAACAGGTGGGCGTTTCTTTGAAGTCTCTAAGAAGCAAACCGTCGGCGAGATCTACGACAGCATTGTCGAGGAACTGCGAACCCAGTACAGCATGGGTTATACGCCCGATAAAGACAGCGCAGCCAGCGGTTATCATCACGTCCAGCTGGCGGTGAAGAAGAAAGACCTGACCGTGCAAACCAGAGAGGGATATTACGCCGGTCAGTAGAAAAACAAAACTGTCATCCGCATTTATGTCGCGGATCTGCGGAAGTTATTTCGCCGCGAGCTCGTCGCGCAACGCTCGCCCCAGTGCCGCCTGCCGGTCCGCGCTCAACTTCGCTCCACCCGAGGTCAGATAGAGGACATCAATCGCCATCTGTCCCTCGGTCTCGATCAGCGCAATTTCGATGTTGCACTCATGCTTCGAAACCAGCGAGCACATCCGGTAAAGCAATCCCGGACGGTCCTGGGTCAGGACTTGCACCAGCGTGCTGTGCGCGGAGCAGCTGTCGTCGAATTCAATCTGCGTGTCGACCTTGACCTTGGTGCCGTTCATCTTCTCCGATTTCAGGCGGTCGCGCAACATGCGCGCCACGTCGGCTTCTCCTTTGACCACGGCTGCGATACTTTGTTTCAAACGCTCCCATTCCTGCAGATTCATCTCCAGGGTTCGAAAACGATCGGTGAAATAGAAAGTGTCGACCACCATGCCCGCGGCATTCGAAAACGCGTTAGCTTTCACGATGTTCATTCCCCACGCGGCCAGCGCCCCGGAAACCGAAGCGAACAGGAATGGCCGGTCGGTGGTGATCAGCGTCAGCTCATACCAGTGACGAACTTGCTTCAAATTTAACTGGACGCCGTCCTGCCCCAGCCGGGAGGCCATTTCGGCATGCGCCAGAACATCGCTCGCGCCATGGATTCGCAGATACCGTTGCGGCAATCCTTCGAGAAAAACGTTGATCTTCTTCCCCGCCACCGGCGCCAGCGACCGCAAATGCGCCAGACTGGAACCGTCGGCGGCGGTGTGCACGCGCTCATCGGCGCTCCGGCTCAGGTAATTCGCGCACGCAATGTACAGCTGCCATAAGTTATCCGCTTTCCACGGCGTCATGGCCTCCGGGTTTACGGCTTTGATGTCGGCATAGGTCATCAGGCACAGCATCTTGAGCCGCTCTGGCACCCCCACTTTTTCCGCGAATGACTTCACATTCGCCGGATCGAATACGTCGCGCCGCATTGCCGCCGACATTTCCAGATGGCTCGCCACCAGATAGCGCACCGTTTCGCGATCCACCGAATCGAGATCCAGCCGCTCCGTACAGCTGTCGGTGAGTTGCAAGCTGACCTCAACGTGATTCTCGCCCGGCACGGCTTTGCCGGAGTCATGCAGCAGCAACGCCAGGTAAAGCAGTTCCGGTTGCTCGAGCTCACTCTGCAATTCGGTAAAGCGCTGGTCCCATTCCGATTTCGATTCTTTCAGACGATGCAGATTCTCGATGGCCAGGAACGAGTGCTCATCCACCGTGTAGCGATGGTAAAAATCCCGCACCACCAGCGCCTCGATCCCCTTGAGTTCCGGCAGCAGAAGCGCCAGGAGGCGAAGCGCGTTCATGGCGCGCAGGGCATCGGCCGCGTGCGGTTGCACCAGCGTTTCCTGCAGATAAAGCCACAACTCGGCGCCACGCGGGGGTGTCGCCGCCAGC
>Ga0116134_1001657_pt1 | contig 11116 bp, 6 predicted proteins | sample June2015DPH_19_5_FD_89737 | JGI IMG/M metagenome (GOLD analysis project Ga0116134, IMG submission 89737) | Peatland microbial communities from SPRUCE experiment site at the Marcell Experimental Forest, Minnesota, USA - June2015DPH_19_40 | ecosystem: Environmental > Terrestrial > Soil > Wetlands >...
CAGCATCGCGATTCACATCGCTGAACGGCGAAAAAATTTCCAAGCCCTTGCCGTCCTTGTCCCCGGCGCGGGGGAACCGTTGAAGATTGGTTTTGACCCACGCCGGCGCGTAAGACGACAGGCTGTTTTTCCAACTGCCGAACCAAAGAAAAACCAAATGTAAATTATTTTGGCGCGCTTCATCAATGAGACCATCAACCGGCTTGAAGTCGAACCTGCCTTTTTCGGGTTCAATCAATTCCCACGAAACAGGAGCCAGCACGGTATTGAGATGCATCGCAGCCAACTCCGTCCAGATCGGTTTCATGTAGTCGAGACTGGAGGAACTTGAATTGTGCAACTCACCGCCGAGGATGAGAAACGGTTTGCCATCTACAATCAATTGCGCAGCCGTTCCCTGTTTTTCAAGGTGTGGAATGGACGAAGTTTCATCTGCCAGGACGGTTGTCACCATGAGGTGGTGGTGGTTGGCAAAAATCAAAAGGCCAGCCAGCAGGAGAACTTTACGCAACGTCATCAGCGGCAAAAGCTGCCGACGTTTCAGTTCCAAAGCCCGTGCGAATTCGTTCATGAACAGAAAGTCCGTTACGGTTTGAGGAACCATATGCAAATTTAATCTCCGGTCACAACAATTTCGATGGCGTCGGGTTTCCGGGCGGCGATGGCGGTGGCGGGGTCCAGATGCGGAATTCGCCGCTGCAATGAAGCAGGCCCATCAAATACAACAGCCCATCGTAATAACGATACTGTCCCGATGGAACTTCCGCATCCCAGAGCGCTTCGACGAACTGTTTTGCGCGCGGATTGGTTGCCGCCAGGCTGGCGACAGCGTTCATCGCCAGCAAACCGGTTGAGTGTTCGCCGGCCAGTTGACCGCCCTCCAGCGTGAATTGATTGCCATAGGTGGAAAAACCTTTGGCCTCGAAAAATGCCTGGAGCCGGTCACTCAATTCTTTTTCACGCGCATCTTTCGCCCACCAGGACCAATCCACCGACCAATTCATCGCCGTTCGCCACGCATCGAATCGAAAATTAACCGCGCCCGGATTCCAGGAGTGGCCTCTCGGGGTGCCGTCGAAGTTCGCGTAATCCGGGGCCAGAGCGGTGACCGGATGGGTGGTGCGCGGAAAGAAATCGCGGCTGGCCGCGGCGGCTTCCATCCAGAAAGGCCGGTCGGCCGCCGGTCCCCAGCGCGCCCACAGTTCGTAAAACGCAGGCAGATGATAGGACGGATCGGTGTGATCGGGGTTGGTGTTGCCCGGAGAGAAGCGGACCATTTTATGTTCGGGATTGAAAAGGGGTCCGGCCGTAACTAGGTTGGTGCGCGCCGGACGGGTGATCAGTTGGCCCGTGATCAACGCGCGATGCCTCAGGTTGGTCAACAATTGGCCGGCCTCGGCCTGGTAATTGTAAATGCCGGTTCCGCTGCCCCAACGCGCGGCGGCAAAATAAAGCGACATTACGAAATACTCTTCACCGTCCGGCGCAACCATTTCGTCGTTTACGGTGGCGTTGGTCTTCATGCACCACGAAAAAAAACCATGGGACGGATGCGCGGGTGAGTCGTGGTACATGTAAGTTTTTGTCCAATTCCAGATCGCGTCGAACTCGGTCTTTTGGTTCAGTTGCACGGCGATCATCATGCCGTAGGACATGCCTTCGGTGCGCACGTCGTTGTGGGCGATGTCCGTGACATAGGCGAGCGCGCCGTTGACATTGGTCCCGGCGGGAAAATAAACCGCCTGCGTCGCCGGGTCGCCGTGGAACAATTGCTGGAAGGCGGCATTGATTTTATTGGTCACTTCCCCGGGTGAATGTCCGGCTTCGACGAACAGATTGCGGTATTGGCCGGTGGCGAAGGCCCCGGAACCGTTGGCATTGCTCCGGGCAAAGCCAAAATGCCGGTCGGCAAAATTGAGAAACTGCTCCCAATCATACTCGTTCTGGCCATGCGTGCCTTTTCGATTGTGGTAACCGATGAAATCGCCAACGGGGGTTTCCACCGGCGGCCAATCGTTCACACTTAGACCGGTTTCACCAAAAAGTTGATAAACCGGCCCGGCGGCCTTGGCGGCGAGGAATGAACCGTGCGGGTCGCCCCAATAATCCTGTTCGGCGGTGGCGATATACACCGGCCGGGGCGCCATCAGAGCGATGAGCATGTGCCAGTCAACGGGCAGATCGTTCACCCGGTCGGCATAATTTTTGAAATTGCCGGCGAACCAGTACGGCGCAAAACCGGTGATGGATTTGATCGTCTCGCCAAATTGACGGCGGACGATGGTCTGGCCGGCGCAACCGGCCTCGCCCGAAAAGACAATGGCAAAACGTTCGTCCTGCGCGCCCGCCCACATGACAACCTTGCCGTATCGGGAAACCCCGTTGAGACAAACTTTTTTGGCGTCAATCGCCGGATCAGTCTCGAGATAATCCATCGCCCGGCTCATGGCCCAGGCCCACGCGCCAATCGCACCCCACTCATCCGGACCCGGCTCCGTTTGGCCCGGCGGCGCAAAGAACGCGCGAATGCTGTTGGCATAGTTGTTGGCCCGGTCGGCTTGAACCTGGTCAATCCTGACACTGACCGTGCCATAGCCGCGTTTGTAAATTTCCGGGTTGGGCCGGCCGAAGCCGCCCGCGAGCATGAAGACCGGCACCGGTTTTCGGGCATTGAGCGGCAGGGTGATGTGCAAATCCATCTTTGGCCCGTCCTTTTTTCCGGCGAAATAAATCGTCACGGTTTTGCTGCTGGCCGTGCCGTCCATGGTATTCGTTGCTGGCGAGGTCACTTCCCAGGTCATTTCCCTGGGCCGTCCGACCATCGTGCGGCCATAAACGTTGGCCGCAAAAAGCCTCAAAATTTCCGGGCGACGTTCCTGCCTCCAGGTGTTGGGGTCGGCAACCTTTTCGCCATCGAGCATGATCAGCGGATCGGGCAGGGTGTATGGAGGGATCTTCGACTCGTCATACTGCGCCTTGGGATAATTCGGTGGGAGCTGCGGTGGTTCGGCGAAAAGAACGCAACCAGCGAATACAGCGAGCGTTGCGATGCCGGTTTTTACGGCGAGCGACTGTTTCATCAGCCGGTTCCTGGCAATTTGAAAGTTGGTCATGTCATTCACTCACTTTCTCTCCCGTTGCTTCCAAAGCGTTCACTAAACTGAATACTCATTTGCCGCGGAATGGACAATGTTATGATTTGCATGGACAATTCTCCTGAAAAATTGTTTTTTCTGACGCGATAATTCACCAATTGACTTATGCGATTCAAACACCACCGCATTTTTATTTTTGCCTGCATGGCGTTGCTGGCCGCGACCGGTGACCGATTGACGCTTGAGGCGGCTGAGACCAACAATGCGTCTTTACCATTCGTCAGCCCGATGTTTGGCGACAACATGGTTCTCCAACGCGGAAAAGCAAACCGGTTTTGGGGATGGGCAAAGCCCGGGCAGGCGATTCGGGTGGAAATTGCCGGTCAGACGGCAACGGCGGTGACGGGACCAGATGGCCGCTGGCAGGCAGAGGTCAAGGTTCCGGCGCCGGGAGGCCCTTACACGGTTAAAATTACCGGGCCGGAGCAAAGGGTGGTGTTGCATGAAGTATTGGTGGGTGATGTCTGGCTGTGCGGCGGCCAGTCAAACATGGAGCTTGGCCTGAGCCGGACGCGAAAAGGTGACGACGAAATCAAGTCGGCGAATCATCCGGAAATCCGGCTCTTCAAGGTTCAGCAGCATGTTTCGTATTCCCCCACGGCAGTCCTGCAAGGTTCATGGAAAATTTGTTCGCCGCAAACCGTCGCCGAAGGCGCAGGCTTTTCGGCGGTTGCCTACTTTTTCGGACGGGACCTGCAGGACGAACTTCATGTGCCCATCGGTTTGATTCAAGATTGCTGGGGCGGCACCCCGGCTGAAAGCTGGATGAGCCCGGAAACACTTCATCAGCTGAAGGATTTTGACCCGCTGCTGACGGAAATCGAAAGGTTGCACGCCAAGGGCGGGCCGGAATACGGCAGCTTCCTCATGCATTGGCTGGACGAATATGACATGGGATCGCAGAGCAATACTTGGGCGGCGGCCGATCTGGATGATTCCGGTTGGAAGACGGTCCAGGTTCCCGGCGGCTTTTCAGAGTTGGGCGTGGCGGACGTGCCAAGCCTCTGCTGGTTTCGCAAAGAGTTCACCCTGCCGGATCCGTTGCCCGCGGGCCAGGCGATCCTCTGCCTCGGCTCGATTGAAAAGATGGATACCGCCTACCTCAACGGCCAGTGGGTCGGGGCCAGTTCCTGGGTGGAGAATCCCCGGGTCTATGCGATCAAGAACGGGGTGTTGAAACCCGGCCGGAATGTTCTCGCCGTGCGGGTCTTCAAGCTGAAACCGCAGGGGGGATTTCTGGCCAAACCGGAGGGGCTGCGTCTGGTCCTGGGCGATCAATCCGTGATTCCGCTCGCTGGCGAATGGAAGGGCAGGTTGAGCGTGGATGCCCGCCCGCCGCATCCGCTGCCCTTGACGTTCGAGAATTATCCGACGATGCCGGCCATTCTTTACGAAGGCATGATTCAGCCGGTGGCTCCGCTGGCCATAACCGGCGCCATCTGGTACCAGGGCGAAGCAAACGCTGAGCGGGCTTATCAGTATCGAACGTTGCTCCCGGCGATGATCGGTGACTGGCGAAAGCTTTTTGGCCAGGGTGACTTTCCGTTTTATATCGTCAGCCTGCCCGCTTTCATGCCTCGCCGCGACCAGCCGGGAGACGACGCCTGGGCCGAACTGCGCGAAGCCCAGGCTTTGACGGCCCGGGATGTAAAAAATTCCGGCCTGGCCGTCACCGTTGACACCGGCGATCCCGACAACATTCATCCGAAGGATAAAAAAGTGGTCGGGGAGCGACTGGCCTTGTGTGCGCTGGCGCGGGAATACGGCAAAAAGATTTCCGATGCCGGGCCGACTTTTACTTCGGTTGAACATCTTCCGGGCGCGCTTAAACTTCATTTCAGCCATACCGTTGGCGGGCTGGTTGTAAAAGGGGATAAACTGGAAGAATTCGCCGTTGCCGGAAGAGACCGCCAATGGCATTGGGCCGATGCCAAAGTGGAAGGGGATTCAGTGGTCGTGTCATCTCCAATGGTTTCGGATCCTCAGGCCGCCCGCTATGCCTGGCAAGCCAACCCGGCGGCGACTCTTTACAACGGGGCCGGGTTGCCGGCGGTCCCATTCCGCACGGACAACTGGCCGGGAATTACCGGGAATCACAAGCCATGGTGAACGTGACAATCCTTCGCCTGTTTTCGGAATGATAATGGGTCGTTTTTCTCCGGCTGCGTTCCCAATGCTTCCACCAAACCGGATGTTTGCAGGTCGCAGAATGGACTCTATATTACGATTCACATGGAGGATTCTCGGCGGTGACATCTTGACTATAATTGCGCAAAGACCCGGCTGGCGGAACAACCTCGATGCTGAACGTGAACTGCTGGCCTGTAAACATGATCGGCGGCATTGAGGTTTTGCAGTTTGCCCGCCCAAAGCGCTGCCCCATCATCCATCCTCGTTGCTCTCGTCTGGAGTGGTGGGGATGGGTGGTGGGGGCTGGATGGGTGAAGATGGAATGCTTTGTCTTTACCTATGGGGACAGACGCGCGGCGCGCACGTGTGACAAATCACCGGATGGACGCTTTGCCGATTGGCTGCAATTCGCACCGGACGGAATCCGGTCAAAATAACTTCAACGATTTCTTACTATCTGCATGACGTTAAGATGCGGATTCCAACTGACCAGGAGACAAAAGCTTATTTGCTGATGCGGCAACTGCTTGGGGGAAAGAGTGTCGCACGCCCTGCGGATACATCCCTCAATGCGATTGTCGTTTTAGCTTGAAATAGAAGATCAGAGGGCTAATCTGGCGCCATTGATTGATTAGCGCACGACATGTTTTTCCGCTGGCGGCCAGACAGCCCCGAACGGCTCTCCTCGTGGTACTCGCTTTGACCCTCTTCGGAAGGCTGGACTGCCCGGCCCAAAGTACGCCGGGCCCGGAGGGTTCCCGGGCCAGGCGGGTCTTGATGATTTTCAGAGAGGGAAAAGACCTGCCGGGGAATGTGATGTTGGAACAGGCGGTGCGGGAGGAAATGCAAAAGCTCAGCACGAACCGGATTGAGTTCTTTGTGGAGAACCTCGATGCGCGCCATTTTTCGGACGAGGGCCACTATCTCTTGTTTCAGGATTACCTGGGCAGGAAGTACGCCGAACAGAACCTTGATCTGTTGATGGTATTTCCGTCGCGCGACTTCACGCTTGCCGAAGAATTGCCAGCGGCGGTGTTTCCCGGTCTGCCGGTCGTCTTCGTCATGGCCAGCGAGATGGAGGTGCCGCCCGATCTCGGCAAACGAGGAATCACCGGGATCATCCAGCGTTTCGATCTCCGGGGCACACTGGGTCTGGTCCTGCGTCTGCAACCGGAAACGCGCCGGGTGGTGGTGATCGGGGGCACATCGGAGATAGACCGCACGACCCTGGGGCGAATTGAGGAAGTGGCACGGTCGATGGAGGGAGTAGAGTTCGACTTTTGGACCAACCGCCCGGTGGCGGAATTGCAAGGGGCGGTGGGGTCTTTGCCGGAAGGCACGGTGATATTGCTGAGCACGGTTCAGCGTGATGTGACCGGCCAGCCCTTTTTCATGTCACAACTCACGCAAATGCTGGCTCCTTCAGCCAACGCACCAATGTATGTGCTCGGCAGCGGGGCGCTCGGCAGCGGGGCGCTGGGCGGAGTGGTGGTGGATCCGGATGACTTGGGGGCTAGAGCTGGACAGCTTGCCTTGCGGGTGCTGAAAGGCGCTCCGGCAGGCGGGCTGCCCGTCGAGGTGACAACGAAGGGAACCCCAATGGTGGATTGGCGGGCCCTGCGGCGCTGGCATATCAGCGAAAGTCGCCTGCCCGCTGGTTGCATTGTTCGCTACCGGCCCCGTTCTTTGTGGGAGGAGCACAGGAGTCTGATCTTATTTTCACTGGCTGTCTTCCTGGCGCAGGCGGTCACGATTGCCGGGTTGCTGGCACAACGGGCACGACGTCGCCGGGCTGAGGCGGAGATCCTGATTCAGCGGACAGAACTGGCGCATGTGGCCCGCGTATCAACGATGGGGCAATTGTCGTCCGCGCTGACGCACGAGTTGAACCAGCCGCTGGGAGCCATTCTGCGTAATGCGGAAGCGGCGGAATTCTTGCTGGAACGCGAGCATCCGGACCTGAAAGAAATCCTGGCGATCTTGGCGGACATTCGCCAGGACGACCAGCGGGCCGGAAATGTGATTGGCCGGATGCGGTCACTGTTAAAGCGGCACAGCCTCGAATCAAACCCGTTGGACCTCGGCGATTTGCTGGAGGAGACCATCACGCTGGCCCGGTCGGATGCCCTGGCCCGCCGGGTGAACCTGACATTGCAGGGGCCGGCTGAGTTACCGGTTGTGCACGGAGACCGGGTGCACTTGCAGCAAGTGCTGTTGAACCTGATTTTGAACGGGATGGATGCCATGGCCGGGTGCGCGGCTGCAGAGCGGTTGCTGACGGTGCGGGCCAAGCCGACCAGGGATGGGAGCGTGGAAGTGGCGGTGAGTGATTGCGGCACCGGCATTCCGCCGGACAAGATGAAATTGCTCTTTGAACCGTTCTTCACCACCAAGCCCAATGGCATGGGTATGGGACTGGCCATTTCACGGACCATTATTGAGGCCCACAATGGGAAAATTCAGGCGGAGAACAATGCCGGAAGGGGAGCGACTTTCAAATTCACCCTGCCGGCGAAAAGCAAATCACACCCATGAATCCCCCACCCGCCCCCGGCATTGTTTTTATCGTGGATGATGACGTGTCTTTTCTAAGGTCCGCGTCCCGATTGCTGCAGGCGGCGGGTTACCCGGTGCAGGCTTTTGAATCGGCAAAGAAATTTCTTGAACAGCTTACTCCCGAGATGTCCGGCTGCGTGGTGGCGGATCTGCAGATGCCGGGGATGAACGGGTTGGAATTGCAGGAGTCGCTGCAGAAGACGGCAAACCCGTTACCGGTCATTTTCCTGTCGGGCCAGGGGGACATTCCAACGACGGTGCGTGCGATGCGGCATGGAGCCGAGGATTTTTTGACCAAGCTGAGCCCGAAGGAGGAGCTGCTGGACGTGGTCAAGCGGGCGCTGACGCGGAACGCAGAAGAGCGGAAGCAGCGCGAGCGTTTGGGGAATTTGCGCGGGCGATTTGCCGCATTGACCGGTCGCGAACTGGAGGTGCTGGAACAGGTCGTGCGCGGCAGACTGAACAAGCAAATCGCCGCCGAATTGGGCATTCATGTGCGCACGGTAAAGCTGCACCGGACGAACCTGACGCGGAAGCTACAGGTGCAATCGGTTGCCGAATTGACGAGATTGGTGGAGGAGGCCGGATTGTTCGAGGGCAACAAGTCTGAGTGATACCCCGCAGCCCAGAAATCTGCTCCACCCGGCTTCGGCATGGAAAACATACCCCAAGGGGCAGTTGTCCGAAACTTTCCATTCGCCATACACTTAATTTGTGTCTGCGGGGCAAATACTGGCAGACAAACTTAACTGACCTGATTCCGTGCAACACCATCTCGTCATGCGGGTGACGGGCATGGACTTTGGGGTGGATGTTTGGAACCCCGAACTCCCAGACGAGATTCTCATACCCGGAGGAGTATCATGAAACCGACCAAATCAAATCACATCGTTCTCACACTTGCATTGCTGACTTGTCTCTCAACCCTCAACTCTCAACTCTCAACCGCCTTTGCCCAGGGCAGCCTCACGCCGCCGGGCGCGCCCGCGCCGACGATGAAGACGCTGGATCAGGTGTATGCCAGGCTGGATTCGCGCACGGCCATCACCAATGCCAATAGCGCCTACCTCATCAGCGCGCCGGGTTCGTATTACCTGACGACGAATCTGACGGTGAGTTCCGGCAACGGCATCAACATCAACGCCAATGGCGTGACGCTGGACTTGAACGGCTTCACCATCTCCTCCACCCTCACCCCCGCGTCGTATGCCGGGATTTCGCTGAATGGTTACTTGAATGACATCAACATAGTCAACGGCCATATCCGCAGCGGCGTGACGAACAACGGCAGCGGCGTTTATAGCGGCAGCGGCTTTGCCACTGGCATCGGGTGGACCTCCTGTTCACCCACCAACGTGATGGTTTCCAAGGTGTCCGTCTCGGGAGTTTTGAACTATGGCATTTACCTCGGCTATGGAAACGCGGCGGTGGTGGAAGCCTGCACGGTGATAACGGCGGGAAACTTTGGAATTTTGGCCTCCACGATCAAAGACTCGGTAGTAGCCGACTGTGGCGGCAACGCCATTTCTGGCGATCAAGTGGTTGATTGCCGCGGAATTGGCGCTGGAAATGGTGTTATTGCCAGCGCCGCCGCGCAAAACTGTTACGGCCAAAGCGGCGGCAGCGGTAGTTACTATGGCGTTTACGTCAGCGGCACCGCGCAGAACTGTTACGGCACAAACAGCAGCAGTGGCGCGGGCCTTTCCGCCACCACCGCGCAGAACTGTTACGGCGCCAGCGCTTCCGGCACCGGGCTGTATTCCACCGTCGCCATCGGTTGTTATGGCTACAGTTCTTCCGGCACCGGCTTGTGGGCCACCATCGCCAACTCTTGCATAATTGGACATGGCACCACGAACATCACCTACAAATACAACATGCCGTGACGAGGGAATGAAGAATTCAGAATGTAGAATGAAGAAAATGAAATTTATGAAAACAAAACTCGTCTTATTGGCTCTGGTTTCAGCCTTCAGCCTTCGGCCTTCCGCCTTGCTCCATGCCGCCACGACCATTGACGCTGCCAACAAATACGCCTACGGCGCGAACCTCGGCTGGATGGATTGGACCGGCGACACTGCCAACGGCGTCGTCATCGGCGAATACGTCTGCGCCGGCAATATTTATTCCGCCAACGTCGGCTGGATCGCCCTCGGCAGCGGTTCGCCGACGAACGGGATTTATTACCAAAATCTTTCGGCAAATGATTTTGGCGTGAATCAGGACGGCCTCGGCAATTTGCGCGGCTACGCCTACGGCGCGAACATCGGTTGGATTAACTTCGAGAACACCGGAGCGCCTAAGGTGGACTTGGTCACCGGCAATTTGAGCGGCTATGTCTGGAGCGCCAACTGCGGCTGGATCAGCCTGAGCAATGCCGTCGCCTATGTGCAGACCGACACCATCTCGCCCGGCGCGCTCGACTCCAACGGGCTGCCCATCGCGTGGGAAATGCAAAACTTCGGCCACACCGGCGTTGACCCCAACGCCGATCCAGACCACGACGGCATGTCCAACCTGCAGGAATATCTCGCGGGCACGAATCCGAATGATGCGAACGACTATTTGCGCATCACGGCCATCAGCGTGAGTTTCCTCGTCGGCGGCAACGACAATGACACGCTGGTCTGGACCAGTCACCCGACCCGACAATACCGGATTCAGCAGCGCACGAATCTGGCCGGCGCAGCCTGGGCGGATGCCGGGGTGTTGCTCTCGCCGGATGCCGGCACAAACACCACGCGGACGTTACAATTTTCCGGGCCGATGCCACAGCGTTTTCTCCGCGTCCAGGCGGTCAAACCGCTCGAACCCTAATAACCGTTTCCGCTTTCCGCTGTCAGAAACGGGCCACTCCCGCACATTTAACCCGAAAACCGAAGTTGACCGAGTGATCGTAGCGGTGACGCCGCGTCACCGAAGGGTGAATGCGCCGCCCTCGGCGCATTTTTCCCAGCCGCCAAGGGCGGGCGGTTGTCCAACCGGCGACGAGGCGTCGCTGTCACCTTCTGCGACGGGGGCGCCGCAGCCACATTACGGCCTTGTCTGATTGCGGCAGTGGGCGTGCTGACCATTCACTTCATGCTTCCTCGCTGAACATTAAATAATAAAAAAGGCCCGAAGCCTTTCGCTTCGAGCCTTTGAATCAAACCCGGTATTATTACGGCAGAACGTGGGGGTTGCTGGTAAGGGAGCTCAGCGAGCAAAGCGGATTATTGCCCACCGTAGTCTCAGTATAAGTGCCGTTAGCCGGACACGGAGGAATGCTGCTGGCA
>Ga0116134_1001658_pt1 | contig 11109 bp, 11 predicted proteins | sample June2015DPH_19_5_FD_89737 | JGI IMG/M metagenome (GOLD analysis project Ga0116134, IMG submission 89737) | Peatland microbial communities from SPRUCE experiment site at the Marcell Experimental Forest, Minnesota, USA - June2015DPH_19_40 | ecosystem: Environmental > Terrestrial > Soil > Wetlands...
CGCGCTCCAGCGCACTCTTACCTTCACTCAGCTCGGGATACTCAGGAAAGACGACCTGTTCAAAGTCGTTCTTGATCCCGGCCCGGACAAGCGCGAGAAGCGGATTCTCGGCCCGGCCCCTTCTAAAAGGAGCACCGGAGTAACTCTCGCTCAGCCACGCAGAAAGCCCGCGGCCAAGCTCAACCATTCTATCGGATGGTCCGGGGAGCGTCAATTCTGACCGCTTGTTTTTCCCGGGGCGATTCGACCCTGCGGCAGCAGACAATGCCACGAAAGCCGAGGTTCCTGCGCCATGGGTTCTTCGATCCCACTCCCCAAAAGCGTTGGGCGTTGAAACTCCCACTGCCGGGGTGACCACCACGCACGCGGTTGCCGGCAAATCCTCCAGAGGATAGACCTTCTCCCCGTGCCCCACTCCCAGCACCGTCCCGCCCACCAGAAACAACGGCAGGTCGGAGCCCACTTCTGCCGCAATCCGCAGCCGCTCCTCGGTGGGCAACGCTTTCTTCACCACCCGCTCCAACGCCAGCAGCGTGGCCACTGCATTCGCCGAAGCGCCGCCCATCCCGCCCTGCACCGGCAACCGCTTCTCAATGTCAATGAGGACCCTGCCCCTGGCCTTCATCGCGCGCATGGCTTTCTCGACGATGCGATAACAAGTGTTTGATTCATCCCTCGGAACTCTCGGGTCGGTACAATGAATCTCAATTCCACTGCCGCGGCTCAAGCTCACACGAATCAAGTCGTGCAGCCCGATCGTCTGGTAGACAGTCAGCAGCTCATGAAAACCATCGTCCCGGGCTTGGCCGATGCGCAGCCCAAGATTGATCTTCGCGAAGGATCGAACCTGTACCGTCATGGAAGCAAGATTGTAAGCCATCCGACATCGAGCGGCGAGACTCTCTGCAAGTTAAACGTTCTTCGCTCGTACTGGTCGCACCAAGATCACGCGACCTCCCGCCAGTCGCACCACCTTGGTAATCTCGACACTCCCAGCACCTTAGCGCACCTTAATTATGTGATTCCAATCACACGAACCGGTGACTTTCGCCGGTCCTCCCCAGTTTGGAATCAGGCCGGTTGGAATTGGCACGACCGCAAACACGAGTGCTGCCCGTCTCGGCAGGACCCTGTCCAGCACTGTCCCGCAAGTTGGGTGGAAGTCGCTGCGTGCGGAAAAGATCGACCCAATTTTCAGCCCGCGTTCCACGACGAGCGCCTAGAGGCCGCGTGTAACGGGCGGTGGGCTATCAGGGGTTTTGTATGTGCGGTTTAACTCGCTATCTTTTGCTGGTGTGCCTCGCCTCGCTTACAACTCTTGCTGGTGCTCAGAGCGGCTACAGAGTGATCTCTGTCGCCGACGGTGGCACCATCTCCGGTACCATTAAGTGGTCGGGACCGGTACCGCATCAGCTGGATTTTCCCGTCACCAAAGACCCGCAAATTTGCGATCCGGAGGGCAAGAAAAACGTCAGCCTCGAGCGCCTGATCGTCGGTCCCGAGGGCGGCGTAGCCAACACCATCGTCTACCTGAAGAATATTTCCGCCGGAAAGGCGATGGACCTGCCGGAGCAGAGACGGCACCTCGATCAGCACCATTGCCATTACATTCCGCACATTCTTCTAGTGCCCGCGAACTCAGAGCTGCAAATGAAAAGCTCCGACGCCACCCTGCACACCATCCACATGGACGGTGCCGCCACCTACAACCTGCCATTCCCGTTCCCCAACCAGATCAACTCACGCACCATGTCCACGCCCGGCTTGGTCAACCTGCGCTGCAATGGCGGCCATGTCTGGATGAACGCCGAGATGATGGTCGTCCCTCATCCTTACTACGCCGTCACCGACGAGAGCGGACGCTTCGAGTTCACCAGCGTCCCGCCCGGCACTTATCAGATTGTCGCCTGGCATGAAGGCTGGGGACTGGCCGGAAAGGAACAGGCCTACGACGTCCTCACCGAGCGCAGCGTGCAGCGCCCCATCTTCACCGAACCGAAGACATGGGAGCGATCCGTAACGGTGAACACCAATCAACCCAGCACCGTCAACTTCGTGATCGGAAATAAGTAGGGCTAGAAGAGACGAATGAAATCCGGTCGCAACGCGTTCGCTGTCCCTTGGGGATCGGCGTCATGGTCTTCGGCCTAACTACTCGCCGACAGGAAAAACAGGGTGATCTCAGAGCGTCTGACAACGAACATTTAGCGCCGCCAACTGCGCAGCAGGAAGTATTCATTCACCGGGTGATCATCCGTCAGAGCTGAAGTGAGAGGAGAGTTCGCAATAAGCCGTTCCACTGGGATTTCATTGCGCAGGATCAAATCAAATTGCTCCGCGGCGGAGGTTCGAGGTCCCCATTCCAGCAAATCCAGGACTGCGCTAGGCGGCAAGCGATTAGCCAATTCGAATCCCGAGACCAGCGGCAACGGCTGACGGCTGGCTAGGAAGTGAATTCCATACCTATCGAAAGTCCCGAACGCGCGCACGTACGGAAACGATTCGGTCAGCGCACGAGCCACCGCCGCACTGATAACCACATCCCCTCCCGGCAGCCATTGCTGAAGGATTCCGCCTGAACTAAGGCGCTGTCGTGCAATCTTGTAGAACTCTTGCGAATACAACAGGCTCGATCCAGCGGCCTCGACAGGCGGAGGCGGATCAATCGTGATGACATCGTATGTCTCCCTCGATCGCTCAAGGTATCGTCGTCCATCATCAATGATCACTCTTGATCGCGGCGATTTCAGCAACTGATCACCATCGGCGTGATAGTAGGAGAAAAGACGAGGAACGCTCGGTGTCAGTTCCACCACAGTGGAATCAATTCCCCAGGAGAGGACGGAGCGATGGGTGGTCCCCATGCCGAAACAAATGACCAGGGCATTTCGTGGAGCGCTCGCAAAGGCCAAAGGCAGGTGGGCCATCATTTTAGTAATGGGGGTGAGGCTCGACATCCCGTAACCATTCACTAGCAACCGTTTACTGGAGCGTTCGCTGCCCGTCGCAATCACAGTGGCAGTGGAATCCCTGAGAACACGCCGGTCTCGAAACTTCCCTTCGAAGCCCTTGCCGAACAATATGGCTCCGGCAGCAACCAGGAACGCTATCGCTACGGGGAATTTTTGCCAAGCGCCCCGCTTTCCACTACCAGCCTCGGTTACTCCTCGGAAAGACCCGATTACAAGCCAAGGTATAGAGAGTGTAACCAGCGCCCCGCGTTCACTCATGTTCGGAAGCAACAGAAATCCCGCGGCAAGCGGCCCCAAAATACATCCGAGCACGTTGATGGCGTAGGCAGAGCCTGCCAAGCTGGGATCGCCCTGCGAATCGCGGTCGACCAGCATGGGAGTGGCGAATCCCGCGGCCGTTGCCAGCGGAATGACGCCGAAGGCAACCCGCAACAGTCGCGGCATCGCCAGCTTGGGGTCCGCGAAAATTAGAGGTAAGAGACCGTTGACACCGAGCAAAAGCCAAATGCCGCCATCGGCGGCTTGTCCCCCGAAAACGCCTCGTCGGTACAACTTTGTGCCCACAAACGTCGCCAAAAGGTAGACCCCCAGGATGGCGGCAAAGGCGTAGACCACCGTCCCCAGGTATGGAGTGAAAATCCTGATCCACACGACTTCCATGCCCATGCTGGTGAGTCCCGTCGCAAACAGAAGCCACCTCGTGCTTGCGCCGCGGTGGTGGAATTCTCCGTCTTTTCGTGTATGTGCGCTTGCTGGGACCGCACCTTCTTTGCGGAAGTCGAAAGATCTTGACCGCGACACCGCGCAGGTCGCAATCGTCGCATTCAGCAGTGCTCCGAACCATAAGGTTCGCAGAAATCCGAACTGCTCAATGAGAAGCAACGGAAGGGTTGCTCCGGCCACGGCGCCGAGTACGTTAGCCAGGTACAAGTAGCTGAAGGAATGCTGATCTTCTCCACCTGCAGCGCGCAGCGCAGACATCGCAATCGGAAAAGTCGCGCCCATACACACACACCAAGGAGCGAGAGAAAGCGCGAGCCATATTCCGGAGAAGCAGGAGTAGCCCGACGACGTCCACGCCGCGTCGCGACCCAGGCGGAGCAAAATCTCGTGCCCGAAACGCAACTCGTACGGCACAAGGAATGCTGAGACCCCTATCAGCAACTCGCTGGCGGCATACAAGACAATTGGGCGAACGGTCAGCCCAGAGGCCTCTCGACGGAGCCACCTTCCGGCGATCCAGGATCCCAGTCCAATCCCGGCCATGAACACGGAAAGGAACGTGGCAGTAAGAACGGTTGTTACTCCAAACTGCGCCATCGACAGCCGCAGCCATACCAGTTCATATAAAATGCTGCAGAATCCCGAGACGAAAAAGAAGGCGTAAAACCAAGGCATCACGCCGCTCCCGCGACTGTTCCTCGATTGAACCGGCATAGCGTGAGGGTACTGATCAGGTTGGGTGGGCACCTGCGCGATGCCCGCGGTTGTCTCTTCCCGAAACATTTGCCGTCGAAGTTGGTCGAACGCGATTTACTTCGTCAAAACGTTACGGCGCGGCGCTGTTATAACGAGATGCTTTTGGTTAGCATGCGTCGAGACGGACCCTACCCACGCCGCTTATACAGCACTGCGAACTCAAACCCTGCATTCGCTGGAAACAGTTCCGCCACTTTTCGCAACCGCTCCGCCAGCGCCGAAGGCGCCAGCAGCGGATAATCCCGCTCCCGCAGATCGTAATAATCCACGTCTAAATATAGGGACAACAGATAAATCGAAATCGTGTCGGCAAACGTCGCCTCGAAATATTCGTTCTTGAAGCGCTCGGCATCCGGCCCACCGGCCACAGCCAGCTTGCGCGCCTCCCATGCATCCAGCGACGTCTCGCCGCGCGTCCCGCCCTCCACCTGCTCCCACGCTAAATCGCCGAACTCCTGGGAAACTCCCGCAGCTTCCACCAGCGCATGCCCCACGTTGATATAGAACTCGAACGCCACCGAAAACTTGTCGTCCATCAGCCGCGTGGAGATGAAGACGCACTGCGAATCGCCCAGATTCAAATTGCGATGGCACACCGCATTGTCGCTGAGCGCCACATCATAACGGTCCGCAATCAGGATCTCTTCGCCCTGGCTCACCGTCAGCGGTACAAAATAATAAGCCTTGCGTTTCAGCGCTCCCGCAGCCTTGGTCGGCACCGCCGCAATCATGCGCTCCAGATCAAACGAACTGATGGACGTCTCGCCCGCCACGGCATAACACACCCCATTCGCCGCCTGCGAAACCGGCGTCATCCGGACCACGTCAGCGGGGCTCCGCGTAATAGCTGGCGCTGCCTGCGACATTCTTACTATCTTATACACTAGCTCGGATCAGCTTTCGCGCCGGGACACTACGCACGCAAGATTGCCGAAGGAGTATTCCGCCGATGAAAGAATTCCCGGAGTTTATGAAGCGCTCAGCAAACAGAATCGCGACCAGCAGCCAGGCGACTCCCGGAGTAGAAGGTTACGTCTTCGATGGCGCTGAGGGGAGCCAGATGGCATTCTGGACCTGCCGCGAAACAGCCTCGTCCGCACCCCATGCCCACGATTACGACGAATACATGCTGGTCGTGCAGGGCTGTTACACCTTGATCATCGATGCGAACAGGATTCCAGTAAAGGCGGGAGAAGAGTACTTCATCCCTCGCGGCGTGTCACACGGTGGCGAGGTCATCGCTGGAACCAGGACAATCCACGCCTTCGGCGGACACCGTGCGAACCGGATCGCTTCACCGGCGCATGTCTGATGTTTTTTCAATCTAGATCCCGGTCCCCTTCCACTCCATCCAATCCAGCATCCAGCGCCAGGTGACGTCATGGTCGCGATGGACCGGCGGCGGCGGCGGAGGCTGCGTAGGGAAGACGACAGGCTTACCTCGATAGGCATCGGCAAGCTGCTTGAATACTCTCCCTTGTTCCTTGACCTTGCCATCATTCGTCAGCAGCCCCAGGCTGTACTCCAGCGAGTTGAATTCGAACTTCCGGTCTACGTCGTGGCTGTCCCAATAAGTGAACCAGCTCACTCCTGAATCGATCGCGGCTAGGACCGCTTTCTCCAGCCATTCTGCCTGCTGCCTTTCATTCAGTGATTCGATGCAGGTGTTGAACTCCTCCGCCCACACCGGCTTTCGCAGGTCGCCGGCATAGGACCGGATCAGAGTTGCCATGGCCGCCATCAGCTTCGTGCTCGGCGGATCCATGGGCCCACCGAACTTCAGCGATCCTGACCAATACGGATAGCAGTGCATCACCGGCATGCGCCGCGCCGCCAGCGCCTGCGGAGAAAACGTGGTCGACTCAAACCACGGCAATTCATCCACTCCATTCACGTGAACGCCCTCGGAATAAACAGTCTCCATCAGCGAGAACATTTTCGTCATCCATGCGTCGCCCACGCTCGGTTCCGTGCTCCAGCATGTGTTGATCTCATTTCCGAAGTCGAAGCCGATGATGTTGTTCTTCCCCTTCATCGCGACTGCCAGCTGCCGGATCAATATCTCCTGCGCCTTCCAGATCGCATCATCCGCATAGAAAGCCGATCCAGCTTTGTTGAACGGAGGCAGGAAGAACCATCCGCTTAACTGCCCGGTGAACACCGTGACTAGCGCATCCAAATTGCGCTCGCCCATGATCGTAAGCAACTGGTCCAGCCTCTCCAGATGAAGCGGACTCACCCATTTTGGATTAGGTTGGAAGTAAGGCCAAATCAGCAGGATGCGCAAATGATCGGCGCCCAAAGCGGCGATCGCATCCAGGTCTCGCTTGATCGGGTCGGGATCCCATTCATTCCAGCAAAACCACCAATTCTTTGAGGGCGTATAGTTCACGCCGAAACGATGCCGGTCCAGCACAAGAGTCCGGCTCTGGACGGTACGCGAGCCGGCGATCTCCATCGCGCCAAGATTCAACTGGTTTGGCACGACCGACGCCCTGGCAGCGAGCGACTGTGCCACGGCAGCGCCCATCACACTTGAGATGAAGTTGCGTCTATTCATAACGGACCGACTATACGCGCTTCCAAAGATGCCATCGAACACGAATCGCCTGCTGCCATTACACCCACTGATTGATAGCGTTGTGTTGCCATGCCTGAAAGGGGCCAAGTTACCTTTGTGCCTCCCACATCGGGGCCATTCCAGTCTTCCTTCGCTTGCCGCACACTATTCCTGAGCTTCACATGCGACCAAAAGTGGAAATAAACAGGCGTCAACAGGAGCGCAAGCAAGGGGTGCTGCCCGTGCGTGTACGCGGAAAAGACGCTTCCGGCGCGCAATTTGAAACACTGGCGCACACGCTCGACCTCACGTCAACCGGCGCGCGGCTGGGCGCGATTCATCACCGGCTGAACGCGCTGGACACTTTAGTGGTTCTTTTCCGGCAGCGCCGGGTCGAGTTCACCGTGGTGTGGACGAAGCTGGTAGATGGGCATGGCGAGTATCAGGTGGGCCTGCAGTTGATTGCGCAGGAGAGCGATCCGTGGGGACTGAGCATGCCTCATTCCAACACGCCGCCGTTTACTAGGGCCTCGGCAACGTCGGGGGCAGCATGATCCAAGGGGGAATCATGGGCAACTTTCTAAGCAAGTTTTGGTCAGGTGAAGAAGGGGAGGACATCGCGGAATATTCCGTGATGCTGGCCGTTATTCTTGTCATCGTGGTGGGCACGGTCCGGCTGATCGGGTCGAACGCCGGCAACGTGTTCTCGCAAGTCGGTAGTGCCATTCAGTAAGCGGAAGTCGTCGCAGGCTTTCCGCGCGCGTTAACCGGCGACCTGAAAATCCACCCATATTCCGGGAAAAGTTTTGCGCTCGTGGAATGCTGGAGGGGGTATTCTGAGCCATGACTTTGAGTGAAATCTGTTGCGAGCATACCCCGCTATCGCGTTTCCCAAACCACTTCAGGGCTTCAGCGAGTTGCTCATCATAAGAGCAAAAAGCAGGGGCAGATAGATGACCGTCGCTTGCAAGACGTGACGAGCGAACATTTTCGATCGGGGACTATTGAGAGGCAACTTCAGAAACGCCAGGCGAGCGCCAAAATAAAAAAGTGCAATCCCGAGCACGATGGCTCCCACCAGGTAGATCTTTCCCGCCATGCCGAAAATACTGGGCAAAACGCTCAGTGGGATCAAGATCAGCGAGTAGACGACGATGCGGCGCGCGGTGGATCGTCCGTCTTCTTCGACGACCGGCAGCATGCGAATTCCGCCTTGCGCATAATCCTCACGATAGAGCCAGGCGATGGAAAAGAAATGCGGGAACTGCCACACAAACAGGATGGCAAATAGTATCAACGTGCCCCATTCGAGCTGGCCGCGTGCGGCTGTCCAACCTAAAACTCCGGGCATAGCTCCCGGAAAAGCGCCCACGAAAGTACAGATCGGCGAAATACGCTTCAGCGGGGTGTAAGCCGCGAGGTAAACCACCGAAGTGAGGAAGGTCAGCAGGCCAGTCAGCGGGTTCGTGAAAACCGCCAAGTAAAGCGAACCTCCCAAGGTGGCGACCAAGCCCGCAGTGGTGGCATGAAACAGGCTCATGCGCCCTGTAGGCAGTGGGCGTTGCGCGGTGCGGCGCATGTGTCCGTCCACCTTGTATTCCATCACTTCATTCAGCGCCGCGGTTCCGCTGGAGACCAGTCCAATTCCCAGCAAGGCATGAAAGAGCCCCCAGGAAAGCGACGAAACGCCAGCTTTCTGCGCGCCGAAATAATAGCCACACCACGCGGTCATTACGATCAGCGTGGTGACGCGAGCTTTCATCAATTCGGCGTAGTCGCGCAGGAGGGAAGTCGCCTGCCTGCGAAATAGGGACAATGGGTAGGTCATCGTGCTCATGGGCAATTCGTGGTGTGGTTGTCGTACCGCTTTACGTGCACTCTCAACACTCTTTCATCGCACCAGTGATGAAACCGAGCCAGCCACAAGAACCCCACTAAACGACTCAGACGAGGTACGGCAGCTTTCCGTTTCGAGACTAGCAAGCAGGGTGGGCCCACACGACCACCCAAGGATTGCATAGGTACTCTTATAGCTTTCGAAAGTCAAGTGCAAACTCAGACTGACGCCGCAAAACGGCCTCCAGTCTTGTCACTAAAAAACGCAAACCAAACATTACTGACTTGCAGATGCCCCGGACTGGGTGAAGGTTTCCGGCGGATCAAAAAAACATTGGTGCCACAGAGCGGCGTCAGACAATGTACCCGCCTTCCATTGTTGCAGCGTCGGAAAGGTGGCGGCAATCATTCCTCCGTCAGCGGAGTCAAAGATTACCACAATTCCTGCCAGCTCCTGCGGCTTCTGCGCCAGTTCCGCATAATCCCTGTCGAGAACGGACTTCACGAATTCCAGCCTGAGCTGCGGACCAGAATCCTTGCCGTTCTCGTCGTTCTTTTCCACCGAGACGATTTTCACATTCTTTCCGCGGAGAGGGCCCCAGTCTCCAGGGAAAAGTGCGATTTCTTCCCGAGAAATACGAAATAGCTCTGCCGCGGTGGGCACTGCACCCGCAACCGGGGGCGCATCGCTATCGGGAACGCTGTCGGGCATTTCGAGGTTATTGCGCCAGATCCAGCCGCGGGATAAGCCGGAAATACGCACGTGAACCCAATCCCGATTGAAATCCAACATCTCGAACTCATCGTGGGCGCTCGCCAGAAATAAAGTCTTGGCGGTCAAACTCGCGCTCGCTACCACCGGAGTGCCGGACTTCTTCACGGCCACAAGGTTCTTCGGATGTGCCTGGTTCTTGAGAATTTCCTCCAAGCTGTCCACTTCGGTTTGCAGCGGACCGCCGTCTTTATCCTCGGGCTTTTTCGGTCCGGCTTGAGAACCGGCTTGTTCCTGCGCCGACAGACCCTGGGCCAAGGACGATGAATAACTACCGCTGACTTCCGGAAGTCTGGGGACGGGTGCGGAGATCGCTGGCTCTGTTGCGGCGGGAGACTTCGGCTGCTTTGCCGCTGCTGTTACTGGAGCATTCGGACTCGGGCTCGGAGTCGCGTGAGGCGCATTCGCAGCGAGTTGATCGGCCAGTTGATCCAGCAAGTCTGCCTCGAGACGGCCGTTCGAGGTCAGCAATTGATATCCCGATTTCGATGCCACCGGATCGGCGTACCAGGCCGTAACCTGCACGCTTACCCGCACAACTGATGCGCCGGAAGGCGCTGCGGTCACCTGGAACTTGGACTGGTAGTAGCCGCGCCGATAGCGGTCCAGGGGATGATCCGCCGAAATTGAAGTCGCGAAGCCATCCAGAACAGGAAGGCGTCCGGCGGTCGCGGATTGCATGTCGTTCAGAATTTTTTCTATGGCGGCTTTGGATTGTGGGAAAGTGCGTTCGTATCCATTCGCTTGCGCGTGACTGCCGGCAGCGCAGCTAATAATGGCGACGCACAGCAGCATCTGCGAGAACGTTCGCTGGAAAACTGGAGTGTGCCGCATCATGGCAGTAGCTCCAACTGATCGCGCAGCATCCATCCGTGCTGTCCTTCGTGTGTTTCCACGCCGTACCAGTAGGGCGTGGAGATCACGATCAGGACTTCCGTGCCCGTACTCAGCAATTGCAACGTGCCGGCGGTATGGAACGGGGCAGACTTGAGTGGGGCGCCCGGCGATTTCACCAACCGCGAGACTTGCTTGCGCAGATCCTTTACCCGTTCTTCAAGCGTTTGGCCGGGTGGCGCTTGGCTTGATACCGCCGATTCTTGCGGCGCAGGTGCCGCAGCTTGCGAAACGGTGTCCGGATCATTCTCCGTGGCCTGGGGGGCCGGCTGAGAGGACGATTGAACTGCAGCCGGCGGCACGGCATCATTCCGCATTGCCAGATTCTGCTTCTTCGCTAGTTGCTCCTGCCGCTCTCTCCCGGCCTCGACATTCTGGGCTTTCATAAGCTCGATGCCATCGAGGTGTTCCCGAATGTCCTTGTACTCGGCGCTTTCGACCGATCCGTTGGATTGGTGCACGGTGCGGCGAAAGTCTTCTTCAAAAAGCGCATCGATGCGCAAGATCGTGTTCTTGTCGCCCTGAGGGATGACTACGTAGCGCACGACGAGGGTACCGACGTCGCCGCCGTCCTTGAAGTTGCGCGGGTCGATGGC
>Ga0116134_1001659_pt1 | contig 11104 bp, 13 predicted proteins | sample June2015DPH_19_5_FD_89737 | JGI IMG/M metagenome (GOLD analysis project Ga0116134, IMG submission 89737) | Peatland microbial communities from SPRUCE experiment site at the Marcell Experimental Forest, Minnesota, USA - June2015DPH_19_40 | ecosystem: Environmental > Terrestrial > Soil > Wetlands...
ATCGCATCTACAGCCAGCGTGATCTTCAACTGGATGTCAACCTCCTGACTTCCGAGTTTCCTTTTACCCTCGCCGACGCACTCGATCGAGTGCTGACCATGCCCGAGGTTCTCATGCCGGCAGCGCAAAGCGACACACCGTTTCTTGCCGCGAACCTCTAACAGGCCGAGCCAGACGTTCATTGGTTAAATCGAGCGGATGGCCCGGGCCCCAGGTGGGTAGGCCTTTTTTCGGCGGGCCAAACGCGGCAGTCCGATATAATCCACAGCTTCAGATGACACTCACTTCGGACACGAAGCCAGGCCCTTACCACATCCAATCCTTATGCTCAACTGGCGCAGCACCGCCAATTAGACCAGTGGAGGATTAGTGGCCTGTTTACGAGATGAGTCTAGAATGACTGACATGAAGAAACGTTTTTCGATCGTAAGTGCGGTGGTGATCGCGCTTGGGTTTGGAGTGGTTGGGTGGGCGTGGGCCCAGGAGTATGACGGGCCGATGTCGGCATTGCGGTTTGTGGTCGTGCGTGACTACAACGGCAAGCCGGTGAGGGATGCTGCGGTGGTACTGCATCCGGTGGATCGGAAGGGAAAGCAGTCGCGCGGCGGGATGGAGTTGAAGACGGACAACGATGGGCGGACGAACATTGATGGGATTCCGTATGGTCCGCTGCGGGTGCAGGTGCTGGCTCCGGGTTTCCAGACTTTTGGGGAAGACTACGTGATCGACAAGCCGGAGTTGCAGATTACGGTGAAGCTGAAGCGTCCGGCGGGACAGTACTCGAAGTACGGGAACGACGGAGACGCGAAGAAAGACAACGACACGAAACCGGCGGAGCAGAAACCGCAGTGATCAGAGGCGCAATAAAAAAGGTTCGAGTGAGATTGCATATGAAAAGAAATTTTTCGATGGTGATGGTAGTGGCCATCGTACTTGGGTTGGGCATGGTTGGGTTGGTGTGGACTCAGGACGATGAGGGGCCGATGTCGCGCTTGCGGTTTGTGGTGGTGCGCGACTCCGACGGTAAGCCGGTGAGGGATGCGGCGGTGGTGCTGCATCCGGTGAAACGCAAGGGGAAACAGGGGCAGGGAGAAATGGATCTGAAGACGGACGCAGAGGGGCGGATGAGCGTTGACGGGATTCCGTATGGTCCGCTACGCGTGCAAGTGCTGGCGCCGCATTTCCAGAGCTTTGGGGAAGACTACGAGATCAACAAGGCGGAGATGGAGATCACGGTGAAGCTGAAGCGTCCGGGCGGGCAGTACTCGGTGTACGAGAATCACGGGGACGATAAGAAACCACAGTAAGGCGCCGGGGTGGAGGAAGGAATTGTATTTTGTGGGAGTGACAGGGAGAGCCGGGTGACCTACAATCGGCTGCCATGGGATTGCAGGAACTCACTGTCGAGCGCTATGCGGGAGTGGCGGACGATCAGCGGATTCTGTTGCTGCGTGGACCGATCACGATCGAAACCGCGCCGCGATTCGAGCAGGCGGTGCACCACGAAAGCGCGGAAACGATGATTCTGGATTTGACGGATGTCCCTTACATTGATTCGGTGGGATTGGGGTCGCTGGTGAGGGTGTACGTATCGCATCAGAAAACAGGACGATGTCTGGTGCTGACAGGTATGAAGCCTCGGGTGCGCAAGATTATGGAAATGACCAAGGTGAACGAATTCTTCGTGACCTTTGGCACGACGTGGGAGGCGGTGGAAGCGCTGGCTAACACTGGGACGGCTTGAAGGGAAGACGGCTAGCCGCGGGAGTTCACGGGGGCGTAGGGCTGGCTTCATAAGTGCTCTGGTCAGCCGGCCAAGGATTCAATTGTACGTATTGCGTCCGGCGGGAGCGTGAGGTCGCGGCTGGCCAGGTCCTGCTTCATGTGGTCGGCATCGGAGGTGCCGGTTAAGGGCAGAATTCCGACCGTGCGGGCGAAGCTGAACACAACCTGGGCCGGCGTGGCATTGGCGCTCGCGGCCAGAGTGGCGATCAGAGGATGGAGTAGCACCTCCTTATTCGCGGTGAGAAGCGAGAATCCCTGATAGATGACTTTGCGCTCCCGGCAAAACAATCGCACGGCGCGGTCCCAGCCTAGTCGGGCGTAGCAGCGGTTTTGCACAAATGCGGGAAGTTCGGCGCCGCCGGCTGCCATCTGCTCCAGGTGACGCAGAGAAACATTGCTTACGCCGAGGAGACGGGTACGGCCGGCATCACGCTCTTTGCGCATCGCCTCCCAGACTTCAGTGTCAGCATCGGTCCAGTCGTCGTTGGAGGAGGGTCCGTGCAGCACGTAACTGTCGACGTGGCCGGTCGCGAGATGGTCGAGCGAACTGGCCATTGACTGAGCGACCTGAACGGAAAGCGAAGCTGCGGGATCGTAGGGCAGGCGCTGGTCCTGACCGGGTTGATAGGTAAATTTCGTTTGCAGAAAAAGATCGTCGCGCGTGACCAAGCCGGCGTGATAAGCGGCGGCTAATCCTTGGCCCACGCCTTCTTCGAAGTAATGCCGCCGCTGGTTCGCCGTGTCGATGGCTCGAAAACCCCTGCGCAGCGCGAGTTCGGTGAGCACCGAGGTGCGATCTTCCTTCCACGCGGTGCCGTAGAGAAAATCGGGAACTGGTGAACCTGGCTGGGGCATTGAGTTATTCACGCGATCACGGGAATGTCGCTAAGTCCTTTGGTGCCGAACAGGCGGCGATAGCGTTCGATCTCTTCCGGCGTGCCGAGCGCCTTGGCGTAGTTGTCGGAGAGCTTGACCGTTGGTTTGCCGTCCGCAGTGGATACCTTGCAGATCAAGCTGATTGGATCAAAGTCGCTGCCGCCGGCGGGATCACAGCCGCGGAAATCGTTGGTCAGAAGAGTTCCCCAGCCGGCACTGAAACGAATACGCCGGCCAGGAGTCCACTTCTTGGCATCGAGGAAATCGGCGGCGCTGCGGAAGTCGTTTATCGTGGCACGGATGGTTGCGCCGGTCGCAAGCACCCCGCCAAAATAGGCGTGTAAGCCGAGGATGTCGTCGACGTCGAGCGCATCGGACGCGATGATGAGCTTTTCATGCGGATCGCGACCGCGCCGCTTGAGCCATTGGATATATTCATCGCCTGCGACGTAGGGATTCTTGCTGTCGATGCGTTGGCCCGTCCAATCGGCCGTCCAGTCGGGGGCATGGTCGAGAAATTGCGTAGTTCCAAAAGTATCCGGCAGCATGATGCGGAGAGCGCCTTCGTAAGTGCTCTGCCACAACTCGAGGACGCGGTATTGAGAAGCTTTCAGGGCATCGTCATCGGGTGCGAGTGCGGCGAGAACCATGGGGATCTCGTGCGCGTTGGTTCCGATGGCTTCAAGATCGTGCTTGTGGGCGAGGAAGGCGTTCGAGGTTCCCGTAAAGGCGCTGCCGAGATTCGCTGCCATGGCGTTGACCACGTATTCCTGCCAGAGGAAGCTGTGGCGGCGCCGGGTTCCGAAGTCGGCCACGGCAAGAGCGGGGACGCCGCGCAGCCGCTCAATCTTGCCCCAGAGCTTTGTTTTCGCCCGGGCATACAGAATGTCGAGACCGAACTCGCGCAGCTTTTTCAAACCGGCTCGAGTCTTGAGTTCGTCAAGGATGGAAAGCGCGTACAGTTCCCACATCGTTGTCTCGGTCCAAAGGCCGTTGAAAGTGAGATGGAACTGTCCGCCGCTAATCGATAGTTCATAGTCCGACAATCGGAAGTCGCGTTCCAGCCATTCCAGAAAAGCGGGTTCAAAGATTCCGCGGCGGCCATAGAAGGTGTTGCCGGCGAGCCAGACCAGTTCCGACCTGCGAAACCGGAGGCGGCGAACGTGCTCCATCTGGTGGATAAGCTCCTCGCGCGGGAACATGTCGGCGAGGCGGACGGAAGTGGAGCGGTTGAAGAGGGAAAACGACACACGGGTTCTCGGGTAATGCTTCCAGATGAACTGGAGCATCAGCAGCTTGTAGAAATCGGTATCGAGTAAAGGCCTGGTCACCGGGTCCAGTTCCCAGTTGTGGTTGTGCGCCCGCTCGGCGAAGTTGACGATCATCGCGTGTTTTCTCGCGTACCATCCTCTGCGACAGTCATGAGAAAATCAACCGCAGTGACCTTAGATATGTCTTTTTTTGTGGGCTGGCTGACTTGGGGAAGGCAAACACGGTACTATCAACTTTCTGCATGAGACCGCCTCGGCCTTTCACAGCTGCACCCCGGAGACTTTCGTCCGCATTCCGCAGTTGCTCATCCGTATTCCGGAGCTGCTCACCGCTGCTTGTTGTGACGGGGCAGGCCCACGGGTGGGTAGAGTCCTCTGGCCGTGCTATGCGCGCGCTGGCGGTCGGGGTTCTGCCCGGAATGTTCCTTCTTCTGCGAACGACCCGCGAGGAGATTTACAACATTCTCTGGGCCCTGGTGTTTGGCTTCGCCACGCTGAATATTTTGAGCCTGGGGGCGCGCCGTTTCGAACAGGACAAGGGTCTGAGCTTTGGCGAGATTCTGGCGATTCTGGTCGTGGTGGTGTCGATCGTTCTGCTGGGTTGGGAAATGTTGTATCTGTTCCATATTCTGCCGATTCGCCTGACGCCGCGCTGACACGGATTGCGGTATGATCGCGTGTGGTGAAGCGCGAATCCAATTTTGACGTGACTTGTCCTTGCTGCGGCGCGGTCATGAAAATCGACGCGGCGACGCGCAGCGTCATCGCGCATACTGCGCCCGTCAAGCCGAAAACCTTCAACGACATGGAAGAAGCGGCTCGCGCCATGAAAGAGCAGGACAGCCGGCGCGACTCGATTTTTCGCCAATCGATGGAAGCGCAAAAGCATGCCTCGGAGTTGCTGGAGAAAAAATTTCAAGAGGCGGTGAAGAAGGCCAAAGAAACGCCGGACACGGGAAAACCGATTCGGGATTTCGATTTGGACTGAGAACCGTTTAACGCAGAGATCGCAGAGCAATCGCTGAGTACGCAGAGAAAAAACAATTCTTGTTGCCCTTTTCCTCCTTTCGTTGCGGGACTTGAATGACTGGACCTCTTCTTCTGGGGCATCGCGGGGCTCGGGCTTCCCGCCAAATTCCTGAAAATACTTTGGCTTCGTTCGAGCTTTGCTTACGGCATGGCTGCGACGGGTTCGAATTCGACGTGCGGCTTTCCGCCGACGGGCAGGCTGTGATCTGTCACAACGCGACCGTCGGAGGGATGACAATTGAGAACACGGCTGCGAAAAGCCTGACATTGCTATTGCCCACACTGGAAGATGTTCTGCGGCAATTTGCGCAGCGGGCGTTTCTCGATATCGAGTTGAAGGTTGCGGGACTGGAAGCGTTGACGCTCGCACAGTTGCGGAAGTATCCGCCGCAAAAGGGATTCGTGGTTTCGTCGTTTCTTCCCGAGGTGCTCGCGGCAATCCACCATCTCGATCCGGCGATTCCGCTGGGATTTCTTTGCGACACGCGGGATCGGCTTCGAGATTGGCGCGAAATGCCGGCGGAGTGGGTGATTCCGCAGTTCAAATTGGCGGATGGGGAATTGATCGAACTGGTTCATGCAGCCGGGAAAAGGATCATGGTCTGGACAGTGAATCGCGACGACGGCATGCGTGAGTTCGCAGCCAGCGGCGTGGATGCGATTATCTCGGATGAGACGGAATTGCTGGGCCGCTCGTTGCGGTAGAAAGCGAGATTGCCGAACTGGGGCTGGCGAAGAGCGCTGCCGAGCTGCGCTCGGCTTGGACGGGGCAAAGCCCCGTCCCCACACAGGCATCGATGCACGCCTCTCCACTGCCATTGCTCGTGGAATTCACCTCGTTTACATTGAACAGGATGCCCACTACAGGCGAACGATTCGAGCGAGCGGTTCAGATCATGGCACGGCTGCGGGCTCCAGGTGGATGCCCGTGGGACCGCGAACAGACTTTCGACACCATCAAGCCCTACACGCTGGAAGAGACTTACGAAGTCCTCGAAGCCATCGACAATCGCGACTGGCCGGAACTGACCGGCGAGTTGGGCGACCTGCTGCTGCAGGTGCTGTTTTATTCGCAGATGGCAAGCGAGGAAGGGCACTTTTCGGTGGATGATGTGCTGGACCGGCTTTCCAACAAACTGGTAGATCGGCATCCGCACGTGTTTGGTGATGTGAAGGCGGACACTCCTGCCGAAGTGCTGCGCAACTGGGAGGCGCTGAAAGCGGAAGAGAAAAAGAAACGGCTGGCGGTCGAGGAGAAAGCGCGGCAGGTTGGTGACCCCGACACCCGCCCAAGCGGAGCTTGGACGGGGTACCCAGCCGAGCCGGAATCGGTGCTCGCGGGGGTGTCCTCGAAAATGCCCGCACTGATGGAGGCTTATAAGCTCAGCTCGCGCGCGGCGCATGTGGGATTTGACTGGCCGGAGGCGGAGGGGCTTTTTGGCAAGCTCGAAGAAGAGACCGCGGAGTTGCGCGAGGAACTGAAGGCTGTGCCTGCGTCCGCTTTCGATGCGCAGTCGGTTGGAAAGGGGATTGCCGGGTCGGGGAAGCCGCGGGTTCCGCCAGAGCTGCGCGAGCGGTTGGAAGATGAAGTTGGCGACATGTTCTTCGTTCTGGTGAACATTGCGCGCTTTCTGGTGCTCGACCCGGAGTCGGCCTTAAGGAAGACGAATCGCAAGTTCAAGCGCCGGTTCCAATGGATGGAGGAGCGCCTGCGCGCCAGCGGACGGGCGCCGCAGCAGGCGTCGATGGACGAACTGGAAACACTATGGCAAGAGGCGAAGCAGCAGGAAAAACCAGCGTGACCGGAGCGACCACGATATCAACGTTTGGCGAAGTGATCATTCGCAAGTGCGAAGCGCTGGCGGAGATGCAGGCCTGCTTTGCGCTCCAAAGGGAGGTATGGAAGTTCTCGGATGCGGACCTGGTTCCGGTGCGGATGTTTGTTATGGCAGTGAAGATCGGCGGCCAGGTGATGGGGGCTTTCATTCATAGAAGCGACCAAGGAAACGACGAAAGGGACGACGAAAAGGAACTGATCGGCTTCGCGCTCGCGATTCCGGGAATGCGGAACGGCCACTGCTACCTGCACTCGCACATGCTGGCCGTCCGCCAGCAATATCGCAATGGGGGCCTGGGACGGCGGATGAAGCTCTATCAGCGTGAGGATGCTCTGGCACGGGGTTTCGAGCTGATGGAGTGGACGTTCGATCCGCTGGAGGTCAAGAACGCGTATTTGAATATCGAGAAGCTGGGTGCGATCGCACGACGCTACAACGTGAACCAGTACGGGATCACATCGTCGCCGTTGCAGGGTGGTCTGCCCACCGACCGGCTGGTGGCGGAGTGGTGGATGAAGTCAAAGAGGGTCGAAGCAGTACTGGCGGATGCTCCGCGGGCGCAGTTCGAATGTCGGGCGCGCATCGATGTGCCGGCGGAGGTTTACGAATGGAAGGCCGAGGCGACGACGCGCACGCAGGCGCTAGCGGTGCAGGAAAGGAATCGCGAGCGGTTGCAGCGGGCGTTTGCCGAAGGACTGAGTGTGCTTGGATATGATCGCGATGAACACGGAAACGGGCGATTCCTGCTGGGCGAATGGGACGAAGGCTGGCAATATTAGCAGGCTGCGGAGTCTGATTTCTTGTAGAGATGCGGCTGGCCGCGTCTCTAAGGCGGAAGGATTTACGGCGTCGCTACAGCAATGCCCTGATACGAACCACAACTCATCATGAAAATCGAATCTGTAACTCTGCGTGAAATTCATATGCCGCTCGTGCATTTTTTTGAAACGAGCTTTGGCCGGGTTTACAGCCGCCGCATCCTGTTGGTGAGCGTCGAGGCCGATGGAGTGCGCGGATGGGGTGAGTGCGTTGCTGGAGAAGATCCTTATTACAGCCCGGAGTGGACGGAAACCGCGTGGCCCACAATCAAGCACTACTTGGTGCCTCTTGTGCTGCAGGGCGAGCTGGATGCGGGCCGGGATTGTGCGGCCCGGTTTGCCAGAGTTCGCGGACACCGCATGGCAAAAGCGGCGCTGGAAAACGCGGTGTGGGACGCGGAGGCGCGGCAGAAACAGCAGCCGCTCTGGCAGTTGCTGGGAGGAACACGGCGCGAGATCGCTTGCGGTGTTTCGATTGGCATTCAGGACACGCCGGAACAACTTCTGCGAAAGATCGAAACTGAGCTGGCGGCGGGATACCGGCGGATCAAGATCAAGGTCAAGCCGGGATGGGATCTGAATGTGCTGGAGAAGATCCGCGCGCGCTGGGCGGATATTGTTCTCAGTGTGGATGCGAATTCGGCCTACACGATTGACCAGGTCGAGCACCTGCGCAAATTCGATGCCTTCAACCTGCTGATGATCGAGCAGCCGCTGTGGAACGACGAAATCTATCTTCATGCGCGGCTGCAGAAAGCCATCGAGACGGCGATCTGTCTGGACGAATCGATTCTTAATGCGCGCGATGCCGATTTTGCGCTCGAAACCGGCGCCTGCCGCATCATCAATATCAAGGTGGGGCGCGTGGGCGGCTTCAGCGAGGCGAAGAAGATACACGATGTCACGGTGCGGCACAATGTTCCGGTGTGGTGCGGCGGCATGCTGGAATCGGGGGTGGGACGCGCGCATAATATCGCGTTGTCGGCGCTCGAAAATTTCCGCTTGCCGGGAGATGTGTCGGCATCAAAGCGCTATTGGAAAGAGGACATCATCGAGCCCGAAGTCGAAGTCCGCGCCGATGGAATGATTGCCATCAGTGACGCGCCCGGAACGGGCTACCGGGTGCGCGAAGACCTGGTGCGGAAGTTCACCGTGCGCGAGGAAACATTTCGCGCCGGGAATGCTTAGCGCGAACCTATGGTTGCTGTGACCACAGGCCGCTGCCGAGCTGTGCTCGGCTTGGACGGCCGAGGGCGGCTGTCCCTCCGCGGACGGGCGTGACGCCCGTCCCCACACGAGCGCCTCACCTGTGGGCGAGTTTGCTGGCAGCAGGATTGTCGGCGGCCAACGAGGATTCTTCCTTCTTCAGCAGTTCCACCGCTTGGGCGAATGTCAGGTCCGAGGGAACCCGCTTGAAGCCGCTGAAAACCTCCGTCGAGCTGATGTTGAGATTTTTAAACAGCAGTATCTTTCCGGTGAAGCTCAACGTCATGCTTGAAATTTCCCAGAGATTGTCGCCAACCTCCTGCTGCTGAACCATGAAGCGGCCGCCGCGATCGAGGTGACCGAGAATCCCCCACCCGAAGCCGACTGGCTTGAAGAGCGTGCCGTCAATGCTGGCGATGCGGTAACGGACGGCGTCCACCAGCACGTAGCCCTGCATGCCGGGCAGGACCTCTTCGACGTGCGTGGGCGGCACGTAGCGGGGATTGGGCCGGAACTTCAATTTGACCAGAGGGGCGCCGGCCCGGCCAATGCCTGCTGAGCCCGTTTCTTCTCCTGCGTACTCAAACAGGAAGGCATCGGGCATTGCGCGCATAATGCGCAAAGTGCGCTCGTCGCTGGCGCGCTCCTGTTCGCGCTTCTTTTTCAGTTCTTCGGGATGGATGATGAAACGTTCGACGCGCGCCTCTTCCTCTTGGCGCTGTTGAGGAGTCAGAGGTTTGCCGTTGTAGGCGATCACCAAGCCGGCAGTAGCCTCCTTGGTCTCGACATAGAGTCTTGTGGTGGATCCTTGAGGTGTAGTCTTGGTGCCGCGAAACAGGAAGCGGGCGGTGTCGTCACTGGCCGCCGTAATTTCACCCTGCGCTGCTTTGCGCACAAGGTCCAAGGGATCCCGATAGGAAGAAACCGTGGCTGACTGCCCGGCAAAACTGGCCGCGGCGAGCAGCAGAATCCAGGCGCCCGTGCGGGCGATGCTGTGGGGGATAGTCGGAGCCATGGAGTTGCGCGAGATCGAGTTGAGGACCGCCATGATGGGACCGGTCACGTATACGCCGTTCAGATTTCTTTCCTGCTTCCCTCATGGTAGCAAACCGGAGATTGTATCGGAGTGAAGCCGCAGTTCCAGGCGCTGCTGTAAGTTCCTGATGGAGAATGATTTCCGGCTACGTAACTGACCGCAAGAGGGCGGAATGATTTACAATCGGTTCATTCGCGGCGAATAGAGCGCGAGGAGATGGAGGCCAAAGCATGGATGCTCCGCTGACCGGAGAGGGCGCCCACATCGGCAAGTCGGTCGTAATCAAGGGAGAGCTGTCGGGCTCCGAAGACTTGTACGTGGATGGCAGCGTCGAAGGCAAAATTGAGCTTCGCAACCACAGCCTGACGGTCGGGCCGAACGGAATCGTCAAGGCCGACGTCAGCGCCAAAGCGGTGGTGATTCAGGGTAAGTTTGATGGGAGCGTGAATGCCTCCGAGCGCGTGGAGATGCGAAAGTCAGCGGTGGTAACTGGCGACGTGACCACGCAGCGCATCGCCATTGAAGAGGGCGCCTTCCTGAAAGGGAAGGTTGATGTTCAGAGAGAGGCCGGAAAGGCGGCGCCCGCGTCTTCGTAAGAAATGGCGGATCGCGCGACCGGCCGCACTGGCCACCTGTTCTATGGCATCTGTTTCTGACAACGTAATGAAATTCTTTCGCAGCTCTTCGAACCAGGCTGCGGGTTCCTCAGTCCCGCAGAAGCTAACCCGCCGGTCGAGCGGCATGGGAGAGGTTTCCCGGCTGCTGAATTCGCAGGAGGGGCTGTGCGTGCTCGACATGGGCTCAACCTCTGCCAACAACATTCGCTTTTTCACTGGTAAGGGACACAAGAACTACAGCGAAGATTTGTTGCGGTCGTCACTCGACCCGGCGCTGCGGATTCAGGACGTCGCGGGAAACTCGGTTCTGGACAGCAAGAAATTTCTCGATGAGAACCTGAAGTACACGAACGCTCACTTTGACGTGGTGCTGTGCTGGAATCTTCCGGATTACATGGAAGAGAGCCTGGTGAAGCCAACCATCGACCGTTTGTGGTCGGTGATGAAACCGGGCGGCTACTTGCTGGCGTTTTTCCACACGCGCGAAGCGGGCCCGGACTCGACCTGCTATCGCTATCACGTGACCGGCACCGACATGCTGGAGATGCAAGAAGTGAAGTGCGCACCGCCCGGGCGTCCCGCGTCCGAAAAGCAGTCTCCGCGGCTGCAGCGCGTGTTCAACAACCGG
>Ga0116134_1001663_pt1 | contig 11096 bp, 12 predicted proteins | sample June2015DPH_19_5_FD_89737 | JGI IMG/M metagenome (GOLD analysis project Ga0116134, IMG submission 89737) | Peatland microbial communities from SPRUCE experiment site at the Marcell Experimental Forest, Minnesota, USA - June2015DPH_19_40 | ecosystem: Environmental > Terrestrial > Soil > Wetlands...
CGAAACGATTTAGGCGCCCGATTTTAGACCTTTCGTGAGTTCCTTACAAGTACCAAATGGCTTAGCCAAAACCATCAATGTGCATGAGTTTGCACATGGGATAAGCATTGTCGGCGAAATATCTCGATATCACTCATTGACCGCTTTCTGAACGAGTCCAAGCAATTCCGCCATGGCCGGGTTAGAAAACTACCCATTTCTAACGCCATGTGTGGGAATCAAGAAGGCCAATCTTTACGGGGTCTGTATGGGAGCAGTTCTGGGCAGGTTTTCTAACGCACCTGGCGTAAACGTGACGCGGTCCACAAACGGGGTTGTAGGAAATGCAAGAACAGATTCTGGCCCAGTAGTCTGCAATCCAAAAGTAATGGCGCGATCGGGATCCCCTGAAATTATGGACCTGTTATTGGACCCAAAACCGCCCCAGATTGCCCCTCGGAGAGATTGAAATATGCAGTACATCCAGGAGAAGCGAACCCGAGATGTTCTACCGTATCCAGGTAGGGTTCTCGGTCACCGACGTCGTTCTTTAGATGGTTTCATGCACTGACTTGGAATTTGTGGTCGTCGTGATGCCTCCCCCCGGTGCGCAACCCGTTGGAGCGCCGTAGCGAACGGTTCGGAGGATGGCTTTCGAGTTGCTCGTAATCCGTTGACTGATTCCGGCTGACTTCCCCGAAGCCGACTTCTGGCCAGGATCGTTGAAAGTCTGTCCCGGCCATAACTTCCGATTTGCCCGTCAACCGGGAGCGATCGCAATCACTTCCTATAAGCCGACTTGAACTAAGCCGCTAGTGCGGCGGACGCTTTCGCGTGTTGCTGAGCGGACGGTCGAGGTGATCTGAGCTAGTTTTGTCGCAGAACTCTGACGAATCCGAATCAGGGGTAGAATCTATTGAAAATCGAACCTGTCCCAAAACTGGCCGCTGCCGACGATTCCGGAAGCGCTTCAGTCAATTTCATGATTAGCCTAGAGGGCGTGGCGAAGCATTGAATCGATTTTTGAACGATTTGCGCTTGGGAATCGCATAAATATGTCTGCCGGTGCCGATAGCGAACGCTTCCAGAGCGGCGCGAACAAGTATGCTGCCTACCTCGAAACGCCCGAGGGCCGGTTGCGCTCTGACTTGGCCTTTGCCAACCTGCACGATTTTCTTCCACTCCAGGCCAAAGAGCCGTTGTGTGCATTAGATCTCGGAGGTGGCACGGGAGCGGCGGCGGTTCGACTGGCGCGACTTGGCATGCATGTTACGGTGCTGGATTGTTCTCCCGCGATGCTGGATATCACGCGGCGCGCCGCCCACGAAGCAGGAGTCGCGGAGAAGATCGCGCTGAAACACGGTGAGGCAGCACAGCTTGCCAGCTTGTTTCCCGCTCGATCCTTCGATGTAATTCTCTGCCACAACATCCTGGAATACCTCAACGATCCGGGAGTTGTGTTGTGCGCTGCGGCTCACGGCTTGCGAGATTTATCCTCGATACTGTCGGTCCTGGTGCGCCGACAGGCGGGCGAGGTCTTAAAGGCCGCCATCCGAACGGGCGATCTGGATGCGGCGGAAAATAGTCTTACGGCTGAGTGGGGAGAAGAGTCTCTTTACGGAGGAAGAGTGCGACTCTTCAGTACCGATAGCCTGCAATGCATGTTGAAAGCAGCGTCGCTGGCCATGATTGCAGAGCGGGGTGTGCGCGTCGTTGCAGATTACTTGCCGTCTGCGGTATCTCGCAGCGCCGAGTACGAGCGGATTCTGGAGCTGGAACGCAAGCTGGGTATGCGGCCAGAGTTTGCAGCAGTCGCGCGCTATGCGCATTACCTGCTTCGCCGACCAGACCCGGCGATTGAGGATCGCGAGTGAACGACCTCAGAGCGGAATCTTCATCCCCCACAACCGGCGCGAACAATCCGGTCGCCGGCATTGCGCTCGGGCTCGGGCTCACGAACGAATGCAATCTTTCCTGCGCCTTTTGCTACCGGGACCCAGCCCGCACCGATCGCCTCTCTCTGGATCAGGTGAAGTCCGTCATGGAACGGCTGCCCGTTCGCTCGGTGAATCTGGGAACCGGCGAGAACGGGATGCATCCAGAGTTCAGGGCGATTCTAGCGTACCTGCGCACCAAACCTGTCAAACTAACGATCACTTCCAATGGCCACAGCGTCGCTGTTCTGGAAGACAACGAGTTGCTTGCTTTTCACGATATTGAGTTTTCTCTCGATTACCCGACACAAGCCGAACAAGACGCGCAGCGCGGCACTGGCAACTGGGAACTGATCCACGGCCAAGCAGAACGCTGTGTTCGGCTCGGCGTGCCCGTAACCATCGTCGCGGTCATGATGAAGGCGAACTACTTGCGTCTGGCCGACGTGGCTCGAGTGGCCAAGCGTTTTGACGCGCCTTTACGGGTGAACGTGTATCAGGCGGTGCGATCCGACATCTATGCGTTGTCCTACGGAGAGTATTGGGAGGGGTTTCGGCGTCTCTTTGCGGAGACCGACGTGATCGCCATTGGCGAGCCCCTGGTGCGAGCGATGGCGGGCCTCCCGCCGCTCCGAGGAGGATGCGGAGTCAGTACCGTGCGGGTTACTCCGCGCGCCACGACACAGCCTTGCGTTTACTGGCCGGGATCGGGGGAGCCGCTGGTGAATTTGATTGCGGCCGGCGTCGAGATTCTAGAGTCCGCGCCGTTCGGCCAAGCCCGCACCCTTCCCAAGGCGTGCCAGCCTTGCGAGTTCCGAGACTCATGTCATGGCGGCTGTGCCGGACGTCGATGCCTCCAGGGCGCGATCCTAGAGCCTGACGATTACTGTCCGATCATTCGCGGGGAACGTCCGGAGCTGGAGATTCGTATGGCCGCCACCCGCGACCTGCCCAAGGTAGGCAGTTCCTGCACAACCGTAGTGATTGCCAGGGAGGCTGACTCGTGAAGCTCCAAATCGCGAACCAGCCCGTCCGCTGTTTATTGAGCTTCGCTTATTGCGCTTTCATCCAGGTGTCCGAGCCTGCCAATTTAACTGACACGTCAGAAATGAAGATGTGCAGGGGCTTGCCATCGGCGGTGCCGCGGTGCTCGGTTGAGAACAGGAGCGGACCGGCCTTCTTGTAGCCCGTCCAGGTTGCGTTGACCAGGCTTGGCTTCTTCGTCCCGCCGTGGTGGAAGACAAGGTACTCGACGCGGTCGTCTTTGCCGACGTAGAGTTCCCAGGTGTCGCCGGGTGTGTAACCGCCGAGTTCCGCGGGATATTTCACTACAACATGTTCGGCCGATCCGTTGCCCGTCGGAAGTTTTTTCATACCCTCATCGGTGACGTTGGCGCTGGTGTCCCAGTAAGCATGTAAGGGGAACAGAAGCCAATAGTTATCGTTGACGAACGCCGGCTCAACCTCGTTTTTCACATTGTCAGGCTGGCTGCTGAGCTCGGAGCGCATATAGCTGACCTTGACCGGCTTGCCGTCTTTATCCTTTCCCTCGTAGGAGACTTTGCCGGTCTTGGGCTCCCACTCCCACATGTGAGCGGCTTTAAAGAGTCCGGTAATTTCTCCGTTCCAGGTGTAGCGGATGGCCTGAATTTGATCCCAGGAATCGACTCCGTATGTTTTGGCAATCCTTTCGAGAATTGGAGCGCGCTCTTGCGCCCAGGAGATCGGAACAAGGACCAGCACTCCGCAAAGCAAAAGACCCATCTTGGTTAAACGGCGGGCATTTCTCATAGAGTTTGCTCCTCGGTGAATTGAAACGCATGCTGTGTTGGATGACGGAGCAAGCTTCGGGATACACGAATCACATGTCGGCGCGGTACTCTTCGCCCGCTCCAGGCATTCACAGGTTGTCGCGGATTATACAATGAAGGTCGGCGTTCTCAGCGTTTGGCGAGCCTTGATCGCTGGTCGATTGAATGCGGGCGCCATTGCGCAACCTACAGCGCATTCGCAGTGGGCGCCTATTCTGTCGAGGATCGTGGCGCGGCCGGCCGTCTCAATCGCCGAAACTCGGCAATCGCAGCGGCCAGTGCGACAGATCCGTATTCGAGAACCATGATCCAGCCAGGAACCAACCATGGACGATCAAGCGTGCGCAAATGCCAAACGTAGTAAGTAGGAATGATGCTAACTGTCCAGATGATGATCGGGACCGTCGAGGGCGACCGCATGAACGGCAGCAGCCACAGCAGGTACCATGGATATACGACTGGTGCACATAGAAGCGATGCTGCCATCGGCCATGCAAACGCGTCTGGTGACGACGGGGCCCTGCTTCTCAGCCAAATCGCGGCAAGAAATCCGGCGACCAAGGCCAGCCCAACTGCAAACAGCGGAGCCGTCACTCGCTCGAGCGCTGCGAAAACCGGATCATTGAAGCGGAAACTCCGCACGTAAGTGCCGAGCGAGCCGAAGGGAATTCGTCCGCGGTTTAAGAACGGCACATAGAGGAGTCCAACGACGGCTGCTGCAAGCAAACCGTCGCGGATGCGAATGCGTTTCCAGTAGAGAGGCAGGAGTACGATCGGGAGAAACTTTACCGCGACAGCAAGCGCAAACGCCACTGCCGCAACGGCACGCCACCGCCGTCTCAGCGCGGCGACGGAGACCACCAGCAGCAACGCTCCGACAATGTCGATGTGTCCGCTGCCCGCGACATCCGTTACCAGCAGTGGATGCCAGGCATAAGCCAGGATCCAGTGCGCTCCTTGACCACTGGTACGCAAGATCTCGAGCAAAACGAGAACGATTGCCAAATCGCAAAGTACAAACGCTACTTTCAGCGAAAAAAGAGACTCATGAATCGCGGTGATGGCGCGGAAGAACATCTGTGCGCCCGGCGGATATGGGCTCGGTAAATCCGGATTGTTCAGCGTGCGGGTTTCCGACGTATGCAACCCACGGAGCGCGGGGTCGCTGGGGACAACCATATAAGGGTTATAGCCGAGCCGCTGGATGCGGCCATCCCAAAGGTATCGATGAATGTCATCATCGGGCCCCGGCGGCGACAGAAGAAATGGAATACGCCACAGGGCAGCCAACACCAGCCCGACGACGATGACCCGCTGCGGAAATTTTGGAGTCGCGAAGAGCTCACGAATGGCGAGGAGATACGCAATGCCGGCAACGGCCAGCGGAATTATGAAGGATGGTTCACCGATGCTGCTGAACTTGCGTGAGCAGATGGTCAGCGCCACAAGTAGGATCGCACCGAGCACATACAGTCTGCCGGCTGGCCTGAGCTTCACAGGTCTACCGTGCCTGTCCGCAACTGCGCCACCACCGGCGCCCACTGTTTCAACCAGACCGCCGTTCGTGGCGCCCGGGAGGGAGCGAGTTCCAGTTCTGTGGCGAGCCGAGTCAGGTCGACAGTTACGTCGATGTCGTAGAAGGGATCAGTGAAGCCAACGGAGAGCTGGAGTGCGCGAGCGCGCGCCAGCAAAGCCCCAAGCGCGTTCTTGGTGCCCATGTTGTCGCCATCGAAAAGCCCTGGATGAGAAGCCTTGGCCCCTACGAGGTAATAACCGCCATCGTGGGTCGGTCCCACGACGACGTCGTGCCTGGCGAGCGCCTCGAACGCATTTTCAAGAACCGAAGGCGGCAGGTGCGGGCTGTCGCTGTTAAAAGCAACCACGCGTTTCCGTCCAAGCGCCGCAAAGTGTGCAAAGACCGAAGTCAGGCCAGCCGCGAGACCCTGCCCTTTCTGCCCCACTACGTCCGCGACGCTTGGCGCCAACTGCGTTAGTTCTTCGACGTCCGAAGCCGGACACATAATGGCTACATCTACGACTTCCAAGGAGTGTGCTAGCGCGATGGTGTCGTTCAAAAGGCAGCGATAGAGTTCAGTGACTGCCTCCACTGGAAGGCTCGGAGATAAACGGGTCTTGACCATGCCCGGCTGGGGTGCTTTTGCCATCACGACCAGCGTGCGGCCCCCGTTTGGCGAGCAGGTCGTATTTTCGCGAGAGGATTCCATGGGGGATCGCTGTGCCAAGACTCACGCTGGCCGTGGATTCCCGGCTCCTCGATGCCGGAAATAATAGCGCACTATTAGCCAGAGGATGAACCATGCCGCTCCGACCGTGCCCCTGAGCGTACCGCTAATTTTCGATTTCCCAATGCGCGGATAGTAGCTCACCGGCACCTCAACGACGCGGAACCCCGCGAGCGTACCCTTGAGAATCATTTCAACCGCCCATCCGTATGTGTTCTCTTGCAGTTCAAGCTGGCGAAGGACATCTGCTCGTCCGGCGCGGAAGGGTCCAAGATCGCTTAACCTCAGACCATACAAAAGCCTGATCAGGAAAGCAGCCAGGTGATTGCCAAACGCGGCGTGCCATGGCAGTGCCCCAGGTATACTCTGCTTGCCGAGACGCGAACCAAGCGTGATATCCGCGTGTCCATCAAGGATTGGGGCCAGGAGAAGCGGCAGTTCAGCCGGTCGATCGCTGTAATCACCGTCGAGGAATACCACAATGTCAGGGCTGGTTGCTTCAGCCAGCCCGGTCAAACAGGCGCGACCGTATCCGCGACGGGGCTCGTGGAGGACGCGGGCTCCCATCTTTGAGGCGATCTCGGGAGTCCCGTCGGTTGAATTGCCATCTACGACCAAGACCTCCGTCACAATGTCAGCAGGGAGATCCGCTAAGACGCGGCCGATGGACTGCGCTTCATTATGCGTAGGAATGACGACCGACACTCGCACGTGACCTTGGCTCAACTCACCACCATGGTGAGGATGGGTGGCGCTTCGCCTGCAAAGCATCGACACCCCACGCTCGACCGGCCCGGCCTACCACGAGCGCAAGAGATGCGAGCACCGGAACCAGCAGCTCCCATATCCACGATGTGCCCCATTCGGAAACCCATAGGCTGCCCAGGTACAGAAACGCCACAAACGCGGCCGGGCGCGTCAGCAGACCGATCACTAGCAGGATTCCAAGACCGATCTCAGTCACGGCCTGCATCGGAGCGGCCATCGCGGCGTGGCTCGCGGCCAAACCCATAACGACCTTCCACACGGCTGGCGAATGACTCGCCTTTATGTAGTAGTTGATCAGGCCTGCATAACCCGCCGGGGTGTAGAGACCCTTCCCCAGATTTTCGAAGAAGACCCACACCAGCATTGCGCCGATCGTGACACGAACGATTGCCAGCCCATTTGCCGCGGGCGCTTGGTTGGCTGAATTTTGCGTCGGGCCCGTGTTCGTCATCGTCATGAACCTCGTACCCAATAGATGCCGCCACTTTGCGGTGGGAAACAGAAAGGAGTCGGTATTCTAAACGGTTCCTTTTGTTCCTGCCAGTGGACACTCCAAATCAACGTCGTCAGTAGCGCTTCTTGCGCCCGGCTTCCTATCGAGAGCCGGGATTTGACAGGACGCTGCCGCAACATGCAGACTGCAAAAGTGTGCTTCGAACGGTGAGATGCACACACCCCGACCGCGCGGCTGCGGTTTCGCTTCACGACAGCCCCGCCTGAGACGTCCGCTGGCCGTTGCCGGTCACAAAGTGCTTAAAGAAAAGCGATCCACCTTCAAAGGATACGTCATGCTGGCTCGACCTCTGCTCTCCCTGCTTCTCGTATTCTCGTCTCTGCCGGCTTTCGCTCAGAACGAGCGCCATTTCACTTTCCACTACGCATTCACGGTGAAGAACGTCAGCCCCGGCGAGCGCATGCGTGTCTGGATTCCACTGGCCCACTCCGATGCCTTCCAGCAGGTCAAAGTTACTTCCAAGAGTGGAGACTTGGCCCTGAAGCAGGTTCAGCAGCCGGAATACGGAAACGAGGTGCTATACGCCGAAACTTCGAAAGCCGATAAGGATGAATACAAGTTCTCTGTGGAATATGATGTCGTTCGGAAAGAGCATGTCGTGCTGGTCAACGGGAAGCCTGCTGGTGCCGCACCATCTGTGAGAGCGCCTCACGTCGAGTTGGCGCGGTTTCTGGAGCCGGACCGCTTAGTACCCGTCACCGGCGTTCCTGCGCAACTAGCCGAGCAGGAAACGAAAGGCGCGACCACGCCCCTCGAAAAAGCGAAGGACATCTACGAATACGTTTTTCGCACCATGAAGTATGACAAGAGCGGCACCGGCTGGGGACACGGCGACACGCTCTGGGCCTGCGATGCGAAGCACGGCAACTGCACGGATTTCCACTCCGTGTTTATCTCGATGGCGCGTGCGGAGAAGATTCCAGCGCGCTTTCAGATCGGCTTCCCGCTTCCGGCCGACAAGCACTCCGCCGAGATTCCCGGATACCACTGCTGGGCCGAGTTCTATCTTGATTCAGTGGGATGGGTGCCGGTCGATATTTCGGAGGCATGGAAGCACCAGGAGAAACACGATTATTTTTTTGGCGCCCACGACGTGAACCGGGTGCAGTTCACCGAAGGGCGTGATCTGAGACTCGCCCCCGCTCAGGAAGGCCCACCACTGAACTATCTTGTCTATCCGTACGTGGAGATTGGCGGAAAGGAGTATCCCAATGTCGCGATCGCGTTTTCTTTTGAGGACGCAGGCTCGACGCCCACAAAGGTGAGCGCCTTACGTTAGAGATTTGTACCTCATCGTTCGAAAATTTCGTGATTTCAACAGTTCAGATTTCGACAGTTCAGACACCTACCACGCTCCGAGGTAACTTTCGGGTTCGGAATTGGCGTACTACTCTTGGATCATGCATTGCGTCAATAGAGGCATCCTGACCTTGGTGGGACTGTTCCCGTTGCTTTTGCTGGCCGCTCCGGCCGAGGCGCGCCTGAACCTCCTCGAGAGCAAGCAGGTCATAACATTGCCTGGAAATCTAGTTGGCAGTATTCGAGCCGGCCTCGAACCATCTTCGACCGGGCCAGTGGCATTCGCCGCGCCAATCCAGGCTGACCTTTTGCGTGCTCTGCCGCAGGATTTCCGTGCTGCGTGCCCCTCATTGATTGAAAGCTGGGGTGACATCGCCAAGGGAACGGACGAGTGGCGCGTGCGCGTCCTGGTTCGCCAAGACGATCAATTGTGGCTGGCCTTTCGATGTGCATCGCGCGCGCGAGTATGAGAAGGACTATGACGAGCGTCCGGCCCTCCTTCGCCTTGCAACCGGCAAGCTGGAGTTTTTGCCACTCGGGTCGGACGCCGAGAATGACTCCACGCTCTATCACATCGAGTTCTCCGAGCTCCTGCCACTCGAAGGCGCGCAGGGAGTGGCCCTCAAAGTCACTGAGCCGGCCGGAAATCCCTGTTGCGATGGGCCTGAATCGCGCTCCGGTGAAACGTGGCGGGTCTTCGCGGATTTACCGCACGGCGTTGCGGAACTGCTTTCGGTCACGACGGCGCGGGACGACTCGAGCCACAGTGACGACCCCGAAGTCGATTCCGAGACAACCTACCGCGCCCAAATCACCCTGGATCGCGACGAGCAGAACCGGGGCAAGGAAGTCGCGGCCACCTTCCGCGAAGAGGTCAAGGAAATCACCTACGAAGGCGAGAAGGCTAACCCTCACACCGTGAGCCAGCGCTCCGGCACGCTGCGCTACCGCTGGACTCCCGCCTCTCTGCACTTTGAAGAAATCAAGTAGCAACGTTGAATCTGTCGAAGCCGAACTTTCGCATCACGCGGAAGGTGGTGGCGCGACAACTGATGTCGCGAACGGGCGAGAATGGGGTACTATGGTGCCGTTTTCGAGATCAAGAAGGAAGTTCCGGATTAGATGAAAAGAACCGGGAAAGTGCTGGGGTGGGTGTTCGCTGCGCTTGCGGTCGTTTTGGCGGCGGGAATCACATTCACCATCGGTTGGCGGCCGTTCATCGGGCCAAGGACGCGCGCGCTCACGGCACGGAAGTTCGGGAGCACGCCGGCGCGCTTGGCGCGGGGCGAGTACCTGGTCCGAGATGTAAATGACTGCATGGATTGCCACGCCGAGCACGATTGGACAACGCACGATGCGCCCGTTCTACCGAACTCGTTCGGCGCGGGCCAAGACATGAATATCTTCAGGGGTTTTCCCGGAAAGGTGTATGCGCCGAATATTACTCCGGATCCGGAAACGGGCGTGGGAAGCTGGAGCGACGATCAACTGGCGCGCGCCATCCGCGAGGGCGTCGGCCACGATGGGCGGGCGCTGTTTCCGTTCATGCCGTACCCGGATTTCCGGGCCATGTCCGACGAAGACCTGGCGTCGATCGTCGTGTACTTGCGGTCGCTGCCGCCGGTGCGCAAGCAGTGGCCGACGACCGACCTGATTTTCCCGGTGAAATACTTGATCCGCAACGTGCCCCAGCCGCTGGACGCGCCGGTGCTGGAACCCGACCTTTCCACTCCCGAAAAGCGCGGGAAATACCTGGTCACCATCGCCGGATGCGCGGATTGCCACACGCCACAGGACGCACATGGGCAGCCGCTGCCGGGCATGGACTTCGGCGGGGGGTTCATTCTCGAAGGACCCTGGGGCCGCGTGGCCAGCGCCAACATCACTCCCGACCCGTCGGGGATTTCTTACTACGACGAGGCGATGTTTACGCAGGCGATTCGCACGGGGTACGTCGGGGCGCGGCAGCTCAACCAGATCATGCCGTCGCACACCTACCGCGGGATGACCGATGAAGATATCGCCGGGATGTTTGCCTATATCAAGACATTCAAACCGGTGCGGCACCACGTAGACAACACCGAGCCGCCGACGTATTGCAAGCTCTGCCGCCAAACCCACGGCGGCGGAAACCAGAACTAGGTGTACCTGTCATTCGGTTGCCGATTCCATTCGAGTGGTCGGCAAAAGGGGAAGCTATCGAGAAACGGGCTTCGGGGAAATCTGAGTCACGATTCCTCGAAGGCGACTTCGGGACAACGTCGTCGGAGTCCGCCTGAAAACGTGAAACGTAACTTCCGGTTGGCCCGTTATCCGGGGAGTGACCGCGATTGATTCTCACCAGCCGACTCTGCATCAGCTGACGCTCAGTTACGTAGTTAGCGCCCGTAATTGTCTGAGATTTTCAGAAGGTTCAGAGCGGATCGTATAGTCCGCATTCACATCGGCAGTACGAATGATCCCTTGCTTATCGACCACGTACCGTGCAGGTATCGGTAGTCGGTATTCCGACTCATCGTGGAATCTGTCCAACGTGCTACCGAATGAC
>Ga0116134_1001664_pt1 | contig 11089 bp, 13 predicted proteins | sample June2015DPH_19_5_FD_89737 | JGI IMG/M metagenome (GOLD analysis project Ga0116134, IMG submission 89737) | Peatland microbial communities from SPRUCE experiment site at the Marcell Experimental Forest, Minnesota, USA - June2015DPH_19_40 | ecosystem: Environmental > Terrestrial > Soil > Wetlands...
CAGCGATTGGGCGGCGGTTGGTTTTCAGTGACGCTAGGAAATTCGACGGATCAAGCAACGTGGTCATTTGAACGAATGGTTTTGGCATTTACGCCTTCGGGGATCAACCGGCAACAAAGATAACCATGAGCCAAATGCCCGGACTTACGCTCGATCAAGTGCTTGGCGATCAAACGCCGACTCAAAGGCAACCGTTGACCCTTCAGCAAATCACAGCCGGGCAACCAACTGTGAATCATCCGCAACCTAACTTGAGCGATATGCTGAATCCGCAGAATCCGCTGGCCCCACCTGTTCTTCAGCAGCTATTTCAACACGCTCAAGCCGCACAACACATAGCGAAGATCGCGGAGCTTGCTCAACCTGTGAATGAACAAATCCAAGCGATGCTTCCCGGTGCAAATCCGATGACGGCTGCACCGCAACAACAGGAACAATTACTTCGGCAACTGGCGGGAACGCAAAATCAGCAAGCCGCACAGGGACAGGCGTTGACTGAGGCTCAAATCCAGGCTGAAGCTCAAGAGGTAGCCAAAACACAACAGCATCCAATCACAGGTCGGATGGAATCGGGGGCGAATGCCCTTGGACAAGGGTTGGTTGGAGCGAAGGCCGCTATGTACGGCCTGTTTAATCCTCAGTATGCAGCACAGGCAATGCAGGGAGAAGCGATTGAGCAACCTGTGAATCCGAATCTGCTAGAGACGCCGGCATTGAGGGTTGTTGGCGGCATTACTCCAACTGTTGCGGCGGCTGCAATTCCCGGTGCTGGCCCAACTCTTGCCGCTACTCAAATGGGTGTTTCAGGTGCGGGACAAACGAGAGAAGAAATTGCCGCTCAGCGGATGGCCGGTGCAAAGATTTCTCCATCTGAAGAATTGGGTTACACATTGGCCAGTGGTGGATTAAACCTTGCTGCCGGATTCGGAATTGGGCAACTCGGCAGAATCTTCAGTGCGTTGTCGCCAGTTGAACAGGCTGCATTCAATGCGGGAGATGCAGGAGTGATTCAAAAAGCACTCAGTATTGCGACTCAAGGAACAAAATTAGCGGGTCAAGGTGCAGCGATCAATACGGCCGCTCAACTCGTTCAAAATAAAATTCGACAGGGTTACAATCCATCTGCCGCGTGGGATGAGGGGTTAGGGCAAGCCGGAATCACTGGTGCGGTGCTTGGCCCTGTTATGCACTTGGCCGGTGAAGCTGCAAAGGGAGCGGGGCCAACACCTGAAGAACAAACCGCGAATCTAGCCGCAATGCTTCGTCGCCGTGGAATGGCTCAACTGCCGGGCGGCGAAGGTGAAAAAGCACAGACGCCGGGTCAATCCATCCCTGTGAAACCTTTGACGCTGCAAAATGTGGTCGAAGGAACAACGCCGGAAGAAATGGAACGGGCAGCGGTACAAGTGAATCCCGAACTTGCAAAGACTCCTATCGCCCCGATGCCGACTGAAACAGTTGAAGCGAAAGCTGCCCGCGATCAGGCTCTACTTGAACAACAGAGAGCGTTTGAACAAGAGCAGAATTTGAAAACAGGAGTTGCATTGCCCTCACTTGCCGAGCAAGCGGCGAAGGGCCAGCAGTTTGAAACCAAACTTGCCGCAGCCAATGAAGCGTTTGCTGAAAAGGCCGGGCAACCCTTACCGCCGAAACCGGCTGGCTTGATGGCAGATTTGGCAAAAACTTCCGCCACTATCAAAACTGCCAAGGCCACTGTGGGCAACGCTCTTTCACAATTGTTTCCTGTGGAAGCGACTCGGATGAAAGAGTTGTTTGCTGGTGAGAATGTTCCCGCCGAAAAGGCCGCACTTGCACTTCGCGGCGGTATGAATCGTGCGATGAATGAGCATCAAGGAGCGATGGAGTCATTGAGTCACGCTGAGGATGCGTTTGGTAAGTTGCCTGTCGAATCGCAACGGGATTTCCAGGGCCGCATGTATGACAACATGCCACAGGCTACGCCAGAGTTACGGCAAGTCGCCGATCAGATGTATGCGATTACAGAGCAACGGCGTCAGCAAATTGCCAATCTTGGTATTGAAGCGGCAAAGGACTGGGAACGCGAGCACTGGAACATGCTGTGGAAGAATGATCCTGATGCGGCGGCGATTCTGCGGGATCGCATCTACGGATCGGGAAAACTTGGCGGCAAAGCGGCGGGGACTTTGAAGGCCCGAACTGAAGGCGATTTCCAATCGAAGCTAGATGCCGGCCTTGTACCCGTTGAAGATAATCCTCTTAAACAGTTTGCACTCACGGATGAGGCACAGCGTCGATTTATCGGAATGGGCCGGGCAGTTAGAAGTCTCGCCGATGACGGAACGATCATCCGCACCGACAAACTGCCGGTCGGCATGGTGGACATCGCTAATGTTCTGCCGAAGTCATTTCGGGAAATGGTGAAGGGTGAGGAAAATCAAAACATCATCGCCGCACCGAAGGAAGTTGCGGACTTGATTCGCAACGTGGTCACTCCAAGTTGGTTTGAGGGTGGGCCTGTTCGCCGTGGAATCCGAGAAGGTCTGCGAATGACAAACAACCTTCTCACACAAATCGTTCTTGGCGTGTCGGGATTTCACTTGAAAAAAGTGTTTGGCCTCGAAAATCCTGTAATGAGAGTCGCCGAAGGTAATGTGCCTTTAGCTGAAGGTGCGGAAGCAAAAACCGGACTGCCCTTGATAGGGGCCAAAATAGCGGCGGCTGGTAGGGCGGAATTACCTTTGGCACGGGGAAAAGAAATTCAACAGCAAATGCTCGGCATGAAACCTGTGCTAGACCCCGTTCATGCCCAAATCATTGATGCCTTACAAAATTCAATGACTGCAAAACGTGAGCGATGGTACGATAACGCTATCACTACAAATTTCAAACAGGCGTGGCAGGATCGGTCATTATGGGAAGGTTTCAAAAGTATCACTAAAGCTCCTTTTGCCGCTGGTCAGTGGTGGACACAAGATGTAATTTTTAATGCAGTACAGAAGGCGAAATTGTCTTTTGCGTTTGATGCCTTGCAGAAATTCATCGCCGGCAACCCCGATGCCTCAACACAGGAAATTCACGCTCAGGCCGGAAAGATCGCAGATCATGTGGACAATATTTTAGGGTTGATGAACCGTGATAATCTTCTGTGGAATCGTACAGCCCGCGACATGGCTTCGCTATCAATGCTGTCTGTAGGTTGGAACTACGGAACATTCCGAAGTATGTTTGGGGCCGTAAACGAGTTGAGTCAGCGGCCACTTACTGAAGAAGCGTTACGCACCGGAGGATTGGCTGAAGCCGGACAACCCGTAAAGGAACCTAGTCTGTTACAACGGGCGACCACTAATGAGTTGATCCGTAACGGCTTTTTGACTGAACTAACTCCGGAAGGTAAGGGAGTATTTGCCGGAGATAGGGGACAATTTCGGGCGACTAAATATTGGCTTACTTCTTTGGCGGCGGCAGTAGCTTATGGCACCATTCGATCCTACTTGACAACTGGGAAAGCCCCTCAATCGACTGTGGATGCGATGTTTCCGAAAACAGGAGAAAAGGATAAACAAGGTCACGATCTGCGGGAAAATCCGGGCTTTTATAGTAATGACATTTACGATTGGGCAACGAATCCGAGTGGGACTTTTGCGGGAAAACTTTCGCCGGTCATGCACATAGCGGGCGAACTGTGGATGAATCGGGACTTTCAGGGACACCAGATTATTAATCCGCAAGACCCCCTTGCCACGCGGGCTATGCAGCTTGACAACTATCTCGCATTACAACACGAAGTTCCGATTTCCATTCGCAATGCGATAAGGCAGTTTCAAGAAGCTCCTGATAAATTAACAGGGGTGTTTAATGCAATCATATTGGGTTCTATGATGCGTCAAGCTCCTATGCGATTAAGTGAATCGCCGTTTGAACAGGCGGCGATTGAGTTGAAGCAGCAAAATCGAGCTATATTGACGCCGGAATTGCAGGCGGCACAGACACAGAAGTATGCTTGGATGGATCGGATGGCAGATAAGGAGTCAACCGTACAGGATCGCCAAGCCGTTGTTAAAGAAATGATGAAAGCCGGATACACGTCAGATCAAATCGTAGATATGCTCTCAACGTCTCTGCGATCAAAGGGGGTTGCCCCTATTCTTCGTTTGACTGAAGAATTGCAGCCTCAACAGCTTGCTACGATTTGGGATAAAGCTAGTCCTGAAGAACAGCGACAAATGCGGGGAATTATAGTGGAACGATGGATGAAGGTGGATACGAATCGGGAATCACCCCAAACCCTCAAGGGATGGCATGACTTATTTCAAGAAATACAATCATCAGCATCCACCCAACCATCGGGGGCACAATGAGTCTGTTGAGTGTTGCACAAGTCGCCGAACGGTTGCAGGCAACTCCGCGTGAAGTCGGGGATGCACTTCGTAATTCTGTGAATGAAATTCGTTATGTTAGACAAGATAGTTATCGCAGAATCGACGAAAGTGATCTGAATTTATTGGGGAAGATTATTCGGCGGGCAAGACAGAACACCCCGCGTCGGCAGTCATTGTTGAATGCGAAACTAGACTCGGTAACACAAGGAAAAAAGTAAGAATCAGACCTAGGATTATATGGAGCTTGATCGGCACAATAGTAGGCCGAAGATTGGAATGATGAAATGGGTGCCTTGAATGCGTATATGGCTCAAATGCCGTTTATGAATACTCCGCAGACTGGAATAGGCAGCGGGGGTGGAGCTTTGCAGACAGGATACAGTGCTGCTATTGGGGCATTACAAAATGCCTTGAATTCCAATCAACAGGCGTATTAGGGCCAAGTAAATCAGGCCCAACAGCAATACCAACAGAACGCGGGAGCGGTGCAAGAGAACTTGACGAATACGGGGCTTGGCAACACCACTGTTGCTCAGACAATGGCTCAAGCTCCACTTCAGACGTACAACAATGCCCTATTGAACATCCTTGGGCAGCAGCAAGGCCAAGCCGCAAATATCTATGGGCAACAGGCAGGCCAGTACGCTAACTACGGCAACGCTCTTGCAAATTATCTTGCTTCGATGCAACAGCAGAATCAACAGAATCAGCAATTCTATGCCCAACAACCTAAGCCTATTCTATATAATGGAACAACGGGCCAACCCACTCAACCGTTTTAATTGAAAAGGTGAAATATGCTCTTACCTTCAATTTCAACCGAACCTGTGACACAGGGATGCAATCAACTTTACACTCAGATTAACATGGAATTCCGTCGCCTTGAGGGGCTTTTGAGTCAAGGTGCGACTTTGGTGTGGAGTAATCCAAGCGGAGCAACTCCGCAACAGGTGGTTTCGACGATGGGGACACAGGCGGCGACGATCTTTGAGTTGTCAAGCATCCTGTGTAGCACCCTTGGAGCGATTACTGGATCAACCATCGGAGTTATGCCGGCCGGTTGGAGCTACACGGCAAATGCCGATGGGACGGTCACTCTTGTTGCTCCCGCGTCGTCAACGTCAACAGGTGCATAATGCCGCAACTTCTCCACCCCCAAAAGAAACCTGTGAAGGTGTATCGTTCAGCGGAAGAGTGGTTGGCAGCGGAACACGGCATTGGCCCGACTTCCGATCCGACACAGGAGCAATCGGTAGAAGTAAATAGCAACGCTCGGCTTGCGGGCCGGTCGTTGAAAACAAGCGAAGGGAAAGAGAGTTGAGTTATGCAATATGGTGATCCCATCCGGTTCGGATTTGTCGGCAGCACGGGTTCTACATCTGTTCCTCTTGGTACATTTGTTCCGGGCAGCAATACGCCCTATGTGCCTCTCTCGACCGATTGGTTTTATCTAACCTCTCTTAACGTGCTTACTCTTGGCACCTATGGAGTGGTTATTGTTTCCTCGACGGGGATGACCTACGCACAACTTACAAGCAGCACTTTATTGTTACCGTTTAATTCACAAATTGATCTTGGTTTCTGGCACTCTGATGGCAGCGAAGCGGTATGTGGGCCGCAAGGGGTAGTTCCTTCGGTACTCACCGCACCCTATGATTCTACTGTAATCAATAAGATAGGCGGTACGGGATTTGTTGTTCATGGCCCCGGCACAGGTAAACCGCCATGGATGGCGTAATCGACCCCCGGTAATTCGGCAACTTAGGATATTTATGGGCAAACATGGCGATCCATTAAGATTTGCATTTGTCGGCAGTACCGGAAGTACATCCGTACCGTTAGGCGTGTTTATCCCCGGTTCTAATACGCCTTACATTCCGTCGCCCACGGATTCTTTCTACTTGGAATCACTGATAGCGTGGAGTCCAGACAACGCCACAATGAGTGTGGTTTCTGCTACCGGAATTACTTTCGCCCAAATTACCAGTAGTACCATATTACTATCATTTAATTCGGGCCTTGGTTTTTGGGAGGATGTTAGTAGTGAGGCTCTGTCGGGTCCACAGGGGGTCGTTCCTTCAGTGATTGCGTCCGATTCGACTGCAATGTGTCTATTTGGGGGTACGGGGTATGTGATTCATTCCCCCGGTACTTCACGCCCGTCATGGATGGCCCCCGCATTACCCGACAATTCGGGAAGGTGATAACGGAAGCTCGGCTTGCCTGTAAATCCGCCGAAACAGGAATATCAGAAGCAATGGAAACTACATCTGCCGACATCCTCAACCTCAAAGCAACTCTCAACGAGCATTCGATTACTCGCCACGGCTTTGCAACACCCAATTGCCCTATACTACCGTGGCATGATTTGGAGTTTCCCAATCTACTTGAACAAGTGGGCCTATGCGAACGGTTTCTGAATCTGATTCGGCCCGTTGCTCAGGAGTCTCGCAACGTCCGATGCACGTCTTTTTTCGTTACACAGGCTGTGGAAAAGTGGTCGGGTATCCCATACGTTCACCACGCGGCAGTGATTGTTGCTGCGATCCGCTTGGGGTTTCCGATTGAACGGGTGCCCGGTCCATGCTCGTCTGCGTTCCTGAAAATCTCCCGGAACATTCCCGGTCGTGCGGCTGTGCGTCAGACTGTTCCCAGTGACGTGATTGTGGTGGGCAGGAAGTCGAAATACCTCAACTGATTGCTGTCAAGGCCGCGTCACACCTGTAAACGAATCGTCGCCTTACTTCGATCTTGGCACGATCCGTTTCAGCACGTCCGGGGCAATGGGCCTGTCTGATAACCATTTCGGGTTTATCTGATTGGAGCAACCACGATCCCAATCCCGATGATCGCTGGTTATCGTCGCACAAGGGATTCAAACTGTGAACATCAAGCGGGTTGCCCCCACCGGGTTTTTGCTGATTGTGGCCGTGGTTGCTTCCGTTCATGCCGCCTCGATTGACGTGACGGTAAACGGCCTATCAGGGCCGTGGCTCTGGCAGACCGGCGGTCTTAACTCGTCTTATGCCTACGGCCTCAACGATCAAACCCCGCCGACGATCATCACAAGTGCCAGTGGTATTTCCGTAGCACCGGCACAGCGGTTGACGATCACTTATCTAAGCGGCACAGAATCAGCAGCACCACCCGGATGGCCGTTTGTTACCGCTCAAGGTGACACGAACGCTGTAACAAATAACAATCCCGACTACCTCGGCGTTGGACCGCTTCCCAGCTTCTACATGCCCGTCGCGGACTATCCGATCTACCTGTCCGAACTTGTCGGAACATTTGCAGATTCCAGCGGTGATATTGTGGGGCTTCCGTTCCCTGTCGGTTTGTCGGCGACGGCAACAGTGCCGAGTGGTGCTTCACAACTGCAACTTGGCGTGAATGACGGTTTATACAGCGACAACATCGGCAGTTTTGACGTGCAGATTTCCGGTTCAACCGTTCCTGAACCATCCGCTTTTTCGTTGTTCGGATTTGTTTCAATCGGATTGCTGGCATTTTCCCGCAAATGCAGAATGTTTCGTGTGGTGGGCTGCACTCTGATTCTTTCGGCCGCACCGCTATCAGCCGCACCGTTGACGACGCTGTTCGGTACGGGAGTAGCCGCAAATAATGCTAATGGAAATCCTGTGGCGTTTCTCTCCATCGGCGGAATTGATTCGCACTACACCATTTTGCCCCCATCCTCTACCACCATCGAACCGGCGTATGCCGCACAACCGAATTGGCTCTGGATCGGTGGTACGCTTGTCAACGGATCAACGCCTCAATCCGAATGGATCGCACCGCAAGTCAATGAGGAAAACAACGATCCGGGCGGCGATTTCATTTACCAAACCGCTTTTAATTTAACTGGGTTTGACCCCAGTACCGCCGCGATTCGGGGAACGGCATTTGTAGACAACGCATTGGACGATGTTGTGCTGAACAACTCAACTCAAACCGGATTCCTTGGCGGAAGTTTTGAGCCAGGAGATAGTATTTCATTTTCGTTCACCGGCGGATTCGTTCCCGGAATCAATATCCTCGATTTCACGGTAAACAACTCCAACCCCAGTCCGTCCGGCCTCAACGTCGCAATGACAGGAACGGCGAGCATTCCAGAACCATCTTCGCTTTCATTGCTCGGCTTTGCCTCAATCGGGTTGCTCTTGTCTCACCGTCATTCGGGCCGGAAACGGTCATTTCCCGCTCAATAACCGCCGATCCTCCCCAAACTCCCAAAATAATCCTCACCACTCGAACGCACAGGCACGAATCACACGCGGCACGACTCTCAATACCCCCCGATTCCTACCCCCGTGAATCGGTCGGAACCGTTCAAGATCGGGTTGCCGGCCAGCGAATCCCGCACAGGATTGATCTTGACGCTCACCCCCGCGTGATTAGACCTTGCCGGCAATGCCCACCGCATTTTCGCTCCTGTGCGAATGGCGGAACAACCGCAGAACAACCGCACCCCTTCCAGTACGTTCCAAATGAGGGTAGAGTATGCCCCAAAAGTAGTGTTTTCGTCTGGAAAAACAGTGTTTCCAAGTGACTGAAAATCCATGTGTCGCCGGTTCAATTCCGGCTCTGCCCATTATTCAGAATCACTCGGAAAATCCGATCATTTCTTGACTTTCCCCAAAACGTAGTCGATATTGAATTTCATGCGTAGAACAACCGCTGGAACAACCGTTAGGGTATCCAAACCGCGTTCTTGCCCTAAAAAGCCGCATCCTGATTTTCCCCTCACGCCGCATCCAGGCGGTCAATGGGTGAAGAAGTGTCATGGACGCCTGTATTACTTCGGCGAGTGGCGTACCGATCCACGGGGAGAGTCGGCCCTGAAGGATTGGATTGCCCGCAAGGATTCAATTCTGGCCGGGCTGGACGGCCTACGGGCGGCACCTGTTGATGATGGAATGACCGTTGGCGAGTTGGCCACACGGTTTCTGGCGGATCGCAGAACGAAGATGGTAGCCGGCGACTTGGCCAAACAGACTTACGGCGGTTACTGCCGGGAAATCCCCCTGTTTGTCGCCGAAGTTGGATCGGATGGCATTGTGGCCAGCTTGCGTCCGCAGCACTTCCAAGCCTACGCGGATCGACTCATCAAACAGAAAACCGGGCGTCATTCCCGCAAGCGGATTTTCGCCTACATCAAGGCGATGGTTCGGTGGGGCATCGTCAACGGTTTCTATCCCCCGGTCCAATTCGGAACGGCATTCGCTTCCCCTGATTGTTCACCTGAAGCGATCCGACAGGAAAAAAGCCGGGCCGGACTGAAAGACTATTCAACACGGATTTTAACGGGTGAAGAAATCGACCGATTGACAAATGCGGCGACTCCGCTTTTTAAAGCGATTATTCTTCTCTCTGTGAACGCTGCACTGGGGCCAGCCGACATAGGCAGATTGAAATGGTCAAATCTCAACACGGACACCGGCGAATTGGATTTTGCGAGGGGCAAGACGGGCGTTTCGAGGCGGGCATACATTTGGCGATGCACTCGCCGGGCCTTGAATCGTGTGGCGACACTCAAGCACAATTCCAAAGCGATTCAAAAACACGGCCAAGATGCTTTCGTTTTCCTTAGCCGGAAGGGAAATCCGGTCTATCGGGAATCTGAAATCATGGAGAACGGTCAATCAATTGGAGTGCGAATCGACAACGCGATTAGTGGCACATTCAATCGGCTGGTAAAGGATTTGAAGATGGAAGGCGTCACGTTTTATCGCCTCAGACACACGGCTAAGACTCTCGCCATGAAATCCCGCGATGCACAAGCGGTTGCACTGTTGATGGGGCACAAGGAAGCGGGAATCGGCAGAGTGTATGACCATTCGCAAATCAGCTTGAAGCGGTTGCGGCGAGTTGCACTGGCGATCAAACACGGCCTATGGGGCAAGCCGCGACACGCCAAAATTGAACCGGGAAAACTGCGGCTGGCAAGTTAGACGCGGGGGAAGATGGATTGCACACTGAAAGCGGCTGCACGGCATCGGCGTTGACGTGGTGCGGGGAGTGGCTCACAGGGGCGAGATTGCAATGATGCGAGTGCGTCCGCTTTGATCCGGTAATGCTTCCGCTTGCCGGTGCCGTAGTCTACCGCTGCCAATCTGCCGGCAAGGATCATCTTGCGGATTTGTTTCCGGCTCACGCCAGCGATCCGGCCGGCTTGCTCCTCTGTGAGAAGGCCGTCCGGTGCCAGTGATTTAGCCGGGGGATTGTTCAGGGGCGGTTGCCAATTGTGATTTCCGTAGAGGGCATCGCACAGACTTTGGCCTACAAGATGATCGAAAAGGAACATGGATTGTTCAACATGCCACAGAAATCGGCAAAAGCAAATCGTTCCGGTTTATCGGACGGTGAGTCCGGTTAGAAATATTCAATGCCGGCTTTTGTTTTCCGAAAATTTGTCCACCCTAGTTGCACTCCGGGCCACTGGCCCCGCCATTGCGATTTTGGGATTGCGTATTGTCTTGCAATTTTCGCCTCGCGTTTGTCTGCCGGCAACGGATGAAAGGTATCGTGGGGATTTGGCCCCAGTGCATCCAATTGCTTTTGCAGCCTGGCAGCTTGTCGCGTGAAGCGATCCTTCATCGACTTGGCAGCACGGTAACAGGGAGTGCCAGGGATCAACGGACGAGAAACGTATCGGCCTTCCATGCTGTAGAGATTGTGGCCATTCACCCGGATCGTTTCAAAGCCGATCACTGACATGCTCACCG
>Ga0116134_1001666_pt1 | contig 11076 bp, 8 predicted proteins | sample June2015DPH_19_5_FD_89737 | JGI IMG/M metagenome (GOLD analysis project Ga0116134, IMG submission 89737) | Peatland microbial communities from SPRUCE experiment site at the Marcell Experimental Forest, Minnesota, USA - June2015DPH_19_40 | ecosystem: Environmental > Terrestrial > Soil > Wetlands >...
CCCACGGTCATCCTGCCGGTCGCGGCCGACCCGCACCGCGCCGGAGAACAGCAGGACAACGCCGCCGCTGTCGCGGCCCTGCCCTCGGTGTTCACGCCTCGCGACTGGCATGACCATGACGGGCTACGCGGTACTGTGCTGCGGGCGCTCGGGGCAGCCGCACGCGGCGTCCGCAGCACGGGGCGGCGCGGGAACGACGACGCCGCTGCCCTGGTCCGCGAGCTTGTTCCCAGCGCTTTTCTTGCTACCCGAGGAGCCGCCTTGTGACCACGTGGGACATGCGGTTCCGGGCGCTGCCCGGGATACCGCTCATCCAGCCCGGCGACGACCTGCCCGCCCTGATCGCCAAGGCCGCCGAAGCCGCCGATCTCGCTTTCGCGGACGGCGACGTTGTCGTCGTGGCGCAGAAGGTCGTCTCCAAGGCCGAAGGGCGCATCGTCCGCCTCGATGACGTGGCCCCCACGCCGGAAGCGGAGAAACTGGCCGAGCGCACCGGGCGGGATGCCCGGCTGTGCCAGCTCTACCTGGACGAGTCAGCGGCGATCACCGAAGTCCGGGGCCGTCACGTGGTCACCGTGCACCGGCTCGGGTTCGTCGGAACCGGCGCCGGGGTGGACATGTCCAACGTCGCCGACCGGGCCGAAGGGTACGCGGTCCTGCTGCCTGTCGATCCGGACGCTTCCGCCCGGGATATCCGGGCCAGGCTGCACGAGCTGACCGGCGCGGCCGTGGCGGTGATCGTGTCGGACTCCTTCGGCAGCCCGGTACGCGAGGGCGCGATCGGCGCGGCGATCGGCATCGCCGGCATCCGGCACGCCGAGGAACCGCACGGCGACGCCGACCTGTTCGGCAACGCGAGCAAGCCGATGATGAACCGGGTCGACGAGATCGCCTCGGCCGCATCAATCTTGATGGGGCAGACGGCGGCCGCCCGCCCGGTCGTCGTCGTCGGCCGCGGCGTTCCCTGCACCGTCGATGAGAACGCGTCCATCGCCCGGCTGCTCACCCCGCCGCCGGTTGCGGATGCGGACGGAGGCCGCACCCCCGGCGCATGATTCACACCCGTGCACCTGGATGGCCTGTACGACGACCGGACTGGACGCCGCCGGACCAGGAGCGGTTCGCGGCCCGGCAATGCGACCTGGTGACCGCACCGCCGGCTTCGGGAGGATGTGGCCTCAGCCGGAAAGGAACACCTGAGCCAAGTACCCGACAAACCATCATCCTGTCCGTCAAAGCGGGGCAGAACCATCGCCACTCCGCTAGTTTGCCGCCCATGGATATCGCCAAGATCGCGACGGATACCGCCACGCAGCGCTGGTCGCGCCGACGCTTCATGGGGGGTGCGGTGAGTCTGGCCGCGCTCGGGTCGTTCGCGACCGCGTGCGGGAGCGGCGCGGATCAGCCGGCGAGCGCCCCTACGCCGGGCGTGCCGGGCGCGCCGCTAAGCGGCACCAGTACCTCCCCCGGATCCGCCCCGGCCACCTCCGGCGTCGACGCCGACCTGATCAGACAGCGCTACGAGGGCCTGGCGCCGTTCGCGCCCGCGCCGGCGCCGCCGGCCGTCAAGCCGATCACGCTGAGCGCGTCCGACCCGACGGTGTTCTCGCACGTGCCGATGACCGACAAGGTCGTGTTCGTCACGATCGACGACGGCATCGAGAAGGACCCCCATTTCATACAGATGGTGAAGGACTTCCAGATCCCCCTCACCATCAGCCTCGCGGACGTGCTGATCAGGGACGATTACGCGTACTTCGAGAAGCTTTACGAAACCGGCTGCATATCGATCCAGAACCACACGGTTACCCACCCGCTGGACATGCCGGGCCTCCCGGCCTCGCGCCAGCTCTACGAGATCTCCGGCCAGCAGGAAAAGCTCCGGAAGGAGTACGGGGTGACGCCGTACATATTCCGGCCGCCGGGCGGCAACTACGACGCGACGACGATCGCGTCAGCCAGCGAGGCCGGGCTCAAGGGCTTGATGCTCTGGAAGGAGGCCATGCAGATCACGGACATGGAGTACCAGACTTCCGCGCACCGGCTCAAGCCAGGAGACATCATCCTCTGCCACTTCCGCGGCCCGGCACAACTCCATGGCGAGACCATGGTGCACATGATGATCCGCCTCTACAAGCACATCCAGGCGCAGGGCTTCACCGTCGCCGACGTCACGAAATACGTGTAGCCCAGCCGCGCTCATCCGTTCGGTGTCCCGCAACGAGCGGACCGGTGCCGGCCGGCCCGATGGGATGGTCAGCCTGCCGCCTCCGCTTGGTGATCAAGGTACGAGAGGAGATTAGCGCGCCAGGTCAGTACCGTATACCGCCCCACGCGGTATGTTCGCTGCGGATGCCCGAATTCGCGTTCGGCGGTTTCCAGCAACGCGTAGGGATCTGTCTCTCCATCTTGCACGACAACAAAATCGGCGTAATGCCGCAACGGTTCATATTCTTGCTGGCTTGTTTCCCAATTGCCCGGAATTACCTTGCCTCCGCTGACCAGTACGGAGCTGACGGTGATACGGGCGCCGCTGTCCAGCGTGGTGCTATTGGCCTGCCAGCGATGGAAACCAGGACCAGGCCGGGCGGGATAATGGTTACGGGCGCCAGAGCCGGAGACGCACGCCGTGCGCAGCATGATGACCGGCCCTATCATTCACGTTCCTGCCCGGCGGCAACGACGGCGGGCAATTCACGGGCCGCTGGGCGCGGCCGAAACGACCCGCCAGGAACGCGACAGGCACCCGGGCCGCCCGACAGGCCGATACGTCCGCCCTGTGCCAGGCGCACCTATCGGCGGTATTCCCGGCTCGGGACCGTGACTAGCTTGCTTCGCTGCCGTGATCGGAAGCCAGCCAGTCCAGCGCGACGGCGGCCGTCCAGGACTGCTGCGGCGAGCCGAGCGGCTCGCCGGTGAACGGCTCGAAGTACTCGGCGAACTCCCCGGCCGCGGCGATCTGGCTGAGCGAGTCGCGGCGGAGCTCGTCCGCGCGGCCGAAGTAGCCGAGCTGGCTCAGTGAGTACCACAGTAGCCAGTTGATGACCGGCCAGACCGGGCCACGCCAGTAGTTGCGCGGCTCGAACACCGGCTCGGCCGGGCCCGTGCTCGGCAGCAGGGGCCATCGCATCCGGGGGTCGCCGCAGAAGTCCCGGGAGTCGAGCAGGCGCATCTGGGTAGCGCGCCGGCCGACATCTGCGGTCCGCGCGAAAAGCGGCGCGAAACCCGCGAACGTCCGCAGCCGGATTTGCTCCCCGGCGCGGACGTCGTAGTCGAGGCAGAGGCCGGATTCAGCGTCGAAGCAGCGAGCCAGTCCCTCACGGCCGCGGTCCAGCCAGCGGGCCAGCTGCCCGCGGTCCTCGTCACTGGCCCTGGCCACGCCGGCCAGATCGAGGAGCGCGGTGTTCGCCGCGACGAGGACGGCACTGAAGAACACGTCCTTGATCAGGAACGGGTACTGGCGGTAGATCTGCGCGTCGTCATACTGGTACTTCCTCAGCAGGCCGACCAGCCTGAGGTACCGGTCGTAGTCCCAGTCGGTGGGCCGCTCCGACGGATCTCCTACCTCACTGGTGTCCAGGCGGGTATACGGGCCGTGCATGGCTTCTATGCGGGCCAGGGCATTGTCCCAGCGCGGGGAGTTGTCCGTGGCTTCCCATGGATGGTAGATGGTGACCAGCCCCGACGCCTCGGGGTCGCGCTGCGTGGCGAGATAGCGATGCCATTTGACCAGCCGCGGGTAAAGCGCCTGCAGGCGCGCACGGATCTCTGGCCGCTGCGCTTCGGGCGTCAGCTGCCAGATCCGCAGCAGCGCCAGGGCATGCACCGGTGGCTGGCAGATCCCGGTCGTCCGTACCGGCGGCGCTGGCGCCGCCGGTACGGACACGCAGTTCCACCATTCCGGCCCGGGAAAGTACGGCTCGCCGGGGCCCGCCCGGAACACGACGTGCGGCACCATGCCCGTCGACCACTGCGCCGCGAACAGCCCCTCCAGCTCCACCATGGCCCGCCGGACGTCCAGATGCGCCCATCCGATCGCATTGAAAGCGCTGTCCCAGCTCCACTGGTGCGGGTACAGATGCGGCGATGCCTTCGTCCAGCTGCCCGCGTCGTTGCCACGGAGCACCGCGGCTGCCTGGTCGCGCAGCAGGGCCGGAGTCCGGGCGGTCACGCTCACGGCGAGTTTTCTCCTGACGTTCGGGCTGGTTACCAGAAGGCTAACGTCTCCGTGATGCACCCCCGCGCGGCGGGTTCGTCCCGCCGACGGGCCCGCGTCGCGGACTTCGGGGACGCCGTTCCCGCAGTCCGCGGCCCAACCTGATCGCCAGCTGTAATTGCCAGCTGTCCCTGGGCTTCTGCGGTAGGCCTGGAACATGAATGCACGTGATCTGCTCGCCGCGCTGCTGGATCCCGGGACGTTCCGCTCGTGGGATGACGGACCGGACGACGTGCGGCCTGACGGCCCGGCCGGCTTGGGGCCTGCCGGCCCGGCCGGCGTGCGGGCGGCGACCGGCTACGGCGCCGACCTGGCCCGGGCGCGGGAGAAGACCGGGCTGGACGAGTCGGTCATCACCGGGACGGGCCTGATCGGCGGGCGCCGCGTGGCCGTGGCGGCGACTGAGTTCGCGTTCCTGGGCGGGTCGATCGGCGTGGCCGCCGGGGAACGCCTGGCGCACACGGTCGAGCGCGCCACCGCGGAACGCCTCCCGATGATCTCCCTGCCCGCCTCGGGCGGCACCCGCATGCAGGAAGGCACGGTCGCCTTCCTGCAGATGGTGAAGATCACCGCGGCGGTCACCGCGCACAAGGCCGCGCACCTGCCGTACGTCGCCTATCTGCGGCACCCCACCACCGGCGGGGTGCTCGCCTCCTGGGCCTCCCTGGGGCATCTGACGATCGCCGAGCCCGGGGCGCTGATCGGCTTTCTCGGCCCGCGGGTCTATCAGGGCCTGTACGGCGCCCCGTTCCCGGAGGATGTTCAGACGGCCGAGAACCTGTACGCCCACGGGCTGGTCGACGCCGTCGTCGCGCCGGGCGATCTCGCCGCGTTCCTGGACCGCGTGCTCACCGCGCTCACCCCCGCGCCGCGTGCGGCCCCGGCACCGCACGCGGCCCCCGCGCCGCACGCGCCGAGCCCCGCTCCGGGCCGGGGCATCCCGGCTCAAGAGTCAGCTGGCGTGACCGGCGGGGCGGCGTGGGAATCGGTCCTGCGCACCCGGTCCGCCAGCCGGCCCGGCGCCGCCGACCTGATCCGGGAGGCCGCCACCGACGCTGTGCTGCTGCAAACGGGGCCACCCCAAGCAGGGCCTCCGCAAACAGCGCCGCCCCAGACGGGGCCGCTGCGGCAGGCCGGGATGATCCTCGCCCTGGCGCGCGTCGGCGGCTACCCGTGCGTGGTCGTCGGCCAGGACCGCCGGCAGCCGCCGCCCGGTCCCGCCGGGCTGCGGCTGGCCCGGCGCGGTATCCGGCTGGCCGCCGGACTGCGGCTGCCGCTGATCACCGTGATCGACACGCCGGGTGCCGAACTGTCCCCGCAGGCGGAGGAGGACGGCCTGGCCCGCGAGATCGCCTGCTGCCTGGCCGACCTGCTCACGCACCGGGGGCCCACCGTCTCGGTGCTGCTCGGCCAGGGAGCCGGCGGCGCGGCGCTGGCCCTGCTGCCCGCGGACCGCACCCTGGCCGCCGAGCACGCCTGGCTGGCCCCACTGGCCCCGGAAGGGGCCAGCGCCATCGTCTACCGCGACGGCGACCACGCCGCGGAACTCGCCGCCCGGCAGGGCATCCGCGCCACCGACCTCGCCACCCTCGGCATCGTCGACGGCGTGATCCCCGAGCCGCCCGCGCCCGGCTCTGACCCCGGCCCCGGCCTTAGCCCCGGCTCCGGCCTCGCGGACGCGCTGCACCGCGCCCTGGCCGACGTGACGGCGCAGGACGAGGACGCACGGCTGGCCGCCCGCACCGAGCGCTACCGGCACCTGGGCGTGCCCCCGTAGGCCCGCGCGGAGCCCGGTCCGGGCGGAGCAGGCCAGTTAGGCGGTGCAGGCCGGTTAGGCGGAACTGGCCGGTTAGCGGCTTGATATCCCCGTCGGGCCTGGACCAGGATGGATCGAACATATTCGCACGGAAGACGCGCAGGACGGACCACGTCGGCTCGCCTGCGCCTACTCATGGCGAGGTGCACATGCGTCGCTGGGCCGGGATCTCGGTTTCTGCCGCGTCCGCGCTGACCGCTGTCCTGCTGGCCGTTCCGGCTCAGTTCGGCGCCGCGTCGGCCCAGGCTCCGGCGCACGCGGCAGCCCCGGCCCCGGCGGGCCAGGCCGCGGCGGGCCAGGCCCCGGCGGCCCAGGCGGGCGCCGCGAAGGAGCCGGTCGCGGTGGGTACGGGCGGCGCGGTGGCCTCCATGGACCTGGACGCCAGCCAGGCGGGCATTTCGGCGCTCAGCCACGGCGGCAACGCCATCGACGCGGCCGTGGCCACGGCCAGCGCGCTCGGCGTGACCATCCCGTTCGCGGCCGGCCCCGGCGGCGGCGGGTTCATGGTCATCTACCTGGCCAAGACGCACCAGGTCGTGACCATCGACGGGCGCGAGAACTGCCCGGCGGCCTGCACCCCGGGCATGTTCACCGACCCGAAGACCGGCCAGCCGCTCGGCTACGACTACGCCTCCGACCAGCCCCTGGCCACCGGAGTCCCGTCGATGGTAGCCACCTGGGCCACCGCGATCCGCGACTACGGGCAGGCCAGCCTGGCCGCCGACCTGCAGCCCGCGATCAGCGTGGCCCAGCAGGGCTTCCGCACCGACGCCGACTTCCAGCAGCTCACCGAGTCCGAACTGCCCGAACTGCAGGCCTACCCGGCGAGCCGGGCCCTGCTGCTGACGAGCGCGGGCCAGCCGCTGCCGGTCGGCTCCCTGCTGCGCAACCCCGACCTGGCCCGGACCTACCAGTTGCTGGCGCGCTACGGGCCGTCCTACCTCTACGACGGCCCGCTCGGCCAGGCCATCGTTCAGGCCGACGATCACCCGGTCACCACCCCGGGGCAGACCGTGGTCCAGCTGCCGGGGATCATGACCACGAACGACCTGCGCGCCTACCAGGCCCGGGTACTGGCCCCGACCCACGTCCGTTACCGGGGACTGGACGTCTACAGCATGGCGCCCCCGTCGAGCAGCGGCTCCACCGTCGGTGAGGCGCTGAACATCCTCAGCGGGTACAACCTGGGGGCCGAGCCGCAGGCCACCGCGCTGTTTCAGTACCTGGAGGCGTCCCGGCTGTCCTACGCCGACCGCGACGCCTACGTCGGCGATCCCCGGTACGTCGGGGTACCGCTGTCAGGCCTGCTGAGCCCGGCCTTCGCGGCGACCCGGCGGTGCCTGATCCAGCAGACCGCGCTGACCTCGCCGGTGGCCCCGGGCGACCCGTACCCGCCGTACCAGGGCTGCCAGAACCAGCAGACCGCCGCGGCCCCGGTGACGCAGGAGGGGCTGCACACCAACAACATCGTGACCGCCGACAAGTGGGGCAACATCGTCGCCTACACCAGCACCATCAACTTCTTCGGCGGCAGCGGCGAGACCGTCCCCGGGTACGGCTTCCTGCTCAACAACGAGATGACCGACTTCGACTTCGCGCCGCCCACGGCCGGCGCCTACGACCCCAACCTGCCCGCGGGCGGCAAGCAGCCCCGGTCCAGCATGGGCCCGGTCATCGCGCTCCGCGGCGGGACCCCCGTCTTCAGCATCGGCGCCGCCGGCGGCTCGACGATCATTGAGACCATCCTGCAGATCCTCATCAACCACGTGGACTTCGGCATGTCGCTGCCCGCGGCGCTGGCGGCCCCGCGGGTGAGCCAGACCAACTCGGCGACGTCCCTGGCCGAGCCGCTGTTCTCCACCAGCGCGCTGGCCAAGCAGCTGACCAGCCAGTTCGGGGAGCAGTTCACCGAGGCGACCGGGCCGATCCTGCCGCTCGACGAATATCCGGGCGACGCGACCGCGCTGCAGGACCTCGGCGGCGGGCGCTTCGAGTCGATCGCCGAGCCCGTCCGGCTGGGCGGCGGCAGCGCGCTCGTGGTGCAGCCCTCGCCCTAGACGCCAGCCGGCCGGCCGTGGTCCCGGCTCCCCCCCGCCATCAGCGCCTGCGCGTGCGAGAACACGACGGGATCGGGAGCACCGCGGTACCGGTCAATCCGCAGATGGCAGCCTCGGCGTTCTCATCCGCGGCCCGTCCGCATGGGGCCACGACCACGACCGGGTATCCCTCGCACGGCTCTCGGCCAGCTACACCGGTCGGTGCATCACCTTCGCGCCCATGCCCGCGCCCTCGGGAAGGCGCTGATCACGACGCCGCCCTCCCAGGAGACATGGCCTCAATCACAGCCGGCCCACACTGCGCTGAGTACCCGAGCCGGCCGTCCCGTCCTGGCCAGCGCGCCAACTCGATGCACCAGTCGGCCGGAAACCTCCGTCGTGCCCGCAGTCAAGGCATCCAAGGGATCTTTCAGCCTCCGGCAGCTAGCGGTGCGGCTCGTCAACCCACTCGCGGAGGGCCGCGCCAAACAGTGTGCCCAGCCGGTATCTCACCCAGCGCCGGGTCTCGTCGGGGAGCTTTGGAACCTCACCGTAGGCCAGCACGGTGATCGCAGACTCCAGCTCAGGCTGCTCAAGTTCATCGCTTCCCTACAGGTCTCGTAGGGAACCGATCTACATGAGTATTCAGTGCCCTACTTGAGCCATTACATGAGCAGCGAGCGGGATACCTGAGCACTGGTTGCCGGCTGATGTCAGAAGAATCCGGCGAGCCTCCCGGCATGGCGCTGGATGGCCCGGACTCTTGCCCGCCACGAGGCCCCGACGGGATCGGTGCGCTGGCCGCGGGCGTTATCGCGACTGGCCTTGGGCGCCCGCTGGGCGCCGGGGAGCCACAGGGAGAGCAGCACGGCGACGGCGGAGAAGCCCGCGGACCACCAGAACGCCACGTGGAACGCGTCCGCCAGTGTGGCCGGATGCGCGGCGATGGCGCCCTCGAGGATCACTGCCAGGACGGCGGTGCCGAACGAGCCGCCGATCTGCTGCGCGGTCCTGGTGAGCACGCTGGAGTGCGGGATCTGCTGCTTGTCCAGGCCGATGTAGCCGGCGACCATCACCGGCATGGTGACGGCGCCGAGGCCGAGCCCGCGGATGACCATCCAGACGGCGAGCAGCCACTCGCTGGTGTGCGGCCCGGCCAGGGCGAACGGAACGGTCGCGGCGGCGACGATGGCGAACCCGGCCAGGGCGATGACGCGCGAGCCGAACCGGTCGATGTTGCTCCCGAGGACGGTGCGGGACAAGAGGGTGCCGATGCCCTGCGGGACGAGCATGACCCCGGCGGCGAGCGCGGTGGCGCCGCGTACGTCCTGGTAGTACAGCGGTAGCAGGAGCATCGCGCCGTACAGGGAGAAGCCGGAGAAGAACAGCACCACGCTGGAGGAGCCGACCGACCGCCTGGCGAGCAGCCGGACCTCGACGAGAGGGTGGCTCTTGCGCAGCGCGTAGCCGGTGAAGGCCGCGAGCAGCGCGACGCCGGCGATGAGCGGGATGATGACGTCCGGGTGGGCGAACCCGGCGGCGGTGCCCGCGTTGGCGAGGCCCAGCAGGACGATCGAGGTGCCCGGCGCGATGAGGAAGAGCCCGGGCACGTCGAGCTTCGGCTTGCCGGCCGCGGGGCCCGGACGGGCGGGCGCGTCGATGTTCAGGTAACGCCAGGCGAGCAGGATGCCGATGACGCAGAACGGCACGTTCACCCAGAACATGAACCGCCAGCTCAGGTGGGTCAGGATGGCGCCGCCGATCAGCGGGCCGAGGATCGGGCCGAGCAGCGCCGGCATCGCAACGTAGGTGACGAGCCGCCCGAGCGACTTGCCGCCCGCGGCCTGGAAGATGAGCGTGGCCATCAGCGGGAGCATGAGGCCGCCGCCGATGCCCTGGACGACCCGCCAGCCGATGAGCGAGCCGACGTCCCACGCGAGGCTGGACCCGACCGAGCCGACGAGGAAGACGGCGAGGGAGAACATCCACAGCCGCTTGCCGCCGAACCGCTGCAGGCCCCAGGTGCTGAGCGGCACCGCGATCCCGAGCGCCAGCAGGTAGCCGGTGCTCACCCACTGGATCGTCGTGACCGGGGTGTCCAGCTTCACCGAGAGCGTGTGCAGGGCGATGCTGACGATCGTGGTATCGAAGATGACGGCCATCCCGCCGACGATGAGGATCAGGGCGGTCTTGACCACCGTGGGGTCCAGCTTCTCGGCCGCGGGCTTCGCTGGTGTCGCTGCCATGCCGACCCTCCCTTCGATAAGAGATGAATCCTTCTCTTATAGAGAAGATAGGGCAGGCCGTTAAGGAATGCAAGCCTCTCTTAATTCTCCCTGGCCGCTATGCTGGCTGCCATGACCGAGCAGGCACAACGGACCCGGCAACGCCGGCGCGGGGAGGAACTGGAGGCCGCACTGCTGGAGGCCGCGTGGCAGGAGCTCGTGGAGGCCGGCTTCGCCAGGCTGACGATGGAGTCGGTCGCGGCCCGCGCGAAGACGGGCGTGGCGGTGCTGTACCGGCGCTGGCCCAACAAGGACGACCTGGTACTCGCCGCCATCCGCCACTACGGCACGACGCGCCCCGTCGACATCCCCGACACCGGGAGCCTGCGCGGCGACATGATCGCGCTGCTCGGCAGCGCCAGCAGCACGCGGGTCGGCTTCGCCGCCATCGTCGGCGCCGCGTTCTCCGGCCTGCTGGCCAGCACCGGCCTCACCCCGGCCCAGGTGCGCGAGAAGGTCATAGCCGACCGCCCGCTGTGGTCAGACCAGATCTTCGCCCGGGCGCACGAGCGCGGCGAGATCGACCTCAACCGCATCCCCCCGGTCGTCCTGACCATGCCGTTCGACCTGATGCGCCTCGACATGCTGATGACCTACAAGCCGATTCCGCCGGAGCGGGTCCTCGCGATCGTGGACGACCTGTTCATGCCCCTCGTCGCCATCAACCGCCCGAGGTAGGCCAGAAAGTGGTAGCTCCACCGCAGCCTCAAGGACGTACCGCCG
>Ga0116134_1001671_pt1 | contig 11035 bp, 10 predicted proteins | sample June2015DPH_19_5_FD_89737 | JGI IMG/M metagenome (GOLD analysis project Ga0116134, IMG submission 89737) | Peatland microbial communities from SPRUCE experiment site at the Marcell Experimental Forest, Minnesota, USA - June2015DPH_19_40 | ecosystem: Environmental > Terrestrial > Soil > Wetlands...
CGCCGAAGCCGTTCGTGTGCTCAAGATCGGCGGCCAATTTATCTGCCTGGAATTCTCGGCGGTCGACGTTCCCGGGCTCGATCGGCTTTACGATCTGTATTCGTTCAACGTCATTCCGGTGCTCGGCCGCATGGTTGCCGGCGACGCCGAATCCTACCGCTATCTGGTGGAATCGATCCGCCGCTTTCCGAAGCCGCCGGAGTTCGCCGCCATGCTGCGGGCCGCCGGATTCGCGCGCGTGTCGTATCGGACCATGAGCGGCGGGATCGTGGCGCTGCATCGGGGCTGGCGCCTGTGATTGCGGGCCCCGCGCATCTTATCAGGCTCGGCCGCGCCGGGTTCGTGTTCGCCCGAGAGGGCGTACTCGGTCTGATCGACCCGGCCGTGTTGCCTGCTCCGGCGCGTGTAGCGCTCCGTTTGGCCCGCGTATTCGAGCGCCCCTCAGACGGCGCGGCGGAAACCCGATTGTCGACCGCGCTGTCGCAGCTCGGACCGAGTTACGTGAAGCTCGGCCAGTTCCTGGCGACGCGGCCGGACGTTGTCGGTCCCGTGCTCGCGCGCGATCTCGAACGGCTGCAGGACCAGATGCCGCCATTCCCGCAACAGGAAGCGGAGGCGGCGGTGGCCGCGTCGTTCGGCAAGCCGCTCGGCGCCGTGTTCGCGAGCTTCGGTCCGGCCGTCGCTGCCGCCTCGATCGCGCAGGTGCACCGCGCCGAAATCGAAACGCCGTCCGGGCGGCGGACCGTCGCGGTCAAGGTATTGCGGCCGGGCGTCGAGCAGCGCTTCCGCGCCGATCTGCAGTCTTTCATGTACGTCGCCCGTCACGCCGAGAATTTTTCCGCCGAGGCGCGGCGGCTGCGGATGGTCGAGGTGGTCGACACGCTGCGGCGCTCGGTCGCGCTGGAAATGGATTTCCGGCTGGAGGCGGCGGCGAGTTCGGAGATGGCGGAGAACACCAAGGCCGATCCGGACTTCCGCATCCCGGCGGTCGACTGGGACCGCACGACCAAGGAAGTGCTGACCCTGGAATGGATCGATGGGACGCCGCTGTCGGACCGCGCCCGCCTCGACGCCAAGCATTTCGACCTGCCGCAGCTCGCCCGCGCCCTGATCCAGACCTTCCTGCGCCACGCGCTGCGCGACGGCTTCTTTCATGCCGACATGCATCCGGGCAATTTGTTCGTCGACGACGACGGGCGGCTGGTGGCGGTCGATTTCGGCATCATGGGCCGGCTCGGCGCCAAGGAGCGCTTGTTCCTCGCCGAGATCCTGCACGCCTTCATCATCCGTGACTACCGCCGCGCCGCCGAGGTTCATTTTGAAGCCGGCTATGTGCCGCCGGAACATTCGGTCGACAGTTTCGCCCAGGCCATCCGCGCCATCGGCGAACCGATCCACAGCCGCACCGCCGAGGAAATCTCGATGGCGCGGCTCCTCACGCTGTTGTTCGAGGTGACCGGCCTGTTCGACATGCGCACGCGGCCGGAACTTCTGCTCTTGCAAAAGACCATGGTGGTGGTCGAGGGCGTGGCGCGTTCGCTCGATCCCAAGCTCGACATGTGGTCGACCGCAGCGCCCGTGGTGCGCGAATGGATGACGCGCAATCTCGGTCCCGCCGGTAAGCTCGAAGGCGCGGCGCTCGGTGCCGGCGAACTCGGGCGTTTCGTCACCCAATTGCCCGGCATGCTGACGCGCGGCGCTCACCTCATCGATCAGCTCGACGAACTGACGCGCAATGGCCGTGTGCTGGCGCCGCGCATGGTCGCCGAGTTGGAGAAGGACGAAGCGCGTCGCAGCCGCTGGACCGTCGCCGCGTTGTGGGCGATCGCGGCGCTGCTGCTCTGGATCGTGCTGGGCCGGTGATTTGGCCGATGATTGCGTTGATTGCAATGCAATCAGGGCTGCCTATACTGATAGGCTGCGGTTGATGAGGTTCTGCGGTGGCGAGTTTGACGATTCGGAAGTTGGACGACCGGCTTAAAAAGCGCTTGCGTCTGCAGGCGGCTCGCCATGGCCGATCCATGGAGGAGGAAGCGCGCCTGCTTCTCGCCGCCGGCCTCGAGCGAACGCCGCGGGTCGCCGGCAATGTTGCCGATGCCATTGCCGCGATCATGGATCCGCTCGGCGGGGTCGAACTTGATCTTCCGATGCGGAGTTCGGTTCGCGAACCGCCGCGCTTTGACGATTGGCGCGATGAGCAATGATCGTGGTCGATACCAACGTCGTTTCTGAAATCATGAAGCCGCCTGCGGTCAGATCGACGAAGGTTTTCGCCTGGCTGCGCGCCTATCCCACCGCGGACGTGTTCACGACGACGATCACGCTTGCAGAAGTCCTCGCGGGTATCGCGATGCTGCCGCAGGGCAAGCGCAAAGCTGATCTCGAACGCGCGGCCGAGAGAGTCTTCTCGACGGTCTTTCCGCGACGAATCTTGCCGTTCGATGAAGCGGCGGCGCCGGTTTATTGCGATCTTGTAACGCTTCGGCGCCGGAGAGCTCTCAGCTTCGAACCGTTGGATATGCAAATTGGCGCGATCGCCAAGTCACGCGGTATGACGGTCGCGACACGCAATGTTGTCGATTTTGACCATTGCGGCCTCGATGTCATCAATCCGTGGAACGATTGAGCGCCATGCTGCAATCCCGGCGCATTCTCCTCATCATCGGTGGCGGCATCGCCGCGTATAAGGCGCTCGACCTCATACGCCGCCTGCAGGAGCGCGGCGCGCGGGTGCGTTGCATTCTCACCGCGGCGGCGGAGCATTTCGTGACGCCGCTCGCCGCCGGCGCGCTCACCGGCGAACGCGCCTTCACCGATTTGTTCGATGCGCAGAGCGAATTCGACGTCGGCCATATCCGCCTCGCGCGCGATACCGACCTCATCGTCGTCGCGCCGGCGACAGCCGATCTGATGGCCAAGATGGCGGGCGGCCACGCCGACGATCTCGCCACGGCGGTCTTGCTTGCGACCGACAAGCCGATCCTGATCGCCCCGGCGATGAATCCGCGCATGTGGGCGGCGCTGCCGACGCAGCGCAACCTCGCGCAGCTCAAGTCCGACGGCGTCCACATCGTCGGGCCCAATTCCGGCGAGATGGCCGAGCGCGGCGAAGCGGGTACCGGCCGCATGGCCGAGCCGCTCGAAATCGCCGCCGCCGCGGAGGCGCTCCTCTCCGGCGGCGGACCGCTCGCCGGCAAGCGCCTGCTCGTCACCTCCGGACCGACGGCGGAGCCGATCGACCCGGTGCGCTTCATTGCCAACCGTTCGTCCGGCAAGCAGGGCCATGCTATCGCCGCCGCGGCCGCGGCGGCCGGCGCCGACGTCGTGCTGGTGAGCGGGCCGGTCAACCTGCCCGATCCGCCGGGCGTTTCGGTCGTGCGCATCGAGACCGCGGAACAGATGCTCGCGGCGGTAGAAAACGCGCTTCCGGTCGACGTCGCCGTGTTCGCCGCAGCCGTCGCCGATTGGCGGCCGCGAAGCCTCAGCGCCAGCAAGATCAAAAAGCAGCGCGGCGGCCCGCCGACGCTCGAACTGATCGAAAATCCCGACATCCTCGCGACAATCGCCCATCGCAAGTCCGCGCGCCCGAAACTCGTCATCGGTTTTGCGGCGGAAACCGATGACGTCCTCGCCAACGCCGAAGCCAAGCTCGCCAAGAAAGGCTGCGACTGGATCCTGGCGAACGACGTGTCGACCGCGACCGGCATCATGGGTGGTGACGTCAACACGGTGAGCCTCGTCACGCACGCTGGCGTGGAAAGCTGGCCCCCGCAGTCCAAGGACGACGTGGCGCGCGCCCTGATTGCGCGCATTGCCGCCGCGCTTAAGGACGAGCGGCCGTGAGCATGGAAGTCCGGGTGCTGCGGCTGCCGAACGGCGCCGATTTGCCGTTGCCGCAATATCAAAGCGCGCAGGCCGCCGGGCTCGATCTGCATGCGGCGGTACCAGCCGACGCGCCGGTCGAACTCGCGCCGGGTGCCCGTGTCATGATTCCGACCGGGATCGCGATCGCGTTGCCACCGGGGACGGAAGGGCAGATCCGGCCGCGCTCAGGCTTGGCGATCCGGCACGGCATCACCGTGCTGAACTCGCCGGGAACCGTCGATAGCGACTATCGCGGACAATTACACGTTATACTTGCAAATGTAGGTTCCGAACATTTTGTAATTCAACGTGGTATGCGAATCGCACAACTAGTAATCGCACCGACAATACACGCAGAAATTGTTGATAGCGACAGCTTAGACGAGACCGAGCGCGCGGATGGTGGGTTTGGGTCCACCGGTTTGGCCGGGAACATTTTCAAAAAGCAAGATTAATACAAAGTTCATCTGGACCGAAGCTGGAGCGTAATATATTACCACTCACCCATAACAACGACTTTCTGCGACGCTGCGATCAGCTTTATGCCGTTGCTTTCTCGCAAAGGGGTTCTTGCTATTGCCGCCGTCATCGACGTGGCGACGCAAGGGCGGGGGCACCCGATATCTGCGAAAGCGCTCGCGGAGCGACACAGCTTGCCGCCGCGCCATCTCGAGCCTGTGCTTCAGGCATTGGTGCGCGACGGCATCCTCAAAGGCATTCGCGGCCCGCGTGGCGGTTACGAACTGGCGCGCGAACGCCGTCTGATCTCCGCCAATGACATCTTGCGCGCGGCCGGGACCGTCGAGGATCCCGGCGAGCCGGCACCGGTCAACTCGGAGCTCCTCACCAGGGTCGTACTGCCGGCGCTCGCGAACGCGGAGCAGGAGTTCGGTGTCGCGCTCAGCCGAATCAACGTCGAGGATATGGCGCTCAACGCGGAGCGCCTGATCAGCCCGCTGCGCTGAAGCGCCGCCAAGTGTCGCCAAGCGCGACAACGCGCCATCGTTCACGGTCTGGACTCTTTCGGCGCCGCTCGGCTTGAGAGTAAAGTCGAGCGATTCGCGGCTGGCGGCGCGGCGATGACAGCCGACAGAGGCACAAGGGGCATGCCGGACAAGTTCCGGACGGTGCGGCATAACGCTTATCCATGGCGACGCGGTTTGTTCGCCGCCATTGGCGTTGCCGTGTCCATCTTCTGGTCCGGCGCGGCCGGCGCGGCCGGCGCCGAGGAGCGGCCGGCGTTGGCATGGCGCCCGGTTGAATGGCGCGCGCTCGTGCTCGATGCTTCGCGCAATGTCGACCGCCATGAGATCGTCGCGCTCGTCTTGATCTTCGGTCTTTTATTGTTCGCCGTCGTCACCGCGATCCTTCTGGTGCGCACGCGCGTGCGCGCGATCCACCATGAAGCCGCGGCGCACGACGAAACCGCGGCGTTGCGCGCCGATCTCGATCGCACCAACGCCCTCTTGCGATCCGAGCCGCAAGTGGTCGTGGATTGGCCGGCGGCCTCCGACGAGCCCGGCATCGAGGGTGACCTCGACATCGTCGGCGTCAACGCGCCGCGCCGCGTGCTCGCCTTCGGCAGTTGGCTCGATGCCGCCAAGGCGCAGGCGATGGAGGAGGCCGTCGAAGCGCTGCGGAGCCGGGGCGAGCCCTTCGCCATGACGCTCACGACCAACGCCGGTCGCCCGATTGAAGCGCTCGGCCGCGCCGTCGCCGGCCGCGCCGTGCTGCGGCTCAAGGACGCGAGCGCCGTGAAACGCGAGCTGTTGGATCTCGCCGCGCGTTACGAGGCCCTGCTCGGCGAGGTCGCATCGTTGCGCACGCTGATCGAACGGTTGCCGTCGCCGGTGTGGACGCGGGACGCGATGGGGCGGCTCAATTTCGTCAATAGCGCCTACGCGCGCGCGGTCGAGGCGCGCGATGCCGGCGATGCCGTCGAGCGGGATCTGGAACTCCTCGACAGCGCCGCCCGCGACAGCATCGCGCAGTCGCGCCGCGCCAGCGGCGCCTATGCCGGACGGCTGCCCGCCGTCGTCGCCGGCGCGCGGCGAAGTTTCGACGTGCTCGAATTCCGCACCGAGACCGGCAGCGCCGGGCTCGGCATCGATGCCACCGAGGCGGAAACGATGCGCAGCGCGCTCGCCCGCATGGTCGACGCCCATCGCCGCACGCTCGACGCGCTGCCGACCGGCGTCGCCATGTTCGACGCCGAACATAAGCTTACATTCTACAACGCCGCTTACCGTGCGCTGTGGGATCTCGATACCGCCTATCTCGATCAGGCTCCGACCGATTCGGCGCTGCTGGAGGACCTGCGGGTCGCGCGCAAACTGCCGGAAGAGCGGGACTTCCGGCAGTGGAAGGCGCAGCTCCAGGACAGCTACCGCGCCGTCGAGGCGACCGACCATACATGGCACCTGCCCGACGGCCGCACCTTGCGCGTCGTCACCACGCCCAACCCGGACGGCGGCGTGACCTATCTGTTCACCGACGTGACCGAGCGGCTCGAGCTCGAGCGGCGGTTCGAGGAGCTGATCCGGGTTCAGCGCGAGACCCTCGACAATCTTGCCGAAGGTGTGGCGGTTTTCGCGAGCGACGGGCGGCTGCGCCTGCACAACGCCGCCTTCGCCCGCATGTGGCGGCTCACACCGCAACAGCTCGCCGACCGGCCGCACATCGAGAAGATCACGACGCTCGGCCGGCCGCTACACGGCGATCATCCGACCTGGCAGGCGTTGCGCGCCGTCGTCACCGCGCTCGACGATCGCGCGGCGATCGAGGACAGGCTCGAACGGCGCGACGGCAGCGTGGTCGATTGCACCACGGTGCCGCTCCCCGACGGCGCCACCCTGGTGACGTTCCACGACGTGACCGACAGCGTCAATGTCGAGCGGGCGCTGCGCGAGCGCAACGAGGCGCTCGAGGACGCCGACAAGATCAAGATCGACTTCGTCCACCACGTCTCCTACGAGCTGCGCTCGCCGCTCACCAACATCATCGGCTATGCATATCTGCTCGGCCTTCCGGCGACCGGGCCGCTCGTCGCCAAGCAGAGCGAATATCTCGAGTACATCACGGTCTCGACCAACACGCTGCTCGCGTTGATCAACAACATCCTCGACCTCGCCACCATCGACGCCGGCCGCATGCAGCTCAATCTCGGCGCCGTCGATATCCGCGCCACCATGGCGGCGGCGGCCGAGGGCGTGCAGGACCGGCTGGTGGGTTCCGGCCTCGTGCTCGACATCGAAGCGGCGGACGACATCGGCAACTTCATCGCCGACGAGCGGCGCCTGCGGCAGATCCTGTTCAACCTGCTCGCCAACGCCGTGAGTTTCTCGCCCGCCGGCGCCACGGTGACGCTCAAGGCCGAGCGGCGCGCCGACGCCGTCGTGTTCTCGGTCAGCGACCGCGGGCCGGGCATTCCGCCCGAGGTGATGGAAAGGGTGTTCGACTGGTTCGAGACCCATTCGCTCGGCTCGCATCATCGCGGCACCGGCATCGGCCTCTCGCTGGTGCGCTCGTTCGTCGAGTTGCACGGCGGCGCGGTCAGGATCGCCTCGGTGGTCGGCGAGGGCACCACCGTGACCTGCACGTTCCCGGCCGGAACCCCGGCCGCCGCCCGGCTGACGGCGGCCGAGTAAGACAATGGACTCGCCGTTTTCCTCGTTTCAAACTCGCCGGGAGTGCGGGAGGACCACGACATGAGCCTTGTGCAGAACTTCGACTTAGCCCGCGATTTCGATCTGACCAACGAATTCAACATTCTGCGGCTGATCTGCGGCCTGTTCCTGCTGCCGCATTCCTACGCCAAGGTGACCAATCTCGAATTCATGTACAAAGTCTACGCTGACTACAGGCTGTACCCCCCCAAGGCATGGGTGTTTGCCTGCATCGCGGTCGAGATCGTGTGCGCGATCGGCATGGTGTTTGCGATCGAGACGCGCTACGTCGCGCTGCTGGAGGGAGTGTTTCTGTCCGTAGCCGCATGGGCGACGTGGCGCTATAGCGAGGGGAAGTGGCTCTGGCACATCGGCGGTTACGAGTACTGCGTGTTCTGGGCGATTTGCTGCTTCGTGGTCGCCATCCACGGCTGACCGACGTGGCAGACACGGCGACGGCGGGTCCGCCGCAAGCGGGTCAGCGGGACAAACATTACAAATAACGGAACCCGGCCATGTTTCCGACCGCCCCCGGCGGCGCCGGCTTCAGCCTGATTTTGGCCGACGAAACGGCGACGGCCCGTTTCGCCGCCGACATCGCCATGGCGCTCGAGCCGGGCGACCTTGTGACCTTGTCCGGCGACCTCGGCGCCGGCAAGACGACGTTCGCGCGCGCGCTCATCCGCTTCCTCGCCGGTGACGACTCGATCGAGGTGCCGAGCCCGACCTTCACGCTCATTCAGGACTACGCGCTGCCGCGCTTTCCGCTCGTCCACGCCGATTTCTACCGGCTCGGCGGTGTGGCCGAGCTCGCGGAGCTCGGCTTCGACGACCTTCCCGAGGCGACGGTCGTCTTGCTGGAATGGCCGGACCGCGCCGCCGGCGCGCTGCCGCCCAACCGCTTCGACATCACCTTCGCGCTGGCGCCACAGCTCGGCGCCGATGTCCGCAACGCCCGCATCGTCGGCTACGGCACGTTCGCACTGCGCGCCGAGCGCATTGGGGAGATGAGGAGCTTCCTCGATCAAGCCGGTTTCACAGCGGCCCACCGCCAACGCCTGCAGGGCGACGCCTCGACCCGCATCTACGAACGCCTGACGTTCGAGGGTCAGACCATGATCCTGATGAACGCGCCGCGGCGGCCCGACGGCCCGCCGGTGCGCGACGGCAAGCCCTACAGCGCCATCGCCCACCTCGCCGAAGACGTCGTGCCCTATGTCGCCATTGCGGCCGGGCTGCGCGATCGCGGCTTCGCGGCGCCGGACGTGATGCAGGCCGATCTCGACCGCGGCCTCGTCATCGTCGAGGATCTCGGCGATGACCGCGTCGTCGCCGGCGATCCGCCGGCGCCGATCGAGGAGCGTTATCAGGTCGCGGTCGACGTGTTGGCGGCGCTGCACGGCCAGCGCTTGCCCGAGGTGCTGCGCGCGGCGCCGCAGCGCGAGTATCGGTTGCCGCGCTATGACATCGAAGCGTTCCTGATCGAGGCCGAGCTTCTGCTCGACTGGTATCTGGTCGGGGCCAAGGCGGCGGCGTCTGACGCCGCGCGCGAGGAATTTCTCGCGCTGTGGCGCGAAGCGCTGATGCCGGCGATCCAGGCGCCGCCGACCTGGGTGCTGCGCGACTATCATTCGCCGAATCTCCTGTGGCTCCCTGACCGCGAGGGCGTCGCGCGCATCGGCGTGCTCGACTTTCAGGACGCGTTACTGGGTCCGGCGTCCTACGATGTCGGCTCGCTGTTGCAGGACGCCCGCGTCGACGTGCCCGAAACCCTCGAGGTTGCTTTGCTCAGCCGCTATGCGCGCGCCCGCCGCGTCCGCGAGCCGCGGTTCGACATGGCGTCGTTCACCCGGCTTTACGCCACGCTGACGGCGCAGCGCGCGACCAAAATCCTCGGCATTTTCAGACGGCTGGAGCGGCGCGACGGCAAGCCGCAATATCTCCGTCACATGCCGCGCCTATGGACCTATTTGCAGCGCTCATTGGCGCATCCGGCGCTGGCCCCCCTCAAGGCTTGGTATGAAATCCATGTCCCACCCCCGGATGGGCTATGATGGCGCGAATGGGGTAAGCTCCATGAAGGTTCCTTCACGGGCGTTTGTTCTCGCCGCCGGCCTCGGCACGCGCATGCGGCCGCACAACGGCCAGGTGCCGAAGCCGCTGGTCGAGGTGGCGGGAAAATCGCTGATTGATTACGTGCTCGACCGCCTTGCCGATGCCGGGGTCGAGCGGGCTGTCGTCAACGTGCATTATCTTGCCGACCAGCTGGAGCGGCATCTGGCGTCGCGTCAGCGCCCGGCGATCGTCATCTCGGACGAGCGCGCGGAATTGCTCGGCACCGGTGGCGGTATCGTCAAGGCGCTGCCGGAACTCGGTGACGCGCCGTTCTTCCTCGTCAATTCCGACACGGTGTGGCTCGACGGTGTCAAGCCCAATCTGGCCCGGCTCGCCAGCGCGTTCGATCCCGATGGCATGGACGCGCTGTTGCTGATGGCGCCGACGACCGACAGCACCGGCTACGTCGGCCGCGGCGATTACGCCATGCTGCCCGACGGCCGATTGCGCCGCCGCGCCGAACGCGAGGTCGTGCCGTTCGTCTATACCGGCGCCGCCATCCTCACGCCGGCGCTGTTCGCCGACGCGCCGGCGGGCGCATTTCCGCTCACGCTGCTGTTCGATCGCGCCGGCGAGAAGGGCCGGCTGTTCGGGCTGCGGCTCGAAGGCGTGTGGATGCATGTCGGCACGCCCGACGCGGTGACTGCGGCCGAGGCGGCGCTCGCGGGGGCGCGGTAGAACACTTCGGGCTACGCCTACGAATCGGATAGGGTCGTGGGATGCCCCCACGCGTATTTACGATTCCGCCGTCGGCGCCGTTTCTGCCGACGCTGATAGCCGCCTTGACCGGCGGCGGGCTCGGCTTTCAGCCGGCCGAGGATCCGCTCGCGCTCGCCGCTGTCACGCTGTATCTGCCGACGCGCCGCGCCTGCCGGCTGGCGCGCGATGCCTTCCTGGGCGTTCTGCAGCACGCCGCCGCCATCCTGCCGCGCATCGTCGCCATCGGCGATATCGACGAGGATGAGATCGCGTTCGCGGAAGCCGCGACCGGCGCGGTCGCGGCCGACGCGCTCGCGCTGCCGGCGGCGCTCGGCGGGCTCGAACGGCGGCTTTTGCTCGCGCGGCTCATCAGCGAATGGGCGAAGTCGCCTCGGGTGCGCGCCGACGGCGGCATTCCGCTGGTCGCACAAACGCCGGCGGCGGCGTGTGCGCTGGCCGACGATCTGGCGCGCTTGATCGACGACATGACCATGCGCGACGTGCCGTGGGACAAGCTCGACAAGCTTGTCCCCGATGCGCTCGATCCGTATTGGCAGCTGACGCTGAAATTCCTGCAGATCGCGCGCGAGGCCTGGCCGGCGATCCTGCGCGAGCGCGATCACATGGAGCCCGCGGCGCGCCGCGACGCACTGATCAAAGCGGAGACGGCGCGGCTCGCCCGCAAAGCCGAC
>Ga0116134_1001672_pt1 | contig 11034 bp, 9 predicted proteins | sample June2015DPH_19_5_FD_89737 | JGI IMG/M metagenome (GOLD analysis project Ga0116134, IMG submission 89737) | Peatland microbial communities from SPRUCE experiment site at the Marcell Experimental Forest, Minnesota, USA - June2015DPH_19_40 | ecosystem: Environmental > Terrestrial > Soil > Wetlands >...
GGATAGAACAGCATGATCTTCGGCCCGAAGCCGCCGCCGACGAACGGCGCGATCACCCGCACCTGCCGCTCGCTCAAGCCGAGCATGCCGGCGAGCCCGTTGCGCAAAAAAACCGGCGCCTGCGTCGTGTCCCAGATTGTGAGCTGATTGGCGCGGGCGTCCCAATTGGCGACGATGCCGCGGGTCTCGATCGGCATCGACGCGCCGTGGTCGTAGTGGAAGCGGCGGGCGATGACACGGTCGGCCCGGGCCTTGGCTGCCGCGTAATCGCCGCGGGCCTGACGGACATGGGCGGCGATATTGGCGCGCACGTCGTCATGCACACGCGCCGAAGCTTCGGCGACGGCTTTTTCCAGATCGACCACAGCGGGCAATTGCTCGAGGTCGAGTGCGATATCCGAAAGCGCGTCCTCGGCGATGTAGCGGCTTTGCGCGATCACCACCGCCAACACTTCGCCGACGTGCCGCACTTTGTCCTTGGCGAGCGGCACTTGCGTGCGTTGATTGAAGACGGTGCCGGCGATCGGCGGCGGCGGCACCAGCAACGGGCCCGGCGCCCAATAGGCGCCGAGATCCTCGGCGGTGTAGACCGCGACGACACCGGCGCGTTCACGCGCCGCCGAAACGTCGATCGAACGAATGCGGGCATGCGCGACATTGCTGCGCAAAAAAGCCGCGTACAGCATGCCGGGAAGCTCGACATCGTCGACGAATAGCGCCTGGCCGGTCAGGAGCCGGGCGTCTTCGTTGCGTTTGATCGGCGCGCCGAAACTGCGTGTGGACATGCCGTCAGCCTCGCAGCCGTTCGGCGGCCAGCTTCATGGCCGCGACGATATGCTGATAGCCGGTGCAGCGGCATAGATTGCCGGACAGCGCTTCCCGGATCTGCGCTTCGTCCGGCGACGGGTTCTCTTCGAGGAACGCCTTCATGGTCATGAGAATGCCGGGGGTGCAATAGCCGCACTGCAAGCCGTGGCACTCGCGCATGGCTTCCTGCAGCGGATGCATATGCTCGACATCGGGTGCGAGGCCTTCGACCGTCATGATGGCGTGACCGTCCGCCTGGGGGGCGAACATCAGGCAGGAGCGCACGGCGACGCCGTCGTAGATCACAGTGCACGCGCCGCACACGCCGTGCTCGCAGCCGACATGGGTGCCGGCGAGCAAGAGCTCGTGGCGCAGGAAATCGCTCAAGAGCATCCGCCCTTCGACCGTGCGGCGGTAAGCGGTGCCGTTCACCGTCACCGTGACGTCGTGGGTGTCGGCGCCGGCCATGAGGTCACTGTCCGTGCTCATTGGCGCGCCCGTTCGTTCGCGACAGCCAGCGCGCGCGCGGTGAGCACGCCGGCGATGTGCCGCTGAAATTCCTTGCTGCCGTGGATGCTGCCGCCGGGATCGATCGCGCTGCGGACACTATCGGCCGCGGCCCCGATTGCGGCGGCATCGACCGGCTGGCCGACCAGCGCGTCGCAGGCTTCGGTCGCGAACACCGGGCCATCGCCGGCATTGCACAGCCCGATTTGCGCGGCGGTACAGCGTCCGTCGGCGTCGAGCGTCAGCGTGCACGCGACGCCGATGATGGCGAAGTCGCCGCGCCGGCGCGACACTTCCATAAAGCAGGCGCCCGAGCCCGGTTGGGCGACCGGGAGTTCCACCGCGGTGAGCATTTCATCCGGTTCGAGCGTGGTCGATAGCGCGCCGGCGAAAAAATCCGCCGCGGCGATCCAGCGCTCGCCGCGCACCGACTGCGCGCGCAGTTTGGCGCCCAGCGTCAGCACAATCGCCGGCATCTCGGAAGCCGGGTCGGCATGAGCGAGGTTGCCGCCGATGGTGCCGCGATTGCGGATTTGCGGGTGGGCAATGAGAGGCAGCGCCTCGTGGATCAGCGGCAGGTTCCGCGCAATCGCAGGGTCGCGCTCCAGCACGCCGTAGCGGGTCAGCGCGCCGATACGGATGGCGCCGGATTCAACTTCAGCTAGACCTGCGAGTTCCAAGAGTGGATTGATGTCGATCAGCATTGCCGGCTGCGTCAGCCGGAAATTCATTGTCGGCACAAGGCTCTGGCCCCCGGCCAGAAATCGCGCCTCGTCGCCGTGCTCGGCCTTGAGCTGCAATGCCTGGTCGAGGGTGCGGGCGGCGACGTAGCGGAAAGGCGCAGGCTTCATGTCCTGGCATGGGTTAGCAGAAAACGACCCATATGGTCGGCGCGAGTATGAAAAAGATTACAGCCCTGTGTCAAAAGCCAAACGCCAAAAGTCTAACTTCAAAAGCAAGTCAAAAACCCGATAAAAACATCAATTAGATTGTTCTCCGCTTGCGTTCCGGCGGCGAAACATGTTGACTCTGCCGATAGAAACGGCATGCCCAATATTCTGCCACCGTTGAACAAAGGTTGGGCGCGGATTCTCCACGTGGGTCTGCCAATATTTTGTTTACGGGCCACGCGCAGCTATGAGGCCAGGCCCAACGGAGCACAGTGTGGCTTTCGCGTCCTCGGCAACCGCGTCAACCCGCCTCATGGAGCGCATGCGTCCTCCTGAAAATTCCCAGGGCGAAGGCAGCGCCGCGGCCAGCCGAGCCCCATTGGCGGTCGATGCCCGCAGCGTGTCGCTCACCTTCCAGACGCGCGACGGCGAGGTGAAGGCCCTCTCTAATGTCGATTTGCAGATCGGCGTGGGCGATTTCGTGTCGTTCATCGGGCCTTCGGGCTGCGGCAAGACCACGCTGCTGCGGGTGATCGCCGACCTTGAGCGCGCCACCGCGGGAACGATTCTGGTCGACGGCATCAGCCCCGAGCAGGCGCGGCTGCGCCGCCATTACGGCTACATCTTTCAGGCACCGGCGCTCTACCCCTGGCGGACGATCGAGCGCAACGTCGCTTTGCCGCTAGAGATCATGGGGTTCGGCGCCGAAGAGCGCCGCCGGCGCGTCGAGCGCTATCTCACGCTCGTCAATCTCGCCGGCTTCGAGCGCAAATTCCCCTGGCAACTGTCGGGCGGCATGCAGCAGCGCGCCTCGATCGCGCGCGCGCTCTCGTTCGAACCGGCGCTGTTGCTGATGGACGAGCCGTTCGGCGCGCTCGACGAGATCGTGCGCGATCATCTCAACGAACAGTTGTTGCGTCTGTGGGATCAGACCCAAAAGACGGTCGTGTTCGTCACCCATTCGATTCCCGAAGCGGTGTTTCTCTCGACCAAGATCGTGGTGATGTCGCCGCGGCCGGGGCGGATCATCGACATCATTGCGTGCGATTTCCCGCGCGACCGCACGCTGGAAATTCGCGAGACGCCGGAATTCATCAAGATCGCGCAGCGCGTGCGTGCCGGACTGCGCTCGGGCCATTCGTATGACGAGTAGCGCGCTCGCTTTACCGCGGGCGGCGTGGCGGCCCGCTTGGATCACCGAGCGCGGCCCGGTCGTGATCGTCGTCGCGATCTTGCTGGTGCTGTGGTACGTCGCGACCGTCACGATGAATTTCAATCTGGTGCAGGACGCCTTCGAGCGCCAGGAAACGCCCTACACCTTCGCCGATGTCATCGCCGGGACGATGGACGCCGAGCGGCCGGTGGTGCCGGCGCCGCATCAGGTCGCGTTGGACTTTGCCGACGAGGTGTTCGGCTATCCACTCGATTCGCCGCGCAGCCTCGCGTACCACGCCTGGGTGACGCTGTCGGCGACCGTGGTCGGCTTCATCATGGGCGCCGTGTTCGGCATCCTGCTGGCGGTGTCGATCGTACATATGCGCACGCTGGAAAAGAGCCTGCTGCCCTGGATCATCTGCTCGCAAATGGTGCCGATCCTGGCGATCGCGCCGATCGTCATCGTGGTGCTAGGCGCAATCGGCATCCATGGCCTGCTGCCGAAATCGATCATCTCCGCCTATCTGTGCTTCTTCCCGGTCACCATCGGCATGGTCAAAGGCCTGACTTCGCCCGACCCGATCCAGCTCGATCTGATGCGGACCTGGTCGGCGAGCCCGGCGCAGACGTTCTGGAAGCTGCGCTGGCCGGCGTCGGTGCCGTATCTGTTCGCCAGCCTCAAAGTGTCGGTGACGATTTCGCTGGTCGGCGCCATCGTCGCGGAACTGCCGACCGGGGCCCAGGCCGGCATCGGTGCGCGGCTGCTGATCGGATCGTATTACGGGCAGACCGTGCAAATCTGGTCGGCGCTGCTCGCCGCCGCCATCGTTGCGACCATCTTGATCGCCATCATCGACGCCGTCGGCACGTGGACGGCGCGGCGCATGGGAGCGGTCGCATGATATCGCGCGCGCAGGCGATCGGGTTCTGGCTCGCCGCGCTCGGCGCGGTCGCGGCGCTGGTGCTGCCGGTTTCGACGGAGGCAACGGCGCCGATCGCGAGCCGTCCGGGCTTGCTCGCGGTAACCGTCGCGATGGCGGTGCTGTTCGCGCTCGCCCCGCGCTGGCCGAGGTTCGCGGCGGGCTTCGGCATTGTCGGCGCGGTGCTCGGCTGCGCCGTGACGCTGATCCTGCTCGCCGACAACGACATCGCCGGCTACGCCGCGTGGGGCTTTTGGCTGCTCACGCTCGCGACCTGGCTCGGGGCCGCGCTCGGCGTCACGGCTTTCACCGCATCGCGGCCGGTCGACAAGATCGTGCAGCGGCTGCAGGACCTCGCCATTCCGCTCTTATTCGGCGCCTTCCTGATCTATCTGTGGGAAGTCGTGGTGCGCGGCTTCGGCGTCTCGCCGGTGCTGATGCCGTCGCCGAGTTCGACCGCGGAGCGGATATTCCGTTCGCTGCCGACTCTCGGGGAGGACTTCGTTCAGACCGTCATCCGCAGCGTCCTTTCCGGCTACATCATCGGCTGCGGCCTGGGCTTCATCGTCGCCGTCGTTGCCTACCGGTTCGACTTTCTCAAGCGCGGGCTTCTGCCGCTCGGCAATTTCGTTTCCGCGCTGCCGATCGTCGGCATCGCGCCGATCATGGTGATGTGGTTTGGCTTCGACTGGCCGTCGAAGGCCGCGGTGGTCGCGGTAATGTGCTTCTTCCCGATGCTGGTGAACACGCTTGCCGGGCTAGCCGCCGCCGGCTCGATCGAACGCGATCTGATGCGCTCCTACGGCGCGCCGCCGAGCCAGACCTTGCTCAAGTTGAATTTGCCGGCGGCGATGCCCTTTATCTTTAATGCGCTGAAGATCAATTCGACGCTCGCTTTGATCGGCGCGATCGTCGCCGAATTCTTCGGCACGCCGCTGCACGGCATCGGCTTTCGTATTTCCATCGAAGTCGCCCGCATGTCGCTCGATATGGTGTGGGCCGAGATCGCGCTGGCCGCGGTTTCCGGAATGGCGTTCTACGGGGTCGTCGCGCTGGCCGAGCGCGCGACGACGTTTTGGCACCCGTCGTACCGATCTTAAGACTCGGCAGTTCGAAATCCTCTGGAGGGAAAAGCGATGATGAAGAAGTTAGTTGTTGCAACGGGGGTCGCCTGCGGCCTCGCATTGGCGACGAGCGCCAACGCCGCCGACAAGGTGACCATCCAGCTCAAATGGGTGACGCAGGCGCAATTCGCCGGCTATTACGTCGCCAAGGCGAAGGGCTTCTACAAGGATGCCGACCTCGACGTGACGATCAATCCGGGCGGTCCGGACGTCGCTCCGCCGCAGGTGATCGCCGGCGGCGGCGCCGACGTCGTCATCGACTGGATGCCGTCGGCGCTGGCGTCGCGCGAAAAGGGCGTGCCGCTGGTTAATATCTCGCAGACCTTCAAGAAGTCCGGTCTCGAGCTGACCTGCCGCGCCGACACCGGCATCAAGTCGCCGAAGGACTTCCCCGGCAAGACGCTCGGCGTGTGGTTCGGCGGCAACGAGTATCCGTTCCTCGCCTGGATGGCGAAGCTCGGGCTCAAGACCGACGGCTCGCCCGGCGGCGTCAAGGTGATCAAGCAGGGCTTCAACGTCGATCCGCTGCTGCAGAAGCAGGCCGACTGCATCTCGACCATGACCTACAACGAGTATTGGCAGGTCATCGACGCCGGCTATAAGCCGAGCCAGCTCGTGGTGTTCAAATACACCGACGAAGGCGTCGCGACGCTCGAAGACGGCCTCTACGTGATGGAAGCCAAGCTCAAGGACCCGGCGTTCGTCGCCAAGATGGCGAAGTTCGTGAAGGCCTCGGAGAAGGGCTGGGAGTACGCCAAGAGCAACGACAAGGAAGCCGCCAAGATCGTGCTCGCCGCCGATACCACCGGCGCGCAAACACTGCATCACCAGGAGCAGATGATGGGCGAGATCGCCAAGCTCCTCGATCCAGGCAATGGCAAGCTCGATCCGAAGGATTACGAGCGCACCGTCGCGGAACTGCTCTCGGGCGGCTCCGACCCGGTCATCACCAAGAAGCCGGAAGGCGCCTGGACCCACGCGGTCTACGACGCGATGAAGTAACGTCGAGGGCGTCGTAACGCTGAATTCGTGATGCCCGGCCTTGTGCCGGGCATCCGCGGTTTCTAAAGAACGAAATTGGTTCGGCGGAGCCCTTGATGTCCAACACCAGCAACTATCGCATCGCGGCGATCCCCGGCGACGGCATCGGCGAGGAGGTGGTGCCCGAGGGCCTGCGCGTGCTCGAAGCCGCGGGCAAGAAATACGGCTTCGATCTGACCATCGACGAATTCGAATTCGCCTCCTGCGACTATTACCTGAAGCATGGGCAGATGATGCCCGAGGATTGGAAGGCCCAGATCGGCGGCCATGACGCGATCTTTTTCGGCGCCGTCGGCTGGCCGCAGACGGTGCCCGATCACATTTCGCTGTGGGGCTCGCTGGTGCAGTTCCGCCGCCAGTTCGACCAGTACGTCAATCTGCGCCCGGTGCGGCTGATGCAGGGCGTGCGCTCGCCGCTTGCCGGCCGCAAGCCGGGCGACATCGATTTCGTCGTCGTGCGCGAGAACACCGAAGGCGAATATTCGTCGGTCGGCGGGCGCATGTTCGCCGACACCGAGCGCGAGTTCGTGGTGCAGGAGACCGTGATGACGCGCATCGGCGTCGACCGCGTCGTCCGCTACGCCTTCGACCTCGCCCGACAGCGACCGAAGAAGCACCTGACCTCGGCGACCAAGTCGAACGGCATTTCCATCACCATGCCTTATTGGGACGAACGCGTGGTCGCGGTGGCGAAGGATTTTCCCGACGTGCGTTGGGACAAATATCACATCGACATTCTGACCGCGCACTTCGTGCTCAATCCCGACCGCTTCGATGTCGTGGTCGGGTCTAATCTGTTCGGCGATGTTCTGTCCGACCTCGGTCCGGCCTGCACGGGAACCATCGGCATCGCGCCGTCGGGCAATATCGATCCGGAGCGGCGCTTTCCCTCGCTGTTCGAGCCGGTGCACGGCTCGGCTCCAGACATTGCGGGGCAAGGCATCGCCAATCCGATCGGGCAAATCTGGGCCGGCGCGATGATGCTCGAACATCTCGGCGAGCCGGACGCAGCCGCCGCGATCGTCAAGGCGATCGAAGCGGTGTTGGCGGAAGAGAAGTTGCGCACCCGCGATCTTGGCGGCAAGGCCGATACGCAGGTGTGCGGACGCGCTGTGGCCGAGGCGCTCGCCTAGCGGTAGGTCATTCCGTGGCGCGAATTGCTTGCGTTAAACGCCGCCATGCTTACATTGGCGGTTGAAAGCGGACCCGCGTGGCGGCCGCCATGTCATTGAAGTTCCAGGGCGTTAACTCCCCATCATGACCTACGTCGACGCCGCCCTCGCGCCCCTGCGCAAGACCGGGCAGATCAGGATCCACGGACCCGCCGCCTTCGAGGGCATGCGCAAAGCAGGCGCGCTAGCGGCCGCGTGCTTGGACTTGCTGGCACCCGAAATCCGGCCCGGCGTCACGACCGAACATATCGACCGTCTGGTCTATGCCTTCGGCATGGACCACGGGGCGCTGCCGGCGACGCTGATGTACCGCGGCTACCGCAAGGCGACCTGCACGTCGGTCAATCATGTTGTCTGTCACGGCATTCCGAGCGACAAGCCGCTGCGCGAAGGCGACATCGTCAATGTCGACGTGACGCTGATTCTCGACGGCTGGCACGGCGATTCGAGCCGCATGTATGCGGTCGGCGAAATCCCCCGCCGCGCCGAGCGGCTGATAGAAGTCACGTATGACGCGATGATGCGCGGCATCGCCGTGATCAAGCCGGGCGCCACCACCGGCGACATCGGTCACGCCATCCAGACCTTCGTCGAGGCCCAGCACATGACGGTGGTGCGCGATTTTTGCGGCCACGGCCTCGGTCGGCTGTTTCACGACGAGCCCAACATCGTGCACGTCGGCCGGCCGGGCGAAGGCGTCGTGCTCAAGCCCGGCATGTTCTTCACCGTCGAGCCGATGATCAATCTCGGCCGGCCGCATGTGAAGGTTCTGTCCGACGGTTGGACCGCGGTAACCCGCGACCGTTCGCTGTCGGCGCAGTTCGAGCACGCCATCGGCGTCACCGAGACCGGCGTCGAGATCTTCACGCTGTCGCCGCACGGGCATACCAGGCCGCCATATCCGGTGTGATCGGGCGCCGCGCGGCGAACGATCCTCGTTCGCGATCGAAACGCGGCTGCTCGCCGGATTCAGCGATCATTAGCCAAGTTCGAACCAAGTTCGCTGACCGGTTCCCGCAGCCCTGATTTACGTCAAAGCGGCGCACGCGGTGATGCTCCATCAAGCGTTGACGCGCGAGCGCGCAACGCCGGAGTGCCCCCATGACGAAATCAAACCCGGACCGAAAAGTTTTCATGATCGGCGGCGGCATAGGCTCGCTTGCCGCCGCTGCGTTCCTTATCCGCGATGCCGGCGTGCCGGGCGGCAACATCACGATCTACGAGGCCCTGCCGCTGTTGGGCGGAAGCCTCGACGGCGCCGGCAATCCCCAGGACGGCTACTCCATGCGCGGCGGCCGCATGCTGACGACCGACAATTACGAATGTACGTGGGGCCTGTTCAAATCGATCCCGTCGCTGCGCGATCCGGACAAGACGGTTTACGCGGAAACGGTCGAGTTCAACGAACGCAACAAGTCGCACTCCCAGGCCCGGCTGGTAGACGGCAACCGCGCCATTGTCGACGTGTCCTCCATGGGCTTCACCATGAGCGACAGGCTGGAGCTGGTGCGTCTGGCCGAGGCCAGCGAGGAGAAGCTCGGGGCGAGCCGCATCACCGACTGGCTGTCGCCACCGTTCTTCACCACCAAGTTCTGGTACATGTGGCAGACCACGTTCGCCTTCCAGCCGTGGCACAGCGCGGTGGAGTTCAAGCGCTATCTGCACCGGTTCATGAAGGAATTCAGCCGCATCGAAACGCTCGCCGGCGTCAAGCGGACGGTCTTGAACCAGTACGATTCGCTGGTCCTCCCGCTGCAAATATGGCTCGAGCGGCAGGGCGTCCACGTCCGCAAGGGCTGCATGGTGACCGATCTCGTCGTGTCGGGCGTCGACGGCAAGCTCGCCGCGACCGCGCTAACGGTCCGCCACGACGGCTCGACCGGAACGGTCGCGGTCGGCGGCGACGACTTCGTCTTCCTGCAGAACGCTTCGATGACCGACGCCTCGAGCCTTGGCTCGATGACCCGCGCGCCGGCGCCGTTGACCAAGGACGACAGCGGCGGCTGGGCGCTGTGGGAGCGGCTCGCGAAAATTCACCCGGACTTCGGCAACCCGGCTGCGTTCAATTCCTCGATCCCGGAATCGTATTGGGCGTCGTTCACCGTGACGCTCAAGGATGCCGCCTTCTTCGACAATATGGAGACTTTTTCCGGCAATGAAGCCGGCACCGGCGGCCTCGTCACGTTCAAGGATTCGCGCTGGCTGATGTCGATCGTCTTGGCGCACCAGCCGCATTTCGCCAACCAGCCGGAAGGCGTCTATGTGTTCTGGGGCTACGCGTTGCATCCGGACCGCGTCGGCGACTTCGTCGCCAAGCCGATGTCGGAATGCAGCGGCCGCGACATCCTGCGCGAGCTGTGCGGCCACCTCAATTTCGACTTCGATGCCAGTTTCGCCACGGCCAACTGCATTCCCTGCCGCATGCCCTACATCACCAGCATGTTCATGCCGCGGGCCAAGGGCGACCGGCCCTTGCCAGTCCCGCCCTGTGCGAACAACCTCGCCTTCGTCAGCCAATTCGTGGAAGTCCCGGAAGACGTGGTCTTCACCGTCGAGTATTCGGTCCGGGCGGCGCAGACGGCGGTCTATCAGCTTTGCGGGATCGAGCGGGAGATTCCGCCGATTTTGCATCATGACCGATCGCTCAAGGTCAATTTCGACGCCGTGATCAAGGCGTTCCAGTAACCGCGGTGGTTGCAAAAAACGGTAATCCGGTCTTCTTTAGCCGAACGGCCGCGGCCGCCTGGGCTTCGTCCAATCCTCTGACCCGAATCCTCATGATCGAGAACGAGCAAGACGGCGACAAGGGACAGGGCCTTGCCGAAGCGCCGCATTATTACGGCCATCGCGAACGCCTGCGCGACCGGTTTCGCGAGGCCGGCGCGGAGGCGCTGTCCGACTACGAGCTCCTCGAGCTCGTTTTATTTCGCGCGCTGCCGCGGCGCGACGTCAAGCCGCTCGCCAAGACGCTGATCGCGACGTTCGGCTCATTCGCCGAGGTCATCGCCGCGCCTGTCGTGCGGCTCGCCGAGATCAAGGGGCTGGGCGACGCCGCCATCACCGAGATCAAGCTGGTGCAGGCGGCGGCGAGCCGGCTCCTGCGCGGCGAAGTCAAGAAGCGGCCGGTGCTGTCGTCATGGTCGACCGTGCTCGATTACTGCCGCTCTGCCCAAGCGTTCGCCGACCGCGAGCAGTTTCGCGTCCTCTTTCTCGACAAGCGCAACCAGCTGATCGCCGACGAGCTGCAGCAGGTCGGCACCGTCGACCACACCCCGGTCTATCCGCGCGAGGTCGTCAAGCGCGCGCTCGAACTGTCCGCCACCGCGATCATCCTCGTCCACAATCACCCCTCCGGCGACCCGACACCGTCGCGCGCCGACATTCAGATGACGCAGCAGATCATCACCGTGGCGAGCCC
>Ga0116134_1001675_pt1 | contig 11031 bp, 5 predicted proteins | sample June2015DPH_19_5_FD_89737 | JGI IMG/M metagenome (GOLD analysis project Ga0116134, IMG submission 89737) | Peatland microbial communities from SPRUCE experiment site at the Marcell Experimental Forest, Minnesota, USA - June2015DPH_19_40 | ecosystem: Environmental > Terrestrial > Soil > Wetlands >...
GGGTGAATTCGTGGACCGTTTGCGGAGTTCCAGTAGTGAAGCCATCGCGGTCATTGAACCATTCCCAGCGAGGGCTGGCAATGAACTGGTATGGCAGACGGAGCTGGGCACTAACGGCTACCCCGATCCATTCACTGGGCCGCTGGGTTGAACGGGCTTGGGAGCCGTCATCCAGATTGATGTCCACTGAAAGACGCTGGAAGGGAGAGGCTACCAGGGTCGTATCAAAGAGAGTTCGGCGGAGGTTGGCTCCGTCGACGCGCTCCGGGCCGATGTAGTAGTCGTTGTACCAGGAGAGCTTGGGACTCCTGTAGTCCGCGGTAACGGCAATGGTCTTGCCGCCATTTCCGTCGAGAACGCGGTTCCAGCCATTGACGACCTGTAAACCGACTTCCACTCTCTTGCCGAGGGGGACCGTGGATCGTAGGCCGAAGTGGTAGTTCGGCTGAGCGTAACAAATAGGATGGAACGGGAGTAATTCCAGCCGCTCAGTGTTTCAGCCGATTCGATGCCGGCACTGGTCTGGAACTTACCGAAATCGACTTGAGCGCCGTGCCACGCAGAAGGTTTGAGGGATACGGTCAATTGCAGAATGTTTCTTAGCGGACTATCGGGCTCCGTAGAACTAACAGCTTGTACGTATCCCCGAAGCCGAAATCGATTTCAAAGCCTAGAGGCGCTGGATCATGCGACAGGCCGACCTCGGCCATGTTGAGGCGAAAACGGGCGGAGTAGTAGTCGAAGTCATGCAACTGATTAATGTGGGAGTCCGGGTGATTGAAGTTCTCGCTGTAGAAGCCATCCAGGATGCCGCTGACATCGACTGGGCCCGCCTTCCACGGCGGAACCGCATACTGAGCGTGCAGCAGCGGACTTGAGAGAACCATGACGACGACAATCAAAAACCGTGGATTCCTCACTTCCACATGGAAGAAAAAATCTAGGTAAGTCAGAGCACGGTGAAAGAATCGAGAACGATTGGCAGCGCTATACGGTTCTTCTGGATTATCGTCTCCCCCCTTTGGCTCATCTTTCGTGCCAGTAGACGGGCTCTATGTATTCGATGCTTTTCGTCACCGTGCATCGATCCGCTCAAAACGGCGCTTTGCGGACGATCTTGAAAGCGAAAGCGTAATCACACGGCTTCACTCTTGGGGTGTCTACAAGTAGACCTTCTTTCGTCATCTCCCACTTAAGCTGGTTTCCGTCCCCGAGCATAGTGATGGAGGCGATTTCCGAGGGATACAGCCCAGTCCAAGTTCGTCCCTTCGGCACAAGGCTCTTGATAAGAATCTTTTCGCCCGGCCAATCGAGGGCAGTCGCGTAAAGGATGTTGTCTTTGGCCGTGAAGCGTATATCCTGCGCTGTGTAATGGAGTTCGTTGTTCTCGTTGAACGGTCCGTTCTTTTCGAGCTGCGTAGGGCCTTCGCCAGCGATAAACCACGGTGTTGTGCCGTAGATGGCCTCGCCGTTGGTATCAAGCCACTTCCCCAGACCGAGTAGCCGCTCCTTAGCCTCATCCGGGATTGTGCCGTCTGGTTTGGGACCCACGTTGAGTAACAAATACCCGTTCTTGCTCACGCGATCGACCAGATTGTCCACCAAATTGTCGACAGACTTGAACGCTGCCTCGCGAACGTAGCCCCATGCTCCTTGATTATCGACGGAGGAATCCGTGATCCAATCGTTGTATGTCAACTCGCGTTCTTGACCCAGTTCCAAGTCATCCACACCCACCCCTGGTGGAAGATCGTGGTGCTTATAGGTAGCGGTCACATCCTTCTTTGCCCTCGCTGCTTTGTTGAAATAGTATGCAAGCATGTCTTTCTTGTAGCTCTCCTGAACCATTTCTAATCCGAAGTCAAACCACATGAGGTCAGGATCGTATTTGTCGACGACCTCGATGATTTTTCCCTTCCACTTATCCAGAAACTCCTTTGATGGCAGCGCACCCTCCTCATGAATTGGGCCGTACAAACCGGAGTAACGGGGGTCCGAGCAGTCATACCGTTTGTCAGTAGTGGGGAAAAAGAACCAGTTTTCGGCATGATGGAATGCTGTGACAAATTTCATTCCGTGGCCTTTGATTGATTTTGAGAGTTTGCCAACAACGTCTTGTTTAGGCCCCATCTTCGCCGCGTTCCATTCTGAGTACTTGGTATCCCACATCGAGAATCCGTCATGGTGCTCTGCAACCGGCCCGGCAAAGCGGGCTCCGGCCTTTCCGAAGAGGTCTGCCCACTCATCGGCATTGAACTTCTCGCCGGTGAACATGGGGATAAAGTCCTTGTAACCAAATTTTTCGAGGGGGCCGTACGTAGCCTCGTGGTATTTTCTCTGAGGAGAGTCCGGTTTCCAATACACATTGTTGATATACCAGGTGCCATTTTTCCCAAAAGCAGGAACGGAATATACGCCCCAATGCGTGTAGATCCCGAATTTTCCATCCCTCAACCACTGCGGTGTGCTCACCGTTCTTAGGGAGTTCCACGTCGGCTGAAAGGGCTTGCCAGCTACCGCGTCTGCATTCGTCTCTCTTGCCGCACTGGTTGCACTTGCCGCTAAAGGGGTGTTCGCAAGCAGAGAGCCTGCAGAAAGGGCCAGGCTGGCCGTTAGCATATCTCGTCGTGTGTAGCTCATCGTACTTAGTCTCCTCGTAGTGGTGGCGTGCCGCGACTTGTGAAATTACTCGAAGGATCGACCGATGTTTCGTTTCTCTCCAAGGCCGCCCCATTGGCGGCTGGGCAACTCAAACCATCAGAAAGCCCCCGTTCACCTCAATAGTCTGGCCCTGGATGAAACGTGCCCCTTCCGAACAAAGGAAAACAACCACATCGGCAATATCAGCCCCGGTTCCAAGGCGCTGTAACGGGGTCGCCGCAATAATTGCATTAAGGGCTTCCCGCGTAGAGAACTTCTTGTGATAATTGGTATCGATGGTGCCAGGTGATACTGCATTTACGCGGATGCCGTGTGGTCCAAATTCCCGAGCAAGTCCCTTGGTCATGGCAGACAGTGCTGCTTTTGCGGAGGAGTATGCAATCGACCCAATACCGCCCCCAAAGCGAGCAGCTACTGAGGAAATGTTCACCACAAAACCTCGGCCGCGTTGCAGCATCAACGGAATGACAGCCTTTGTCGTAAGGAAAGCACTTGTTACATTCAATGTGAAGACTTCTACCCACAGTTCTTCGGTAATTTGTAGGAACGGTTTTCTCATTATCAGCGAGCCCGCGTTATTGACCAAGATGTCGATGGGTTTCTGCATGCTCTCTAGTAGGCCTGTGAACTGCGCAATCGTCGTAACATTACTCAAATCTGCGGGGATGAGTTCCCCATCGCCACCGGTACGGCGGATCCGCTCCAGAACCTCTGTGGCGCCCTGCAGGTTTTCATAGTAGTGAATGAGCGTATACGCGCCGTTGGCTCCAAATTGGATTGCCGTCGCTGCGCCTATACCGCTACTCGCGCCCGTAACCAGCGCTGTTAATCCATTGAAATCACGCTCAATCACAAAACCTCCGATTACGCCAACAGCGGTCTCCTTTGGTTTAAACTCTCTTGAAAATGGTTCTCGACCTGACCCCAACTTCCCAGGCGCGAAAATGCCAAGGTCGCAAGCATGGGAGTCACTGATTCACGCCGCTGGCCAAAAAGCCGCCGTCGACGATCACCGCGGAACCGGTCATAAAGCTGGCCGCTTCTGAAGCAAGAAGAATGGCTGCACCTACTACTTCCTCTGCATTTCCAAACCTTTTCATCGGCGTCCGTATGAGTACTTCTTGCCCTCTGCCGCTGCCTTCTAGCAACTCCGCATTCAAGGAAGTCGGGAATACGCCCGGTGCGATTGCGTTGACGCACACTCCACGGCCTGCCCATTCGATAGCCAAAGATCTTGTCAGCGACTGGACCGCCGCTTTACTTGCCGCATAGGCAGCAACCTCGTGCAGCGCAACGAATGCATTGAGCGACGTGATATTAATGATTCGTCCGTATCCTCTTTGAAGCATGTGTCGGCCGAAAACCTGACAGGCGCGAAATACACCCATGAGATTCGTATCCAGAATGTCGTGCCAATCGCTCTCGGAAAAGTCGATCGTAGGTCCCCGTTTTATCCGCCCGGCGGAATTGACCAAGATGTCCACTGTTCCGAATGAATCTAAAGCCGAGGTAAGCAGGTTCTCCACCGAGGATTTCTCGTTGACATCAACCGTGATGGACAATGCCTGACGCCCGAGGGCTTCGATTTCGGTGGCAACTGCCTTTACTTGTTCAAGTCGGCGACCACTTGCGACGACATCAGCACCTGCGTTTGCCAGTCCCAGGGCGATTGCCCGGCCAATGCCGGACGTACCGCCGACTACCACGGCGGTTCTGCCCTTTAGATCCAAGCCAGAGTAAGCCATCTTTCCTTACGCAACTGCGGCCGTCTTATAAGAGTCTCAATTTGGTGAAAACTAGCTGCGCTCAATTGGATCTTTCCTTCGGACTCGGCAGTCATTAGCAACCGAGAGGGAAGCGGTCGCGGGGGAATCGGTTTGCTGCTGCAAATACGAACGTCCTTCCTGCATACTGCCTTAGTCGTTTGCCCGCACAAGCCATGTGATGTTCTGGTGTTTTACTGGTGCTCCCCTAACATGCTCAACGAGAACAGGCCTCGATGCCTCTAAGGATGGCACTTCGGTCAGAATGCAAACTTGACCGCGACTTGCACCTGACGCTCTGTGTTTCCCGTATGGTTGATGACACCGAAGGTCGGATCGCCGACGGTACTGTCAGGTTGTCCCAAGACAACCATATTCAGCGCATTGAATGCCTCAAGCCTGAATTGCAGAGATCTCTGCTCACCTAGCTTGAACGAGCGGAGCAGTGAGAGGTCGACGTTCCGTCCCCAGTCGGTGCGGAGATTATTTTTTCCCTCGTTGCCGAAGGTACCTGCTGCTGGGTCAATAAAAGCATTCGTATTGAACCAGCAATTGACCGTTTTGACCTTGTAAGGTGCCCCGCCATTTGGATTGGCACAAGTCCCAGAGTTTGGATTGCCTACCAAGTCGGCATGCTCCGTGCCGCTATAATTTTCAATTTCTGAAATAGAATTACTGCTGGCCATCACTGTGTACGGTGACCCACTGGTCAGCGAGACGATGGAATTGAGCTGCCAGTGCCCGATTATCTGATTGATCACACTGTTTTGAGTGCTGAATCGCTGTCCTGGCCCAAACGGCAACGGAAACACGATGCCAGCTGAGAAAATCTGCGGAAGGTCGTGAGCGGCGACTCCTCGACTTGCACGAATATCGTAGGGGTTCTGAATATCACATCCACTCTGAAAGCCATCGCAACCTTCAGTAATGGCTTTCGAGTACGTGTAAGCCAGGGTTGCGACTATGCCGGAATGAGTTTTGATATCCGAGGACACTTGGAGCGCGTTATAGTTGGTCGAACCCAAGTCAGTCGTGTAATAGATTGCATTCGCATACGGATAAGGCTGAGAGGTCGGATCCCCAGGCGTCCGGAGTGCATTCGCTGTGATAGCGCTGTTGATTCGCGCGCCACGAGATCCTACGTAATTCACAGTCAAGACGGAACCCGGAAAGATTTCTTGCTGGACTCCAAAATGGTACTGATCCGTATACCCATTTTTCAGGTGGGGATTTGTGCCGGCGAAAAGCGCATTCCATGGTGTCGGCGAGCTCGGATACTGCGATACTTGGCCCCACCCAAAAGGATCCTGGAAGAACTGCTGGGGCAGAACGCCATTATAGTTGCCGTTGTCAAGCGCGCTGCTGGAGACGAACGTCGGTGAACTCGGCCAGACTGGCGTGTTGTAAGCGTTGTTCTCGGTCATGCCTGCCCAGTTGTCAAAAAACCTCCCATACGCTGCATGCAGAACCGTCTTCTTTCCCAGCAGGTAAGCCACGCCGATTCTGGGTTGAATATTGTCATAATTGGTGTCGGTGATCTTTCCATTACTCGACACCACGACGTGCGCGGGTAGTTGGCCCCCCGGCAAGCAATTCACTGTCTGGCCGTTCTGGCACGCAGGAGGAAGTACCTGCAATATAAAATTTCCGGTGCTCGCATCGAAGTTACCGACGGTCGTGTTGCTTCCGTTTGAGGAAGAACCCGCACGCGGCGTAATGGAAAGGTCATACCGTAAGCCGAGATTGATTGTGAGTTTGTTGTTCACTCGCCACTGGTCCTGAACATAGAACCCGTTTACGGTCCCGGAGTGGATGTTGGAATAAGTGTTGTCAATCTCCGTATACCCTGGTATGCCGAGGAGGTATGATGCCATCGGGTCGCCTCCCAGAAACCCGAGGTCCGAACCGGAGGCAGTCTGGGCGTTGCCGAAGATTTCAAAGCCGTTGGTACCCAACTGGAACCATCCATAAGTGGCCGAGCTGGCGCCAGCGCGCAAGCTATGCCGCCCAATGAGCCTTGAATAGTCCCCACGGTATTCCTGAACGTTCGCCCATCTCGAGAAAACCGTAAATCCGCCGCCGGCGCTCGCATAGCCTCCGGGCGCCACATTGGGGAGGACCGTTCCACTTACTGTCGACCCAGGGAAATGGAGGAGGTAACTAGAGAATCCCACCTGGCTAGCTAAGGCAGATTGATCGGGCACGAATTTCGAAATGTCATTCAGCGGGACGTAGTCCCGCCCAAACACTCGCCCAAATGCAAAGTCAAATACCGAGTTGGCGCTGAAGGTGTGAGTCCAATTCACAGCCACGTTCCAATCGATCGTGTCCCTAGGCTGCACTATTCCTTGGACCGGCGCTTGTCCACAGCAGCCGCCCGGAGAAGTCGTTCGCGCCCACGCGGCGGTATAGCGGCCGAAAAGTTGGTCTTTCTGACCGAGGTGCTGGTCCAAGCGAAACGAATACTGGTTTTGCGTGACGTGGGTTGCATCGGCATCGCGATAGTTGTAGTAACTGCTTCCCACATTTTCTGAGGCCGGAAACAGGGCCTTCGCAAAAGCAAGGGCTCCACCGTTAATTAAACTAGGTGGCAGTTTGTCACAAACCGCGGATGTCGATGTGGGTGTCTGCGTGCCATCCGGGTTCGTGGATAACGGATTACCAGACGAGTCGCAGATAAATGGTTGTCTTGATGCGAGAAAGCCATTGCTCCCAGTAGAACTGTAGGGATTGTACAGCTGGATGCTGCCAGATGGGGAGTTGTAGAGATTGGAGAAGTCTCCTCCAAGCTGGGCTGGCGTCACGGTCAACTCGAGAGCTGGCGTACCATTTGTATTTCGGTAGCCCTCGTAGGAGAAGTAAAAGAAGGTTTTGTTTCGACCATTGTAGTGGGGCAAAATAACGGGACCGCCGACCCTGCCGCCAAATTGGTTTTGCCTGAGCGGAGTTTTTCCGTTGGTGCTGAAGTAATTCGTCGCGTCCAGGGCATCGTTTCGGGCGAACTCCCATGCACCGCCATGGAATTTGTTCGTGCCTGACTTCGTGACGACGTTGACGATCCCACCCATTACCTGCCCAAATTCCGCTTGGTCATTAGAAGACTGGACCTTGAACTCCTGGATGTCGTCCAATATTGGCTGCACGGCGTAGAAGTCACTGATGGGAGCATAATCGATGATGCCATCCAGGAGAAACATATTGCTGCGGTTATTCTGGCCATTAACTGCAGGGACCACTACGGTGCCAGTCGGATTGCCAAATCCCTGCGAGCCTTCGGTCGCATTGATCGGGCTCTTGCCGGGGCCGAGCAACAGGAGTTCCGTGAAGTTGCGTCCGTTCAGTGGCAACTCGTTCACCTGAGTGCTACCGATCACCGTACCCAGTTCAGCCGTGGAAGTTTCGAGCTGTATCGAACTCGCTGAAACGTCAACCGTGGTGTCCGCGCGGCCAACTTTTAGATCAAAGTTGATTGTCGCGGTCTGATTTACCGCGAGTTGGAACTCCGGTGACTTGGCCGTTGAGAACCCTTCTCTCGAAACTATGACCGTATAGCTTCCCGGGCTGATATTCACTAAGGAATAGTTCCCGGTGGAGTTGCTCTCCGTCACTTGCTTGAAACCACTCTCGGTGTTCGTAAGCGTGATCTTTGCGCCCAGTACCATGGCTCCCGACGCATCTCGGACCGTTCCGTTAAGAGCAGCTGCCGCGGTTCCGGATTGAGCTAGGGCCGTGCCGGACAGGCTCGTACAGATCGCCACGCCTAACGTTGCCGAAATCAGGATCCTCAAAAAGGCGCGATTCGGAGACTTCATGTGGTTGCCCTCTCCGTTCCCCAGAAGGTTCGTCTCAAAAGACAGATACGAATTGATCCAACCAATTACGACCGCAAACGCTAGCACCGTCCCATTTTCTTTGTCAAGCACTCTTTTTTGGAGTTCAATTAGGGAGGGACAATGGCCGATCGCATTACCGCATCTAGGCGAGAAAACCGGCTGCCGCTTATGAGTGGAAAATCGCGATTGGACGAAGTTTTTTAGTCACTTTTCCTTCCAAGATTCAGCAATATGGTTCAGCCAATGCCCTCTCGTGAATCGTTCAACAAATTAGCTGGACCCAACTCGGCCACTCGGCCCATTTTCCGAGTTTCGGCAGAAGGGTCTCAATTTAGCGTTGTTCAGCTGCAGGCAGAGGCGGTGGAGTGTCCCATACTCCACGCCCTGTGCCTTAGCTCAGAAGTAAAACTTCAACGCTACCTGCAGCTGGCGCTCTGTGTTGGCGGTGTATGACACTAAGCCAAAAGTGCCGCCCTGATAAGCGTTTCCATCTCCTAAGAACGTGTCGGGAGTCCCCATTATGGGGGTGTTGGTTAGGTTGAAAGCTTCGGCTCTGAACTCGAACCGCTTGGACTCTGATATGGAGAATGATCGGAATAGCGACAGATCTAAGTTCCGGCCCCAGTCAGCGGTCAGACTGTTGCGCTGCATGGTGCCGAAACTCCCCGTCGGAGGATCAGCGAACGCGTTGAAGTTAATCGGGTGAAGTTTGTCCAAGGCATAGTCGGGCGTACTCCGACGAGGATCCGCAACCTGGTTGACACGTTCGATTCCAGCAAAGTTACTGATATTCGAAATCGCGTTATTGTCTTGGACGTCATAACGCGGCCCACTGTTTAGAGAAAGGATCCCATTCAGCTGCCAATTGCCGATGATGTGATTCACTAGGCTGCTGCCGGTGCTGAATCGTCTTCCTCCACCGAACGGAAGCGGCAGCACGAAGCTCGTGGTGAAGATATGGGTAAGATCGTGGGCCGCCGGTCCACGATCCATACTCAGATTGTATGGGTTCTGAACCTCGCAGCCGGAGTTGTAACCGTCACAGCCAGTAGTGAGCGCCTTCGACCACGTGTATGCGATGGTCCCCATGATCCCGGAATGCAACTTATATTGCGAGGAGACTTGCAGACCGTTGTAGTTCGTTGACGATATGCTCTTGGTGTACGGCACCTGGAACTGAATGTACGGGTAAGGAATGGGCTGGCTGATGGGGCAAGGGGCGCCCGAACAACCCGCGTTGGCGGTGACCGTAGTGGCTACGTGTCCGTTGCGAGAACCTACGTAATTAATGGTCGCAATTGCACCAGGAGCCAATTCTCGCTGGAATCCGACATTCCATTGGTCCGAAAACCCGTTCTTGAGGTGAGGGTCGGTATATGGGCTCGCATTCAGAGGCGTAAACGGCGAAACATCGGGCTTGATACTACCCGTGCCAGTTCCCAAATTAAGCGGATCGTTGGCTAATCCGGTGGGTGGTCCAAAGGAATTGAAGCCGCCAGGAGCTGCGACAAATGCCACATTGGGCCAGAGCTGAGTGAAGTTGGAAATATTTTCGGTAATACCGGCCCAATTGTCGTAGAACCTTGCATACCCGCCGTGCATCACCGTCCTCAGTGTCAGTCGATAGGCAAAACCGACTCTGGGCTGAAAATTGGTGTAGTCGTCATGGGGGATTTTTCCGTTACTGGCGATTACGACATGGGGTGGCAGCGTACCACCTGGAATGCATGGCGCTCCCTGAGTCGCGGAACATGCCGGAGCAGTTTTCTGCAGAATGTACGTTCCGTTGCTGAAGTTAAAGTCCCCGGTGATATCACTTCCGTTGGAGGACTTGCCCTGGCGGGGATTTACGGTCAGGTCGTAACGCAGACCATAGTTAACGGTGAGCTTATCGTTAACCCTCCACTGATCCTGCACGTACAACCCAATGATCTTGCCGGCGTGAAGCAGCGAATAAACGTTGTCCACTTCGGCATAGGACGGGACGCCCAGAACCATAGACGCCATTGCATCGCCTGTATTCGAATCAAAGGCAGCATCCTGGGTCTGCGTTTGATCAAAGTTCTCCTGCGAGCCATAGAAAGGTTGTTCCCATCCGTAGTAGGCGAGGCTGGCGCCCGTGCGGAAACTGTGCCTACCAAAAGTCTTGGAGTAATCACCGCGGTATTCCCAGATGTTCGTATAGTGCAACTTGCCCACGAAGGTCGCGGTGCTACCGAGGTAGTTTTCGCCCACTACAAATCCTGGAACGATGGGGCCACCAAAAACACCATGGTTGTAGAAATTGGGAGCCAGTCCAGCCCGTTGATAGAAGTCCGACGGCACATTCGCGTAACTTCCTCCGTGGTTGGCCTGCGCTGACGTACGACCGAATGTAAGCTCTAGCACGGAGCTGGAACCAAAAGTGTGAGTCCAGTTCACCGCCACATTGTAGTTACTGTCCTTAGTCGTCCCCGTCACACCCGGGTACCCCCCGGATGCGGTAATGGGCTCCCATGCTGCCGTCCAGCGCCCAAAGAAGCGGTCCTTCGTACCGATCTGCTGGTCGAAGCGGAGGGAGATCTGATCCTGCCGGATAATAGCGGGCGTCGTATCGACGCCATTGAAAGGTGGAGACTGAGCAGCGATCGTGGGGTTCGGCGCCGGGAACAACGTCTTCGCGATGTAAACCATGGTCGAACTGATCATGCTCGACGGAATTTTGTTACAAGGAGTTCCCGCTGCTTGGATATTGCCGGGGGCGGGGAGCGCGTTTCCGCTCGCGTCGCACATAA
>Ga0116134_1001678_pt1 | contig 11023 bp, 14 predicted proteins | sample June2015DPH_19_5_FD_89737 | JGI IMG/M metagenome (GOLD analysis project Ga0116134, IMG submission 89737) | Peatland microbial communities from SPRUCE experiment site at the Marcell Experimental Forest, Minnesota, USA - June2015DPH_19_40 | ecosystem: Environmental > Terrestrial > Soil > Wetlands...
GGCGTCACGGTGGACCCCGGGGAGGTCACCATCAGCCTTGTGCCGGCGGGCAGGTCGGCGGTGATAGCGCCGAGCTCGGTGTCGGCGTGCCGGAGCGCCGCAGTGCGGGCGGCGCCGGGCGCGCCGGGCAGCGCACCGAGATCCACCACGGTCAGCGGGCACCGGGCCAGGACCGGCCGGCTGACGGCGGACGCGGCGGGAAGGTAGGAGCCGACGTTGCCGGCGGCGCCGGCGAGCGCCAGCGCGGCGCCGGGCCCGACGGCGGTCGCGCAGTTCCCCTTCCCGGCGGCGGAGGCCAGCAGCCCCCACCGGGGGCTGTACGAGAGGGTGTGATTGTAGGAAACCAGCGAGGGCATGGCCGCGACCCGCGCCGGGCCCGGGACGCCCGCATGGCCGGGCCCCGCCGTCACGGCCGGAAGAGCCGGGCACGGGCCTTTTTCGGCGTGCGGCACCTGCGCGCGGTCGCCGGCGTTGAGCGTCAGCCACGCGTCGGCGGGGCACGTGTGCGGCAGTACCGCATAGTCGACCATTGAGCCAGGTGAGCCGGCGCGTGCCACCGCCCAGAGCGCGGGTGTCGCCGACGCGGATATATCGGTCCAGCGCAGCCCGGAGATCCCGACGATGACGACGTGCGGGGTGACCGCCGTCCCGGCGTGAGTGGCCGCCCTGGCCGGGGCGGAGCCCGCGCCGGCCAGGAGCGCGGCCAAGCTCGCGGCTGCCGCCAGGGCACCGGCCAGCATCCGGCGTGCCAACGTCCCTTTCACGGGTCAACGGTATCCGGCCCGGTCGTATGACCGGCTTGTCCCGGCGAAGAGCTCAGGGCGGCCCGGCCAGACCCGGTCGGGGGCGGCCGCCGCCCATCGCGCTGGCGGCCGAGCGGAACTGGCCGAGCCCGGCGGCGAGGGCCGTTCGGGCGGTCGGCGGCATACGCGTCAGAATGCCCGCCAAGTCGTCGCGGCGGCATCGCCGCAGGCGGTCGAGCAGGGCAGTTCCTTCCGGTGACGGGCGCAGGCTGACCGCTCGCCGGCTGGGGCCAGGGACGCGGTGCAGCAGTCCCGCGGCCTCCAGCCGGTCACACAGCCGGCTGGCCGAGGACATGAGCGCGCCAAGCTGGGCGGCCAGCCCGCTGAGGTTGATGTCCCGATGTCGTTCGACGATGAGGAGGACGTCGAGCTGAGCTGTGGAGGTGGGCAGCTCAGCGGTTTCCTGGTTCCAGACGGCGGCCAGGAAGCTCGCGGTCTCCTCGACGGCCGCCGCGAGCGGACCGGGTGGCTGCCGCTCGCCTCCCGGAGAGGCGGCGTCGTGCTCGTGGGCTGAACCGGGCGAGACGGCCGTGTTCTTAGTGATGCCGCGTGTGACGGGTCTTACACATGGCACAGGAATGCTTTAAGCGCGCGATCACGCCGCAGGCCGGCGGGAGGTGCTCAGCCGGTACAGATGTTCTGGTTGGCGGTCCGGACGGACGGGATGACCAGGGAGGGCGCGGTCGTCGGCTGCACAGTCTGCTGGGCGCCGGCTGACGTGGTGGGAGAGGTGCTGCCGCCCGGCCCGGGCGCGGAGGCGCCCGGCGTGGCCGACGGGGCCGCCGCGCTGGCCGACGGGGCCGCTGACGGGCTCGCTGACGCGGCGAAGAGTGACCGGCTGGCGGGAACGTCGTTCCGGAAGGACTGGAAGATCGCGTTGTCCTCAGGCTGTGTCCACAGCACGTTGGCCGTGTCGGACGGGACCACCTCTGACCGCGGGTAGGTGGGCAGCGTGAAGAAGGCGACCTTGCTGGACGGCAGGTTCCGCAGGCTGGACGCGAGATCGTAAAGGCCCGTGACGCCGCCCAGTTTGGTGTCGATGGTGAGCGACTTCGTCGCGGCGTCCAGGAACCGGTAGATCGCCAGTGGGTTCAGCAGCTTGCTCTTCACCCGCTGGATCAGCGAAGACATGAACGCCTGCTGGCGGGTGATCCGCTCAAGATCACTGCCGTCGCCGAGGGTGTAACGCGCCCGTACGTACGCCAGGGCCTGAGCGGGGGTCAGCAGGTGATGCCCGGCAGCCAGTTTGAGCCCGGAGAGTGGATCGTTGATCGCCTGCGTGTTGCACTCCTGGACGCCGCCGAGAGCAGAAACCATGCTCTCGAGACCGGTGAAGTTGACCACGACGAAATGATCGATATAGATGCCGGTGTCCTGCTCGACCGTCTTGATGGAGCAGGCCACACCGAGCGCGGTGTTGTTCCCGTCCAGGTTGCCGATGGCGAAAGCCTCGTTGATCTTGAACGTCTGCGCCGACGACATCTGGCCGTTGCCCATCTCGCAGGCCGGGATGCTGACCCAGGAATCGCGCGGGATCGCCATCACCTCGGCCCATTGCCGGTCCGCGGCGACGTGCACGATCATCATGGTGTCCGACTGATCGGTCGTGAGGTTCCTGCCGTACCGAGCACTGAGGCCGAATCTGCTGTCCGACCCCACCACCAGGATGTTCTCGGCCTGCGGATGCAGGTCGACCGGCTGGCTGCCCAGCAGCCCGCTGACGTCGCGCTGCTGGATGTTCCCGTTCAGGTGGCGGTAGAGGAGAAAGACGCCGACAGCGGCGATGGCCACCACGCCGGCCGTGATGCTCGCGGTCCAGATCAGGATCTTGCGCGGGCGGCTGCGATGCGGCCGGCGGCCTGGCGGCGGGGTACCGCCGGGCGGAAGCGGCGGGCTCCCGGGGGGCGCCGGCTCGGCGGGGGCGATTGGCCCGCCAGAGGACACAGACTCCGCAGAGAACGCTGACCCTGGTGGGGCCCCTGACTCCGGTGGGGACGCTGACTCGGCTGAGGTCACAGGCGTGGCCTCGGCCAGCAGGGCGCCCTCTTCGTGCGCCGGCGGGAGCCCGGCTGAGGCTATCCCCTGGCCGGGTTTCTCGTCCGGCGGGACAGGACTCCCCATATATCACTCCACCCGGTCTCCGAGGTCCGCGAAGATCACCATTCCCAGGCCCCGGTTAAACACTCCTCAACGGGATGACGTATGGGCGAAGTCAATGGTTGCCGGTCGTTCCGATTCCTCGCCTAATAGACATATTGCCTCCAGGGCTCCGGGAACCGCGCACCGGGTCCCGTCCGCTGACTGCCCTCGGTGAGGGCGCACTAAGATCCCGGTGTGGGACATGGTTTCCGGTTCGCGCTACAGTCGGCGCCGCAGGATCAGCAGCAGTGGCTCGGGATCGCGCGGCGGGCCGAGCAACTGGGCTATTCCACTCTGATGATGCCCGACGGCCTGCAGTTGCCCTCCCCGATGCCCGCCCTGGCCATCGCGGCCGGCGCCACCACGTCGCTGCACGTCGGCACCTGGGTGCTGGCCAGCCCACTGCGAGCGCCCCGGCTGGCGGCCTGGGACGCACATAGCCTTTCCCTGTTGTCCGGCGACCGTTTCGAGCTCGGTATCGGGACCGGCCGGCCAGAGGTCGCCCAGCAGGCCGCCGACCTGCTGGGCCAGCCCGTCACCTCGCCCGCGCGGCGACTGGCCCAGGTCGAGCAGACCATCGATGAGCTGCGTGGCCTGGACGGTGACCGGCACACCCCGGTGCTGATCGCCGCCGGCGGCCCGAAGGCACGCGCGCTGGCCGCGGCGAAGGCGGACATCTTTACGCTCGCCACCGGCGCGCTGGCCAGCCGGGACGAGGTGGCTCGGCTGGCCAGCGAGGTGCGCGGCGCAGCCGGCGACCGTGCCTCCGCGCTGGAGTTCGCGATCGTCGTATTCGTGGTCGGTGACGAGGCGCCGCCCTGGGTTCAGCGGTTCACCGGCGCCGACGCCGCAACCCTCGCCGCCCACGATTCGCTCGCGATCCTGCGCGGCAGCGTACGGGAGATCGCCGATGAACTGCAGCGTCGCCGGGACACGCTCGGCTGCTCGTACATCGTCGTGAACGGGACCTTTATCGAGCAGTTCGCCCCGGTGGTCGAATTGCTCGCCGGCCGCTGAGCTCTGATGACGCGGAAGCGTATCGCCGCGTGAGCTGCGGCCATTCCAGAGGGGGCGGTAACCGGATGAGCCGGGACACAACTGATCGTGCCGGCCGGGCGGCCGTCACCGGGGCGGTCGTAGTGGCCCACGGCGGCCGGTCCGTCAGTACCGAGCCGGTCTCCTCCGCGCAGCTTGCCGTCCTGCGGATGGTCCCGATCGCCCGGGCTATCCGGCACGCTCTGCGCGGCACCGGGATCATCGTGTGCCGCCCGCGCTTCCGGGTCCGGGGATGGAATGGCGAGCAGGCCTCCCCCGTGCCCGACCTGCACGCGGTGCTGGATCAGATCGGGACGCGATTCGGGGACATCCCGGTCACCCTGGTCGGCCACTCGATGGGCGCCCGCGCCGCGTTGCGGGCCGCCGCGCATCCCGCGGTGACCGCGGTCGCCGGCCTGGCACCCTGGCTGCCGCCCGGCGAGCCGGTGGAACAGCTGGCCGGGCGGCGCATCCTGCTCGCCCACGGGACCGCCGACCGCATCACCCGCCCCGCTGATACCTGGCTGTACGCGGAACGCGCCCGCCTGGTCACCGAAGTAACGGTGATCGAGGTGCGCGGCGGTGACCACGCCCTGCTGCGGCGGGCGCATCTGTGGCACCGCATCGCGGAGAACTTCTGCCGGGGATCGTTCGGTATGCCTACCGGCGCGGGGGTGGCGGCGGGCGCCTTCCGGCAGGCGGCCGGGGAGCCGCACCGGACGGTGCTGTGACAAGATGCCCCGGCCTCGCGCCGATCCCCTTCGTTCATACCGGTCTGGGCCGCCGTGCGAGGATGGCGAGCGCCACGACCTGCCTGGTTACAGCGCCAGAACATGAATGCATCAGTATCCTGTGGGGTAACCCGGCGGCATAAGACGTCGGCTGCTGCCATCTGGCGACGGGGTCCAGGCGATCAGCGACATGCCGCGGGGAGGTGATCACCATGGCCGACAGCTGGGATGAAGAAGAACTGCTCGCCGCCCTCCGGGAGGTATTTGACTCCCAGCGCGAGCCGCCCCCGCCCGAGATCGTCGAAGCGGGCAAGAAGATCTTTGCCTGGCACGACATCGGCAAAGAGCTCGCGCAGCTCACCTACGACTCGGCGGGTGACGCCGATCGCGAACCGGTCACCCGCACCGAAGCCGCGGATATCCGCGCCATGACTTTCAGCTCGGCCCGGATGACCATTGAACTCGAGTTCACCGCGGACGGGGTGCTGGGCCAGCTGGTCCCGCCGCAGGTCACGACCATCATCGTGCAGCTCGGCAACGGCCAGGAAACCAACCTGGCCTCCGACGGGGCCGGCTGCTTCTCGATCCGCCCTGCCCCGCCGGGGACGTTCCGCCTGCGCTGCCAGAGCGGTGGGGATCCCGACGTGCTCACCGGGTGGATCACCGCCTAGCCGGTCAGCGGTTCATGCGAACGGGCAGCCCGCAGCCGCCACACGAGGGCATCGCATCGGGGGTCGAACGACAACGGAACGACCACTGGCGTCAAGGAGCCGAGTGGAGCCGCGCTAATGCCAGTGGCCGCTCCAATGTCGCTTTCTGTCGCGAATCGCATTGGATGCGAATTAGCGACGGTCTGCTGTGGTGCATCGTCAACGACGCGGAACCTGGCTGCGCGCTGAGCTCACGGGAGCCGCTCTCACAGTCTCTCGAAGGCGTCGTAATCGGTCGACGCGTCAGCGGCCCGCGCGGCGTGGGCAAGAGCACCATCTTGCAGTTCTTCGGCACGGACGCGGCCACCAGCGACGGCAGGGACCTGCGGCTGGTCGTGCCCGCCCCTGTCGACTACGAGCCCAGGGAATTCATCATTCACCTGTTCAGCCAGCTGTGCGAGGGCGTCCTGCACGGGGCGGCCGACCGGTCGGCGATCGCGGCGGAGACCGGCCGTCACCTGGAGCAGCTCAGGTACCTGCGCACGTACACGACGAGCTGGTCGGCGTCGCTGGCGCCGAGGTCCTTCCTGGCCCTGGCGCGCGGGTACGCAAAGGAGCGCGCCGAGCAGCCGGTCACCCTGCCTGAGCTGGTGGACAGCTTCCGCGGGTACAGCGCGCGGGTGGCCTCCTGGCAGCGGTCTGCCCACGGCGTTGACGGTGCAATGCCTGCTGATCCGCGGGCTGGAACAGCTCGTCGACCCCGAAGCGGCCTACCACGTGGCCGCGGCCGCACTGGCCGCACTGCCCCGCGACGCCCTGACCGCCCCACAGCGGCTAGCGTCTCGCTGACCTGCCGCCAGGCCGGGCGGGAGTCGTCCCAGTTGATCGTCGGGGCCGGGAGGTTGCGGTGCTCGGTGAATGGCCTGCCAGTACAGGACAGATCACCGCAGCGCTTCAGCCGCGTGTACAGCTTGTCCAGGATGGGCCCGCGGACCCTTCCTGACCTCCAGGTGGCCGAGGGCGGGCTTGATGGTGCGCCGGATGAAGCCCTCGTCGGTCTGCCGGGTGGATACGTCCCATTCGGCGATCGCGGCGTACTGGTCCATCAGCCCCGCCATGGTCGCGTTCGCCTCGGGCGTGCGGCCTTCGGATGCTTCCTTGAGAAGTCTGCCGAGTTCGATCTGCGCCTGGAGCCCGCCCTTGACCGTGGACCTGAGGCGGATCTCTTACCGGGTGAGCGGATCGGTTCCGGCGTACACAGAGACCCGGTATGACCCACTGGGGAGTTGCTCTATGTCCCCCTTGGCGGCCCTCGGCATGGCAGCAGGATAGACCGCAGATACGACAGTCCGTTCCATGAACCGTTCCATGCATTCGAACACAGTTGTTCGATCAAAGCTATCTAACTGTGAGCCGGTGAGCGGATTCGAACCGCTGACCTGCGGTTTACAAGACGCCGGGAGGCCGTGCCGCAAAGAACGGCGTCGTGCCGCACAGCCACCATCTACCCAGGTCAGAACCAAGATCGAATGCGGCTCCGTGCCGGACTCGACGGCTCCGAGATGGACCGGCCCGGAACGTGCGGACCCCCAAAGGACTCCCCCGGTGGTCATTTCTGGCGGTCACGCAATGTGGCGAGCGAAGCCCAGCCGGGCGGCCATCAGATCCGTAGTCCTGGGCAGCGCCGATCACGCGATATCCGGCTCGATCAATCCGCAGGCCATGAGGACGGCAGAAAACCCCGGATAGAACCTGATCGCGTTAGGCGATGCGGTCACCGTTGCGGTCACTTCAGGGCCGGGTGCCGGCGGTGAGCGCCGAGGAAAAGCTGGCCGCCGCAGACGCCGGGCAGTCCCGCACCGCCGGCCTGATGGCTCTCATGAAGGCCGAGCACGCCGTCATCGATGCCCGGTTCAGCGAGCTGGCCGCCGCGGGCACCGCCGCCCGGCGCCGGCACGCAGCCGCCAAGGGCCGCCTCACCCGGGCACTCAAGGATGGCCACGCCGACCGGATCGCCGCCGCCCAGCGCCGCGAGATCGAGGCCTACCGGGAAGCCTGCCGGATCGCCGATGAGTGCCTGCAGAGATGTTCGCTCTCAACCAGGCCCGGCTGGGCAACGTGGGCACCCTGCTCGAGCAGATGACCCGGAGCTGGGCGGCCGGCGCTGCCGCGCTCCGCGCCATCCAGGAGCCAGGAAATCCGGAAGAGGACCACCATGAGCTACCAGACTGACGACGGGCGGCACGAGGGATGGGACGCCGCCGAGTTCCCGGACGGCCGGTTCTCAGTCGGCTCGGAGAACGGCGGTACATCGGTCCGGTTTCTTGGGCCGGGCCTGGATCCCGGCGCCGGGCGCGGTGTGCTGGATGGCCGGGCCGCCATCGGCTGGCGCGGCCCGCTGTGGCGGAAGGTCTCCGGCGCCGGTCATCACGACCCGGCCACGCACAAGGTCTACGATTCCGGCCCCTCGGTATACGGGGATGCGCCGTTCGGCATCGAGGACGCGAGCTGGCTGGAGTGGCACGGCCACCTGCCGCCGCCGTCGCTGGCTGACGTCCGCGAGGCCGCCGAGGACGCGCGCAAAGCACAGACCCGGCTGGACGAGGCCGTGCAGCGGGCCCGCGCTGACAGCTGTTCGTGGACCAGCATCGGAGACGCCGCCAGAACCACCTGCACGGCCGCGCAGGAACGGTGGGGCAAGCCGTGAGCGTCCCCGAGCCGATCTGGGTCGAGGTCTGGGGCGAGCGGCCCGGCGAGCGAAAGCCACCTGGCCCAAGCATGCTCCGCGTCCTGGTCGCCGGCCAGCACGCAGGCTGCATCGAGCGCTCCGAGTTCGGCTGGGATCGCGCAAGTTCACGGGCTGAGGCGCTCCGAACCGACTACCCACGACACGGCCGAGGAAGGGGCGCGGGCGATCCTGCGGTCCTCGTGGGCTCGCAGGCTCGGCGCCCGGGCCAAGTCCCGTGTGCATTGGTCGGAGCGAGCACAGCGGCTCGCAGCGAAACCAACCCGGCCCGACGGCCGCTCCCCCAGCACCCCTGTCAACTCTGGCGAGAGGACCTCCTTGTGACTAGCCAATCCAAAAACGAGATGCCTGCGCCGGCCGACACCGTCGCGGGCCTGCGCGGGGAGCTGGCCCGGTCGTTGACCGGCGGCCCGTGGGGTGAGGCAGCCGCCGTCGCGAGCCTGCTCAATTTCGAGCCGATTGCGGGCCACCCCAGGTTCGCCCGGTACGTCGACCGCGGCGGCATCGACTGGGACAATGCCCTCAAGGACAGGACCTGGTCGACGGGAGAACGGTTCCTGATCGCCACGGCGGCCGCGCTGTGGTCAGGGCACCCGTCCGGAGCCGACCTCAGCCGCGTCCCTTTCCTGACCGACGATTTCTACGCAGCGTGGCTGGCGATGATCACAGCCTCGCGTACCGGTAAGACAGCATGAGCGACTACGGAGGCGCACCCGGGCCGAGGCCCAACTAGGCCCGGCTCTGATCTGCTGTTGCGGCATCTGCACCCTGAACCGGTCACCGGAGATCGTCACCGACCTGGAGTGATCCGCAGCCGGGGCCCGCGTTTCTTGCGACCGAACGGAAGTCCTGATGACGCCACAGCAAGTGGCCTGACGCCGCAGCGCAACCCATCTGTCGCTGCTGGAGGTGAAGATCACGCCGGTCAAGGTGACACGGTGGAAGCAAGCCGGGCAGCTCACCGCACACGGTACCGACACGGAACACCGCACTTTGTACCGGATCGGCGACCTGATCGAGCTGGCCGCGAAAGACGGAACACGAGAGCAGCGGTCGCCCAGTGAGCCCTATCCGCCGCCTGATAGCCCGCATCGGCAAGCCGCGCTGGACACTGCTCGCCGCTCTCACGCTCGTCGCTGTCGGATGCTTGCTGACCTCCGGCCAGCCGGGCGACTGGTGGGCGCGAGCCGTCATGATGCTGACGCTGATCGGGCTAACGGAACCTGCGTCGGGCCTGCTCCGCCGCCTCGCCAACGGCCAAGTCCACGTCACACTGCCGCACCATCACCGTGACCCGCGCTGAATGATCGACGCCACATACCGATACGACCAATGCAGGTGCGCCGCCCGCCGCGTCCGCCAGCTCAGCTTCCAGGGCCACTACGCGCCCGAATGGCTCGGCTGGCCGGAACTGCACGACAAGCACAACCGCCCGGTCACCGACACCGGCCGGCGGAAAGAACCGGCCGAAGGCTGGCCCGTCGACGCGATGCGGGAGAATCCGCGAATGAAAACGTCGGCCAGGCCGCCGCGCTAGCGGTTTCTGCCCCGCTGACTGGATAGAGGCTCGTTATCTAGGACCAAATGTCGTCGTCCTGCATCGCGGGATCAGCGTCCTGCTGCATGGCCGGGTCCGTGTCCTGCTGCATGGCGGGCCTGGCCTCCTCCTGCATGCTCGGGCGGATGTCCGGCCGCTGGCCCCGGCGCATGACCGACCGGGGGCTCGGGGGCATGGCCGCCCGCCGATCTGTCCTTACACGAGCAGCGAAGACCTGCTCAGCAGAGCTGGCCTCAGCTATAGGGGTCAGCAAGAAGACTCTGTCTTTGACCCGTCCGATTCGGCCGTCGAGCCCCATAGCCAGGCCCGTAGCAAAATCAAGCAGGCGCTTAGCGTCAGATGCGCTCATTTCACGGAGATCGAGAACGACGTTTGAGCCGGCGCGGAAGCGCTCTGCGATCTCGCGGGCGTCGTTATAGCTCCGCGGCGTCAGCGTTACAGTCTCCAGCGGCCCGCGCGGTGATAGATAGCGTGCCCAGATGTGCCCGCGTACGGACAGCCGCGCCGCAATCTCCTGGAGCGCCTCCAGATCCTTGCGGAACATCTCTTCATAGCTCGATAGATCATGACGTCGCGCCGTGGTCTCTTCGCTGGGTGTGTCGCGCTCGGGCCGATCCGTTAGTGACTCGGGCCGTCCTGGATCAGAGCCAGGGAATGTGACAGTCATGCTGTCATCGGCGCTAGATGGCCGGGCTCCGGCCGCGATTAGGACACGCGCCCACCATGGCGAAACAGTGACCTTGAACAAGGGCCGTTGTGGGCGTGCGGCCTGGGCAATCCGGGCGAGAAGGTTCTCAGGCCGCATCCTCGTCGGCCCCCTTTGCGACGGTCAGGTCAGGCTTCCGCTCAGCGACCTCAACTCGCGACAGCGCACCCCGGATGACGGACGGCGCGCTGATACCCATGATGAACGCCGGCCACCCGCCGCTCATCTGCCCATGCGCGGCCCCCGCGACCAGGGCGCCGATGATGAGCCCCACGACCGTCACGAACAGCCGCGGCCACACGCCATCCTCGTTGTCGCGCCATGGCCACCTGAAACCCTTGCTCGCCACGTCGGCCGACAGGCTGAACAGGCCAGCAGCTAATCCGCCGGTCAGGCCCCAGATCGCGGCGTCAACAAGCGTCATGTGTAGAAGATAGCCGTGCAGTAACTCTACGCATGTCGCGCTGTAGAAGAATCACGTGCCGAGTTGGCATCGGAAGCGTCCGCAGACGTTCAGGACCCGTTCCGGGTCGTCCCGCTCGGCAGGTCGTGGATGCTGCCGCCGCCGTGCCCCAGCCGGTCGATCGAGGCGAGCACCGGGCTCCGGTTCGCTCCGCGGGATCGCCAGCGCCCCCAGACCCGCCGCAGCCGAGCC
>Ga0116134_1001681_pt1 | contig 11013 bp, 12 predicted proteins | sample June2015DPH_19_5_FD_89737 | JGI IMG/M metagenome (GOLD analysis project Ga0116134, IMG submission 89737) | Peatland microbial communities from SPRUCE experiment site at the Marcell Experimental Forest, Minnesota, USA - June2015DPH_19_40 | ecosystem: Environmental > Terrestrial > Soil > Wetlands...
GGAACCGGCCTGCGCGACGATGCCACGGTGATTTTGGTGCGGGCGCGCGAAACTTTAGACTAGCCTGAACCCATCGAGGTCGCCGCGTGACCCAAGCAGACCTTCATCGCTTCATCGCGCAAAACAAGCTCGGCGTATTGTCGACGATTGCCGACACCGGCGCGCCCCAGTCGGCGCTGGTGGGCATCGCCGTCACCCCAAATCTCGAGATTGTCTTCGACACGGTCAAGAGCTCGCGGAAATATCCGAATCTCATCGCCAGACGCCGCTGTTCGTTCGTCGTCGGCTGGGCGGGTGAACAAACCGTGCAATACGAAGGTGAAGCTGCAGAACTTCAAGGGCAGGAGTTGAAACGCTGCCAGGCGGTGTACTTCCAAGCATGGCCCGATTGCCAGACTCACCTCGCGTGGCCTGGAATCGTGTATTTCGTGGTGAGGCCCAGGTGGATTCGCTATAGCGACTTCGATCAGAACCCGCCGCTCATCCAGGAATTCACGTTCCCTAACCCTGCCTGACAAATCGCTTACCCGAATCTCGCCCGGTGCTCTTTCAAAACGCAGCGATCCATCACCACAAAGATCCCAGCCTTTCGCGCCTTCTCCGCCGCGCGTTCGTTGATCACGTCTTCCTGCAACCAGATCGCCGGAATCTTCAACTGAATCGCCTGCTCCACGATCCCATCCACGTACTCCGGCCGCCGGAACACATCCACCAGATCGATCTTCTCTCGCAATTCGAGCGGCACTTCAAGCAATGACGCGTACGACTTTTCTCCGAGCGCCTCCGCAATCTGCGGATTCACCGGGATAATCTTGTATCCGGCCGCCTGCATATACGCAGAAACGCCGTGACTCGGCCGCATCGGACTCTCGGACAATCCCACCACGGCGATCGTCTTCGCCCGCAATAACAGTTCGTAAATAGGATCGGATTGCTTCATTAGAACAGTACCCAAAAACAGTACCCAGTACCCGGTACTCAGTAACCAGTGGAGCAAAAGTGTTGTCCCATGTCTCTTCTGGGTACTGGCTACTGGGTACTGGGTACTAGCTTGTAGACCTCCGTGGCCATCTCCATAGCCTTCTGCCAAACCACCAAATCCTTGAAGTGTTGTCCCATGTCTCTTCTGGTTACTGGCTACTGGGTACTGGGTACCGGGTACTGGGTACCGGGTACTAGCCCTTCTTTTCCAACTTCTGTTTAAACATGCGCAGCGCCAGTTTGCGAATCGTGTCCGAAACCTCTTTGTTCCCTGACAGATTTTTCAGGTCATGAATCAGCAAGCCCTTCATCAATCCCAGCGAGAGATCGAGCGGCGTGCGCGGGTTGTAGACCAGATTGCGCATGATGTTGTAATTCTTAGCAAACCGCCGCTTTAGGGGGATCGCGCGCAGCACCGACTCCAGCACATTTTTCTGCAGCGCAAAACCTTCCACCTCGCCGTCCGAAACTTTGGGTGACTCCAGCACCGCCAGCGCCACGAGCTTGGTGCCGTCGCGAACCAGGATCGACCGCTCCTCCTTGCTGCCGCGCATCGCCAGCGAGATCCGGCCCTTGATGTCGAGCCTGGCAATCTTCTGCAGCGTGCTATCGCGCCTTTCCTCATGACCGGCAACTGGATGCTTCTTGGCATGCGCAGCGGCTGCCGCCGCCGCTGACTTTCCCGCTGCAGCCGTCGCCGCTTTAACCACTGCACTTTTGGCTGCGTCAGCATTTGCACTCGCCGTGCCAGCGGCCGCTTGCGCCTCAACTTCACGCGCCGCCTCGCCGCTCACATCTTCGTGCGTCATTCCGATCGGCTGGAACGGCTTGTCTTTTTCAGCAACCAGTTCCACCGCGTTCTCTTCCAGATACTTTATGACTGCACCCTCGACAACTTCATCGGGTGCATCCGCTTCAGTTGCGCCCGACTCTGCTGCCGGACTCGCTTCCAAAGCGGCCAGCTTCTTTCCCATCTCGGCGAGCTCATTGGGACGCAAGCTGGCATTCGACTGCAACGCCTGCAACAGCCGCGGAGAGCTCATCACTCGCGGGCTCGTCAATAAAGCATCCACCACCGAACGCGACCCTGACACCGCAAGCGCGTCCAGCGCCTCTTCTCCTACCGAAGGATTGTCCGCCAGTGCCGGCAGCAGCCGGGTCCTCACGTTCTCCGGAGAAACAAAATATCCCAGCACCTCGGCGCTGGTCTTGGGATCGGCAGCCGCGGCCAGGCTGGCTTTTTCATCCCAACCGGCCAGCGTCAGGCGCGCCCGCTCACCAAACAATTTGTGATGCAACGCCAGATAGACCAGAATCTCAATCGTCTCGTCAGGCGGCACCGACAGGGCGCCGCGCGCCGCCGATTGCATCAGGTTCGATGGAACCTCGGAATTGCGAATCAGATCAAGCATTCGGGGCATCATTCATCTCCCAGAATTAACTGCGGCTTTCTTCTTCGCAGATTTCTTCGCGAACTTCTTCGCGAACTTCTTCGCCAGCTTTTTCTCAGACTCTTTCGAAGCCTGCGGTTTCTTGCCCGTCGCCCGTTCCAATTCCGCTACTACAATTTCCAGTTCGCGCGTAATGCGGTTCGGATTTCGCCGCTGATATTCGTCGCTCAAGGCGCGATAGTACCAGAGCGTGCCTTCCTTTTTTCCCGAAAACCGCGTCCAGATGGCTTCCCCATCCTGCCGGTAATCCGCCAGAATCGTGCGCACATTGTGCAGCTTGTCGGACGCCGAAACCAGCCGCGTCTCCACATCGGCGTGCTTCACTTCGCGCAGATAGTCTTTCTTCCGTTCCACCCACTCCGGCTTTGGCTCGCCAAATGAATCCGTGCAACCCTCCACGATCTTCCCCACGCGCGCGCCAAACTGCTTGCGGATTTCGCGCAGCCTCGGCATGCCGCCGCAATCTTCGACCACATCGTGCAGCAGCGCCGCGATCGCCATATCTTCGTCGCCGCCCGCTTCGAGCACCAGCGACGCAACCGCCATCAGATGCGACAGATAAGGCACCGCCGACTGCTTCCGCGTCTGTCCGGCGTGTTTGTCCGCGGCATAGCGAAAGCCGCGCTGCAGGCGGGGTCCAAGATGCGGCGGCCTCAGCGAGTTTGTCTTCGGCACTCCCATAAGCTTTTTAGACCGCAATCTTCTATGCGCAATTCTGGCAGCAGGTTTTTCCACGCAACGCCTCGCTCCCTTCATACGCGATCAGAGGCACCATCACCAACCCGGCCACCGGATCAGCCCACCACCACCCGAAGGCGGCGTTCATTAGCAGCCCCAGCAAAAGAATGGCGGAAAGGTAGGCGCAGATATCGGTCTGCCGCGAGTCGGCTTGCAGGGCCGAACTCCCCAGTACCGACGCCACTCGACGTTTTGCCCGCGCCAGCAACGGCATCGCAATCAGCGACGCGATTGCCAATGCAATTCCCGGCAGACTCCTCTCCGGCGCCTCCCGCTTGACCAGGCTGAACACCGAATCTCCGGCAACGTAGGCCGCCAACAGGAGCAGACTCAAACCAACCAGTTTCAACGCACTCCGCTCCACCCTTTCTCTCCGTTCCTCGTCTCGGTCCGCGCACAAGCGCCAGAGCAGAATGCCGCCTGACGACACCTCGATCAGCGAATCCAGCCCGAATCCTATCAACGCAATGCTGCCGGCCATAGCACCGGAAACCAGCGCGACCGCTGCCTCCAGCAGATTCCACACTACCGTGAAGTACTCCAGACTCAGACCGCGATGGATGGCTGTCGCGCGCGTGCTCATGTTTTCTTCTCGCCTCGCCGCATCCGCAGATACGCCTGCATCAACGGCCGTAGATCGCCATCCAGCACGCGATCCACATCGCCGATCTCCAGCTTCGTGCGGTGATCCTTGATCATCCGGTAAGGTTGCAGCACGTACGACCGGATCTGCGAACCGAAATCGATATCCAGTTTCGAATCCTCAATCTTTTTCGTGACCTCGCGTTTTTTCTCCAGTTCGAATTCGTAAATCTTCGAGCGCAGCATGCTCATCGCCTTTTCCTTATTCTTATGCTGCGAGCGCTCATTCTGGCAATTGGCCACTAGGCCCGTCGGAATGTGCGTGATTCGCACCGCCGAATCGGTCGTATTCACGTGCTGTCCGCCCTTGCCGCTCGACCGGTAAGTGTCAATCCGAATATCATCCGGCTTGATGTTGACCTCGATGCTGTCGTCAATCTCCGGCGAAACGTAGACGCTGGCAAACGACGTATGCCGCCGCTTCGCCTGATCGAAGGGCGAAATCCGCACCAACCGGTGCACCCCAATCTCGCTGGTCAAATAGCCAAACGCATACTGGCCAATCACCGAAAATGTCGCGGACTTGATCCCAGCCTCTTCTCCCGGCTGGTAGTCGTACATCTCCGTCTTGAACCCCTGCCGCTCCGCCCAGCGCAGATACATGCGCAGCAGCATCTCCGCCCAGTCCTGCGATTCCGTTCCGCCCGCCCCGGGATGAATCGTCATGATCGCATTCAAGCTGTCGGTCTCGCCCGAAAGCAGCGTCTCGGTCTCGACTCGATCCACCAGTTCGCCGAGCGCATCCAGGTCGCGCTGTAAGTCGGCGGAGACGTTCTCGCCCTCGCCCGCCAGATCGAAATAGGTGGCAATGTCGTCGGTCCGGCGCACCAAGTCGCCTTCCAGCGACAGCATGCTCTCCAGGCGCTTCCGTTCGCGCATTACTTGCTGAGATCTTTCAGGATTCGACCACAGATTGGGATCCGACGCCTGCTTTTCGATTTCGGCGAACTGCTGCCGCAGCTTGCCGGCGTCAAAGATACTCCCGCAGGTCGTGGACCTTGCTCTTTAGAGAAGTGTATTGCTGTTCCAGTTCATCTAACATCGTTGATCACTTGGCCTTTTCTCAGCCGCCAGTCGTTGGTCGGTAGTCGGTAGTCGTTAGTCGTTCGCGAGCTCTTGCCAACGACTAACGACTAACGACCTGCTACATAGCGAAATACAAAACGCGCCACTATCGCGCCTGCTGAAATTATCGCACACAGATATGCGAACCAATCGCCATGCCGCGTGTAAAACGTGGTGCCCGAACTCAGCGCGTAAGGCGCCGCCAGCGCGGTCCGAACGTTGCGCGCGGTGGCCGCCACAATCCTTCCGTCCGGATCGATCGACGCCGTCATCCCCGTATTCGTCCCCGCCAGCAGCCATCGCTCATTTTCGATCGCCCGCATTTGCGTCTGCTGCAGGTGCTGCTTCCATGCGCCCGAGTCACCGTACCAACCGTCATTCGAGATGTTCAGCAAAACCTGCGCGCCTTCGAACGGTCCCTGCCGCACTTCATCGGGAAAGATCGATTCATAACAGATAAACAATCCGAAGCACTCGCCTCCGGCATCCAGCGGCGCTCGCGACCCACCTCGCTGAAACTCACCTACTTCTTTAGTCAGCCCTCCGGCAAACGCCAGCAATTGCGGAAACGGCAGATATTCCCCGAAGGGCACAAGATGCACTTTGTCGTAGCGTCCAACCCATTCTCCCTGCGGATTAACCAGAGCCGCCGAGTTGAAAATCTGCGAGCTTTGTCCGCCGCGGTGCATTGTCGGAGTGATTCCAATCGATCCCGCCACCACCCACGTTCCCGAATGCACTGCCAGCGCGCTCACCGCGTCTCGAAACATAGGATCGTTCGTATAAAACGGTGAAGGCGACTCGGGCCACACAATCAAATCGTAACGCTGCCCCGCTTTTTCTCCAGCGGGATGCAAGCTCATCGCGGTCAAGTCCCGCAGCGTGCTCTGAAAATATTCCTTCGTCCACATCTCCCCGGTTTGAATCGGAATATCCGGCTGCACCAAAAGCGCGGCGTGATCCGTCGCCACCGGCGCAGGCGCCAGCCACTGCCCGGTCTGCAGGATCACCACCGCCACACACGCCGCCCCGAGCAATCGCTTCCGCTGCTCCTTCGCGACCAGAAACGCCGCCGCGAACACGCTGTTCACCAGCACAATTTCAAACGAAAGTCCGTACACGCCGGTGAGGGTCGCAATCCGCGTGAGCGCAAAATTCCCGGTCTGCGAGTATCCCAGAAGCTCCCATGGGAACGCCGTAATCCGCGTCCGTGCGAGTTCCACCGCAACCCAAAGAAACGGAGCGGCCACCAGCGCCCGCCGCATCGACGCTCCCAATGCGCCGGGCTTCGATCCAGATCCCGCAACCAGAGCCAGCAGCAGCCCGAACATCCCGTGATAAAGCCCGACATACATGCAGAACAAGATCATCGCCAGCAAGGCGGCCGGAATCGGCATCCCGCCATAGCGGTGCATGGTGTCGAAGACCCAATAACAGACCCCGGCAAACCACAGAATGCCGCACACGTAGCCGAGTACGAACCCCTGCCACGCCGTCGCGGGCAGCAAACGCGCCTGATCGTTCGTTTGCAGTTGCAGTTGCAGAGTCTCCGGAGCACGCGCCCGCAAGATCGCGACGAGCAGTGGCGCCACCGCGACCCAAGCCAGCCCATAGATCCCCGGCAGCGGAAAGATCACAACCTGCAGGACGGCCGAGACCAGCGTCAGCCCCCACGCTCTTCGGTGGATATTCAGCACGCAACAGGATAACAAACCGAATTCACGCCGCCGCTAGCCGGCCTCAATAATTCCAGCGCCGAATTCCGCCCCAATCGGATACCATAGCGTGGTTATGAGTTTCAGCGTTCTACTGATTAAGATTCTGGAATACATGTTTGTGGCCGGGTGGGCCGGGACCGTAATTGTGCTGGTGCTAACGTTCGTCGAAGACGTCGGAACCCTATTGGACAGGAAGGACGAAAACAGCCGCTAAAGCTACCGCTGCATGTCGTCAACGTCAAACTCACCCCTAGGTTCCAACCGGGTTCGCATTGTGGTGGCGACCTCGGTGATGCTCACCTTCATCTCCTACTGGCGAGCCGCCGCCGTCATTCTCAACGATCTCGGTTCTTCCGCCTTCTACGCCTGCGGCATCGCCGAACAGGCGATCGGCAAAAGCGCGCCCTGGTTCGTTCTGGGCGTGATGCTGTTCGCGTTCGCTGTCCGCGCCGTTTACGTGGAAAGCTGCTCCATGTTCGTGCGCGGCGGCGTCTATCGCGTCGTCAAGGAAGCTCTCGGCGGCACGCTCGCCAAGCTCAGCGTCTCGGCCCTGATGTTCGATTACATCCTCACCGGGCCCGTCTCCGCCGTTTCCGCCGGACAGTACATCGCCGGCCTGATCAACGACACCATCGCCATTGCCGACTCCCACGGCTTGATCCCCGCCGCCGTTCACCATCTTTTCAACGGCACGCCGCAGGTCGGCGTCAACACCACCGCGGTCCTGTTCGCCGTCGCGGTCACCCTCTACTACTGGCGGGAGAACATCAAGGGCATCGAAGAGTCCAGCGAAAAGGCTCTCTGGGTCATGCAGATCACGACCGTCATGGTCGTGCTGCTGCTGGGCTGGTCTTTTTTCACCTTGTGGAAGGTCGGCGGCCACCTGCCGCCTTTCCCGACCCTCGCCAACATCCACTACAGCCAGGAAGCGCTCGGCTTCTGGAAACACAGCAGCCTGCCCCACACTTTCGCCATTCTCGGACTCATCATCGGCTTCGGACACTCCGTGCTCGCCATGAGCGGCGAAGAATCCCTGGCCCAGGTCTATCGTGAACTCGCGCATCCCAAGCTGAAGAACCTGAAGCGCACCGCCATCGTCATCGGCATGTACAGCTTCGTCTTCACCGGCCTCGTCTCTTTGCTGGCGGTCATGCTGATCCCCGACGATGTCCGCACCCGCGTGTACAGCGACAACCTGATCGCCGGACTTGCCATGCACATGGTGGGCCCGCAGGTCCTGCGCCTGGCCTTCCGCGCCTTCGTGGTGGTGGTCGGATTCCTCATCCTCTCCGGCGCCGTAAACACCGCCATCGTCGGCTCCAATGGCGTCCTCAACCGCGTCTCCGAAGACGGCGTGCTCGCCGACTGGTTCCGTCGTCCGCAAAAAAAATACGGCACCACCTATCGCATCATCAACCTCATCGTCGGACTTCAGCTCTTCACCATCATCGTCAGTTGGGGCAACATCTACACCCTCGGTGAAGCCTACGCCTTCGGCGTGGTCTGGAGCTTCGTCTTCAAAACCGTCTCCATGCTGGTTCTCCGCTACCGCTATAAGGGTGAGCGCACCTGGAAAATGCCGCCCAATCTCCACATCTTTGGGATCGAGATCCCGATCGGATTGGCCTCGGTCGGAATGGTTTTGCTCGCCACCGCCATCGTGAATCTCTTCACCAAGTCGGTAGCCACGGTGAGCGGCCTGATTTTCTCGGCAGTCTTCTTCGCCATCTTCACATTCTCCGAAAAGGTCAACCGCCGCAAACACGCCCACACCGCGGCGCAGATGAAGGAGCAGTTCCAGTTACAGCCGGCGGAAAGCGTGGGGCGTGAAACCGTCGGCATCCGCGCCGGCAACGTGCTCGTCCCGGTCCGCGACTACAACACGCTGAACCACCTGCGCTGGGTGCTCGAGCGCACCGACACCCACGAGCAGGACGTGGTCGTAATGACTGCCCGCATCAGTCAGTTCGGGAGCGCCGCGTACGGCCTTTCCACCGAGCAGATGTTCAGCGATTACGAGCAAACCCTGTTCACGCGCGCCGTCTCCGTGGCCGAAAGTGTCGGCAAAAAGGTTTCGCTCCTGGTGGTGCCAGCTCGCGACCCCTGGTCGGCCATCGCCCAGACCGCCCACAACCTCGAGTCTTCCGCCGTCGTCGCCGGCCTCTCCAGTAAAATGACGACTGCCGAGCAGGCCTTCGACCTGGGCAGGGCCTGGGAAGCCATACCGGAACCCAAACAGCAGTTCCTACTGCAGATCGTTCAGCCCGACGGCATTGTCGACACCTTCCGCATCGGTCCGCACACGCCCACCATGAAGAACGAGGACGTCGTCCTGCTGCATCGCTTGTGGCTGAATGTCACCCGGGAACCGGGTCTGGAAAACATTCACCACCACGACATTCTGACCGAGGCCCTGACTCGCTTCGCCCGCGACTATGGCGCACGCGATCGGGAAGACATCGTCAAGGAACTGAAACGCCACGGCACCGAGGCCGGCCCACTCCCGTTGCGCCGCATCGCCGATCAGATTCAAACCGTCCAGCCCGGGCCTGCTCACTCCGATCGCGACGATGCACATCGCGACGATGCACATCGCGACGATGCACATCGCGACGACGAACATCGCGACGACGACCCATCCAGCCCCAAGGGCGACGGCTCCGAATGATGCTCCCCAACAGGTCAGAGGAACAGACCTAGGCGTGGTGGGCCACGTCCGTACAGAATCGTCAGATCCGCAGCCCCGCCGGAGTCAGCCCGTATTATGGTTTGGTGACTGCGGAACTCGAGGACTCGCTCGGTCCAGCGTTGGCTTGCGAGTTCGCCTTCTTTTCAAAAACCAGCGAAGACCCCCAGAGCAAAGCAATGCTCGCAGCCAGGATCGCGAAAAATAGCGTGAGCTTCAGAGTTATGGCAAAGACTACTAGGCCCGCGGCAAATCCCCAGTACCAGGATTCAGCCTTGAATCCCGCGGCCCACCTGGCATGGCGGCCGGCAGAAGCGATGCGCGGCCAGAGCGATGGCACGAGACGCGGCACCGCTCTGCGGTAACGCTCGTATTGTTCTCCCTGGCTAGCTTGCAGTTCGGCCTCTTCGCGAAAGATCAGCCGGTAACAGAACACCAGCATCGCCGCCACCACCACTACGAACCCGGTGCGGCTCATCATGGCGCCCAGGCTGATGGCCATTAACACGTTGGCCAAATACAGTGGATTGCGGACGAACCGGTAAGGTCCATCGGCGACCAGCGACTGCGTCTTCACTTCGGCGGCATACACGACTTCCGCTTGCAGATACGCTGACGCCCACGTGCGGATGAGAGCAGCCACAATCAGCAGGCAAGCGGCGCCAGCAAACAGGACTTGAGCAAGCCGGTCGGCATCCATCTGGAATCTAGCCCCCATCCAGTTGGCCAGCACCGCAGTGCAGTTCTCATGGTCAACAACGTACAGCGGAAACGTAAAGGCAAAGATCAGCCCGAACACCAGCGCTCGGTTCGTGAACTCCCAATTTGTGGCTTTCATGGGGAGAAAATTTATCGCGTCCAGCGTGTAATGTAAAGTTATCCAAATCCGCTGACCTCGGAAGCGGGTTAAACCTTACCCATCGGAGATCAGCCCCGCTCACTGCACTTTCGGAGAATCCATATCCGCGGCCTTCTGATCGTCCGCATGAATGACCCCATCTTCTTCCGCATAGAACGAGCGGCGTTCACCGTTCATCTGCTTGGGCGTCATGGCGAGCGCGAACCCATCGTGGTGGGGACGAAAGCTGGCCATATAATCCCCGCGGTCGGTCGTGTGCGCCATGCGCTTGGTGAGGGATCCGGTCCCGGCCAGTGCCTCCAGCGACTCCGCATACTTGCCATGCCGTTTCTTGTAAGCGTGCTCTGCCCGGAGCACCGTCCGCATATAGCCGAGCGCCTGCGCTTCCGCTTCCGAGCGCGCCGGATCGCCCGGAAACTTCGGCTGATAAGGCGCTTGCGCTTGCGCCAACCGCAGCCCCGCCGCCATCATGCCCACCGCCAGGATCCCCGCACAATATCGCTGTATTCGCCTTCGGCTCACGGTCAGACCCTCCTCTGGTGCCTAACTTTGGGGGGTTACCCCCGTAATTTGTGTCGATCACCAATCATTCCAATTCTTTGCCAGTTCAGGCAAGCTTGGACAGGATGCAATCCTAACAGGGAAACCTTAATGAAAGCTGCCGTCGCCAGAAAACCGCTGATACGTGTCGCCGTAGTGGAGAGCGATCCGCTGCGATTTGTGGGATTCCGAGCCCTCTTCGATACCGAACCCGATCTGGAACTGGTCTCCGCCTCGCTGGCCGACCTTAGCCAACTGCAGGTCATCGATCTCGTCCTGCTCGGCAATCGCGGTGGCCAGAACCTGTACGACATCATGGCCAGCATGAAAGCC
>Ga0116134_1001684_pt1 | contig 10997 bp, 10 predicted proteins | sample June2015DPH_19_5_FD_89737 | JGI IMG/M metagenome (GOLD analysis project Ga0116134, IMG submission 89737) | Peatland microbial communities from SPRUCE experiment site at the Marcell Experimental Forest, Minnesota, USA - June2015DPH_19_40 | ecosystem: Environmental > Terrestrial > Soil > Wetlands...
CCGTTTCCCAGGCTCCGATGCTCGTATCGCCGCGGCGCTGAGCACGATTCCAGAATTCAGCGGAGTGAAGCTGGAGTATTTCGCTCCGCTGACGAAGCCGGAGCTTTTTCTGACCGGCGGCGCCCGTCGGCGGTTTGAGCCGATCGTGCAACGGTTTGATCTGATCCATTTGCATGGCGTATGGGATCCGCTGGTGTACGCCGTCGGCGCGCTCGCGGCCAGGCTGCGTAAGCCATTCGTTCTGACCCCGCACGGCATGCTTGACCCCTGGTCGCTGGCGCAGAAACGGTGGAAAAAACGCCTGGCCCTGACGCTGGGATATCGCCACATGCTCAACAACGCCGCGTTTCTCCATTTCCTCAATGCCGACGAGTGCGCCCTGGCCAAACACTTGGGTCTGACCTCGCCCGGCCGAATCATCCCCAACGGCATCTTTCTCCAGGAACTCGATCCGCTTCCCGACAAGGGCGCCTTTCGCGCCGCCCATCCGGAATTCGCCGGCGCCAAGTTGGTCCTTTTCCTCAGTCGTCTGCATTACAAAAAGGGCCTGGATTTTCTGGCCGATGCCTTCGCCGTCGTTGCCCGAAATTTTACCGATGCCCATTTGATCGTGGCCGGCCCGGACGACGGGGCCCGGGCGGCATTTGAATCGCAAATCGCCCGCCTGGGGATCGCACGGCGCGTCCACCTCGTGGGTCCCCTCTATGCCAACCAAAAGCTCGCCGCTCTTCGCGACTGCGATTGCTTTTGTCTGCCCAGCCGCCAGGAGGGATTCAGCCTCGCGATCACCGAAGCGATGGCCTGCGAGGCCCCGGTGGTGATCTCCACGGAATGCCATTTTCCGGAAGTGAGGGAAGCCGGCGCGGGCGTCGTGGCCGAACTCAACGCGCCAGCGATCGCCGCGGGAATTGAAACCGTCCTGGGCGATCCACGCGCCGCGGCGCAAATGGGCCGCGCGGGCCGCGCCCTGGTCGTCAGTCGATTCACCTGGCCCAAAGTTGCCCAGCAGATGATCGAGAATTATCAGCAGGTTTTGGCCGGTCAAATGAGATAAGCGGCAATATCCCCCAATGCCATGCGCGGGGGAGCGGCCGAGGGGGCGGGGCCGACCAACTTGTTATCGACGGCGAAGACGGCGCCCACCATGCGTTCGACGCGGCCTTCCTCGTCGATATACATTCTGCCGCGCGTGCTCACCCGCCGGATCGTCCCGTCGCCGCAGACCACGCGATGCGAAATCTCGTAGTCGCGTTGATCGGCTCCGCCGCCCACCGACGCCAGGTGGAAAAACTCCCGGTCTTCGGGGTGAATGTAAGCGAAGAAACCCTCGTAGGTCGTCGCGAAATCAGCTTCGGTTCGGCCGAAAATCACCGGAAGATTATGGGATTTCCAGAACGTCCCCGCTTTGACGTTCGCGTCCCAGCACGCCACCCCGGACGAATCCAGCGAAAAGTTCAGCCGGCCCTCGCTTTCCTTCAGCGATTTTTCCGTGCGCTGGCGGGCGAAATGTTGGTAGCTGATCAACGAGGCGAGGAACCCAAAAAGCAAAAGTCGTATGACATCGTTAGGATCGGAAATGCGAAAAGAGTCATCCGGCGGCATCATCCAGGCCCCAATGAGCACGGAAAACAGGGTGGCGAAGAGGGCCGAAGCGACCCCGCCGCGCCAGGCGGCGATCACAACCGCCGCGAGGAAGAACGACATGGTCCCACGCGATTTGAGGCGCGCGTCCGCGTGATACAGGGCTTCCGTCGCCGCCAGTGCAATCGCAACCGCGATGATCGCAAAAAGAAAATGCCGCCCTGTCCGCCGAATTGCCGCACTCATGGTATACACAAACAACGAAAACCACTCGTGTCCCGCCCCGATTTCATACGATATTCCAAGCCCGTATTCTAAGGGCTATCGATTGGTTTGCAAGCAAATCCTGCTAATCCTGAAGAATGCGCCGCTTAAGAATCTTCGCGGCCGGACCGGTCACCACTTGATCCGCGGGCACATCATTAACGACCGTGGCCCGCGCCCCCACCACGGCGCGGTCTCCGATCGTAATGCCTGGACCGATAAACGCGTCCGCCGCGATCCAAACCTCCTCCCCTATCACGATGGGAGGTTTGAGCAGAGGGAAACGCCGCGTCGTATAATCATGCGTGCCGGCGCAGATGTGGGCGTACTGGCTGATCGTCGAGGCGCGCCCGATGGTGATTTTGCCCAGCGAATAAATGATCGCGTAGTCGCCGATCACGACGTCATCTCCCACTGACAAATTCCACGGAATCTCCACCCACGCCGTCGGCCGGACCCGAACGCCTTTGCCCAGCTTGGCCCCGAAAAGCTCCAGCAGAAGCCGTCGCCACCCATACCAGTTGTGAAACGACATCCGGAACAAACTCGCACCGACGATCATCCACAAGGCGCGTTTGATGTTTTCCATGGGTTTCCAGGGGCTGACTTGGTGGACCTTTGGACCTCGCGGGGCGGAACGCGACGGCGTCGATGCAGCCGCCGGCGCGATCTGCGGGGCCGGGACTTGCTCGGGCGGGTGCGGCGGGGCGAGCGGCTTGGGAGGCAACAGAATCTTGGTCGTGGCGCCCGTCACCGGCGAAGCGCCGCCGCCTCCCTCCGCCACCGCCAGGCCCTCGATTCCCGCCGGCGCCTCGCCTCCCGTGCGGACCAGTTCATTGTATTTGGCGCGAATGAACAATTCGTAGGTGCTGATGAAAAGGCACAGCGTCAGCCCCGCCCGGCGATCCAGGATGCCGCCGCGCATGAAATACATGTAGACGAACCGAAAAAACCAGGGCAACGCCAACTTCGGCGCCACGCAATATTTGATGTACCGCCGCCGCGCCACGCGGTCGTTCACGAATCGCCAGAATCCCGGCCATCTCTCGCGATGCCGATAGATTTCCAGGGCCTCCAGCGTCGAATACCGATTGTGCTTGGCGATGAAGTGTTCCAGCCCGCGCCGGTCCTCGTGACGAAGAAGATGCCGCAGTTGTCCGGTGGGGCCGTCGACGATCATGTGCTCGTGAACGTTCCGCTCTTCGTACCGTGCCGCGCCGCGCTTGAATAGCCGTAAATTCCACGCCGGAAAATAGGCGCAATGGTGAATCTCGCGCCCCATGAAAACGGTGACCCGATTCAAAAAAAAGCCGCTCTCCCGAACATTCGGCGCCGGCCGCGAAACCACCTCCAGTATTTCATCCTTGAGCGGCGGCGTGACCGATTCGTCCGCGTCGAGAATCAGGATCCAGGGAGACTCGAACGGCAGATTGGCCAGCGCCCAATTCTTCTGCCGCGCGTATCCCTCCCAGGCCTTCTGCACCACGATCGCCCCAAATTCGCCTGCAATCTCGCGTGTCCGATCGGTCGATCCGCTGTCAACGACGAACACCCGGGTCACCCATCCCTTGACGCTTTCCAGCGTGTGCGGAAGGTTCAGTGCTTCGTTATGGGTCTGAATCAGGACATCGATCATGGGTGCGCCGCCAAAGGTTACTTTATATCGGAAGTTCGGTCATTGGTCATTCGTCATGGGTCACTTGTCGCTTGTGATTCGAAGGCGGATCGATTTCAATTTCTCCTGCAAATGACCAATGACCAATGACTAATGCCCAATCGACGCCGAAAACCTCCTCGGGAGAAGGACCTCACCAGCCGCTTTCTTGATGGGGGCGGTGACGGCCACGGAGATGCCGACACCGATCGCCTCCAATCGCAACAGCGGTTCAGCCATCGATCGAAACATGCGCAACAGAACAAGATGGAGCAAACCGCGCTTTTTCGCGCCGGGGAACAGTCGGCGGACCGGGACAATCTGCCGATCGGGCAGGTCATGCAAGTCTATTCGCGCTATTGCGAGGTCGATCATCCGACCGGCCAGCGCCTGTGCGTCACGCGGAAGACCTTGTCCAAGCTGGCGGCCACGTCGATTGTCGTCGGGGATTTCGTGCGTTTCCGGGACAGCCCAACGCTCGATGAATTGGGCCGGCGCGAGGCGGTGATCGAGCAGGTCATGCCCCGGCAGACGATTCTCACCCGAGCCGACAGTTTTCAAGCGCGCTCGCAGCATCCGATCGTGGCCAATGCCCAGCAGATGCTGATCGTCGCCAGCCTTGCACGGCCGATGGTGAAATGGGGGCTGGTGGATCGAATGCTGATCGCGGCGCAAAGCGGCGGACTGACTCCATTGCTCTGTCTGAACAAAATCGACCTGGGGAGCGCGGACGAGAAATCCCGGACCGAATATGCCATGGCCCAGGAGGTGATGCGGCACTATCAAAGCCTGGGCATCGCCACGTTTCTAACCAGCGCGGAGCAACGCGAGAGCATTGAGCCGGTGGCCCGCGCGCTGGCTGGAAAGACCACGGTGCTGGCCGGCCACAGCGGCGTGGGCAAGAGCGCGATCATCTCCGCGATTCAGCCGGGACTGGACATCCGCATCGGCGAGATCAGCAATTTCAACGACAAGGGGCGGCACACGACGACATCCGCGCGGAGGTATCCGTTGGACATCGGGGGATACGTGATTGACACGCCGGGCGTGAAGTTGTTCGGGCTTTGGGGAGTGAACGCGAAGAATCTGGAGGATTTTTTCCCGGATGTGCGCCAGGGGACTGCGCCGCAGTGGAGAGTGGAGAGTTATAAGCGGATCGAGGCGTCGCTGTAGGATCCCCGATGCCGTCGAGCTTCGGAGCGGCAAACCCCTACGTCTTTTCGATGACGTTGACGAGGCAGTGCAGCGTTCCGAAATAGCGGAATGCGCTGGTCACATCGATTGGCACGACGCGATACCCCAGGTTTTGCCAGACGGTTTGCGCGGCGGCGTTCAGGTGGTCCTGGCCCTCATAGATGGGCAGGTAAATCACCCGGCAACCGTCGGGCCGGTCGATGAGGCCGTTGACGTAGGTGATGAATGTTTTTCCGTCCGAGGAGGCAACGCAAGGGATGCGCATGACGCGGTACCCGGCGGCCGCGGCGGCGGCGGCGACGGAATCGAATCGTCCCTGCGTCGAAGCGGAGAAATCCGGGCCGCCGGGTAATTCGATCGGCGCCAGCAGCGGCTTGGCCAAGCGGGGATCGCCGACGACAACCCGTCCTTCGCCCGCGGCCATGAGGAACATTCCGACGTGGTGGTCGGGCGCGTCGTTCAGGAGAATTGGGTTACGTTGCAACTGTTCGGCCAGGAGACGCGCCAGCTCAGCCCGATCCGGGCAGGTGTGCTGAATATTTCGCCGGATGGCGGCGGGGGAAACGAATACGGATTGTGAATCGGCCAGAAGATCGCCCCCGTCGAAAAACAGGCCGCTTCGGTCGGCGCGCACGGCCGGCAGCGCATGCGACAAATCCTCGGCGGTTCGCTGATCGCCGAGGCGCTGGGGCCAGATTTCAGCGCCGTTTTCCGCACAGGGAGCGAGCAGCGTCACCGAGGTCTGGAAACGCGCGGGGGCCAGAGCGATCCATCGGTCGCGCGACCAGGCCGTCATTGGGTGTCCGGTCAGGATGGGTTCAAGCCTAACGGCGGAGGCTCCCACGCCGCGCTTGAGTTCATCGAACGAATTCTGGTCCGGACAGACGGCATACACATGGACATCCGCCGGCAAGGCGAGGAGCAATTGCCGATAGATTGGCGTCGCGAAGTCGGCGCCGCGCACGTATTGGATGACGATCGAACCGATACGGCCGTCGCATTCGGAAATCATCGGGCCGTGCGGCTGGATCGTCGCGACCCGACCGCCGTTTAGAGATATCACGGCCACCGCCGCGGCCACGCCGACGCAGATGCCGACAATAGCCGAGGAGCGCGGGGACGGCGACAGCACGCGATGGTCGGGGACGCATGACACGATTATTGGAAGGCCATTGCGGGCCGGGTCGTCGGAGAGACCACCGCCTCCGACGCAAGCGAGAGGGCGGTGATCTGCGATTGGCCGGCGCGGAGATTGAGTTCGATCTTTCGCCCCGGAGGCAGCGCCCCGGTCGTGAAGTGGAGCGTTTTGGTCTCCCCCGGGTTTAGGTCAAAGGAGCCGGAATCGGCCCAGATTTCTTTTGGCACAGGCAGGGTTCTGGCGAAGAGGCCAGGCACTGCGGCCGAGGTGAGCTGTAACGTGAAATCCGCTGTACCGGCGGCATTGGAGCCGTTATGGGCGCGAACCAAAAACATGAGAGGTTGGTCGCACGTTTCAACGGACCGCCGGGTCGTCGCACCGGCCGTTTCGACGGTCAGTTCAATGCCGTTTTCCGTAAGCCCGGGCGAGCGGATGAGCTGGACCAACGGCGTCGCGGGCGGCTGGTTCACAGCGTCCGATGTCAATGGAAGTCCCAGGGCCAGCGCCACGCCGAAACTTCCCACCGCCCAGATTAACGTGGAATGAAACTGCTGCCGCATCATGAGAAACCTCCGTCTTTTGGCAACTTGGACGCTGCCGGAGACGAAAAGTTCCTCACAGGTTGCGGCGGGAATTATTTTTTCAGTTGATAGGTTCCTCTGGCGCCGGCCTTGGCGAAGCGCTTGTCCTTGATCAGGGCCTGGTTGACGATCACGCGGAAGTTCGAGCTGGAGGTGGAGTAGCCGCTGTCCAACGCATTGCGGGCGATGTCCGCCACTTTCATGGCCCCGCCGGCTTTCTTCAGGACGGCGACGATGGCTTCGTTGAGAGTGATCTTGTTTCGGGGGCGGGCGCCGCGCGTGCGGGCGGAGCCGCCCAGCGCGGCGATTCGCGCATCCAACACGTCCAATTGCCGCAGAATCCTCGACCGCTTGCGCTCCAGAGATCCAATCCTGGATCGTCGTCGTTCCAGCATTTTCTCGAGTTGAGCGATGCTGAGTTCATTGTCATTCGGATGGCGAGGCATGAGGTTGATCCTTTCCTAATGTGGAGAGTTGGAGAGTTATAGCCACGGCCGCGTTACGACCGACATAATATGCACTATATGCTTTACGGAACGCAAATATACGGGATATTATCAAATTATTGAAATGAAACCGCGCGTTGTTATATGGAGCGACGGTCAATTTGCGGAATCTTGAACCAGGCGGCGCTTCTTGTTAGCTTAGGAGGGGTTGGGCCTTTCAAAATCGCTTCTTGGGAGGGGAAGCTGCTAAAGGGCTCCGGCTGGGAGGGTTTTTTGATGCGCCGCGTCGTCTTGCGAGCCTTGTCCGCATTGATGGTCCTATTGATCGGCTGCGATAAGCAGCCCGAGTCGGACACGTCGAATGCTCCGGATGCGGCCGGTGGAGCGGACGCGCCGGCACGGCAAGGTTCAAGCGGTCCGCGGGTGAATGTCCCGCTGAACATTATGCCGCTGACGCTGACGCTCCCGGCCGGCTGGAAGCTCGATCCGCCAATGAATCCGTCGTTTCTGGAAGGACCGACCCCAAGCGGTGACGTGGAAATCTCCCTGTCTTTGATGGATTCGATGGTTGATCGCAATCGCCGGCTTTTCATCACCGGAGCGATCGATGAAAGCCAGAAGCATCCGGACCGGATCCATGTGCGGCAATTAACAGGCAAAACCGGGCTTGGGATGATCGAGCGGATCACCTATTTGACCTCGCCGGGCGATCCGGCAACCCGACCGGCGGCAACGCTTCCGTCGCAACAACTTTCCTGGAACATCATCGTCTTCGTTCCGTATCAGCAGAAGTTTATTCCCTGCAGTTTCGATCTGTTGGGCCTGACGCAACAACAGTACGACCAGGACCAACAGGTCGTCCGATCGATGATTGACACCGCCCATCCGGTCAAAACGCTCGCATTCCAATAGTCTGCGGTTTCGTCATGGCCACAACGCGGCTGGCTCCTTCTCCCACCGGCGCCTTGCACCTGGGAAACGCTCGAACGTTTCTGGTCAACTGGATTCTCGCCAGGCGATGCGGGTGGCGCATCCTCCTCCGCATCGAGGATCTGGACGGACCGCGGATCAAACCGGCGGCCGATCGTCTGCTCATCGAAGATCTGAAGTATCTGGGCCTCGATTGGGACCAAGGCCCGGTGTATCAATCGGGCCGGGCGGCCCAATACCGCGCGGCGATTGAATCGCTGGTTACGCGCGGGCTGGCGTATCCGTGCGTTTGCAGCCGTCAGGAAGTGGACACCGCCGCCAGCGCCCCGCACGCGGAGGATGGGGCGACGATCTATCCCGGCACGTGCCGCGGACGCTTTGCCTCCGCCGCCGAAGCAAAAGATCAATCGGGGCGGGAACCGGCGATCCGCTTTGCGGCCATCGACCGTGACGTCGAATTCCTCGACCGCTTCGCTGGAAGCCATATCATCAACGTCGCGCGCCGGCTGGGTGATTTCGTAATCGCCAAGTCCGACGGCACGGCCGCTTACCAGCTTGCCGTGGTCGTGGATGATTTGGCCGGCGGGGTCACCCAAATCGTTCGCGGGGACGATCTGCTGGAATCGACGCATCGGCAAATCCTTCTCTATGACGCGCTCGGAGCGGGAAGCGACATTCCGCGTTACACTCATCTGCCGCTGGTCGTTGGAGCCGACGGTCGGCGATTGGCAAAGCGCCACGGCGACACGCGCATCGCCACGTATCGGGAGATGGGTGTGAGGCGGTCGCGGATGCTGGGGCTGCTTGCGAAATGGTGCGGAATGAATGATGCCGGGCGGGACATTGACGATCCACATCAGTTGGTCGATGGATTCGACCTGCGGGCGATTTCGCGGTCCCCCGTTGTATTCACCTCCGCTGATGACGCTTTTCTCCGCGGGACGGGCCAGTGAAGCAATCCACGGACGCTCATTTCAAGCAGGTGATGGATGGGTCGGACCGCTCCATCGCGGCGGGGGCGCTGCGAATCGCGGCGAGTTGCGCCGAGCCGGTTTATGCCGCGATCATGCGGGCGCGCAATCGGCTCTACGAAGCGAAAATCCTCCCGATTCATCCTCTGGGCCGGCCGACGATCAGCGTGGGGAACATCACCACGGGCGGGACGGGCAAGACGCCGATGGTTCGCTGGCTCGCCGCCGGCCTGAAAGATCAGCGGCCGTGCGTTCTGCTTCGGGGATACAAATCGACCGCGGCGGGGTTGAGCGATGAGCAGGCATTGCTCGCCGCCGGGGCCGTGCCGGTGATGGTCGATGGCGACCGGCGTCGTGGAGCGGCCGGCGCTCTGCAACGGCATCCGGAGACGACGGTTTTCGTTCTTGACGACGGGATGCAGCATCGTCGGGCGAACCGGGATTTTGAGATCGTGCTGATTCACGGGCGGGAGCCGTTTGGCGGCGGGCGCGTGCTTCCGCGCGGGATGCTGCGCGAGCCGCTATCCGGGCTGGGGCGGGCCGACGCCGTAGTTGTAACCCATGCCGATGAGGTGGATTCGACCGAGATCGCCAGGATTTCCGCGGTGATTCGAAAACACAATCCACAGGCCGCGATCTTCCGGGCCGATCATGTGATTCACGCGTTCAGGTCGGCCACAGGCGAATCGATGCCGATTCAATCGCTGCAGGGAAAAAGGTATTTCGCGTTCTGCGGAATTGGCAGCCCGGCCAGCTTCTTCTGGCGGGTGGCGGCGGCCGGCGGCATGTGCGCGGGAACGAGGGAGTTTGCGGATCACTTCGATTATCGCCAGCGGGATGTCGCCGAGATCATTGACGAGGCTGCGTCGGCCGGGGCGGAACTGCTGGTGGTGACCGAGAAGGATTGGGTGAAGCTGTCCCGGGCGTGCGCGCGGATTTCGATGCCGGTTTGGCGGGCGGAATTGTCTTTGCGGTTCTGGCCGGAAGAGGGGGAGCAGTTGCTCGAGATGATTGGCAACGCGCTGGCCGGTGGAACGCGCTCCCCTGCGGGTCGCGGCTAAACTTGATGGATGGCATCGCCCATGGCCGAATTTGTCTCGCGAGGCGGATTAAAACTCGATCACGCGCTGACGTTTTTCGGCCTGGAGGTGTCGGGGCGGATTTGCGCCGACCTTGGATGCAGCACGGGTGGGTTTACCGATTGCCTGCTGCGGCGCGGGGCGGCCAAGGTGTATGCGGTTGATACTGGCTATGGAGTCCTGGATTGGAAACTGCGCAAGGACCCGCGCGTGGTCGTCATGGAGCGCACCAATGCGATGCACGTGCAGCTTCCCCAGACCGTGGGGATCGTGACCGTCGATATCAGTTGGACGCGGCAGCGGAATATTCTCCCCAGCGCTCGGAAAATGCTGGCCGAGGAAGGGACCGTGGTGAGCTTGATTAAGCCGCACTATGAAGCCGATCCGGCGATCCTTCGTAAGGGGGTTGTGCCTGAGGAATCGGTGGAATCGGTGGTTGAGGCCGTTCGGCGGGAAATCGAGGCCGCGGGATGGGTTTGGGAGAATAGCGTGCGCTCGCCGATCAAGGGGGGTGGGGGGAATGTGGAAGTGCTGGTGAGATTGAGTTCGCGCTCCCCATCGCTTCGCGGCTAAACTAAGATAAGCTTATGTCCATTGGGAGAGCGCTGGCTTTGGGGATTTTGTGCTGTTTGATGGCGGCGCGCGCATCGGCGGCGGCGCACGTACGCGCAGAACTTCTGGCAAATGTTTCCTCAGTTCAGGCGGGTAAGTCTTTTTGGCTCGGAGTTCGCCTTTCAATCGATCCCGGTTGGCATGTGTATTGGAAAAATCCGGGCGATGCCGGGTTGCCGACGCGCGTGGCGCTGAGGCTTCCGGAAGGCTTTAGCGCCGGCCCGCTGCAATTCCCTACGCCGCACCGATACGACCAGCCGGGGAATATTGTCGCTTTCGGGTATGAGGATTCTGTTCTGCTTCTGACGCGGGTCACGCCGCCGGCGAATCTGCCCGGCGATTTCCAGGGCGAATTCCGGGCCGCGGTTTCCTGGCTGGTCTGCTCGAATGTCTGCATTCCAGGCAACCAAACCGTCGATCTGACGATCGGCTCGGCCGCCGGCGCAAACCCGGCAAATCGGGAATTGTTCGATGGCTGGATCGGTCAGCTTCCCGCGGATACCGCCGATTGCCCGGACGTGGCGAACGTGCGCTCCAGGGCCGAAGG
>Ga0116134_1001685_pt1 | contig 10996 bp, 14 predicted proteins | sample June2015DPH_19_5_FD_89737 | JGI IMG/M metagenome (GOLD analysis project Ga0116134, IMG submission 89737) | Peatland microbial communities from SPRUCE experiment site at the Marcell Experimental Forest, Minnesota, USA - June2015DPH_19_40 | ecosystem: Environmental > Terrestrial > Soil > Wetlands...
ACCAGCTCGTCGTCGAATCGAACGGCTTGACGCTTGACGGCACCAATTATTCCAGTGCGAACAGCGTCGGGATCGATCCAGGCAAAGGGGTGGAAATCTGCTCCGATGGCACCAACTACCACGTGAGCCGGGGCACACTCAGCCTGATGAACCCGACCGAAGGTACAGACGGAATCTGGAATAACGGGATGCGCAACATGGTCGGCGCCGGCTCAGTCAGTACAGGCATTCCTGTGCTTGGAACTGGCTACGTATCTGAAATCGTCCCTGACCACGACATTCCCGTTGGCCACGCAACGATGTACCTGAGCACCACCCAGGCGAGCGCCATCGGCTATGCCTGCATCTATACCGGCACCTCGACCGGCGCAGTCTGGTCCGCCTCGATCACCCTCTCCGGCACTTCTGGGACTGCGGCGACCGGCTCAGCGACTCAATACGTCCTGTTGGCGGGCGTTCACTACTACGTGCTTGTCGGACAATTTGGGTCTTCGACCGGCGCTACCGTCTCGGTCATGCCAACCCAGGGTACCGGTTTGTTGGCCATCCTGGCCGCGCAAGGAACCTGGTTTTCGACTTCAGCCAATGGCGTCAACACGGGACCGGGCTGCCCGACGAGCACTGGAACCTTGACCTCGATTACGTCAGCCAGTTCCGTCTTTCCAATCGTGCTGCTGGGACCGTAGAGCTGCTTTGTGCCCTGGCTCGCGCAATAGCCCATGTCTTCGACCGCTTATCTCGGCTACGGATCGCTGCTGCAGGTGTTGATTGGAACCACCTACACGCCCGTCGCGCAGCTGAAAAAGTTCGCGCCGGCGGGTTCGAAGCAGACGATGGTCGACCAGACGAATCTGCGATCGAGCGGACCGTTCACGCAGCCCTTCGCGGCGCAGCTCGACAGCGGAGAGATCCCGATCGAGGGAGTCTACCAGGGCGACGCTTCGCAGCTTTACATGGCCCAGTTGCACGGGCAGATGACGCTCGCGAGCTTCAGGGTTACGCTAAGCGACGGCACGGTGTGGACGTTCTCGGCCTTCGTGGCCGAACTGAAGCCCTGGGACGTGACTTACAACAAGGCGATCGCCTTCAGCGTCAAACTGCGCATCGCCGGCGGCATCACGCCGCCGTCCGGCCCAGTGTTCTAGCACAAAATCTTTTTTGACAGGAGACCACCATGACTACCACCGCCTATCCCGGTCGAGGATCCACTCTCGCAAACGGAGGCACTGCCGGCAGCAGCTACACGACTCTCGCGCAGCTCAAGAAGTTTGCTTTCTCTGGGCTGAAGGCGGAAAGCGACGACATCACGAACCTGTCTTCGCCCACGATCAACAAAGAATGGCTGAAGACGATCGTCGACAGCGACAACGTCACTTTCACCGGCGTGGTCAATCCGGCCGATCCGACGTATGAAGCGCTGCTCACCAACCTCTACACCGCCGGCCAGGCTGCGACGAACTATTGGCAGATCACGCTGACCGATGGCTCGGTCCTGACTTTCCAGGGATTCGTGCTCGACTTCAAGCCCGCCGACGTGGAGTACAACAAGGCGCTCTCGTTCACCGGCACGATCAAAATCACCGGCCAAGTCGTCGCGGCCTGGACTTAGACTCTAGCTCGCTTCCTTCAGCCGCTTTTGTGGAGGCAGGACCTCGCCCTCGGGCAACAGCGGGGCGTAGAGAAGGTCCTTCCGGCGGCGTTGGAGCTGTTCCCAGCTAGCCTCTGCGACGTCCGGATCGGCTCCGACCAGGTCGAGCAGAACCTTGAAGATCGCAAGGTCGAACGGAGCAGTCTTCGATGGCTCTTTCTCGACGCCGGCCACGCGCCAGGCGCACTGCGGGCAGAGAAAGAGCCGTTCCGACTTTGAGGTCCGGCGCTTCCCCATGCCGAGCGTCTGCGCGAAGCAGGTGAGCGCTACTGCCTTTTCGTTGGGCTGAATCTCACGCAGGCAGCGCGAGGAGCAGCAGATTTGCGGTTGACGCGGCCGTCCCATGCCGGACCTCCTAAAAAGGTTTGTTAACAAACTAGCACGGGTTTGGTAACAAACTCCTGGCGCTCGCAGTGGCCGGAGGCATGGAGGAACCACGGAAGCCAACATTTTATGAAGCAGACGGACCTCATCACCGAAGAAATCACCGGCGCCGCGCTAACCGTCGCGATCGGCGGTCGCGACTGCGTCGTTGCCTATCCGATGCACAACATTCTCCTGTTCAAAAAGCAGAGCGGGCTCTCCCTGTTCGCGAAGGGCACGTGGGACAAGCTCGACTTCGAGGAAGATTCCGAGGCCTGGACCGCCTGTCTCTGGGCGGGCCTGCACGTGCGCCAGGATGATGGCTCGTGGAAGGCGCCCTTCACGATCGCGGAGCTGAACCGGCCCGAGATCATCAGCTTCCACAACGCGGTGAGCATACACAATGCCATGTTCCGCGCGCTCACCAACTGGATGCCGCGGAAAAAGACTGAAGTGGATCCGGAGTCTGAAAAAAAAAATCTGACGGTGACCCCCTGTCAGAGTCCGGAGATGACGGCCGAGGGCAGTCCGGAGACGACCTCGGCCTCCTCTGGATCCGCGCTCACGGCCGTCTCGGACTTGATCGTGTCGAATTCCTAGCGATCTCGCCGCGCGAACTCGCGCTGCTGTTCGATGAGCAGGCCGAGGTCCGCAGAGAAACTTGGCTGCCGGCGGCACTCATCTGCACCGTGCTCGCCAACATTCACCGGCCAGAAGATCGCGAGCCGTTCACGATCGCCGATTTTGTCCCTGGCGCCCGGCCGCGAAAGACCGAAGACGAGGAGATGCGCGAATTCATCGACGAGATCCAGAGCGGCAAAAAGTTTGAGACCGATCCGGAGCAGCTCGCCGCATTCAAGCATGCCATGCTGAGCAACTTTGGCAACGTGGCGCCGGCCAAGGGAGACCAGTGCTCGACATCAACGGCCGCGAAATAGCTGAAGGACGCCTCGGCAAGCTGCTCTGCGAAGTGATCAGCACGGATCCCGCTGAAGGCGTGCACGTGCGGATCCTGAATTCCGAGGAGCACCTGCTCATCGCGTGCAGCCAGGACGAGGCTCTCGGCGGCCTGGTCGCCGGCGCCGAGTTCGCGATGTTAGAAGAAACGCCGGAACACTAGATGGAAATGACTTTCAAGCTCGAAGGCCTCCCCGAACTCGCGCGCAAGCTCGACTCAGTCGCGAGTGTCGTCTCTGGCCCGATCGCGCGGCATGGCCTCGAAGCCGGCGGCGAAGTCGTTGCCGGACAGGCACGCGCGAACGTTCACCGGCTCACCGGTCTGCTTGCCGGCGACGTCGTCATCGTCGTTCGCGTGCACCAGGAAGCGGGCGAGAGCTACGCGCTGATTGGTCCAGGCTGGAATCCGGAAGCATTTCGCCGCACGCGCCGCGGCCGCTGGGCGAACGAAGCGCCGGCTCCCGACCAGACAACGAATCCCGGCCTCTATGGCAAGTTTCTTGAGACCGGTCACCGCGAACCTGAGCACGGCCTGGCACACAATCTCGAATACCAGCGCGCGCGGCGCGCGGCGCACGGCCGGATCGAAACGGCCGAGTTCGGAACGCTCACCACGCCGCCGTATCCCTGGCTCGGTCCGGCGCTCGATGAACGTGGAGAGCAAGCGCTCGAAGTCTGCGCTGAGACCATGCGTGGAGATCTCGAAGGACTGAACTTGTGAGCACCCTCAACGTAGGCGCGATGGCGGCCCGGCTGGGCCTCGACCCTTCAGAATTTCTGGAGAAGATGAAGGGCGTCGAGGGCTTTGCCTCGGGATCCGGCCAGCGCATCGCCGCGGAAATGAAACGCACCTCGCGCGAGGGCGCCGAATCGTTGCGCCTGATCGACGAGGCGCTCGGCGTGCATCTCTCGCGGCCGGTGACACGAATCATCTCGCAGGAATTTCCCGCACTCGCCCAGGGCCTGCAGTCGATCCTGGGCGCCGGCGTGCTCGGTGCGGTTGGAATCGGAGTCGTCGAGATCGGCGAGAAAATTTCGAAGGCGATAGAAAAGGCGCAGAAGGCCCAGGAGGCCTATCGCGAGTCGCTGGACAAACTGAAAAGCGGCTTCGATGAAATGATGGCCGGCTATGCCAAGAGTGCGGCCGAGCGCGGACTGACGGGCGTCGACAGGAAGGCCTTCGAAATCGACAGCCACTCGCTCGAACAGGCGCGGCACCAACTCGACGCGCTGAGTAAGGATGCGGAAGACGCGGCAAAAAAGGGCGCGGAGGCCTCCGGTCTCTGGAGTCGATCTCTCGCTGCGATCGGCGCCGCGATCCATGCGGTGGTCACATCAAGCGCGCAACTTGGGGTGGAAGAGAACAATAAACGATTTGCGGAAATCGGAAAACAACTCGATGCGATCGCGATCGCCAGCAGCGCGAACCCGATGAAGGGATTGAAAGATCAGCTGGCCGAGGTCAAGGAGGAAGCCAAGAAAACCGCGGCTGCGATCGCAGCTCTGGTCGAGGATCAGAAACGGACACTGACCGTCTATAGCGGCCCCGGTGCAGGGCCGGCCGCGATCCATCCCAACAACAGCGCGCAAATTGCGGCCCAACAGGGCCTGCTGGACCTTCTCAACAAGCAACGCCAGGTGATGGAAGCGATCCTCGGCAACAACGCCGCAGATAAGGCTTCGGCCGCGGCCGCAGACGCCGCAGCGCAGCTGCAGAAGCAACAGGCAGCCATGGAGAGCTTCTATCGCGAAGTGCAGGCTAGCTACGCGAAGCTGACTCCGATCGCGAATCCCTTCGTGAAAGTGGAGGCTGGCCTGGAAGAGATGCGCATGAAGGCCGACAACGACTTCGCCGCGCTCGCCGAGTCCGGAGCGAATGCCCTTGAGCTGAAGCTGGCGCGCGCGCGCCTAGACGAGTTCATGAGTTACTGGCGGCAGAAGATGACCGAAGCGCGCCAGGACGCGGAGCTCTGGGCAGCGCAGCAGGCGCTCCCGAACATGCCGATGACGCCGGGATCTGCGCTCCCTCAGCTCCCTGCGCCCGCGGCCCCAACGCTCAGCATGGCACCCGTACGCGCCGATCTGCAGGAACTGGCAAAGGTCCAGACCGATGCGAACGAGGCTTGGACGAAAGCCGGCCAGGTCCTCCAGTCAATCGAATCTCCCGCGGAAAAGGTTCGCGTCGAACTTGAGACGCTGCGCACGCTGCTCGACCAGGGACGCATCAGCGAGCAGCAATACAACGAGGCCGTCGCGCTCACGAGCGATCAGCTCACCAAAGCCGCGATACACGCCCGCGAACTCCGCGACGAGCTGGAGAAACTGGAAAAGAACAGCACGTCGGTGAGCCAGGGCTTCAAGGGCTTCGCGGCGCAGTTGCAGCTCGCGGGCAGCGAGAACGGTAAGTTCACTTTCGACCTACTAAGTAAGGGACTCAGCAGCTTCGAAGACGACACAGTCAAGATGCTGGAACACGGCCGCGTGAGCTGGAGAAAGTATTTCGAGGACCTGGCCGCGATGGGCCTGAAGTTCGCGGAGACGAAGACGATCAGCACCGCGCTTCCAAGCTTCATGCCCGGACGGCAGGGCGGAGGCACGGCTCTGAGTCCCGCTGCAGCGCTTGCCGACTTTAATCAACGCGCTGCTCAGAATGTTCTTCCACTCTCCCAGCCTCTCTCGCCCGCGGGCCTCGGAGGAGTTGCGGGCGGAGCGAGCGGCGCGGCCAGCATGACCACGGCTGGCACCACTCTCACCACAGCCGGTACGACGCTGAGCACCGCAGCAGCCAGTCTCTCGGCGGCAGCGGCAGCGCTGAACGCGGCAGCAGCTAGCATGAGCGCGAGCAGCGCAGCAGCGGGAGCTGGCGGCGCTGCGGGAGATTCTGGCGCCGGACCGCTCGCGAGCTTTGCCGGATTTTTCGCTGGAGGCGGCGACGTCATGCCCGGCCAAAATTTTATAGCGGGAGAAGCCGGTCCGGAACTGATCCGCGCCGGAAGCCTCGGCGCGAACGTCACACCGAACTCGAAGCTCGGCGGATCATCGATCTACAACGATTTTCGTGGGACGGTGATGACCGATGATCTGATGCGGCGCGCCGAAGGCATGGCAGCGATCCAGCACAGCGAGCGGCGCATGATGGCAGCGATCCCGACGCTGCAGCGGGAGATCCAACTGCGCAATCGCGCAAACCGCTAGCGCGTCAGAACCCAGACGATGATGCCGAACCCGATCGGAACAACAAGGAACCAGATCACCAGGTTGCGCACAATGTAGTGAGCATCGGCCGACACGTCGATTCGCGGATCGAAGAGTTTCAGATTAACCGTCGCCCGTCGCTCTCGTTCTTCTCTTTCCTCAGCTTCAATCGCGGCCCATGGCCGTGCATCGAGCCATGTTTTTAGACTCATAGCGATCCAGAAGTACCGCACCCGGCGCGGAAAGTCAATAGCCCAACAGGAGGAGTAGCAATGTCAGGCTGGAACGGCATTTTCTATAACGGCGTGTGGACGTGTGGCTTCGATTTCTTGCCCTCTGGTACGTCGCAGCCTACACCGGGAGGAGTCTTCGACAGCGTGTCCAACCTCACGCAGGTCGGCAGCACCTTCGCCCGCTTCTCGGGAAAAGGCATGCAGTGCTACAACAACGCCCAGAGCTACGTTGGCCGCTCCTTTGGCGTGAATCTCCCGAGCGTCGTCGTCGGCTTTGCTTTCCTTCCCGTCAACCTGCCATCGAGCGGAGTGCAGGTCGTCGCCACTCTCTGGGACAGTGTGGCCGGCGCCACGCAGATCTCGCTGGGATACAACTCTTCCGGTCAGCTAGGATTCTACAGCGCAGGCAGTGTTCTGAGCGGGAGCGCTCCCACACTTTTGCCGGGCAGCAGCCTTTCTGCGGCGGCCACGGTCATCGCGAATTCCTATTGCTATATCGAGCTCGTGATCACGATCGGCGCCAGCGGCGTCGCGCAGTGCTGGGTGAATGGAAACGAGGTCATCAATTTCGGCGGCAACACACAGCAGACCGCCAACGCCTGGGTGAACCGGCTCTACCTCGGCATCAGCCAGGGCAGCCCCTACGTGCAGTTCGACGATATCTACATGCTCGACACCACGGGCGCCGCTCCCTTGAACGCGCGGCTCGGCCCGGTGCGGATCCAGACGGACGGCCCGAATGCCGACAGCGCGACGTCGGGTCTCAATGCCTGGTCCTATACCACGCCCCAGGGCACCGACTACGCTAACGCGGCGAATATTCCGGCGAACGCGGCGCAGTACAACTACGACGCGAACGTCGGCGATCGCATGAGCTTCAAGTTTCCGTCGCTCTCGACGGCGAAGGTCTGGTTCCTCAACACCTGGTTCTCAGCCGAAGAGGACGCGGCGGGCACGCGCGGCATCGTCGCCATTTTCCGTAACAACGCCATCGACCAGGTCGGCCCCACTCCGGTCTCGCTCGCGACCAATTTCACCTACTACAACCAGCCGAGCACGATCGACCCGAATACGGGAAGTCTTTGGGAGCAAGGCACGGTCGCGGCCGCGGCGGGATGCGAGATCGGCCTGAAGGTCAGCAGCTAGTCCGACAATGCCAAATGCAGTCTGCGATCAGCTCGTCCGGGAAAGCCTCGTCGATGACGCCCCAAATGCCAGGGTTAATCAGCTTGTCCGCGAAGCGCTCGTCATCCTTCCGACGTCGAACGCGGTCGTCGACCAACTGGTGCGCGAGGGCCTCGTCCTCGACACGCCGAACGCGCTCGTCGACCAGATCATGCGCGAGAGCACCGTGGTCGACTCGCCGCATGCGCGCATTGATCAACTTGTGCGCGAGTCGGTAATTCCCGTCAGCCCTCCGGTCTCTCCCAATATGCCGATCGTTTATCCCCTGACCATCCCGTTGACGCTCGGAGAATCGAAGGCGGCGCTCACGAAGTTTGACGCGATCGGCGAATTTATTTCCGAGTTTACCGGCAACGCCGAGCAGCAGCAGTGGCAGGACCAGCACTGGGAGCTCCAATTGGAGTGGCCAGAGATGAACTGGCAGCAGTTCGCCCCCTATGATGCGTTCATCGGGGCGCTCCACGGAAAGCTAGGAACGTTCCTGTGGGGACCGCCGCTCGCGACGTCGCCGGCGGGATCGGGCGGGACGCCGGCGCTCGGTGGAGTCGGTGGACTCAATGCTTCCGGGTCGAACTCGCTGTTTACGCAAGGATGGCCAGTTAGCGCGAGCGGTCTGTTGCTGCCCGGAGACTTTTTACAAATCGGACCCTATCCTCTGCCGATCACGGACGTGGCCGTGACTTCTGGCGTGCTGCAGATCTTTTCGAGCGCCGTATATTCTTTCTCGCTGTCAACGTTGCTCCTGGGCGCGAGCTTGAGTTTTTCCGGCCTCACCAATGCAACCTGGCTCAATGGCGCTGTCCTTGAGGTTGACGGCGTCACGGAAGTTGGGCTCGGCATCTTGATTACAATGGCTACCGTTCCTCCAGGTATGCCTGGCTCCTATGCCGAAGCGGCGGACACAGGAACCGCGACGTGGGGAGCGGCGCGGTTGTATCAATACGTCGATGCCGGCCCACTTTCAAGCGACAGCAGCGGTGACGCGACATTGGACATCTTCCCCTCCCTACGCGAGACCTATCCTCCGGGCACGCGCATCGCGCTGATCAATCCGCAAGGGACGTTCCGGCTTGCCGAGAACCGACGCACGGCGTCGGCCGACCAAAAAAAGACGATCGTGCTGAAACTGAAATGCCGTGAGGCGATATGAGTCAGGAAGCGGGCGAACGCGCTTATGGGGCGTTCATCGAGAGCGCGCGAGAGTTTCTTCCCGCGGGCGCGCCGCCGTGGGCCTGGGCGGATCTGCCAGAGCCTATGCGCATCGCCTGGAAGGCGGCTGCGGAGGCAGCCAGGAACGAATGCCCCGCAACTTAAGTCCGGCCATCGTCGCGGCGATCGCCGCACAGCAGAAACGTTTTGCCTGGTTCGTCGAGCTCGTCTTTGTGAACTCGACGATCTACGCCTGGAGCGGCCTCGGGCCTATCGCTCCGACAGGCCCGGCATGGAATCCGGGCGCGACGTTTCCTTACGGACAAGAATTCATTGGAGTCGGATGGCTCGGCCAGCTTTCGAATCTGCCGCAGACGACAGAGATGACGGCCGAGAACATGCGCTTCACGCTCTCGGGAATTCCCGCGGCGCTGGCCGGCGATGCCATCAACGCCGTACGCCTCACGGGCAGCGCGACGCTGTGGCTCGCCTTTCTCGATTCCAACAACAATGTCATTCCCGACCCGCTACAGATGTGGCAGGGCCAGACCGACGTTCCTACGCTCACCGATGGAGCCGCGACGTGCACGCTTGACCTGACCGTCGAAAACGCGCTGCTGGCGCTCAATCTCTCGTCGAACCGGCGCTACACAACGATCGATCAGCAACTCGATTTCCCCGGCGATACCGGCTTCGACATGCTGAGCGCCATGCAGGATCTCTACTTGCCTTATCCCGATGGAACGCTGAACGGCAGCCACAACATCGGGGGCACGAGCCAGCTCGGCGAAGCTCCTGGCGAATGCCAGTCCCTGACGTTGACTCCCTCAGGACCGGTAAAGCTGACGTTGGGCGGATCCATGAACATAAGCGCGTCGGCGCAATTCTCCAGCGGCCGGTGGTGCGTGGCGGCGGGGGGCCCAGGCTTTGAGACCGTCACCGGCGCTTCCCTGTGGTCGACCAGCGATCCCGCAGTCGCTACGGTGACGAACGGAACCGGCGCTGACGTTGACGCAGGAAACTTTGGAACCGGAGGCGGCCTCGTCACGGCCGTTGGCCGCGGCAACTGCACCATCACCTGTTTTTTTGGCACCGTCTCGGGATCGCTCACGGCTTCAGTCGCATGAAGCGCGTACAAAATTGGCCGGCGCTGGTGCCGGCGCACACCATGCCGAATAGCGGCCGCACGTTCCAGTGGGGGCGCTGGGATTGCGCGCTCGCCGTCTGCGATGCGATTCGCGCGCTCACCGGCGTGGATCCAGGCGCGCCTTATCGCGGAACTTACTCGAGTGAAGCCGAGGCTCAGGCAATCTTCGCCAAAGCCGGAGGCCTGGCAAACTTCGCTGCGGCCGTTGCAAGCCAGCATGGAATGCAGGAAGTGAGGCCACGGCTGGCGCGCCGCGGCGACGTCGTCTTTGCCGATAACGGAACTCCTGACGGCGCGCTCGGCATCGTCGACCTCAGCGGCACGTGCGCGAGCTGCGTGGGCCCACGCGGCTATCGGCGCATTCCGATGCACCGCTGGAAGCGCGCCTGGCGCGTCGGCTGATTTTCAGTCATGTCGAAAACAGTTGAAGAAATCGGGATGATCGTCGGCGGCGTCGCCCTCGCTTTTTTGGCCGGCCCGCTCGGCGTGGAAGTTTTCGGCAGCCTCGTGATCTGCAACATGATGATCGGCGTGGGCCTGACGACGGCTCTCGCCGGCACGGTCGGGCTCCTGGCGCCAACTCCGCAGACGCCGTCGAGCTTGTCACCGCAGGGGCAGCTTCCGATCCAGACGCCGAACCCGCTATGGCGCATCGTCTATGGACTTTTCCAGTTTGGGGGCGCCGTCACCTTTGCCGATGGCCCGGTTCATGACTGGGTCGGGACGGACGCCAACAATCCCTGCGAGAACCAATATATGCACTTCGTGCACACACTCTGCGCGCACCAGATCGCAGGCTTTGCCGCCGTCGTGATCGACGGGCAGACGTTCAATTTTGGGACGGACCTGGTGCAACTGACGCAGTCGAACCAGGTGGTGACAACCGACATTGGAGGTTTCTGGAGCCAGCCCATCTTCTGCGGTCCTGAGGGCGCGTGGGGATTTATCAACCCCTGCAACCCCTGGTGCGGAGTGATCTGGTTCGAGTTCGACGTCGGCAACCCGAACCAGGCCACCTACATCAACGGCGTTTGGGTGGGAGCTCCACCTTTTCCGTACCTCACCGCTGGATCCCAGCTGCTGGTCGGATACAACCGCTATATCGTGGCCGGATCGCCG
>Ga0116134_1001686_pt1 | contig 10996 bp, 13 predicted proteins | sample June2015DPH_19_5_FD_89737 | JGI IMG/M metagenome (GOLD analysis project Ga0116134, IMG submission 89737) | Peatland microbial communities from SPRUCE experiment site at the Marcell Experimental Forest, Minnesota, USA - June2015DPH_19_40 | ecosystem: Environmental > Terrestrial > Soil > Wetlands...
AAGAGAAAAACAAGGCGGCGAAGCAGCGCAAAGCCATCCAAGACGGCCTCGGGAAATAGTCCCGAGGCCGTTCGACTCTGCCGCTGGCACAGGTCAGCGGCAGGCTTCGCGGCGGTTGCGGAGCCGGGTCCTTACCTCCGAATCGGCTTCATGTACTCGCGAATCATCTCCAAGTCTCCCCTCTGCATGTCGGTGAGGTCGGCTCCGACGATGAACATCTCGCAGGCGAAGCGAAGGGAGAAGTTCGTCTTGTCCTTGAAGCGGACACTGAAGTAGAGCGTTCCGTCCTCGATGGAATGGCTGATGAAATCTACGACCTTGCCGTGGACCTCGGGATAGCGCTGGCGGAGCTGTTCGTGGCGCTTCTGGATGTCCTTCTGAATCTTCCTGCGTTCTTTGGCGGCAATCGGAGTGATGGGCGTGCCCCCGACCCACACGACCTTCGGCTTTTTAGGCGCGCGTTCTTTAGTCATGGCTCTTCTCCCGGCTGGTACTCTTGGCCTTCGGAGTGGGCTTCGAGCGCTTGCTGCGCTGCTGCTTTCGCTCCTGTTCCTCCTCAATGCGGTTCTCTTCGTCGGTCACCGCTGAATGAGGGACAATGCCGATCCTTGGCGGCAATCCCTGCTTCTTGCGTTCTTCCTCGCGTTGCTCGACGTCGATATACACGTCGTCCGGATCGCGCCACTTTGTTTCGTAGGCTCGTTTCTGCTTGCAGAAACGACCTTCGTCGAGGCGTTCCATCTCGGCCATCTCTTCGACGAAATCAGCGTTCACGTCGGCGCGGAGTTCTTCGACTGTTAGTTGGGCGACCTGCAACGACTCTTTGTCCGCCAGCGGAAGCTTCTCCATACTGCGCAAGGTGGCGACGAGCTGATCGACGCCCTGGTTCCACAGGAACAGGCTTTCATAGAGGCGCAGCTTCGGGGAACGTGCGGAGGGTTGCGTGGGAAAAGCGGAGCGGATACCTTCAGAACTAGCCATCGTTGCCTCCAATCCAGGTGATGGTGGTTAGGGGCGCGTTCGGTGCTGATAACACCAGCGCGTCCCGTTGCTGATACTTACTTCTTCTCGCTAGCCTTTTTCGAATCCTTTTTCTTGTATCGAGTCTTCCTGCCGTTCTTGATCTTGGGCAGCAGCTTGCGAACTCGCTCAATATCGCGGCCCGTCCAGAGGTGAACCGTGATGCCGCCCGTTCTGACGGTCTTGGGCGCCGGTATTTTCTTCGCGGCGATGTAGCGGCTGAGTGTCGTGGCGGTCACACCGAGTTGCTGGGCAGCATCGCGCGTGGAGAAGGTAGCCATCGGTTACACTGTAACAGATAGGTCGAAGAAGTCAAGTCCCCTCTGCGTCTCAAAACCGCCGAGCGCAACTTCTTGGAGTCACGACACTGGGGGTTCACTTGCGCGCACGACGTGAACGGGATTGCCCATGGCACTCATCGTGCAAGCGCGCCGCGCAGGATGGAATCGAGCGCGCTCAATACAAACGCTTGCTGACGCGGGGGTAGTTTTTCAATCTCCTCCATGCGGCGCACGACTTTTAGGCTTGTTTTCTTCGGGGCGCTCTTCTTCTTCGTCTTGGGGTGTAACAACTCATCAGTGCTCACACTGAGAGCCAAGGCGAACCGAACGGCCATGTCTGCGGAGAGGCGAAGCCGATTCGTTTCATAGTCCGACACCAGGGACTGAATAAGGCCCATCTCTTTCGCCAACTGAACTTGGGTGAGACCACGCTGCTTACGAATCCGGGCGAGACGTTGCCCTACGGTTTCGTTTCCATAGTCGAGGGGTGGCAGTTTGAGCGTTCGTTTCCGAGGCATAAGCAAATGCAGTTTAGGGGAGGAGGTAAAAACGCTTGACCACGTATGTCATGATACGTTAATTTTACATACGTTCAAGATGCACTTTTTTCTTGACACGTTTTTCTGAGGAACCCGGAAAACGGGAGGAAGGAGCCGCGAGGCGATGCCGTATGTTCCCCCGGAGGTGAAGGAGCGGATCAAGCGGGAAGTTTCGATCCAGCGTCTGGCGGAGGCGCGGGGCATCCAGTTGCGGCGCGTGGGCCGGAGCCTCATGGGACTCTGCCCCTTCCATAAAGACACGCGGCCCAGCCTCAGCATCGATCCGGTGAAGAACGAGTGGCACTGCTTCGGCTGTGACCGCAAGGGAGACGTGATCGAGTGGGCGCGATGCGCCGAGGGCGTCAGTTTCACGCACGCGCTGGAACTGCTGCAACGCGACTATCTCCCGACCGCCACCACGAGCGCAAGCCCGCCGCCGAAAAACTCGACGGTGCCCAAGTTGCCGCCGTTGTTCGAGCCGACGGTGGACGATCAAAAGCTGCTGGGCATCGTGGTCGATTACTACCACCGCACGCTAAAGCAGTCTCCGGGAGCGCAGCAGTATCTCGTCAAGCGCGGCCTGCAATCGGCGGAGATGGTCGAGCACTTCAAGCTGGGCTTTTCCAATCGCTCGCTGAATTACCACCTGCAGGACAAGAACCGCGCGGAAGGCTTGCGCCAGCGCGGACGGCTGGAGCAGTTGGGCATCCTGCGAGAGAAAACCGGGCATGAGCACTTCGTGGGTTCGCTGGTGATCCCGATTCTGAATCTCAACGGCGACGTGGTGCAGATGTATGGGCGCAAGATCGGCGACCGTCTGCGGCCCGGAACCGAATATCACTTGTATCTGCCGGGGCCGCGATGTGGCGTGTGGAACGAGCAGGCGTTGATCGCATCGAAAGACATCATCCTGTGCGAAGCGCTGATCGACGCGCTGACGTTCTGGTGCGCGGGCTATCGCAACGTGACGGCCAGCTACGGCGTAAACGGCTTCAACGACTCGCACCGGGAAGCGTTTCGCAAGCACGGCACGAAGAGAATTTACATCGCCTACGACCGCGACGAGGCGGGAGAAAAAGCGGCGGCGAAACACGCGGAAGAACTCATGCAGACGGGCATCGAGTGTTTCCGGGTGCAGTTTCCGCGCGGCCAGGACGCCAACGAGTTCGCGCGGAAGCAACAGCCTGCGGCGAAGTGGCTGGGGATGTCTCTGACCAGCGCGGCATGGCTGGGCAAGGGCCAGCGGCCCAAGGTTGCGGTGATGGCGCCGGCATCGCCAGCGTCACAGGAGGAGGGAGAGCCAGAGCCGATGAAAAAGCAGGAGCCATCCCCAACAGAAGAAAAACCCAAAAGCACAGCTAAAGAAAAAATAGCAATCGAGAGTCCAACTCCGTCTCCAACATCCTCGATTGCGGGAGAGAGTGTTTTTCCATTAGCTGCTAATCCTGAAACCGCGCAGCACGAAAAAGACTTGCCGCAGGAAGAAACCGTACAGCGCCCGATGCCGCTGAGCGCGCCCACCGCGCCGCAGATCAAGATCGACAACGGAGAAATCGTAGCGAGCTTCGGGCCGCGCACGTATCGCGTGCTGAATCTGGAGAAATGCACCAGCTTGGGCCGGATGCAGGTCAACGTGAAAGTTTCCGGCACGAACGTGCGCGGGGAGTGGTGCTATCACGGCGACACGTTCGACATGGAGAGCTTTCCGCGCCGCACGTCGTTCATCAAGCAAACGGCACACGAGCTGGCGACGAAGGAAGAGACGATCCAGCGTGAGGTCGGCCAACTGTGGGGCGCGCTCGGCGACATGCAACGGGAGATGCTGCGAAAGACGCTGACGCCAGAGGTGGAAGAAACCATCATGACGGCCGAGGAGAAAACGGCCGCAATGGAACTGCTGCGCGATCCGCGCCTGCTGAAGCGGGTGCTGGAGGACTTCGAGAAATGCGGCGTGGTAGGTGAAGAGACGAACAAAAAAGTAAGCTATCTCGCCGCGGTGTCACGGCTGCTGGGAAAGCCGCTGGCGATTGTGGTGCAGTCGGCATCCTCGGCGGGCAAGAGTTCGCTGATGGAAGCCGTGCTGGACTTCATGCCGGAAGAGCAGCGGGAAAGCTACTCAGCAATGACAGGGCAGGCGTTGTTCTACATGGGACAAAAAAATCTGAAGCACAAAATCCTCGCGGTATCGGAAGAAGAAGGCGCGCAGCGCGCGGCCTATGCGCTGAAGCTCTTGCAGTCGGAAGGCAAGTTGAAAATCGCCTCGACCGGCAAAGACCCGGTGAGCGGCAAGCAGGTGACGCACGAATACACCGTCGAAGGCCCGGTGATGATCTTCCTCACCACCACGGCGCAGCAGGTAGACGAGGAGTTGCTGAATCGCTCGATTGTGCTCACGGTAAACGAGGAGCGGGAACAGACGCGGGCCATTCATCGCAAGCAGCGCGAGGCCCGCACGACGGAAGGACTTTGGGCATGGCGGGAACGCGCCCGCATCGTGAAGTTGCATCGCAACGCGCAGCGTCTCTTGCGGCCCATCGCCGTTGCCAATAACCAGCCCGACGCGGACGAAGACTTTCCCGACCACATGACGCGGACACGGCGCGATCACGCGAAACTGCTGACGCTGATCGACTCGATTGCGCTGCTGCATCAGCACCAGCGCGAGATCAAGCGGGACATGCGCGAGGGCGACACGCTGGAATACATCGAGGCCACAGCCGAAGACGTGGCGCTGGCGAAACAACTCATGCGCCAGGTCATCATGCCTTCGCTCGACGAACTGCCGCCGCACACGCGCCGCCTGCTCGGGGTGATCGAGCAGATGGTGAAGGAAGAGTGTGAACGCTTGCAGATCGAATCTTCGGAATACCGTTTCACGCGGCGCAGCGTGCGGCAATACAGCCAGTGGGGCGACACGCAACTGCGGGTGCATCTGCGACGGCTGGAGGAGATGGAATATCTGCGGGTGCGCTACGGTGGGCCGGGACAGACGTTCGTCTACCAGTTGCACTCCGAGGAAGAGGAGACAAATCGTAACCATGCGGGGTCGCGGGGGGTGCGCGGGGACCGCGCGGGGGTGGGTGAAAGCGAACTATCGCCAGCAATGACGCGGGTGCAGACGCCAACTGCGCGGTTTGCCGGAAGTATATTAAGAGGCCACGAGGCCGATCCCGGACAAATCGTAGTCGTAGCTAAAGCAAATGGCGCGGAGAAATCCAACGGCCACGGGCTGGCGAAACACGCGGCGGTGAGGTGATGGCCCGCGTCACGAAGAAGCGCCATGTGGAAGCCGCGCCACACACGGCACTCGGCCAGTTCATGGAAGAACATCTGGAATGGCTGCTGATCAACAACTACTCCCAGGACACTGCCGACCATGCGCGTTGGTCTATCGCCGACTTCATCCGTTGGGCCGAGCAGCGGGGAATGCAGCACCCGATAGAGGTGACGCGCCCCATCCTCGAAAGCTACCAGCGATATCTCTACTACTATCGCAAGGGCAACGGCCAGCCGCTCACGTTCCGCACGCAACACTCACGGCTGACACCGGTGCGCCGCTGGTTTCGCTGGCTGGTGCGGAATAATCACATCCTGCACAACCCGGCTTCCGATCTCGATCTGCCGCGCATGGAGAAGCGTCTTCCGCGTACCATCTTCTCCGCTGACGAGGTTGAGCACATCCTGGTCGTGCCCGACATCGGTACGCCGGTGGGCTTGCGCGACCGCGCGATGCTGGAAACGTTCTACTCGACCGGCGTGCGGCGCAAGGAACTCATGCAACTCAAGCTGTACGATGTGGACCGCGAACGGGCCACGCTGACGATCCGCCAGGGCAAGGGCAAGAAGGACCGCATGATCCCGATCGGCGAGCGGGCGCTGGCCTGGGTGGAAAAATATCTTCGCGAAGCGCGGCCATCGCTGGCCGTGGAGCCGGATGACGCCACGCTGTTTCTAACGCAGTATGGAGAGCCGTTCCATCCCGACGCACTGAGCAACCTGGCGCGGGACTTGATCGCACAAGCGAACCTGGGGAAATCCGGTTCCTGCCACACGTTCCGTCACACCATGGCAACGTTGATGCTCGAAGGCGGAGCCGATATCCGATACATCCAGCAGATGCTCGGCCACGCCGATCTGAGCACCACGGAAATCTACACGCACGTGGCCATCCGCAAGCTGCAACAAATCCACGCAGCCACACATCCCGGCGCCAAGCTGGAGCACAAACCATCGGCAGTCACGAACGACAACGGCCAGGGTGAGGAGGAACAGAAAGCCGCACTGCTGGCCGCATTAGAAGCTGAATCTGACGAGGAGGAATGACGGTATAATCGCGCCATGGCCGACCATGTGGTCCACATCTCGGAAGCGGAAGCGCTCAACAACTTCGCCGACGTGCTGGCGCGCGTGCGCGCGGGGGCAGAAGTCGTGATCGAGAGAGATGCGCGCGCTGTGGCGGTCGTGCGTCCCGCAGGCGACGAGTTCCGGCCCCGCCTGCTCTCCGAATCTATCGCGCTGGCGAAGAAGCACGCCGAAGAACTGGGCTACGAACCGACGCTGGACCCGGACTTCGCCGCCGATCTGGAAGAGATCATCAAGAGCCGCAAGCCCCGCGAAATCCGTTCATGGGAATAATCCTCGATACCAGCGTGCTCATCGCCGGAGAACGCCGGGGCGAAGGTGTGCAGGCCATCATCCAACGGGTGCTGACGACGCATGGAGAGCAGGACGCCGCGCTCTCGGTGGTGACCTTGGTGGAACTGACCCACGGTATCTACCGCGCCCGCACCGATGCCGACCGTGAGCGGCGGCGGGCTTTTACCCAGGAACTCCGCCGTGATGTGGCGGTGGTTCCGGTGACGGCTGAAATCGCAGAACTGGCGGGACGCATCGAAGGCGAGCAGGCGGCGCGTGGGGTCAGCATTGCGTTCGAGGATCTGCTGATCGGCGCTGCACATGAAATACGGTGTGGTCACACTCAACGTGCGGCACTTCCAGTTGATTCCCGGCCTGTCCGTGGTGCAGGCTCGAAGTTGATCGCATATACATAAAGCGTATATTCCCGCGTACTGAAAAATCTTCGCGAAAATCGAAAAAAGCACTTGACAGGTTTTTTCGGAGTGCCCGGAAACTGGCCTGTAGTACCCGTCCCGCGCGTCTCCAAAGTCACTATCTTTGCGACTGCCTTGCTAACTACAATCAGCGGAGATGGCCGCCACAGCCGAAGAACGAATCCCTGCTCTCACGAGCGCAGATATTTTTTCTTTAGCTGTGCCTTTCGCTGCCATCGCGTCGGAACGTCGCATCGGCGCAAACGCGGCTAGGGGCCAAAAACCGCATCAGCGGATTTTTTCCAGAAATCGCACAATCGCAGTAGGGGCAACGTGGGCTAAGTGGCCGGGAACGCATCAGGTTAGCGGGCAGTGGTGGTCGGAAACCGTGTTGGGGATAGTAATAGACGCGAACGGCAATACCCTCTCCGATCCCTCCGGCAAATCCTACTCCTGGGACTTCGAGAACCGGCTGACGCAGGTCGTCAATCCCGGTGTAGGGACGATCACCTTCAGATACGATCCTTGGGGACGTCGAATCCAAAAGTCCGGCCCAAATGGAACCACCAACTTTGTCTACGACGAAAGCAATACCATCGAGGAACTGGATGGCGTGGGCAATGTGCTCGCCAGGTACACGCAAGGAAAAGGAATAGATGAGCCCCTAGGAGAACTTCGCGCCGGGATACCAAGCTATTACGAGAGCGATGGTCTTGGTTCTGTCACATCTCTGACCAATGCTTCAGCTACGATTGCGGCCACTTACGGCTACGATGCGTTCGGCAACCTGCTAGTCTCCACAGGCTCGGTGACGAATCCATTTCGCTACACAGCCCGCGAAGCCGATACCGAAACAGGCCTCTATTATTACCGCGCCCGATTCTACGATCCAACAGTCGGTCGTTTCCTAAGCGGGGATCAGATCGGGAACGATGAAGGCTCAAACCTGTACACGTACGTCCGAAATGCCCCGATTCAATTCCGCGATCCGACGGGTCTCTATACGTTGCACGGCTTCGGCCCTCAGCGAGAGCAGCAGATGAGAGACGCTATTCAGTCAGCCATCGATACGCTGGAGAAAAAGAATAAAGATTGTAAGGACGGATGCGCCGGATCGTTGGGGCCGAAAATCGTTCAAGCCTTGCAGAACGCTGACTATGTGTTTGTCTCGTATCTACAATCCAACGGTACGGAGGACTGTGCTAACGCCAGACCGCTTCCTTCACGGATAATTCATGTCGGCTGGGCTGCATTTGACCATGTGAAATGCTGCCGCCTTGACGCAACTCTTGCCCACGAAGCGACTCACAAGGCCACACAGTCAAATGACGAAAAAGTGCCAGAAAACGTGGAGGAACAATGCTTTGGATGTCATTGAAGAAACACCGAAGTCTTGTTGGAATCATGCTTGCGCTTATCTTGGTCCAAACACCAATGGCCGCGAAGTGTGCGGCAAGGCAGGTGACGGTGAAAGGTGAGATTGAAGGACCAACTGATAATGTGAAGGTGATCATGGAGGTGACCTCAACAGACCGGGCTGACCTCGACACGCGCGTGCGCCAAGAGTCTTCTATTGAGGGATCTCATTTTCGTGTCATTGGTTCGTTCAACACAACGTCGAACGTGATTGCCGAAGAAACCTGCAGTAGAAGACCGCGATTGGTCGTCATAAAACTCATGCGAGGGGACAAAGTTCTGGATCGCCAAACTCTGCCTATCAGGACGGCCTTTCGCCTGCGCGAGAAATGGAAGTATGAGCCAAGGAATTCACTTGTCCTTCACGCTAATGGCCGAGAATAGGAGCCGCAACAATTGACGCAAACGGCAATACCCTCTCCGATCCTTCCGGCAAGTCCTATACCTGGGACTTCGAGAACCGGCTCACGCAGGCCGTAGTGCCGGGCACGAACGGCGGCACAACAACCTTCCGCTATGACCCGTTCGGCAGGAGAATCCAGAAGTCGGGACCTCTCGGCGCCACCAACTACCTCTATGACGGGAGGGGTGCCAGGGCAAATATCATCGAGGAGGTAGATCCAAATGGGAGTGTTCTGGCTAGGTACAGCCAGGGGACGCTTGTCGACGAGCCGCTGGCTGAATTGCGAGGGTCGACAATAAGCTATTACGAGACGGACGACCAGGGTTCGGTCACATCGCTCAGCAACTCGGCGGGCACACTTGCGAATACCTATACGTACGATTCGTTCGGCAAACTGACAGCCGCCACCGGCACACTCACCAATCCGTTCCAATACACAGGGCGTGAGTTCGATCCAGAAACGGATTCATTCTTCTACCGGGCACGCTACTACGATCCGAACGCTGGTAGATTTACGGGCGAGGACCCAATCCAGTTTAGTGGCGGAGTGAACTTCTATGCCTATGTACGGAACTCGCCCCTGAACTACTTGGACCCGACGGGGATGTCGCGGACACCGTGGAAAAACGTCTCAACGAGGCCCTGCAATATTGACGAATATGTAAAGTGCGAAGATATGTGCGGATCGAGGGGGGTGGAGAGCTGCGAGGTCCAAATCGTCTATAAGCTAGTTCGCTGGAAAGGGAAATCCGAATGGAGATGGGTCGACAGCAATATGAGTTGTTCGTGCAATGAACCTAAGTCTCAGTGCCGCAAAACGGTTGAGGTACTCTCGTGGGCTACTTTGTTAGCGCTAGCCGAAGAGTATGGATGGGTCTTTGTCTTTTAGATTTCCGGGAGCAACTCGATGCGATTTGAGGAACGAGAACTCAAAGGTTATGCTGAGCCTGTACCTCCCAGCAGGTTGGTGCAAGGGGCAGCCTATTTTTCAGTTACCTATGTCGACGATCAGATGCTGATGCCCAGAGTGGAACCACTCATTTTTGCTGGAGAGAATCTGGATCTCGGTGATGTAGGGCGCGTAGTGTACTTCCAAGATGTCGTCTCCTATCGCCAGGGCATCCGGCGCGATTCGCCCGCCGAGGACGGCGAGGCAACGTTTTTCGCCACCCCAGAAGGCGAGTTAAAGCATATGTTTGAGTATGAAGGAGCTCTCGACGAACTCTTGCGGTGCGCGCTCAGGCGTCGCAAGAAGGCAATGGATGGCCTTGGTCGGGTCGCTCCGATCTGAGGCGCAGCCCTGCCGTTTTGCTCGGGCGATCCGTTCCTGATTCCGGTGTGGCCTAGTCGCCGATCCGCGCCCTGATCGGGGTCCGTTTAGCTGCCCGATCATGTGGCGTTTGGCTGGCCGATTCCCCTCGGATCGGGTGTGGAATCCGTGTCCCGAGGCTGAGGATTTAGGTCCGATAGAGCCGGATTCGGGGTGTCCAGCCTGCCCGAGGTGCCCTGCCGGGGAGGATCAAAAAGCGCGCCGCCTACGGCGTCGGGAGGAGGGGGTGACACGTCACCCCCAAATGGGAGCTGCAGAGCAACTTCGGGTTAACGTGGGTTAACGTTCATGGGATCAGCGAGCTAGGCGGGAGGAGCGCGAAAAATGGGCAGTTTCCGCGTTCGCGTTCGCGAACCTGTAGAAAACAGGCGGCTAAGAAGAAACATCCTCGACTCCGGGGTGCTGTGCGACAACCGCGCGGCGAGAGCGCGTAAACGTCTTGAAAACAAAGAAGCGGGGGGAATCTCCCATTTTTCCGCCGGGAGGGTACGGAGCGCGGGAGCCGCATCAAGCCTCTGCGCTTCGCTTCGACCGCCGCGCGGCGCGCCAAGAACGCGCGGGCTTGACCCGGCTCCCTCTCCGCTCCTGTCGTGCTTCCGGCTAGGAAAAAATGGGAGGAAGAAATGGGAGCCGAGGGACGCGGATCGGTCCAAAAAAGATAATCGGGGTTTGGCTCGCCGGTGAGTATTACACAGTGTGGGCAACCAGCCTCAAGGAAAAAACGCTTATGAAACCGAACCAGAATGACGAGTTAGCCGAGCAGTTGTTGGACACCAAGCAGAGTGAACGTCCGAAAGAGCACGTTCTCAAAACACCGAAGAAGCCAACCACCGAAGAGAAAAACAAGGCGGCGAAGCAGCGCAAAGCCATCCAAGACGGCCTCGGGAAATAGTCCCGAGGCCGTTCGACTCTGCCGCTGGCACAGGTCAGCGGCAGGCTTCGCGGCGGTTGCGGAG
>Ga0116134_1001688_pt1 | contig 10992 bp, 9 predicted proteins | sample June2015DPH_19_5_FD_89737 | JGI IMG/M metagenome (GOLD analysis project Ga0116134, IMG submission 89737) | Peatland microbial communities from SPRUCE experiment site at the Marcell Experimental Forest, Minnesota, USA - June2015DPH_19_40 | ecosystem: Environmental > Terrestrial > Soil > Wetlands >...
GAAAGCGGGTGAGGCGGCGCAGAAGAAAAGCCCGGCGCAGCGCTTGCCGGTGGAATTCAACTCGCTGGTGCGCGAGTGCATCGAACTGGCGCGAGCGCGCCATCATTTGCACGCGACCAATCTCGACTACCGCGAGTCTCTGTCTTCATCTGCGCAAAACGGCAGCGGAGCGTGCGTGCTCGGCGATCCGGAAGAGTTGCGGACCGCGGTTTCGAACTTGCTGGACAATGCGGTGAAGTACTCGCCCGATGGCGTGCACGTCTCGGTGGAACTGGAGGCTCCCGATGAGAAGCGCGTCGTGCTGCGGGTGCGCGATCGCGGCGTGGGCATTCCCGAGCAAGATTTAAAACGGATATTCAAGCGCTTTTACCGGGTGACGCGCCGCTCGCTCTCGCAAGTCAAGGGCACCGGCCTCGGATTGTTCATCGTGCGCTCGATCGCCCGCAAGCACGGCGGCCGGGTTTTCGCCGAGAGCGAAGGCGCCGGGAAAGGAACCACCGTGACCCTGGAATTGCCCAGAAAACAGTTGCCCCGGAAAGTGACGGTAGCATGAGCCGGGTGCTGGTGGTGGAGGATGAGGCGCACCTGGCGCAGGGTTTGCGCTTCAACCTGCAAGCCGAAGGACACGCGGTCGAAGTTGCGGCCGACGGCGAGACCGCTCTCGACAGGCTGGTCGAAAAAAAAGAACGCTTCGACGCGGTCGTTCTCGACGTCATGCTCCCGGGCAAGAGCGGCTTTGATGTCGCGGCCTTGCTGCGTGAGAAAAAGAATTATGTGCCGATTCTGATGCTGACCGCCCGCGGGCGCCCGGAAGATGTGCTGGAGGGGTTCGCGTCGGGCGCGGACGATTACCTGCCCAAGCCTTTTGAGCTGGCCATTCTCATCGCCCGCTTGGAGAGCCTGCTGCGACGCAGTGTCTGGATGAAAAATGCCCGCCCGGCGCGCGCTGGCATGATCGCCGAAAAGACACTCGCTGACAAGACCAGGCCGGCGCCGCAGGGCCAGCCGGAAGCTGGCGGCGATACCTTCAGTTTTGCCGGCAAGTCGATTGACTTCCAGGAACTGGAACTGCGCTCGCTCGGAAATACCATCCATCTGACGGTGATGGAGGCGGAGTTTCTGCGCTATCTGGTCCGCAGTGCAGGCCGCGTGGTTTCGCGCAAAGCAATTCTCGAAGATGTGTGGGGATTGCACGAAGACACCGATACGCGCGCCATCGATAATTTTGTGGTCCGCCTGCGGAGGTACATCGAAGAAGATCCCTCGAGCCCGAAGCATTTGCAAACCGTGCGCGGAGTAGGGTACAGGTTTGTGCCCGAGCCGGAGTAGGCATGTGGCGTCTGGCTTCGGAGGTCAGCACATTCGACCGCGCCGAAACTGGCCCCTAGCCTGGCAAGCTCGCGTCACCACCAGAAGCTGAAAGCTAAGAGCCAAGAGCCAATAGCCAATAGCCAAAAGCCCTCCATGTTAGATTCAAATCGTGCGCTCCATCCTGCAGAAACGCCCGCTGCGTTTTGTGTTCGCGGCGAACGTGATCTCCATGCTGGGCAGCGGGATGAACTCCGCCGCGGTGGCTTGGACAATCCTGCAGCGCACTCACTCCGAAATGGCTTTGGGCACGTTTGCCGCCCTGCAAACCATTCCGGCCATGCTGATGTTGCCCTTCATGGGCGTCATTATCGACCGCGAAGACCGGCGGCGACTGGTGATGATGCTGGATTTGGCGCGGGCGGCCGTCATTCTCGTGGTCACAGTCCTCGCCTTCCTGGGCCGCGTGCAAGTGTGGCAACTCTATCTGATGAATACGCTGGTGGCCGCCGGCTTTTGGATGTTCTGGCCAACCATCACCGCGCTGATTCAGGAACTGACGCCCAAGGGCGCGTTCGTACAGTCGAATACGCTTCTACTCGCTGGCGTCCAGGGTGGCTGGCTGATTGCCGGCGCGCTGGTTGGATTTGTTTATGAACACATTGGGCTGGGCGGGGTGCTGCTCATCGACGTGAGCACCTACGTCGTTTCTTTCTTGTGCTACTTCGCGGTGCGCCAGGGCCGGCATGTTGTACCGCGAGCCGTCGAACTCCGGCACGATCTGGAAGCTGCGGAAACCGCGGTCGGACGCTTCCTGCGCGAGATGCGCGAAGGGCTGGTCTTTCTGCGCGGGCATCCGAGCGTGGTTTTTCTGGGTACGAGTTGGGCTTTGTTTCTGGGCGCGATGATGACGGGAGTGGTGGTCACGGCGCCGCTGAGCGATCGTGTCTTCCACGCCGGCGCAACCGGCTACGGATGGTTGAACGGGGGATGGGGCGTGGGCGCATTTATGAGCGCTCTTTATGCTCCGGCGCTGATTGCGCGACTGGGAGCGCGCAGCGCGATCGCGCTTGCCATGCTGCTGCTGACATTTACCATGGCCCTTTCACCGTTTTCGCCCTGGCTGGCGATTGCCGTGCTCCTGTATGGACTGATGGGCTCGGCGCGGGGCGTCAGCGGCGTGGCCATGAATACCAGCCTGATGCAACAAGTCCCGCCGCATGTCATGGGACGCGTTCAGAACACTATCTATTTCTTTGGCACGTTTCTGCAGGTGGCATTGGGGCTGACGGTCGGCGCCGTGGCGTCGCGGATCAGCCTGGCAGCCGGGTTTGGCACAATCGCCGCCGTGTATGCGGTCGCATTTGGCAGCGCCTGCTGGCCGATGAAAGCAAGGCAGGCAGTGGCTTCGGTTGCGGAGTAGCTGCGGATTGTGTGGAGCGGATACTCTTGTCCGCTGCTCTTGACGTTGATTTTGAAGTTGATCCTTAAGATCAGGATCGATCCCAAGATCAAAGGGACAAGAGCGCCCGCCCCACACAAATTAAGGATGCTGTTATTCTTTCTCTTCTCCCGGGGGAGCGTCCATTCATGTTTGAGGACCTGAAAGGCCGGACGGCGGTCGTCTTCGGAGTGGCCAACAAGCGCTCGATCGCCTGGGCAATTGCGCAAGGGTTGCACGCCGCGGGCGCGAGCCTCGCCATCACCTATCAGAACGAACGGCTGGAGCAGGAAGCCAAAGACCTGATTCTGTCGCTGCCGGGCGCCGAAGCTTTCATGTGCGATGTTTCGAAGGACGAAGAAATCAACCAGCTTTTCGAAACCCTGAAAGCTCGCTACGGCAAGCTCCACACCCTCGTGCATAGCGTCGCTTTCGCTCCCGCCGAAGAGATGAAGGGCGACTTCGTGAACACCACGCGCGAGGGCTTTCGTATCGCGCACGACGTGAGCGTGTATTCGCTGATCGCGGTTTGCCGGGCTGCTGCCCCGCTCATGGAGGACGGCGGCAGCGTCATCACCATGACTTACTACGGCGCGGAAAAGGTTGTGCCCCACTATAACGTCATGGGCGTGGCCAAGGCCGCGCTCGAATGCACGGTCCGCTATCTGGCACAGGATCTGGGCCGGCGGAAGATCCGCGTCAATGCCATCTCGGCGGGGCCGATCAAGACGCTGGCCGCGCGCGGCATCGCCGGCCTGGGAGACATGCTGAAAGGACATGCCGAGCGCGCGCCTCTGCAACGCAATGTGGAAGTCGGCGAAGTGGGCAGCACCGGCGTGTTTCTGGCCTCCGACGCAAGCTCAGGCATCACCGGCGAGACCATCTACGTCGATTGCGGATACAACATCATGGGGTTCTGAAAAGATAGCGCCCGCTCGAATCTGTGCTAGTGCGCTCTAGAGTGGCATCCCTGGTGCCGCCATGTACCAGCCTTGCGCCAGGAATTGCTCGATGGAACGTTCTTGAATGCCTTCCTGCACACGCAGTTCGTCGTTCAGGAAATGGTAGGCAATGGTTCCCGCGCTGCGATCTACATTATGATCAATGCGGTCGATGCGAATGCGATTGCCCTCGCGATCGGCGCAGATCAGGCCCACTTTCAGATCTCGCTCAGCGGCTTTCCTGACGGTGGCTTCGGTTCTTGGAGGCAAGATTAGTATTTTCCGCGAAATATCGCCTGATCGATGTCCGGCCAGAACTCTTTTAATACGTTGAACACGCCGTCCAAGCCCACCTGCGTTCCCCAACGTTGATACGTTTTCACCCAAGGATTGGATTGTGCTGGGTAATAGGCGTTGCCGATACCCGCGGCCGCTCCAGCCCCCACGACCTCCGAAAGATTGAAGGTGCTCTTTCCCGCGTTGGTCCTGGTGATGAACAGCCGACTTACCGCATAACCGGTCCGCTTAATGAATCCGCCTTTGCCCATGGTGTAGTATCTCGGGTCCTCTTTCGTTGCCGCTGGCACGATCGCTTCCGTCATGTAGTTCTCTATGCCGCCGTCGACAAAGACGTGCCAGTAGTATCGACCGTAGCCCTCAGCGCCTTGCCCAAAGGACGGCTGCGATTTGCTGGCCATCGAAATTCCCGCGAGCCCTCCCACGAAAATGAAATCCGAGTAGTCGAACGTATCCTGGGTCGCCAGCCAGAGTCCACTCTTGAAACTCAGCGGAGGCAACTGCGTGTTGGCGCTGACCGCACGGTAATTTGGGACGATCCCCAGAATTCTCTTGGGTTGTTTGCCATACTGGTCATCGGGGTTATTTGGCTCTGCGGAGCCGATTCCGGGTGTCGGCGCGTCTGGCACAGAGGATTTTCCATTCGTTTTTGTCGCCGCTTGCTGAGGGTCCTGGGTGAGCAGCGAAACATCGTCAAGCCCCCGCCCTACCGTTCCTATCTGGGATTGCTCGCGCGCGCTCGTTGGTTCCTGAGCCTGAACAGACGAAGTTCCCAACGTCCCCGCCAGCGCTACCGCCATGCAAAACGATCGAATCGTCTTCAAATCTTCCCCCACACTCGTATTTTCCCTTTCGGGCCCTATCTGCTCTGCTATTCAAGCAATTCCCGCTGATCCTTCAAGGTTCGATTGTTTGAACCGGCGTTTGGATACATGCTGGCAAGTCGCGAGAGGAAACGGTTAAGTGCGAATTCCAGATCGGAAAGCCGTCAATCGGTTGCTTTCTGCTGATGGCGGGCATGTCTCCTTTGCAAATAGCCGTGAACATCCGGCCAAAACTCCTTCAGCTCATTCCCGAAGGCGTCGAGGCCCATCTGCACTCCCCAGCCGTTGAAACTCGACGAAAAACTACGATCGGCCGCGGGATAATAGACGTTGGAAATGGCAATCGCCGTTGCGTTGCCCGCAAACTCGGGAACGTTGAACATACTAACGCCGGAGTCTCGTCGGGCAACGAAAACACGGCTGATGGCATAGCCAAAGCGGTGCACGAACGGGCCCCTGCCCAATCGAAAATAGCGAGGATCTATTTTTAGGATCGTGGGGAAAACTCCGCCCACCATGATATTGCCATCCACCTGATCGGCGAAAGCGGCTCCATACCGCTTCGCATATCCCTCCGCTCCCTGTCCGAACCCCGGCGAGGAGTTTTCCGCCTGGCGGATGCCCGCCACCACACCGATTATCGTGAATTCATAGGGGTCGAAGGAGCCCTTCGCTGCCATGGCGAACTTCTCCTTCCAGGAGACCGGCGCCACTTGCGACTGACCATCCACCGTCAAGTAGTTCGGCATCACATAAAACATCCGGTCGTTCTTCTTCTCCGTCTCTTTTTGGACCGGGCTGGTTTGATCCTGAGGATTACCCTGGGCAGACGGTTGGTCTCCGGGTTTGTCCTGCTTCGGAAGACTGGTCGCGGGCGGTTGGGCGGATTGGGCAGGGTCCGATGTTTGCGTCTGTGGGGCGTTTTGACCTGTGCAAAAAGTCGCAGAGGACAACACCGACACGGCCAGTACAAGTGCGGAACAGCCTAGTTTCAAGTTGATTATGGCTCCAAATATGGTTGAGATGCGCCCTGGCCCAATCTTAGCAGCCCGCCATTCCGCTTACGGGTGCCGGTGCAGCACGTGCACGGCGATATCCGGCCAGAATTCGCGGAACACGTTCGTCAGCATGTCCCGCCCAATCGCCCAGCCGTACTTCGTGGCGAGCGCTCCGGCAGTCCGGCTCCCGCTTGGGTAATACGCCACCGAAATGCCTTGCGCCATGGCCCTGCCTAGCACTTCGGAAACATTAAAACCGTTGTGACCGTGATAGTCCGGCGTGATCAAGATGCGAGACGCCGCATAGATCCCGCGTTTCCAGACACCGCCCTGACCCATCGCATAATAGCGCTCGTCCTGATGGAACACTGTAGGCAGAGCAAAGATAACCAGGTAGTTGCCGTCCGTCTTGTCGACAAGGCCTCGCCAGTAGTACCTGCCAAACCCAGCGATGCCTTTCCCGAGTTGCGAGTGTGCATTCGTCCCTTCGGCCAGGAGTGAAGTGATGCCCACGAAGATAAATGAGGAGTAGTCGAAGCTGTTCTGGGTCGCGATGATGAAGGCCTGCTTCGGCGTGGGCGGCGGCGGGATCGCGCCGGCGCTGACCGCGCGGAAATTGGGCATCACACCAAGGATGCGCTTCGGTTGCGGATTTGCAGACGCAGTGCCTTGGTTCGCAGGCGCCGCTCCCTGGTCCGCACTCTTCGCATCGGATTGCTTCGTATTGCTGCCCGTGCTCCACGTCCCGGACTGTTCCGGCGGCGAACTCTGCTGCGGACTTGGCGCATCGGGCAATGCCGTTTCAGGGGATTCCGCGGATAGGGCCGAACAAAGGGCTAAAGATAGGGCTGGTGCCAAAGATGAATCGCGCCCCGGGGACGCCAGGTTGTCTTTCGAATCGGGTCTCCCGGCCTGCGATCCGCTCTGGCCGGCACAAAGGGCGGCGGCCAACAGTAGGCAAAAAAACGCCAAATGCGTGCGTTTCAAGATTGCTTCAACTCCTTACTTTTGATTATGCAGATACGCCCGTCCGCAGACTTAACGGGTACAAAGCTGGATTCTGCGCTCAGTTTCCCCCACTCGCTCTTCCCCTACTCGTTCCAAGGCGATTTCCACGTTCCGATCGCTTCGCAAGCGAGCGAACTTGTTTCCCCACTCTATCAGTAGGATGCAGTTGGGTGCGAGCAAGTCGTCCAGGCCGAGCGTTTCCAGTTCGCGCTGGGTATCGATGCGGTAAAGATCAATGTGATACAGGGTGATGCGGGGTCCACGGTATTCGTGGACGAGCGTGAAGGTAGGACTGGTCACGTCCTCGGCAAGTGCGGCTTCGAACCCTTCCGCGATTCCCTTCACCAGGGTCGTCTTTCCCGCCCCAAGGTCGCCCTGCAGCAGCACAATGAGCGGAGGAGACAGCTCGGCGGCAAGCGCCCGCCCGAAAGCGATCGTTTCCTCGGCGGAGTGCGTGATGGTCTCGGTCGTCATCCGGAGGAGTCAGTATAGCGAAGCAGCGCGAAGGCAGGTGGCAGGTGTCAGGCCCGAGGTCTTTCCTGAGACCTGAGACCTGCTTTTCAGAATCCCGGCGGCGTCTGAATCTGCTCGGAAACCGGGTCCAGGAAACTTCGGTCCAGGGCGGAATCGAGCGCCATGCGCAGTTTGCGGTGGTCATCGTCCGCCAGGGCAATGAAGCGAAAAGGCTGCAGACACGCGCTCTGAAACTTGCGCGTCGGGTACAGCATTTCGGCCATGCCGTGGACGGCGCCCGAGCGCGTGTGGAAGGCGATCTCGACGAAATCTCCGGTGGAAAGCTCGTGCTGCAACTGCAGCAATCCGCCGTTGATCGAAATGCATTGCAGTTTTGCGCGCGCCCGCTGGCCGCCTTCGGCCATCACTGCGGCCGCGACCGATCCATTGAGTTGTACTCGGGGTGAACGCTGGTTGGAGTCGGTTCGGGGGAAGTGACTCATAGCCTATTGGACTATGCCCCCTCCGCTTGCGGCAGATTACGAAAGCGCCTGTACACGGGCGTATGCTAAACATGGACCAACGTGATTCTGCCTGTTGCCAGCAGTGATAACGGCAGTAACTTTTCCGGCTCGCGCCCAAAGGAGTACCTTTGGGCAGTAGGGTATTGATAAGACAATGTTTGCGCGATGTGAGGCATGCAGAGATATGCGTATTACTAGAGGGGCAAGACATGCAGTGGTGGCGGTTTGCTTGCTCGCGGGGTTGCTGACAGGCTGCTCGCGAGATCCGAACGTCCGCAAGCAAAAGTACCTGGAGAGCGGCCTGCGCTACTACTCCAAGGGCCAGTACCCCGAGGCTGAGATCCAGTTCAGGAACGCCATCCAGGTTGATTCGCGCTTCGCCGAGGCCCACTACCAACTGGCGCTGGCGGCCCTCAAGCTGGAGCAGTGGCAAACCGCCTACCAGGAACTGTCGAAGACCATCGAAATCCAGCCCGACCATTACGCCGCGCACCTTGACCTGGCCAACCTGCTGATCCTTGGTCGTCGGTTTAATGACGCCAAGGAGCATCTGGACCTGCTCGTGCAAAAACAGCCCAACAATCCCGCGGTGTACACCGCACGTTCCAACTACTACGCCGGTATGACTAACACTGCTGCCGCGCTGGCGGACCTGCAGAAGGCGCTGCAACTGGACCCCAAAAGTTCTGACTCTTATCTCAATTTGGCCATGCTCCAGATGCACGGGGAACAGTGGGATACGGCGGAGGCGAGTTTCAAGAAAGCGGTCGAACTCAGTCCCAAATCCACGATTGCACTGGTCTCGTTGGGGAATTTTTATCAGATTCGCGGCCGATTTCCCGAGGCGGAAGATTTATTCCGGCGGGCCATTGCGGCCGCACCTGACGATCCCAATCCCAGGCTCTCTCTTGCCCGCCTGTACATAGCGGAAAACAAGCCCGGCCAAGCCGAAGAATTCCTGCGTCAATCGAAAAAGGATTTCCCCAATAATTCCGAGGGCTACCGCATGCTCGGAGGCTTCTATTACGGCAATAACCAGCTCGATAAAGCCACCGCTGAGTATGCCTCGCTTTATAAAGACCATCCCAAGGACATGGTGGTTAAGAAAAATTACATTCAGCTGCTCATTCTCACCGACCGGATTAACGATGCCCGCAAGCTGAATGACGAAGTCATAAAGGCGAGGCCCGATGACCAGGACGCCCAGATCTACAAGGGCGAGATCGAGATTCGCAGCGGCAAGGCCAGCGATGCCGTTAACACCCTGCAAGCCGTCTTGAAGAATGATCCCGATAACGCTGTGGCCCATTACCAGCAGGGCTTGGCCTTCGACCAACTGGGCAACACCAACCGGGCGGAAGCAGAGTGGCGCGATGCCGTTCGACTGCGCCCTGACATTGTGGAAGCGCACCGCGCGTTGGCGGGCGTGGCCATCCACCGGGGTGATTTCAGTGGCCTCGCGCAGGAAGCGGACCAGATCATCGCCCTGCTGCCCGATGCGTCCGACGGATACCTGCTGCGCGGGGTGGCGGAAATCGCTCGCAAGCAGTATGCGACCGCGGATGACTATATTCATCGGTCCCTGGAAAAGGAGCCCAACAATCCGGCCGCTTATTTGCAGTTGGGCAACCTGCGTTTGGCGCAGGGCCAGTATGCCGAAGCGCAACAAGCCTATCAACAGGCGCTGGATCACGATCCGAATTCCACCGATGCGCTCGGCGGCGTGCTCAGCGCAGACGTCATGCAGAAGCAGCCCGACAGAGCCATCGCTGCCGCCCGAACACAGTTGGCGAACTATCCCAGGAACGCCGGGTTTCACATCCTGCTGGGCCAACTTCTCATGGAACAGAAAAAGGATCTCGCGGCGGCCGAAGCGGAGTTCAAACAAGCCTTCGACTTGGATAAGAAGAACAGCGATGCGCTGGTTAAGCTCGGCCTGGTGCAAGACGAACGCGGCGCCCCCGATCAGGCGCTGCAGACCTATCTCGAGGGCTCGAACCTCAATCCCAGGGCGATCGCTTTCTACCTTCTGGCTGGTGGCATCTACGAGAGCAAGGAGGATTGGGATCACGCCAAGCAGCAGTACCAGAAGGCGCTTGAGATTCAGCCCGACAATCCACTGGCCTCCAACAATTTGGCCTACGTGATGCTCGAGCAGGGTGGCAATGTGGACGTTGCTTTCGCGATGGCGCAGACGGCCCGCCGTCAGCTTCCCGATAATCCAAACTGTGCCGACACGCTGGGCTGGGCTTTCTATCACAAGCACGTGTACACATCCGCCATTGGCCTGTTCAAAGAAGCGGTCAAGAAGGAACCGGAAAACGCGCTCTTCAACTTCCACCTGGGACTCGCCTACGCCAGGAACGGTCAAGCCGCGCTCGCCCGGCAACAACTGGACCGCGTGCTGAAGCTCAAACCGAATTCCCCGGATGTGGACGAACTGCGAAAGGCAGTGGCCGAGATCAAAGGGTAGGGGAACGTCTGCCGCGAGCCCGTCTCTATACCGGCAGTTCTTCCTGCATCCATCCACCCGCGGCTTCAAGCTTCGGCTCGGCAGCAAGATCCAGAATCAGCTTTTCAAGCACCATCCGCTTGCTGGTAGGATTCGAGCGCAGCGCCAGATCGGCTTTTGCAACCAGCCGAATGGCCCGCGTCAGTTCCCGCTTCGATTTGTAGCGCCGCGCCTGCCGGATGATATCGTCGGCGGCAAACGGAGGCACGCGAAAGCCCTGCCACAATGCCGCCCAAAGCATGCGCTGGTCGCGCACGTTGCGCTCCAGGATGACCAGCATCTGGCGAAAAGTCTTGGCAAGCATGTAGAGATGCCCGATGGCAGCTTCTTCGCCGTCGCCGGTCGAAAGCAGTGCATCGAGGATTTCGAGCGCGCGCACGCGGTCCTTCGATGAAATCGCGTCGGTCAACTCATAGAGCGAACGTTGTTTCGCGGCGAGCACCATGGTCTCGACATCGCCAAGCGTGATTCTTTTCTTTTCGCCGACGTACAGAATCAGCTTCTCCAGTTCGTTCGACACCATCATCATGTCGCCGCCCAGCGCATCCACCAACTCGCGGGCGCCGTCGGCGTCGATCTTGACCTCGCGTGTAAGGCAATACTCGCCAATCCAGCGCACCGCTTCCCCTTCTTGCACGCGAGACAGTTCGACAATGCCGCAGAACGGGCCAAGGTCCTCGCGAATC
>Ga0116134_1001691_pt1 | contig 10988 bp, 8 predicted proteins | sample June2015DPH_19_5_FD_89737 | JGI IMG/M metagenome (GOLD analysis project Ga0116134, IMG submission 89737) | Peatland microbial communities from SPRUCE experiment site at the Marcell Experimental Forest, Minnesota, USA - June2015DPH_19_40 | ecosystem: Environmental > Terrestrial > Soil > Wetlands >...
GGGGATGACCAGTACGCGGCCCATGGCGAAAGCCTCGCGGGCCGGGCGATGACCGGCAAATCGAACCTGATCGCGGACGCCAAGGCGGGCGGCGAGGGCCTGGAGTTCGTCGCCTTGCGGCCCCTCGCCGGCGATCGTCGCGCGGACGATCCGGCCGCGCTGACGCAACACCGCCAAGGCGGCGATGAGCATGTCGATGGCTTTGACCGGCCGCAATTCGCCGACGCAGACGATGTCCGTGGCGTCGGGTTGCGGCGTGATCGGCGCGAATTCGGCGGCGCCGACGCCGTTGCGCACCACGCGCGTCATCGCCGGCGTCGGCCCAATCTGGGCGCGGAACAGGTCGCCGATATAGGCGCTCTCGAACAGAAAGAGGTCGGTGCGCCATTTCAGCAGCCATTCGAGCCCGCGATAGAAGCGTCCCTTGAAGGTGCCGGGTCCGTAGACCAGCGAGCCGCCGTGCGGCGTGTAAGCGCGGATCGCGTTGGGCGCGCCGCGCGCGAGCCGCGCCAGCGCGCCGCCCTTGGCGCCATGACCGTGCAGCACGTCCGGCTCGGCCAGCGCCAATCGCCGCGCCACGTAGCGCAGCGCGGCGACATCGGCGAAGCCCATTTCGCGGGGAATGTGGACGCGCGCGAGCCCGAGCGCGAGATCGGGCTCGAGCGCGCCGAGGATGGCGTCGGCTCGTTCACCGCCGGTCATGCTGTCGACGATCAGGCCGACGCGATGACCGCGCGCGATCTGGCCGCGGGTGATGTCGATCACATGCCGGAACAGTCCGCCGAGTGGCGCACGGAGCACATGCAGAATCTTGAGGCTCGCCGGGGTGCCGGCAGTCTGCGGCGCACGCGCATGCATCGGCGCATCGACCGACACGGAAACGGCAGGCGCAGCCGGTAAGCGGAGCGGTCGCAACTCGCCCTCCGTTTTGATTGCTGCCGCATGAAAGACGGGGAGGGTTAACAAAAGGCCCTCGCCGGCAGGGCTTAACGGAATGGCAACCTTAATGGTTTGTCATCGCTGCAGGCGTTTGGGGGTGGTGGTAGGAGTCGAGCGTCATGAGCGTGGCGTCACAATTGACCGATCCTGAGTTCGACCTGCCGGCGCTCGGCGCAGCGCTGTGGCGCAGGAAATGGTCCATTCTGGGCCCGACGATCCTGGTCGCCCTCATCACGCTCGGCGTGGTTCAAATCATACCGCCGAAATACCAGGCCGAGGCGCGGCTCCTCATCGAGCAGCGCGGCAACGTCTTCCTGCGGCCGGATGCCGACAAGGATATTTCCGATCGCGGCACGGTCGATCAAGAAGCGGTGACCAGCCAGGTCCAGCTCATTCTGTCGCGCGATCTCGCCAGTGAGGTGATCGCGAAGCTCAAGCTCAACGAGCGTCCCGAATTCGATCCGATGCTCGCCGGGATGTCGCCGGTCAAGGGTGTGCTCGGCGCGCTCGGCCTCATCAAAGACCCGCGGCGCATGATGCCGGACGAGCGTGTGCTTGATTCCTATTACGATCGGCTCAGCGTTTATGCGATCGAGAAATCGCGCGTTATCGTCGTCGATTTCCTCTCCGAGGATCCCGATCTCGCCGCGCGCGTCGCCAATGCCATCGCCGACGGCTATCTGGTGCGGCAACGCGGCGCCAAGCGGGAGCAGGCGCAGGCCGCCGGGCAATGGCTCTCCGGCGAGATCGAATCGCTGCAGAAGCGCGTCGCCGACGCCGAGGCCAAGGTGGCGAACTTCCGCGGCAAGACCAATCTGCTCGTCGGTCCCAACAACACCACGCTGTCGGCCCAGCAGCTCGGCGACGTCTCTACGCAAGTCGCCGCCGCGCGCGCGCAAAAGTCCGACGCTGAGGCCAGGGCGAAGCTCATTCGCGACATGCTGCGCTCCGGTGAACCGATCGAGTCCTCCGACATCCTCAATTCCGAGCTCATTCGCCGATTGTCCGAGCAGCGCGTGACGCTGCGTGCGCAGCTCGCCGAACAATCCTCCTCGCTGCTCGACGGCCACCCGCGCATCAAGGAACTCAAGGCGCAGATCGCCGACCTCGATCACCAGATCCGCGGCGAAGCGGAAACCCTCGCGCGCTCGCTCGAGAACGACGCCAAACTTGCCAGTGCCCGCGTCGACTCGCTTAGCTCGAACCTCGATCAGGTCAAGAGCCAGGCGGAAGGCTCGAATGAGCAGGACGTGCATCTGCGCATGCTCGAACGCGACGCCAAGGCGCAGCGCGATCTGCTCGAATCCTATCTCGCCAAATACCGCGAGGCTTCCGCGCGCGAGACCAGCAATTCCGAACCGGCCGACGCCCGTGTGATCTCTCGGGCTTCGGTATCGAACATTCCGGCCTTTCCAAAAAAGCTGCCGACCGTGATCATCGCGACCCTGGCGACCTTGGTGCTCAGTGCCGGTTGGGTGGTGACGCGGGAACTTCTGGGCGCGCCGCTATCCGCCGGCGCCGTGGCGGCGAACGGTGCTTCGGCCCGCCGTTCCGCCAGATCATCGGCGCGGACCGCCGCGGCGGCGCGCGGCGGCGCCCTTGCCGTCGAGGCGCCGCTTGTTCCCACCATTCCGGTGAACGCGATGGAGGACGTGATCCTGGGCCTGCAGCGATCGGGCGAGGTCGGCGGCCGCGTCGCCGTCATCGCGGCCGCGCCCGGATTGGATACGGGCGCAGCCGCGCTCAAGCTCGCGCGCTCGCTCGCGGAGAAAGGCGCCCGGGTGGTGCTGGTCGGGCTCGGCGGTAACGACGACAAGATCCGGACGATTTCCAACGATCCGAAGGCGAACGGGCTGTTCGAACTCATCGCAGGACGGGCGTCGTTTCGCGACGTCATCACCAGGGACAGGCTCTCCGGTGTTAATCTCATCGTCGCGGGCCGTGCCGCAGCCGATCGCCTCGTGCTCCTGGCGTCGCCCGGCCTGGCGGGGATATTCGCCGCGCTCGGGCGCAGCTACGACCATGTGATCGTGGACGCCGGGCTCCTCGGTGGCGCGGAGATGGCGGCGATCGGCGACATCGCGCCGCACGCGATGCTTTTGACAGCCAATCCCTCCGACGGCACGGCCGCCGCCGCCCGCGACCGCTTGCTTGGCGCCGGATTCGACGACGTCACGGTGCTGGCCGCCGCTCGCAGCAGCGCTTCGGCCTCTCGAGCGGTCGCCGCGTAGGTCGCCGCGGTCTTTCTCCATCATCGAACGATTTCGCGCCTGTGGCGTCTTCTCCAGTGCTGGTTGGCAACGACCGAATGGAGGATGCCGATGACCACGCCTCGTCCCGCACCGCCGGAACCGACCCCTGCCGCGACGCGTCGCGGGCTGTTATTTGGACCGCTTGCCGCCGCGCTGCCGCTCGGTCTTTTCAGCGCGCCGGCGGCAGCGATCGACCGTTCCCAGACCCAGGTCACGCTGCCCGATCAATATCACTGGAAAGCCTGGACCGGCGGCCCGCCGCACAGCGCCGAGATCGCCATGCTGCACGGCAGCCTCGACCAGCCGGGCCCCTATGTCGTGCTGATGAAGTGGTATCCCGGCTTCATGAGCGCGCCCCACACCTACGTCACCGATCGGCTCTGCTTCGTGCTTTCCGGCACCTGGTGGGTCAACAGCGGCGCGGATTTCGATCCCGCCGGCACCGTTCCTGTCCCGGCCGGCGGGTTCGTCCACCGCGTCGCGCACACGCCGCATTATGACGGTGTGAAGCACGGCGAGACATCTCCGGCCGTGATCGGCATCTTCGGCCTCGGCCCGGTCGACTTTAGGCTCATAGATCCCGGCAAGCCGCCATGGCGGGCGGTTTAGTCCAAGGCAACGGCGCAACTCTGCGGCGTCTTCTCCGGCGTTCCATCGGATCGCTGCTCGCCCGCGCGAGCGACCTCGCGCTCTGGCGCGGACGCGAGCGGCGCTTTATCCTCGCCACGCGGTGAAAAATAAAAATGCCGGGCACTTCCCCGGCGGTGGGGAAACGTCTCATGCAGGATGCTGACATTATTGTCGTCGGCGGTGGTTCCGCGGGCGCCGTTGTCGCGGCGCGGCTGTCGGAAGATCCGTCGCGGCGCGTGGTGTTGATCGAAGCCGGCCGCGACACCGCGCCCGGCGCGGTTCCGGCGGACATTCGCAGCATTTTTCCGGCGGCCTATGTCAATCGCGACTATTTCTGGCCCGGCCTTGCCACCAGTTTGCAGAAAGACGAAGCGCCGATCCCGTTCCTGCAGCCGCGGGTGATGGGCGGCGGGTCGAGCGTGATGGGCATGATCGCGCTGCCCGGCCTCCCCGCCGACTATGACGGCTGGGAAGCGACGGGCGCGCGGAACTGGGGTTGGCGCGACGTGCAGCCGACCTTCCAGGCCATGATCGACGATCTCGACGAGCCGGCGCCGAACCGCAACGCGCGCGGGCCCAACATGGTGCGCCGGCTGCCGCGCGAAGTCTGGCCGCGCTACATGCATCGCCTCGAGCGCGCCGCGACGGCGCAGGGCAAGCCATCGCTTGGCAATGTCTACGACACCGTCGAGGATGGCTTCTTCGCCACGCCGCTGAGCCACGACCACGAGCGGGCGACCAGCGCGCGGTGTTATCTCACCGCGCAGGTCCGCGCGCGCGCAAACCTGGAAATCATGGTCGACACCCGCGTGCTGCGCCTCGTGCTCGAAGGTCAGCGCGCCGCCGGAGTCGTCGTCGAGCGCGCCGGGGAGACACAAACCATCGCGGCGCGCGAGATCGTCGTCTCGGCCGGAGCGATTCACTCACCGGCGCTGCTGCTGCGCTCCGGCATCGGCCCGGCGGAGGATTTGCGCGCGCTCGGCATCACAGTCGCCGCCGACCGCCCCGGCGTCGGCCGTAATTTTCAGAACCACTCGCAGCTGCATTTTGCCCTGACGCTGAAGCCGGGCTCGCGCATGGCGGCGAGCGCGCAGCACTACATCATGACGAGCCTGCGCTTTTCGTCCGGTCTCGACGGCACCATTCCGGGCGATCTCTTTCACTATTACACCGGCCGCGTCAGCCCGAAGCCGTTCGGGCTGCGCCTGGCGATGGTCGCGGTCGCGCTCTACGCGCCGGTCTCGCGCGGGGTCGTCGCGCTGCGCTCTGCCGATCCCCATGCGCCGCTTCGGGTCGAGCAGCGGCTCTTGTCCGATCCGTTGGACGCGCAACGCATGATCATGGCGACGCGCCTTGCCGAGCGTTTGCTGCTCGATCCGGCGGTGCGCGACTGTTTCGAGGAGATTTACGTGATGCCGCGCCAGGCGCCGCTACGGTTGATCAACGGCACCGGATGGTCCGGCGCCGCCAAAGCCATCGGCGCCACCGCGGTCTTGGCGGCGCCGGCGCGGTTGCGCCGTGCCGCGATCGGGGCCGCGATCAAGCCGGGACGGCTCTACGCCGACGAGGCCGACATTTATCCGCTGTCGGACGCCGAGATCCTGGCGGCGAGCGGCGCGATGTTCCATCCGTCGTCGACCTGCGCCATCGGCACGGCCGACGACAGGATGGCGGTGGTCGATCCGCTCTGCCGCGTCTATGGTATCGAGGGCCTGCGGGTCGCCGACGCCTCGGTGATGCCGCGCCTCGTCAGCGCCAATACCAACATTCCGACCATCATGATCGCGGAACGCGTCGCCGAATTCATCCGCGCATCGGCCTAGCATCGGATGACCGCGAATGCGGGCCTCGTGCTATGCACTCTCGCTTGGTGCGGCATGGTCGGAACTCGCATAATGCTTCCGCAATATGCCGCCCGTAATAATTCGCCGGCAAAATCCGGCGGATGCTTTCGACGCAAGGAATCGTGGATGTCTGTGAGATCGTTATTGTCCGGCTTGCTGGCTCTCTTAATGGCGGCCTTGGCCGCGGCACCGGTACGGGCGGCCGATCCGATCAAGATCGGCTTCGGCATGTCGCTTTCCGGCAAGCTCGCGGCCAACGGCAAGATGGCGCTGGTGGCGATGCAGATATGGGAGGACGACGTCAATGCGGCCGGAGGATTGCTCGGCCGTCCGGTCAAGCTCGTCTATTACGACGATCAGAGCAATCCGGCGCAGGTGCCCAGCATCTATGCGAAGCTCCTCGACATCGACAAGGTCGATCTCATCATTTCGGGGTACGCCTCGACGCAGATCGCCGCGGCAATGCCGATCGCGATCGAACGCAAAAAGCTGCTCATGGGTCTGTCGGGAACGGGCATCAATGACGCGTTCCAGTACCCGATGTATTTTTCGATGATCTCGACCGGCCCGAGCCCGAAGCCGGCGTTTACGCGCGGCTTCTTCAAGGTTGCGGAGGCGCAACAGCCGCGGCCGCAGACCATTGCGCTCGCTTATGCCGATGCCGAGTTCGGGCAGAACGTGTGCGAGGGCGCGCGCGACAACGCCAAGGCGTCCGCCTTCACAATCGTCTACGACAAGAGCTATCCGCCGGCGACGGTCGATTTCACGCCGGTCGTGCGCGCGATCGAGGCCCGCAATCCGGACCTTTTGGTCATCTGCTCCTATCCGCTCGATACCGTCGGCATGATCAAGGCGGTCCATGAGCTCGGCTACAAGCCGAAAATGTGGGGCGGTGCGATGGTCGGCCTGCAATCGACCGCGCTCAAGACACAGCTCGGGCCGCTCCTCAACGGCATCGTCAATTTCGAGACCTGGATGCCGGTCAAGGCGACCGAATCGGCGGAAGCGGCCGCGTTGCTCGACAAATACCGGGCGCGCGCCAAGGCCGCCGGGACCGACGCGCTGGCGTTCTTTCCGGTCATGGCTTACGCCGATCTCGAGGTCATCGGCGCCGCGGTCAGCGCGACCAAGAGCCTCAAGGACGACGTGCTCGCGTCCTATATGCACGAAGCGACGTTCAAGACCGTGGTCGGCGACATCAAGTTCGGCAAGGACGGCGAGTGGGCGGACGAGCGCATGCTCGCGGCCCAATTCCAGAACATCAAGAGCAACAGCGTCGACGAGTTTCGCGATCTCGCGACGGAGATCGTCGTCTATCCCCCGCAAATCAAAAGCGGGGAAGTGATCTATCCCTACGAAAATGCGATAGCGAAGTAGCTTATCGGCCGCAGAACCGTCTGGGGGATTTTTGGATGAACGGGCCCGTTGCCGCGCTCGTAGTTTGTGGCGCCATGATCGGCATTGCGGCCCTTGCCGGCTGCGCGGCGGACAATACGCCGCCGCCGAGCGAGCCGACCTTTTATCGGGACCTCGCGCAGCCTGACGCCACGCTCGATGCCGCCGCGGCGCAATCGATGATCTCCGGCTACCGCAGCAACAACGGCCTCGGCCCGGTCGTGGTCGATTCAACGCTGATGCAGTTCGCGAGCGAGCAGGCCCATGCCATGGCGGCGCGCGACAAGATGGATCACGACGCGGCGCGCCCGTTCGGCGATCGTATCCGCAGCGCCGGGCTGAGCGGCAGCGTCGCGGTCGAGAATATTTCGGCGGGCTATCACACGCTGGCGGAGGCGTTCTCCGGCTGGCGCGATTCGCCGCCGCACCGCGCCAACATGCTCAATCGTGACGCAACCCGCATGGGGATTGCGGCGGTCTATGCGCCGAAATCGAAATACAAGGTGTTTTGGGCTCTGGTGCTCGCCGGCCCCGACGGCCGGCACGCGGCGAGCGGCTACCGCTGGGACCGGCCCGATTGACCCGTCGGCTCGCAGCTAATGCTGCATATGCAGGTTCATCATATCGCTTGGCGGCATCATGTTGGCGTTGAGGCTCGCCATGATGACGAGCGATCCGGCCACGACCAGCAACACGGTCAATATGCCGAACGCCAGCGCCAACACGTTGTTGGTGTTGTCCGGTCCGGTGGTGATGTGAAGAAAGAACACCAGATGGACGCCCATCTGGGCGATGGCGAGAACGGCGAGGCCCAGCGCCACGCCGGGGGGCCAGAGCAGCGTTGTATTCGCCGCCCAGAACGAGACCGCGGTGAGGATCACCGCGAGGACGAGGCCGATCGTATAGACCAAGAGCTCCGAGAGCATATCCTCGCGCGTTAAGGCGCGGGTTGAGTCGTCGCCGGGGGCGCGATCGTGTGACTGCAGGCTCATTTCAGCGGGCTCCCATCAGATAAACGACCGTGAACAGCCCCACCCAGATGATGTCGAGCGCGTGCCAGAACAGGCTGAAGCAGAGCAGCCGCCGCTCCACCATCGGGCGAAAGCCCTTGGTCGCGATCTGCGCCATCATGACCGCGAGCCACAAAAGCCCGAAGGTGACGTGCACGCCATGGCAGCCGACCAACGTGAAGAAGGCGGAGAGAAACGCGCTGCGCTCCGGCGTGGCGCCGATCATGACCATGCCGGCGAATTCGCTCGCTTCGAGTGCGAGGAACGCGGCGCCGAGCAGGAAGGTGACCGCGGCGCCGAGGTAGGTCGCGCCGGTATTGCGCGCGCCAACCGCCATCCACATCAACCCGCAGGTATAGCTCGACAACAGTAGGCATCCGGTCTCGATGGCGACGCGCCTCTGGTCGAACAATTGCGCGCCGTCCGGACCGCCGGCGCTGGCGTGCGCGAGCACCGCGTAGGTCGCAAACAGCGCCGAGAACATGACGATGTCGCTGAGAAGGAAAATCCAGAAGCCGTAGGCGACAACGATGCGCTTCGGCGCCGGGCCGTCATAGCTCACGTCGCCGGCGACATCCGCCTCCGCGCCGAAGACAGCGGTGCTGCTCATGCCGCGAGCTCCGTTTGGAATTCACGGTCGACGCGCGCGAGTTCCTCCGCCGGGATTTCGATTTCCTCCTGTTCGCGCCAGGCGAACACGAGCATCGCCGCCGCCGCGCCGACAACGCCGAGGATAACCATCCACCAGATGTGCCAGATCAACGCGAAGCCGGTGACGGAGGTAAAGAACGCGGTGATGAAGCCGATCGGGCTGTTCTTCGGCACTTCGATCGGCGCGTAATCGGGCGCTTGCGCCGGCGTGGCGGTTTGGGGGCGCCCGGCCGCTTGCGTGTGCGCTTGCTGCTTGGCGGTCCAGAACGCGTCGATTCCGGTGACATGGGGGAGGACGGCAAAATTCCATGGCGGCGGCGGCGACGATGTCGACCATTCGAGCGTACGGCCGTTCCACGGGTCGCCGGTCACGTCGCGTAGCGCCTCGCGGTTGCGGATCGAGACGACGAGCTGCACGATCTGGCAAGCGATCCCCGCCATGATCACCAGCGCTCCGATCGCGGCGACGACCAACCAGGGCCGCCAGGCGAGATCGTCGTAGTGCTGCATGCGGCGGGTCATTCCCATCATGCCGACCGCATAAAGCGGCATGAACGCCACATAGAAACCGATGAGCCAGCACCAGAACGCGGCGGCGCCCCAGCGCTCTTCGAGCCGGAAGCCGAACGCCTTGGGGAACCAGTAATTGTAGCCCGCGATGGCGCCGAACACGACGGCGCCGATGATCGTGTTGTGAAAATGCGCGATCAGGAACACGCTATTGTGCAGGACGAAGTCCGCGGGAGGCATCGCCAATAGAACGCCAGTCATGCCGCCGAGCGCAAAAGTGATCATGAAGCCGATCGACCACAGGATCGGCACGTGAAAGCGCACGCGCCCGCCGTACATCGTGAACAGCCAGTTGAAGATCTTCACGCCGGTCGGCACGGCGATGATCATGGACGTGATGCCGAAGAAGCCGTTGATGTCGGCGCCGGCGCCCATGGTGAAGAAGTGATGCAGCCACACCAGAAAGGAGAGGATGCAGATCGCCATAGTGGCGACGACCATCGAGCGATAGCCGAACAGCGGCTTGCCCGAGAAGGTGGCGACGACTTCGGAGTAGATGCCGAACGCCGGCAGCACGAGAATGTACACTTCCGGGTGGCCCCACACCCAGAACAGATTGATGTACATCATCATGTTGCCGCCGCCGTCCACGGTGAAGAAATGAAAGCCGAGATAGCGGTCGAGCAACAGCATGACGAAGTCGGCCGTCAGCACGGGAAAGGCGGCGACGATGAGCAGGTTCGTGGCGAGCGCCGTCCAGCAGAACACCGGCATGCGCATATAGGCCATGCCCGGCGCGCGCATTTTCAGAATCGTGGTGACGAAATTGATTCCCGTCATCAGCGTGCCGATGCCGGAAATCTGCAGCGACCACAGATAATAGTCGACGCCGACGCCGGGCGAGTAGCGCAGCTCGCTCAGCGGCGGATAGTTCATCCAGCCGGTCTTCGCGAACTCGCCGATCACCAGCGAAATGTTGGTGAGCAGTACGCCCGAGGCGGTGAGCCAGAAGCTGACCGAGTTCAAGGTCGGAAACGCCACGTCGCGCACGCCAAGCTGCAGCGGCACGGCGAAGTTCATCAGCCCGATGACGAGCGGCATCGCCATGAAGAAGATCATGATGGTGCCGTGCGCGGAGAAAATCTGGTCGTAATGTTCCGGCGGCAGGTAACCCTGTGCGCCGCCGGCGGCGAAGGCCTGCTGCGAGCGCATCAGGATGGCGTCGGAGAAGCCGCGCAGCAGCATCACCAGCGCCAAGATGCAATACATCACGCCGATGCGCTTATGGTCGACGGAGGTGATCCACTCGCGCCACAGATAGGGCCAGTGCCCCTTGAGCGTGATCCAGCCGAGCACGCACAGCACCGCCAGGATCATCGCCACGGATGCGCCCAGAGGTATCGGCTGGTCGAGCGGGATCGCGCTCCAACTGAGCTTGCCGAGGAGATTCACGCCGTCATCCTCCGTGCTGCAAGCGGGCCGCGCCGAACGGCGAAACGGTATGGCAAAGCCCGGCCACGGGCACGTCGGCCGTCGTGTCGGCCGTCGTGATGGTTTCGAACAGGCCCGGACTGGCCGAGCCGTAGGTGAACGGCTCGACGGCCTGACTGGGCTTTGCCAGTTCGGCGTAGCTTTGCGCATCAAGCACCGGGCCGACGCCCTTGGTCTTGGCGACCCAGCCGGTGAATTGATCGGGCGGCACGGCGTGAACCAGGAAATGCATGTCCGAAAAACCATCGCCGCTGAAATTGAAGGAC
>Ga0116134_1001693_pt1 | contig 10984 bp, 12 predicted proteins | sample June2015DPH_19_5_FD_89737 | JGI IMG/M metagenome (GOLD analysis project Ga0116134, IMG submission 89737) | Peatland microbial communities from SPRUCE experiment site at the Marcell Experimental Forest, Minnesota, USA - June2015DPH_19_40 | ecosystem: Environmental > Terrestrial > Soil > Wetlands...
CGCGGGAGCCGTTGAGCAACGAAAGGAAAAAATATGTTAACGCCAATGTTGGCAGAGATGAGCGGCAGCATTCACGTCGGTCTGGCCGGCCTCGGTTCGGCCATCGGCGTGGGACTGGTCGGCATGAAGGCTTCCGAGGCGGTGGGACGCAATCCCGGCGCTTTCGGCAAGGTCATTGTGCTGGCCGTGCTCGGCATGGCTCTGTCCGAAGCCATTGTGTTCTACGCGATCTTCCTTGTTCACTAAGGAAATGGCGCGGAGCCGGACCGGCTCCGCGCCGCACATTTTAACCGACCGGATTTATGAACCAATTTATTTTGTTGGCAAGCATAGGCAGTGACCTGACCCAGACCGCCCGGGATACGACGGAGAAATTTGGTTTGGATGCGCCGCATTTCTTTGCCCAGGTCATCAGTTTCCTGATTGTCGCCGCCGTGCTTTACCGGTTTGCCTACCAGCCGATTCTGACCGTCCTCGAAGAGCGCCGTCAGCGGATTGCGGAAGGGCTGGAGAACGCGGAAAAAATCAAGGCTGAGCTGGCCAGGACCGAAGCTGCCCGCCGGAAAATCCTCGACCAGACCAATGACCTGGCCAACCAGTTGATCGAGGAGGCGCGAATCGCCGCCGCGCGCGTGCGCGAGCAGGAAACGCAAAAAGCCATCGCCGCCGCGGAACAAATCATGGCCCGGGCGCGCGAAGCCGCCGCGCTGGAGCATGAGCAGATGCTCGCCGGGTTGAAACGTGAAGTGGGCCAGCTGGTCGTGCAAACGACCGCAACGGTCACCGGCAAAATTCTGACGCCGGACGATCAGCGGCGGCTCGCCGCGGAAACGGAGAAGCAATTGACGGCGTAAAAATAATCGGTAGGGCTGACCTGCCGGTCAGCCGGACGCGCGGCAGCGCGTCCCTACCAAAGATTGGGAAATGAATATATCCAAACAGGCACAACGCGACGCGCGACAACTGTTCCGCAGTTGCCAGGTCAACGGTTTGCTGGACGAGAACCGCGTCCGGCAGGCAGTCGCGCTCGTGCTCGCCCGGAAGCCGCGCCGTTACATCGAAATTTTGTCGCGCCTGCACCGGCTGGTGAAACTGGATTTGGAGCGCCGCACCGCGCGCGTCGAGAGCGCGGCGATCTTGCCCGACGATTTGCAAACGGACGTGGCAAACCGGATCAAAAAAATTTACGGCGACAGTGTGGACATTGCGTTCGGCCGGAATCCAGCGTTGATCGGCGGCCTGCGCATCAAGGTCGGCAGCGACGTTTATGACGGCAGCATTCAGGCGCGTTTGAACGCGCTGGCGGAGAGTTTTTGAACATCGGAGGGACGGCGTGTCGCCGTCCCAATTTTTGGGTTGGCAACAGGCCGCCCTCCCAAGCGAAAAATTTATGAGCAATCTACTGCAAGAAATTGAAGCCCAAATCACGGGCGCAAAGGCCGCGACGGCAAAACAAAACGTCGGCGTTGTCCGCGAAATCGGCGACGGTGTGGCCAAGATTGAGGGTCTGACCGACGCGATGCTCAACGAGATGCTCGACTTCGGCAATGGGGTCACCGGCCTGGCATTGAACCTCGAAGAGACCGAGGTGGGTGCGATCATTCTCGGCGATTACACGGGCATCAAGGAAGGCCAGGAAGTCCGCACGACCGGCAGGCTGCTCCAGGTGCCCGTCGGCAAAGGACTGCTGGGCCGTGTTGTCAACGTGCTTGGCCAGCCGCTCGACCGCAAAGGGCCCGTCAAAAATGAAGCCACGTATCCGGTCGAAAAAATCGCGCCGGGCATCATCAAACGCCGTTCGGTCAATCAGCCGGTGCAAACGGGCATCATGGCGATTGACGCGATGATTCCGATTGGCCGCGGCCAGCGTGAATTAATCATCGGCGACCGTTCGACCGGCAAGACGACCATCGGCGTTGACACCATCATCAACAACGCGCGGCTCAATCTTGCCGCGCAGCAGGCCGGAGACAAAAATTATCGTCCACTGTATTGCATTTACGTTGCCATTGGCCAGAAGCAGTCGAACGTCGCGCGCGTCATCGGCGTTTTGGACGAAGCCGGCGCCATGCCTTATACGATTGTCGTCGTGGCCGCCGCATCGGATTCGGCGACCAACCAGTATCTCGCGCCGTTTGCAGGCGCGGCGATGGGCGAATGGTTCATGGACAACGGCATGGATGCGCTGATTATTTACGACGATCTATCCAAGCACGCAGTGGCGTATCGCCAGGTGTCCCTTGTGCTCAAGCGTCCGTCCGGCCGCGAGGCGTATCCGGGCGACGTGTTTTATCTGCACAGCCGTTTGCTCGAACGCGCCGCGCGCCTGAATGAAAAACACGGCAACGGCTCGCTTACGGCGCTGCCCATCATCGAAACCCAGGCGGGTGACGTTTCGGCTTACATTCCCACGAACGTGATTTCGATCACCGACGGACAGATTTATCTGGAGACGGATTTGTTTTATCAGGGCATCCGCCCGGCGATTTCGGTCGGCTTGTCCGTGTCGCGCGTCGGTTCGGCGGCGCAGGTCAAGGCGATGAAACAGGTCGCCGGCCGCATCAAGGGCGACCTGGCCCAGTTCCGCGAATTGGCGGCGTTTGCCCAATTTGGTTCCGACCTCGACGCCAAGACGCAGGCACAGCTTGAGCGCGGCAAACGCATTGTCGAGTTGTTCAACCAGATTCAATACAACCCCCTGCCGGTCGAAGTGCAGGTCGTCGTTTTGTGGGCGGGGCAAAATGGATTTGTGGACGACGTGCCGGTGGCCAAAATCAAAGACTTCCAGCACAAGTTCACGGATTTCATGACGACCCGGAAGACGGAATTGATGACGCGCATCGCGATGGAAAAAGAATTGAATGACGTCACCGTCAACGATTTGAAAGCGGCAGTGGCGGAGTTCAAGCAGACGTATAAATAATTATTAACTGATAATAAAACTTGAAGTCACAATTTGTGACTTCAAGTTTGTAACACAACAAAGATCAAATGGTTATGGCTAATGAGCAAATTGCGAAAGTGGGGAGGATTGAATCCTTGATCCTGACCATACGCGGTCAACGTATCATGCTGGATTCGGATTTGGCCAAAATTTACGGAGTAACAACCAAGCAAGTGAACCAACAGTTTCGTCGCAACCGTGAAAGGTTCCCCCGCGATTTTGCGTTTGAGCTTACAAATCAAGAGCTTATACAGATGAGGTCACAAATTGTGACCGCATCCAAACGCAATATCCGTTATGTACCAGTGGCTTTCACCGAACACGGCGCGCTTATGCTTGCCAGTGTCCTGAACAGCCCGGTGGCCATTGAAGCCAGTGTCCGTGTGGTTCGCGCATTTGTGTTGATGCGAGAACAATTGGCCGCCCACAAGGAGTTGGCCGGAAAACTGGCGGATTTGGAACAACACGTCGGCGGACACGACGCGGCGATCTGGCAGTTGGTTGAACCGCCGTTGCCGGAGAACCGACGGGAAATTGGTTTCCATGTCCGGAAAACCGCGCCGCCTTACTGGATCAAAGCCCGCCGGAGAATGTAATTTTCATGCCCACCACACGCGACATTCGCCGGCGCATCAAGTCGGTCAAGAACACCGCCCAAATCACCCGGGCAATGCAGATGGTGGCGGCGGCCAAAATGCGCAAGGCCCAGCAGGCCGCGCTGGCCGGCCGGCCCTATGCGGCGTTGATGAATGAAGTGCTGGCCGAAGCGACGGCACGCATGATGGATTTCAGGCATCCGCTCATGGAAACCCGTGACGTGCGACGGCGGGCGGTCATCCTCGTGAGCACGGACCGCGGTTTGTGCGGCGCGCTCAACAGCAATTTGTTCCGCGAAGTGGTGAAATTCGACCGGGACACGACCCTTTACCTCACCGCCGGACGCAAGGCGTCGCAATTCGTCGCGCGCACGAAACGGCCGCTGGCGGCGGAGTTCACTTACAAGGACACGCCGCAGTTCGGCGAGGCGCGGGCGATTTCCCGGTTCGCGCAGGACTTGTTTATCAAGCGCGAAGTGGACGCGGTGGACGTTTTGTACACCAACTACATTTCGATATTGGTCCAGCGGCCGGAAATCGTCCCGTTTTTGCCGGTGGGAAAAATCCAGACGGTCACCGCCGGAATCCACGGCTACGCGGAAGCGGGGGAATTGTCGGCGGGCGGCGCCGTTCCCTATTTATTTGAGCCGGATGAGGAGACGGTGCTGGGCGAATTGCTGCCGCACAGTTTGAATTTCAAGATTTACCAGATTTTGCTGGAAGCCAAAGCCAGCGAGCACAGCGCGCGCATGGTGGCGATGAAAAACGCCACCGACAATGCACAGCAGCTTATCAAGGATCTGACGCTGCAATACAACAAGCTGCGCCAGTCGAACATCACGAAGGAATTGTTGGAAATCGCCACCGCGCAAATGGCGGTGGGCTAATCAATCGCATGAACAAAGGCAAAATCGTTCAAGTCATCGGACCGGTTGTGGACGTGGAATTTCCCGACCCGCTCCCCGCCATTTACAACGCGCTGGCCGTCGAGTTCGACGTGCCCGGCCAGGGCCGCGCGAAACGGATACTCGAAGTCGAACAGCACCTCGGCGACAACTGGGTGCGCTGTGTTTGCATGGGCTCGACCGAAGGCATGAAGCGCGGTTACGAAGTCACGGACACCGGTCAACCGATTTCCATGCCGGTCGGCGACTGTGTGCTGGGCCGCGTGCTCAACGTCGTCGGCGAGCCGGTGGACGAGCGCGGGCCGGTCACCGCCGACAAGTTTTACCCGATCCACCGCCCCGCGCCGGCGCTGGCGGATCAGTCCACTTCGCCGCAGGTGCTCGTCACCGGCATCAAGGTCATTGATCTCTTCTGCCCGTTTTTGAAAGGTGGCAAGGTCGGCGCCTTTGGCGGCGCGGGTGTCGGGAAAACCGTCATCATCATGGAACTGATCAACAACATCGCCAAACTGCACGGCGGCGTGTCCGTGTTCGCGGGCGTGGGCGAACGCTCGCGCGAAGGCAATGACCTTTACACCGAAATGTCCGAAGCCGGCGTCATCAACCAAAAAGACCTCGGCAAATCCAAAATCGCGCTGGTCTACGGCCAGATGAACGAGCCGCCCGGCGCGCGTTTGCGCGTCGGATTGTCGGGCCTGGCCATCACGGAATATTTCCGCGACGAGAAGAACCAGGATGTACTCCTCTTCATAGACAACATCTTCCGTTTCTCGCAGGCCGGTTCGGAAGTGTCGGCGCTCCTGGGCCGCACGCCAAGCGCCGTCGGTTATCAACCGACGCTCGCCGCCGAAATGGGCGATTTACAGGAACGCATCACCTCGACGAAGAAAGGTTCCATCACTTCGTTCCAGGCCGTGTATGTGCCGGCTGACGACTTGACGGATCCGGCGCCCGCCACGACGTTCGCGCACCTCGACGCGACCATCGTGCTGGAACGTGCCATTGCCGAACTCGGCATTTATCCCGCCGTGGATCCACTGGCCTCGACGAGCCGCGCGCTTACGCCGGAAATCGTCGGACCGGAACACTACGAAATCGCGCGTGGCGTGCAAAAAGTTTTGCAGCGTTACAAGGATTTGCAGGACATCATCGCGATTCTCGGCATGGACGAACTGTCGCCCGACGACAAGCTCACCGTTTATCGCGCGCGCAAAATCCAGCGCTTTCTCAGCCAGCCGTTCTCGGTGGCGGAAGTGTTCACCGGCCGTGCCGGCCGGCAGGTGCCGGTGGCCGAAACCGTGCGCGGATTCAAGGAAATCCTGGACGGCAAACACGACGATGTGCCGGAGCAAAACTTTTATATGAAGGGCGGCATCGAAGAAATTAAAGACAAGGCGTGATTCGCGATTCAACAATTTAGCGATTTAATGCGCTGAAAATGGCCAATACACTCAAACTGGAAATTGTCACGCCGGACGCGAAGATTTTTTCCGACGACGTGGACATGGTCACGCTGACCGGCGTTGAAGGCGAGATGGGCATCATGCCGCAGCACGTGCCGCTGATGACGCAACTGTGCGCGGGCGAAATCGTCGCGCGCAAGGGTGCGGACACGATTTTCCTCGCCGTCGGCGACGGCTTCGTGCAAGTCACCGGCGACCACGTGGCCATTCTCACCGACATGGCGATTCGCGCCGAAAACATTGACGAAGCCAGGGCCGAGGAGGCCCGCCAGCGTGCCGAAGCGCGCCTGGCCGAAAAAATCACCGACGAAGAAGCCGCGCACGTTCAAGCCGCACTTGTGCAAGCCATGGCTCAACTCAAGGTCAAACGCCAGCGGCGGAAGTAGAAATAGATTTTCCTCCCCGATAAATTACCGCTGCGAGAACCGGCTGACGTCCGATGTTTGAGGTAGCACCCGCCTCCGGCGGGTTCAATTTGGCGTCCCGCCGAATTGCTGGGGCGCACGTGGAAAGGGATTAATTCAACGGTTAACGACGAGCAACGTCTTCAAAAAGTTTCGGGCGGGACGCCCGAAACAGCCCGCGGGACGCGGGCGCTACCCACAGCGTTCGTTCTAGCTCTCAATTACGCTGATTTCCACCGGCTCGACGCTGACGCCCAGTTTCTCCAGCCACGCGATGGCGGCCTTGACTTCGTCGCGATTGCCGTCCAATTCCAGACACACGATGCCGATTTCATCGGTCACGCTAGCTTGCCGGATGTTGGTGACCACCTTGAATTTCTGGCCGAGTTTCCAGATAAGCGGTTCCTTGATGAGCTTGGGCGGGAACATCAGCCACAAACGCCTTTGTGTGGGCGAACTCGGCTGTGTCAGCGCGGTTTTTTTGAATGCTTTGGCCATATCGAACAACTTTCTTTTTCAGCGTAGCGCAGGCGTCTCGCCTGCACTTCTGTTTCTCCCGCCTTGCTAACGCTCGACGGGCGGGCAGGCGGGACGCCTGCGCTACTTTAGCCGCCGGCAATCGCCGGGATGATGCTGATTTCATCACCGTCTTTCAATGGCGTTTCCCTGTTTTTCAGGAAGCGGATGTCTTCCTCGTTCACATAAACGTTCACGAAGCGGCGCACCTCGCCCTTTTCATCCACGAGGCGTTCCTGGATGCCGGGGAAGCGCGTCTGCAATTCGACAATCGCTTCGCCGACGGTGGCGGCGCTGACTTCGACCAGCTCCTCGTTGTTGGTCAGCTTCCGGAGCGGCGTTGGAATTCGGACTTTTTTTGACATAAATTAAATTCATTCCTGGTAGGGCCGACCTGCCGGTCGGCCAGGACGCGCAGCAGCGCGTCCCTACCTTTCATACATTCACTTTTTCCTCATGCGCCAGCAGGGCTTCGAACTCGCGCAGGCTCGGCTTGATTTCGCGCGGTCTGCCGACGTGGCCGGCCACGGCGTCGAGCGTCTTCAATCCGTTACCGGTGACGCAGAGAACGGCGGAATCATTCCGCGGAATTTTGCCCGACGCAATGAGTTTCTGCGCCACACCCACGGTCACACCGCCCGCCGTCTCGGCAAAAACACCTTCCGTTTCCGCCAGCAGCTTGATGCCGTCACGGATTTCGTCGTCCGTCACGTCGTCCGCCGCCGCGCCGGTGTCCTTCATTACCTTGAGCGCGTAGAAACCATCCGCCGGCGTGCCAATGGCCAGCGACTTGGCAATCGTGTCCGGTTTGACCGGTCTGAAGAAATCCAAACCCGCCTTTTGCGCGACGGAAATTGGCGAACAACCCGTCGCCTGCGCGCCGTGAACGGAGTATTTCGATTCGGACACGAGACCAAGCTTGGTCAATTCCTGGTAGCCCTTTTGGATTTTTGTCAGCAACGAGCCGGACGCCATCGGCACGACGGTGTGCCGGGGCAGGCGCCAGCCGAGTTGCTCGGCGATTTCATACGCCATGCTCTTGGAGCCTTCGGCGTAATACGGCCTCATGTTCACGTTCACGAATGCCCAGTTGAATTTGCCGGCGATCTCGGCGCAAAGGCGGTTCACCTCGTCGTAATGGCCTTTGATGCTGATGACGTGCGCGCCATAGACGAGCGAATTGACAATTTTGCCCTGCTCCAAATCCGACGGGATGAAAACGTAGGATTTCAATCCGGCGGACGCGGCGTTGGCGGCGACGGAGTTGGCGAGATTACCAGTCGAGGCACAGGCGACGGTGTCGAAACCCAGTTCACGCGCCCGGCTCAACGCGACACTCACGACGCGGTCTTTGAACGACAAGGAAGGGTAATTGACCGTGTCGTTTTTGATCCACAATTCGCGGATGCCGAGTTGTTTGGCGAGCCGGTCGGCTTTCACGAGCGGTGTGAAACCGACTTGCAGACCGACGGTCGGGTCGTTTGCCACGGGCAGCAGCTCGCGGTAACGCCACATCGTCTGGGGACGCGACTGGATGGCCGCCTTGGTCAGCGACTTTTTGATGCGGTCGTAATCATAAACCACTTCGAGCGGGCCGAAGTCGAACTCGCACACGTGCGTGGCGGTGAGCGGGTATTCCCGCCCACACTCGCGGCACTTGAGCGCCTTCATAAAACCAGCGTGTTCTTTCATAAAATTTTTCAATCGTAGCGCAGGCGTCCCGCCTGCCCGAAAGTTTTCAATTTCACCTTGCTTTCGCCCGGCGATGCAGGCGGGACGCCTGCGCTACTTTCAGGGCAAACAAAAAGCCCCAACTCATGAACGAGAAGGGGCTGACAAAACTTGTGCACTCCTCTCATTTTTCCCCGACTCCCGCCGGGGCTGGATTTGGCACCTGGTCGTTGAACTTGCACTTCAACCGGTTGCCGTGGCGTCAGCGGGCCAGTCCCTCAGCCACTCGTCATGAGTCCGTTGTATCAACGGATGCGAATATAATGATATCTCTTGATAAGATGTCAAAAACTTTTTTAGGTGCGGGCTTTATCTGAAAACTGGCCGAGAATTTGATCAATCTTCTGGTTTACAAGGTTAATGTCCTCGCCCTTGAATCGAATAATGCCGTTCGGATCCAGCACATAAACGGCAGGCCAGCCGTGAACATTCCAAGCCGTTGGAATTGGACCGTCCGGACCTTCTTTGTTCCAGAATGACGGCCACGTCATTTTTTCCTTTTCCACCGCACGCTTTGCGTCATTTCGGATACAGTCGCCATTGACGCCGACCAGTGCAAACGGTTTTCCTTTCATTCGTTCCGCAAGCTTGACTTCTGATGGTACCATTCCCATACACGGCCCGCACCAGGAAGCCCAAAAACTCAACATCACGACTTTGCCGCGATAGTCGCTTAATTTTAGTTTTTTGCCATCAATGTCTTCGCCCTCAATTTCAGGAGCCTCTTTGCCGACCGACAAATGATTTAAATCATAAAGTTCGGCTTTAGCCACTTCGCCCAAAGTGGCCTTGAATTGCGGCGTGTTGGTCCGTTCAAGCGTCGGGCAATCCGCATATTTATCGAGCACGAGGTTGAATAATTTTTCAGCCTCACGCGAAAGAGTTTCGGGATTTGCGTTCTTCGCCCTTTCCAAATAAGCCATTCTGAGTTTATTAAACCGTGCATCACCAGATGGTGCGCTTTCCGAGAATAAAATTATATTTCCAGCATTTCTTTTGTTGCGACGCGCCAGTGCGAGAATGGCCTGTCCTTGGACTTCGTGGTCAGGGTTATTGTCAGCGGCCATCTGCAAAAAATCTGTAGCTGGCTGAAAGGTGGGGTCCCAATATGGTGTTCCAAATTCCCAGCAGATTTTGGCAATGTTCGAATCCGTCGCGTGATAATCGCGAAGAAATTCAACCGATTGCACGCCGATGGAGTTGAGCGGCCCCCCTTTAGTCTTCGGGTTTGCCACAATCCAGCCAAACATTTCACATGCGGTTTCCGATGCCGGCTCTTGCCGCGCTAATTCAAAAATCTTGGCGAGATTTGTATCGTCAATTTGAAGGTAAACATTCCAAAGTTTGTCAATTTGATCTTTTGGTTTTCGATCTTCAATCGCCTTCATGTAAGCCGCCTCTGCGTCATCAACTTCTTTTCTCAGGGCTTTCATTCGTCCGGCATTGGAAATGACAGCTTTTGTGTCGGCTGATGAGTTGGTGTTGTCAGCCCCGTAACCGGTTTGAACCGTTAATGCCACCGCCAGCAACAAGACGTACGTGAGTTTCATTTTAAGAATCAGGTCGAGTTCTACGCCTCATAAAATTTTCTGTCGAGAATTTTCCAGTCAAAAACCAGTTGACGAAATCGCTTGCCGGTCGTATAAGAGCACAGTAGTTTGATAAAAAGTTTGAAATAGCAGTTAGTGGCACAAAGCAAACCATGGTTCCTCACCAATTAGTTGTGCCACAAGTGGAATTGTGTGCCTTATATTGTGGTTTTTACTTTACTTAAACCGGCAATTTTGGTTGCCTGAACAAAAGTCATGTATCTCAAGAATTTAACGCTTTTGGGGTTTAAGTCCTTTTCGGACAAAACTTCGCTGAACTTTCAGCCCGGGGTGACGGCCATCGTCGGCCCGAACGGGTGCGGCAAATCCAATGTCTCCGACGCCATCCGCTGGGTGCTCGGCGAGCAATCCGCCAAGGCTTTGCGCGGCGGTGAGATGGCCGACGTGATTTTCACCGGCACCGACGGACGCAAGCCGATGGGCATGGCCGAGGTGTCGCTGACGCTGGGTGACATGGACGAGGAACACCTGAGCGCGGCGGGTGTCGAGGTGGCTTACAATGAGGTCACCATCACGCGCCGGATTTTCCGCGACGGCGGCAGCGAGTATTTCATCAATCGCACACCGTGCCGTCTCAAGGACATCCAGCAACTGTTCATGGGCACGGGCGTGGGCCGCACCAGTTACAGCATTCTGGCGCAGGGCCACATCACGCAGATTCTTTCGAGCAAACCCGAAGACCGCCGCCTCATTTTCGAGGAAGCCGCCGGCATCACGAAATACAAGAGCCAGAAAAGGGAATCGCTTCACAAACTGGAATACACCGACCAAAACCTTTTGCGCATCGCCGATCTCATCCGCGAAGTGAAGCGGCA
>Ga0116134_1001703_pt1 | contig 10962 bp, 8 predicted proteins | sample June2015DPH_19_5_FD_89737 | JGI IMG/M metagenome (GOLD analysis project Ga0116134, IMG submission 89737) | Peatland microbial communities from SPRUCE experiment site at the Marcell Experimental Forest, Minnesota, USA - June2015DPH_19_40 | ecosystem: Environmental > Terrestrial > Soil > Wetlands >...
ATATGTCCGTGGTGGGCCCGCGCCCCAGCCCGCGCAAGGAAAATCAGTATTGCCCGCCGTGGCGCGACGCCCGACTGAGCGTCAGGCCCGGCATTACCGGTCTCTGGCAAATCCATCGCACCCGCCGCACCGGCTCCGACTTCCAGGAATGGATCAAGTATGACATCGAATACGTCGAGAACCGTTCCTGGCGTCTCGATCTCTGGATCATCTACAAAACGATCATCCAGGTATTCCGCAAGGTGGCGCACGCATGACCATTCGTCCAAAAACCAAGCGCCGAGTGCTGATCCTGCTGAGCGGTCTGATGGTCTTCACCGGCGCCATCGCCTGGCTCTACGCCTACCGCATGCGCATCGCCGAGAGCAAGCTCCAGCTCGACAAGCAGGTCGGCATGCAAGCCTACCGGGCGGGGGATTATCAAACGGCCATCGACAAGCTGGCCGAATACATCAGTCACGAGCAGCAGCGAGACCACAGCCAACTGGATCCCGAGGCCCTGCTGGCGTTCGCCAACGCCCGTGCCAAGGTTCCGACGAAAAACGACGACTACATCGTGCTGGCGATCACCAACCTGCGCCAGTACTGCTCGCTGGTCCCGGAGAATATTGAGGAACGCCGTCACCTCCTGGAGATGGAGGCCCCCTCTCCCGCGTACGAGCCCGATGCCCTGGCGCGGGCCAACGACCTCCTGCGAAGCAATCCCGACGATCTGGTCGCTCTGAAGGCAATCGCGCAAATCAAAGCTCGGGAGCGCAAGTTCCAGGAAGCCGCCCTCGCCGCCGACCGCTACACCCGCCTTGCGCCCACGGACCTGGAGATGCAGAAACTGAATTTCGAAATCATGCAGGCGATGGCCCGTCCGGCCTCGGAGATGCATCGACGCGCCGACGCCCTGCGCGCGAAATACCCCGCCGATCCCAGGTTCCTGATCGTCAAGGCCTGGGCGTATTATTTCGGACAAACCCGCTCCCAGACCGCCCAACAGCGCAGCGACGACTCCCAGGCCTACGAAAAGCTGATCCTGCAAGCCGCTCAGCAGGATCCCCCCACGAGTCAGTTCGCCAAAACGAACGCCGCCCTGCTGGATGGTTTCGGCCAATTCGGCGCCGCCCAGGATTTGCTCGCCCGCGCTTCCACCAAATTCAGCGATCCGCAGTTGACCCAGCAATTGATCCTGAGGCTTTGGGAGAATCGGAATTACCGGGAAGTCACCTCCCGCCTGAAGGACCTCGACCCAACCGCCCCCACGACCGATCCCCAGTTGACCGCCCTGAAGGCGCTTGCCCTCTACGGCTTGAACGACAACCCATCCGCCGATGCGCTGGTCAGCCAAATGGCCGCCCGCGGACCTGACGATCCTGTCGCCGTTGGATGGTCAACGGCCCTGAAAGCGCAATTCAGTTCCCCGCCGGAAGATTTGAAGACGCTCATCGCGCACTATCGCGACGCGCAGGCCGCCCTGCCCGACAACGGGTACATCGCATTCCTGCTCGGCGTCGCGTATTCGGACATGGGCGAAAACGACCTGGCGCTGCAGGAGTGGAGGCAGTCCTGCCGCCAAATGCCCAGTTGGGCCGAACCCCACGTCCGACTGGCCCTGCTGCTGGTGAGCCTTGGCCAAGGCGCGAGCCCCGAGGCCGGCCGCGCCGCCGAACAGGGAACCCTCGCCGGAACCAATTCCCATGGCTCGGTGGATCTGCGCGCCGCTGTCGCCAACGTCAAAGTCAGTTTTGCCAGGCTCTCCGCGGCGCCCGAACCCGGCGCCGCCGCCGCTTTGCTCGATGAAGTCAGGCAGCTTCAAACCCAAATCCCCTACGAGCCGGGGACCCTCCCCATTTACGTCGCTCTCCTGTCGCAGACCGGCCAGCGGGCCGCCGCTATCGATGTCATTAAAGGCGCCTGCAACAACCTCGGCCAGGGCGGCGAGGATACGCTCATGAGCCTTGTCCAACTCAGTAAAGCCGCCAAGCTCGGAATGGAAGACACGCTCTATGCCGCCTTCGACCGGAAATACGGCGCGGCTCCGCGTCTGGCCTACGCGCGGGCAATGGAATTGCTCAACGCCGGCGGCGCGTCCGATGGGCTTCGCCTGCTCCAGGACGATCGCGATAAAGATAAGAGCCCCGGCGACGCCGCCCTTTGGCAACGAGCGATTTGTCAATTTCGCGAAGCATCCCACGACCCCGCCGCCGCCGCCGACTGGCAGAAGCTGGGAGACGCCTATCCGACCGACATCGCCGTCCAGGCCGCGATTCTCACCACGGGCGAATCCGCCTGGTCCAATCGCCCATTCATTAAATCGACCATCGACCGTTTGAAGTCGCTCACCGGCGAACAGGCCATCGCCTGGAAGACCGCCTATGCGCGATGGCTGCTCAGCGGCGACAGCGGCGAGCGCGAGGCTTCCGAGGCGGTCGTGCTCCTCAGCGGCATCACCACGAGCAATCCCGAGGAGTATTTGCCGCACGTCCTCCTCGCCACCGCTTATTCGCGCCTGAAAAACTTTTCCGGCGCGCTCGATGAGTGGTACAAGGCGGCAGACCTGGAGCCGCAGTCGCCTCAGGCGCAATTCAACCTGCTCCAGGCCCTTCACAACGCCGGCAAGAGTGACGAAACACGGGTGGAATTCGACAAGCTCGCCAGAATCACCAACCTTCCGCCGGACATGGCGCTCGTCGCCGCAACCCTCATCGCCGCCGACGGGGACATGCAACGCGCCGAAAGCATGCTCCTGGCTTATCCCAACGCCACCAACCAGGTCCTGCACGACGCCACGCTCGCCAAGGTGTACCGTCTGGAAAACCGTCCGAGCGAAGCGGCGGCGATTTATTTCAATCTTGTCCACGCCGGACCGCTTGATGTGGGCACGATCCGCGAGGCGGCCGATTTCTTCGGAGCCGCCCGGCAGTTGCCCGAAGCCCACAAGTTCCTCGACCGCCTCAGCGAAATCCCCCTCCCGCCGGGACAGCGACAACTCATCCTCGCCAGTTTCGAGGAACAGCGCGGAACCGTCGAAGCGGCCGGGAAACTCTACCAAGACGCCATCCAGGCTTCCGGCGACGATCCCATCTACGGCATCCGCCAAATTGAATTCCTGATGCGGCAGCGAAACTGGAGCGTAGCCCAAAGCGACCTCGCCGCGGCAATGGCCCGCCGGCCCAACGATGAAACATTGCCCCTTTTGCAAAAGGCCATCGCGGCCTTCGCGCGTTTCCCGCGCTCCGACGAATTGGGGTCGCTCATTGATGCGATTTCCAGAGATCCGCACAGCGCCGCGGCCGGCGACACCATTCCCGTCGCGACCGACCCGGCTTCGCCCATCACGCAAATCCAGGCCCTTTTGGAAAAATACCCCGACTTCCAGCCGCTCTACGAATTGGCGACGCGCCGGCTGGTGGCGTCAGGCCATGCCGCGGAAGCGGCGGCCGTCGCGAGCAAGGCCATGGGCCGGTTCCCCCAATCCATCGACGCCGCCCGAACCTGTGCCGAAGTCAGCGCCGCCGCCGGAAATTGGAACGACGCCACCGTCGCCGCCCACCAGTGGCGACAACGCGTCACCGATGACACCCAGCCCCCGGACATCTTCATCGCCAAAGCCGATCTTCTCGTCGATCAAGCCCAGGACGCGATCGACCGACTCTTGCCTTATCTGTCCGATGCCAAGGCTCACCCCGACGACAACCAGACCTTGCTCACCATCTACGCCCAGGCGTTGATTCGCGCCGGCCGCGAATCGGAAGCGGCGGCCCTGCTGCAACCGCTGGCCCGGAATTCGGCCCACTGGCGCCTCGCCTGGTTGCAAATCGCTCCCGACGCCTATAGCGACGGCGTCCTGTCGGGACGCTGGATTGACCAGATTCGTCCCTTGCTTGATCCGAAATCGATCGATGAACACGCGGGCCTCGCCGAGGCTTATCTGGCTTGTGCCGATCGCCAGAATTTCCCACTGGATTGTGCCCTCGCCGCACAGGCCCTGCAGCCGTTCGTGCAGTCAGGCCGCATGACCGCGCCGCAATGGCTGACCTACGCTTCCGCGCTCACCGGAGCGGGCAATGCCGACTCGGCCGAGCAGGCGTATCGCCAAGCGCTCAAGCTCGATCCGAATAACGGCATTGCTCTGAACAATTTGGCCGATCTATTGCGCCGCAATGGCGATCCCGCCTCGCTCAAGGAAGCCGAAAGTCTGGTTTCACAAGCCATCGCCAGCCATCCCGGAGATCCCAATTCAGCCAGCTTTTTTGATACGCAGGCTCAGATTCTGCTCAAGCAGGGTCGATCCGACGATGCCATCGCCGCATTCCAAAAGGGATATGCCATTGATCCCAGGAACCTGAACATCCTGATCGGCCTCGCCTTGACCTATGCCAATACCCACCGGATCGACGCTGCCGTTCGCTATCTTTCCCAAATTGACACCCTCATTCTGCCCGGCACTCATCTCAGCGGCGATTTACAGGCCGAATTGGATAGCCTCAGGCAAGCCATTCGCAATAGCGCTTCCCAGAACTCGGTGACCGGAACGGATTTCTCCCCCGCCGCCAGGTAATCCAGGCGGTTGCCGCTGGGGAGTTCTGCCGGTCGACCCCGCCCCGCTGCCCACTTTCTATCCCCTTTCTCATAAATCAAGGTTGTTCATCCCCTTGGGCATTTCCTCGGCTTGATGAATATCCGCTCTATTCCTTGCCTGACGTTTAAGCGGACTGAACCAGCTTTATCGGACGCAATGGCCGAAATCTCGTCCCTCACCTTCATTCGGACCGAAAGATGCTGTTTTTCTGATTGTATCGGAAAGTCTGCCGGGATATAGTATCCGTCGTCGACTTGGCGCTCGCGCTAGGTTAACGGTGGGTTAATGGACTCTCGAGCTGGGTGGCTTGCGGAGTCTTGCGAGCAGAAGAAGAGAGATCATTCGCTGCCAAACCAACTGCAGCGCCTAGCCATCTGATGTGTCAGGTGTCTTGGACGTTAAGGAGCTGAAGAACATGTCCGGATTAATCAAGAACGCGGTGTCTGCTGCGCTGTCCCTGGTTTTGGGCCTGGCGCTCAGCCACGCAAATGCTGCATCGGTGAACCTGCAAGGTGGCGACCCCACCACGCTCGGCGGCTGGCAGATCTCGACCGATCCGGGCGTCACCGCCAGCGGCCTCTCTGTCAATGGCCAAACTCTGGTGATCCAAAATGAAGCCGTGACTTTCACCGACGGCAATCCCCAGGGCATCACCTTTACGCAGGTCAACACCGACGCCGTTCCGTTCATCGAAATCGCCACCGAAACGATCGGAAATTCAACCGGCTCCGATTGGACCAGCTTTAAATTCGCACTTTCCGGCTCGGCAACGTTTGACGGCATCTCCAACGTCTTCGCCCCTCCCTTCGGCACCGGCGTCAACTACACCACCGTTGACTTGAACGCCCCGCGCACCATGGTGACTTACACGGGAAGCCAGCTTGACGGCGCTTCCTCCAGTTGGGGCAGCAGCAATCCCGGCGATGATTTGCTGATCGATGGCAATCCGGTGACCCCTGATCCCTTTGCCAGCTTTGTTCTGGACGAATCAACCCAGGGTTTCGTCAGTGAAGTCGTTCCGGCGCCCCTCGCCGCTTGGCAATGCCTCGTCGCTCTGCTGGCTCTGGGCCTTGCCCCAGCCCTCCGCAGAGCCGTAAAAGCTCTCGCCTGAATAAAAAACAAGCCCGCCGTCCGCGATGGCCGTTTACTGCGGCCGCATGGCGGGCTCTTCCCTCTGCTGATCCGCGCGAACTGCCGAAGAAACCGTCACCTCCACAGGCCCTTGCTGATTGGCGGCCGATGCCCGGTTCCGCCGCGACTCCGCCGAACGACGACCTCCCAGCCGCCCGATTTCAATCATGTGGCTCCGATTGGCGCTGACCTGCTGGCCGCCTTTCCTTCCCGCATAGCGCGCTTCCTCCGTCGTAAACTCGTGAGCCGTCCCCTTTTGATGCGCGGCCGTCCCGCCTTTGCGGGCGATCTCTCGCTGCTTACGCTGATCCATCGACGCAAACCCGCTGGCACGTGTACGGTGTTCCATAAACAATCCTCTGATGCGTAATGTAAGACCAATTCCACCGAGCCGTCATCGGGCAAATTCCCCGGTTTCCCAATGGACACTTCAAGCGGCCCCAACCTCGGCCGCAACGCCTTATTCCGTTCCCCGCTCCTGCGCGATGATATGCCCGCACAAATGCCCGTTTCTACCCCAACGTGAGTTTTCGATATGAAATCCGATGCGGCCGCTCCGCGTCGATCCCCAGCCGACGCTTGCGATCCGACTCGTATTCGCTGTAGTTCCCGTCAAAGAATTTCACCTGGCTTTCCCCCTCGAACGCAAGAATATGCGTCGCGATCCGATCCAAAAACCAGCGGTCGTGGCTGATCACCGCCGCGCACCCGGCAAAATTCTCCAGCGCCTCCTCCAGCGCCCGCATGGTATTGACGTCCAGGTCGTTCGTCGGCTCGTCCAGCAGAAGCACATTCGCCCCCTGCCGCAGAATCCGCGCCAAATGCACCCGATTGCGCTCACCCCCGGAAAGCGTCCCCACAATCCGCTGCTGGTCCGTCCCGCTGAACCCGAACCGCGATACATATGCCCGCGAATTCACCTGAACCGATCCCAGCCGAATCGTTTCCTGCTTCCCCGTGATCGCCTCCCATACGCTGCTCTCGGCATTGAGCGCATCGCGGCTCTGCTCGACGTAAGCCAGCTTCACGCTTTCGCCCAAGCGCAACTCCCCGGAATCCGGTTTCTCCTCTCCCGTGATCATCCGAAACAGCGTCGTCTTGCCCGCCCCGTTCGGCCCGATCACCCCGATGATGGCATTCGGCGGAAGAATGAAGCTCATCTCCTGAAACAGAATCTTCTCCCCATACGCCTTGCTGACGTTCACCGCCTCAATCACTTTCGCGCCCAGGCGCGGCCCGGGTGGAATGTAAATCTCGATCTCCCCAGCTCGCTTTTGCGCATCCTGATTCAGCATCGCCTCATACGCCGCCAGCCGAGCCTTCGATTTCGCCCGCCGCGCGCTCGGTGACTTCCTCACCCATTCCAACTCGTGGGCCAAAGCCCGTTGTCGGCTGCTTTCGGACTTCTCTTCCTGCGCCAATCGCGCCTGCTTCTGCTCGAGCCACGACGTGTAATTCCCCTTCCACGGAATTCCCTGCCCTCGGTCCAGCTCCAGGATCCAACCCGCGACGTTGTCCAGAAAATACCGGTCATGCGTCACCGCGATCACCGTCCCCGCATATCGCGACAAATGCTGCTCCAGCCAGGCCACCGATTCCGCGTCCAGATGGTTCGTCGGCTCATCCAACAGAAGAATGTCCGGCTTCTTCAGCAGCAACCGGCATAGCGCCACGCGCCGCCGTTCCCCACCGGACAGAATCTTCACCGCCGCATCCCCCGGCGGGCAGCGCAGCGCATCCAGCGCCATTTCCACCTGCGAATCTAAATCCCACGCGCTCAGCGCATCGAGTTGCTCCTGCACGTGACCCTGCTTTTCCAGGAGCTTATTCATTTCCGCATCGCTCATCGGCTCGGCCAACCGATGGTTGATGCGCTCATATTCCGCCAGCAGATCGGTCGCTGCCTGCATCCCCTGCAGGGCGGTTTGGCGAACGGTTAGCGAATCATCCAGCCGCGGCTCCTGCTCCAGAAACCCGATGGTGTATCCGCTTTGAACACTGATCTCCCCCTCGAATTTCGTATCGACGCCAGCCAGGATGCGCAGCAGCGAGCTTTTCCCCGAACCATTCAGACCCAGCACGCCGATCTTGGCCCCGTAGAAATAGGACAGGCGGATGTCCTTGAGGATGACCTTTTTCTCGTGCGACTTGCTGACGCCGATCATGGAGTAAATGATTTTGTTCGCTTCGGCCATGGGTGGGAGGGATGTTACAAGAGGCGGGTGCGTTTGAGTACCTGATTCGGCAAATGCGGGTTCGGAGGAACCGGGAGCAAGATCGCATGGAACTGAACAAAAGTGAACAAAACCGAACAGTTTTCGGGTTTTTCGTTCTCAGGATGTCCCGAAATGTCCCATCGCCTGCGCTACCGCCTCCGGTCCGATCGATGATCATTTGGCACTTGGCCGCCGCCGCGTGAGGCGGGAAGTGCAAAAGTCGAGGTTACAAACGATTAGTGCACACTAGCTTGTAGAGTCACGATAAGTTCTTTTGACGCTAGCATTTACCACTATATATCTGCCGCGGCTGGGTTTTGGAAGGCGAAAAGTATAACGCTGCTTCGTCGATCGCCCGCGCTATCGTTCTGCGGACACCACGCTTTGCTGAATCCGCTATGGGTCGGGGGTTCGAATCGGGGGCGCGTTCAGACCCCGCGTGCGCGATCATTGGGAAATTGTTTAGAACGGCTACGACCGTAGCGGAGATGTGCTAGGTGGTTTACCATTTGATGGCTGACTGCGCGAGCTTTGCCTGCACTGCGGCTAGGAATCTAGTGCCAATTCTGAGAATTTCCCGAGCATATTCGACCATGTGGTCTCGTCGCCGTGATCGGCGACTTCGATTAGGTGCGCCGAAATTGACATCCATTTCGTGGGCAATCTCATTTCGGACCGTGAAAATATCACGTAGAAGGTTAACGTCTACGGTAATGGAACGAGCCGGAATGGCAAAGTATGCAGCCACACGCAGTAGTTCATCCTTCGACTGTAGACTGTTGCTGGTTAACTGTTTTAATAGTGCTTTCTCTATCGCTTCTCGCGGCGAAGGATGAGTCAGCACGGCGGCGAGATACTTGGCATCGAGCTGCATTTCCCCTGTGCCCGAAGGTCGTCGCAGGCAGGTTTCAACATAGTCCGTCAATTGCTGTGTTGCACCCTCGTCCTTCAGCAGCACGGAGTGCAAGGCGTCTCTAACCAACTGTTTTACCATTGCATCCAAGCCAGCCGTTGTAAATATAAGGCCTGCGCGTAACAGATCTTGCTCTGGATCTGTCGGTGCGCCCTGGGCACCGCGAGCCTGTCTCACCTGATCGAAGGTCTGAAAGAAAGCTTCAGCCGTTCTCTGTGCAGCGGCAAGGATGAAGTACGCGATCTGTAACTCCGCTTCGGGCGGTTGCTGGGGGAGGATTCCGTCCAGGTATGGCATTTAGGTTTCCGCGAGGCTCGTTAGCTCCGCGTCGTCAGTTCCTGGCGGTAGGGGCGAATATCCCGCAAATCCAGGGTAGCCGGGATAGCCAGGATAGCCAGGATAACCCGGGTAGCCCGGATAGCCGCGATATGGTTCAAACCGGTTGACGTACAGACGATTTCCAGGATAAATCGTACCCAAGTATCGCCCGTGACGAGTTACGCCATAGTTGTCGTTCCATGGAAACCAGCCGATCCATTGTCCGTTCGTGGAATAGAGGTATTGTCCGTCGCGGAATGCGATCCAATTACCGGATGAGTTAAAGAGATACTGTACCATGGTCCAGCAGCGGTTAGGGAATTCTATCCCTAGACCTCAGCGTGGGAAAGCCTGCGTCTCCGCGAGGAAGCGTATTTCGACTCGTCCGCCTCAATATCGTATAAATCCGCCATGCGAACGCGGATTCTAACCGACGATACGACGACGGCCGGGCTTCGTCTCGCCGGTACGAGGAAATCATGAATACCAAACGTCCCGTTGAAACGATGGAAAGCAAGCAGGTCACGTACACGATTGAAGTGGACGGCCGGATCATCGTCATCGAGCACGTTCCGGCCCGAGTTTGCGCGGAGACCGGAGAACAGTTTTTTTCACCGGAGACGGTCGAGCGCATTCATGCCATCATTCGCGGCCAGCACCGGCCCGTGCGAACGATGCAAACGCCGGTGTATGAATTCGCGGCGTGAAGCCCGGGGACGCGAATGCGGGCGAGATAAGGGGCCACGAAGATTTATTGAACATTTCCCCTGTTCTTTTTCATGCCAAGAGAGACCCTCCTGGCCCCTTATGTTCGACCGTTTAGGGTCGCATGGCCCGAAGAAACTGGATGGGATCCACAATTACAAGAGTGGGGAATCGCCTTAGAAATTCCTGCCCCTCCGGCGTATCCCCGCGCATCAGATATGTCAGGTGGCGCTCATTCCAAGTGACAAGATAGTCAGCGCTGGCCGCCACGGCCAGGTCAAGATAGATTTCATCGTCTCTATCCCTTGGCAGCGTAAGAACGTTCGGCACGTCGATGAAAAGCTCGGCCTTGGCTCGAACCGCTCGCAACAACGACTCGGCGTCCTCGACTCTGAGCATCGGAAATTTCTGACGGATGATGGGACGCGCAAGCACCTCGGCCAATTCGAACAAAGTCACTGGACTGAGGCAAAGCGTAACCTGGCCGGAATCGACCAACTCCAAACACTGCCTCGCCGGCCCACGCCGACTCCCGGCCCCTTGAAGAAAAACCATGCAATCAAAAACGGCCCTCACCTTTTCGGCGCTCATGGCGGCCTCTGCCCGCGTCCATGGCTTTGGCGCGCCTCCCGGGCGTCATTTCGAGCCTGTTGCAGAATTGAGGTGAACTCGTCGTCGCCGACTCCGCTCTTCTCCACCGCGCGAGCCAAGGGCTCCGCCGCCTCAATAATCGACAGCGGTGCGTCAATCTCTTTCTTAACAAGCCGCCGGACGTACTCCGCCATGTCCGTTCCACTCGCGGCGGCAAGCTGAGCGAGCCGCTTTTCGTCATCAGGAAGCAACGAGATCGTAACGGTCATGAAACCACCTCTGATATTTATTATAGGCCGCCGTATATCCCATCATGCCACGATGGTCAACCAGGAACATCGCCCCACGCCGTTCGATTCTTCCAGCGCATTATCGTATAAACCCGACATGGACGCGCGCAAGCGGATTCTCACCGGCGATACCCCCACCGGCAGGCTTCATCTCGGCCATTACGTCGGCAGCGTCGAAAACCGGCTGGCTTTGCAGGATCAGTATGATTGCTATTTCATCATCGCCAA
>Ga0116134_1001704_pt1 | contig 10957 bp, 12 predicted proteins | sample June2015DPH_19_5_FD_89737 | JGI IMG/M metagenome (GOLD analysis project Ga0116134, IMG submission 89737) | Peatland microbial communities from SPRUCE experiment site at the Marcell Experimental Forest, Minnesota, USA - June2015DPH_19_40 | ecosystem: Environmental > Terrestrial > Soil > Wetlands...
CCTTCGCAGGAAGTTGCCGGCATGAAAAATTCCATCGATCGCCTCATGGCGCTCCCGGCCTGAATCATGTCCTTCCGTTTCGCTCTCGCCCCGCTACTTCGCCTGCGTCAGAGCATCGAACGCCAGCGCACCCTTCAACTGCAAGAGGCCAATCTCCGGGTCTCCCGCGCCCAGGAAACACTGGCCCAACTGGAGCGCTACCTCTCCGACTCCGCTCAGTCCGATGCCGCCGCGCTCATCGCCGGTCGCACCGCCGCCGAACTCCAGTTCGCTTCCGTTCTCCGCGAGAACCTGCATCGCTTCCGCCAGGAACTTCAGTCCGACATCCGCAAGCTCGAACTCGCGCGCCAGCAAGCAGCCAGCGAGTATCATCAGGCCTATCGCGAACGCGAGGTCCTCGAAACCCTGCGCGCCCGCCAGCGCCGCGCCTACCAGCAGGAGCAATTACGCCGCCAGCAACAGGAACTCGATGCCGCCCATCTGCTGCAACGCTGGCATCATCGAGATTGAAGCGGGAGATTCACTTATGAAACTGAATCGCCTGATTTTGGCGGCTGATTCTCCCGGCTGATTTTGCCGGGATGCACCCGGCAACGTTTGCCGCATCCCCCACTCTCACCCTCCGACATTCCCTGCACTACCTGTCTCCCTTCATGTAAGTCTCTGCAATTGCAACCATCGCCGCTAGCATTCCCAGCCCAAATCAGACTGCCCCGCATTGGCGCATCGAGTGCAATCGAACCTGTGTGGTACTCCGATGCAGGTAGACGCAATTCCCATCCCGGCTGCGACCCCAGCGGTTTTCACCGCGACTAGGTCTCCGTCGTCCGTGCCTTCGAGTTTCAGCGCCACGCTGGCGTCATCCATGTCCAGTTCTGCGCCCGCACATTCTCAAGATCAGTTGGCCGCGAATGAAACGACGGCAAACTCCGACACCCAGTTCGCCGTCAACATCGATCAGAAGCTCAATAAGAACGCCGATTCCAATTCCGCGCCCAACGGCGCGCCGACCCGCGCCAGCAACTCCAGTGCAAGTCTCAATTCACCGCATCCGAATTCAATCTCTGCTGGCAAGTCCGACGCTAAGCCTGAAGCCAAGTCCAACGCCAGGGCGGCGGTCAACTCCGCAACGGTTCCAGGGACCACGCCTTCACTTTCCACACCTTTGCCAGACCCAGCCACGCCTTCACTGGCCACACTACTGACTGCATCTTTAACCACGGCGCCAACCACATCACCAACCGCGTCAGATACAACCTCGGCTCCTGCACCTGACCTTGCCGCTCCTTCCTCGAATCGGCAGCCACCCACACCGCAACTCACCGCGAACCTCGAAAGCGTGACCGCAACTCCACCGCTGCCGATCCTTCAGCCGGTTGCTGTTCCGTCCGAGATTGTCGCGCCCGGCACGCCCCCCTTTTCCAGCGCGTCGAACGCTCCGTCCCCGCAGAGTCAGCATGGTCCCACTGCGACCTCCGCCGTTCCACTCGCCGCGACCACTCAAGCAGGCGCTCCACTGCTCGCGGTTTTCGAGAAGTCGGGATCTTCCGCTCCGGCACAGAACCTTGCCGGTCCTGCCTCGGCTCAGCCCCCGAATCCGCAACCACTCGCGCAGCAATTCACCTCGAACCTCGCCAGCGTGACCTCAGCTCCGCCGCTGCCGATCCTTCAGCCGGTTGCTGTTCCGTCCGAGATTGTCGCGCCCGGCACGCCCCTCTTTTCCAGTGCGTCGAACGAGAAGTGGGAATCTTCCGCTCCTGCGCCGAACCTTGCCGATCCTGCCTCGAATCAGCTCTCGAATCAGCAACCATTCGCGCAGCCACTCACCGCGAACCTCGCCAGCGCGACCTCAACTCTGCCACCGTCGAGCCCTCAGGACCAGTCTGTTTCCATCGCAACTTCCTCCGCTCCACTCGCCGCGAACGGCCCAGCCAGAGCGCTGCCCGTTCCGAATTTCACCAAAAACCCCGACGTTTTCCCCGTTGCTTCCAACCGTGCCAACGCGCCAGCGAATTCTGCAGTCCCAACCGAAGCCAGCCCAAAATCTCCTGAGCTTTCATCCGCCCTCGCTCAGGCCGCTAGCGACGCTACACCCTCGTTTCCGAACGTCCCGGCGCAACCCTCCACAGCATCGACACAGCTTTCGACTCCCTCGCCCCCGGTTTCGCCAGCGCCAACAACCCTTGTTTCGATGACACCCGTTTCAGCGCCCGCGGCTTCATCGACGCTCACGCGAGCCGACAACCAATTCAACGCGCCGCTTCCAACCGGCGCAGCCATCATCGCGCTTGACCAGTCTCCAGTTGTCCAATCTCCAACCGTCCCGGCGACAACGCTCACCTCATCGCCGCCCACGCCCGCAACGCCACTTACGCAAGTCGCGCCATCACCACTCCCCAATAGTTCCTCTGACCAGTCCGCGCCCTCGTCAGCCCACGACTCGACCCCAGTTCCCCCCACGAACTCGTCCTCCAACGTCTTTCCGCTGACGCCTTTCGCCCCGACGTCAACTCCAACGCCAACCGCAATGCCAATTCCGCCGCTGCCATCTCCCGTCAGCGACGTCAACCTTGCGCCCGTAACCGAGCCTGCAAGCGCACCGCAGGCCGCAGTTTTCAAATCAAGCGATTCCAAAGTCAGCGATTCCAAAATCAGCGATTCGCCAGCAGGCAACTCGACACCAGGCAACTCCATATCAGGCAATCCCACCGCCGCGGAGGCCGCGCCGACGTTCCCGTCCGCCACTGTCGACACCGCCCCAGCCATTTCGTCCCCTGCCACCAGCACTGCGGCGGCACAAACTGCCAGCGCTCCAGAAACCGGATTTGCCGTCGCAGATAACCCCGCCTATAACCCTCCCAACAACAATGTCCCGTCTCATACTCTGAACCTCAATCCGAATTCCAACAGCCTCGCGCCGACTCCCGCGTCGATTGCCGCATCCGCCAGCGATGCTACCGGCAACGCCAAGCCTGACGCCTCTGCGCAATCGACTCCTGCGGCAGTGCTCCAGACAACCGCCGCCGACAAGAAACTTTCCGCCGCCGCCCCAGCGAACGCTACGCCGTCGAGCATTACCCCAGCGCCCGACGTTGCGGCCACACTCGCTGCCGGAAAAGACTCTTCGGCCACTCTAACCGCGCCCACTCCGCCAACTGCCGCCGCGCCAGCCCAAGTCGCATCCGGTGCCGCACCTGCGCTTTCTCAAACCCACCAGATGCTTGACTCCGCGCCGCCCGCGCCTTCGACTCCGCCGGCCCCGCCCATCGCCACCGATCCCAGCGCCGCCGCCCAGATGCATGTTGGCATGCGCACCGACGCCTTCGGCGCGGTTGAGATTCATACCGTCGTCCAGCAAAGTCAGATCGGCATTACCGTTCACTCCGACCGTGACATCGCCCGCTGGTTCAGTTCCGAAGTTCCGGGCCTCGAATCCGGACTCAATAAAAGTCACTTGAACCTTACCGCCGTCGATTTCGATCACGGACGCTCCGGCGTCCAGACCGCGACCAGCTTTCAGCAGGGCCAGCCGCGGCAATACTTCTCTGAAACGCCTGGCTCGCCATCCGCCGCCTCGCACGACGCCTCGTCGGACAAGGACAAAGACACCGCATCGGAGTCCGCGGCCATCGACATTCTCCCGTCAGACCTGTCCGCCGGGCCTGCACAAACTCACGTCAGCATTCACGTTTAGGAGGGCAAACTCGTGTCCATGTCGCTATTGCAAATGCTCCACGCCGCTACTCCAACGGCCTCAGCTTCGTCGTCGGCCGCAACTGCCTCGTCGTCTTCATCCTCGTCCAGCGATCCCGGCGTGGACTTGACCAACACGTTCCTGCAGTTGCTGTCGGTGCAACTCGAAAACCAGAGCCCGATGAACCCGGTCGACCCCAACCAGTTCGTCACTCAGCTTGCAACTTTCGACTCGCTCGGCGAACTGACCCAGATCCAGGAACTCATGCAGACGCTCGTCAACGACGTGACCACAACCTCCGGCACAACGTCCGGCGCCAGCGCCAATTCGATTCCCAGCCCAAGCTTCAATTCCGTTTCTCACTAAGGAGCTCGTATGCCTAATTTCTCAATACCTCTTTCTGGATTGGACGCCAGTTCCAGCGCCCTCACAACCTGCGCCAACAATCTGGCCAACCTCAACACCATCGGTTACAAGGACCAACAGATCCAGTTCGCCGACCTGTTCTACCAGAATCTCGGCACGGACGGCGCCGGCGATCCCATCCAGCAGGGCGCGGGCGTCCAGGTCAGCTCCCAACCATCCGACTTTACGCAGGGTGACGTCACTTCTACCGGCATCGATAGCGATGTCGCCATCAACGGCAATGGCTTCTTCGTGGTACAACACAACGGCGTGAACACCTACACGCGCGCCGGCAATTTCGAAGTCGGCACCGACAACCTGCTCGAAACCGCCGACGGTCAACAGGTCATGGGTTACGCCGCCACCAATGGCGTCGTCAACACCAGTGCCGGACTCAGCACCCTCGCACTCGGGGCCGGAATCAGCAGCCCCGCGGTCGTCACCGCCAACGTCAGCCTGACTTCGAACCTCGACGCCACCGATACTAACGGCGAGACCTATTCAACCGAGGCCACTATCTACGATTCTCTCGGCGCCGCCCATCAAGTCACCTTCACCTACACCAACCAGGACGTCGCCGCCGTCACTGGCGTCGCCACCCAAAAGGCGACGGGCACACTAACCATGGCCGCCAACCCCGCTGACACCCAAACCGTGACCATAGGCGGCCAGACGTACACCTTCACGACCTCCGCACCCGCTGCCGGGACGAATGACGTTTATATCGGCGCAACTGCTGCTATAACCACGGCAAATCTGGTGAATGCCATCAACGGCAACTATCTGGATGTCGCGGGAACTGCCACTCCAGGCGGTTATGGAACCGGTACTTCCGCCAACCTCGACGCGGCAGCAGTGGACGCTGGTAATGGCGTAATCACTCTCACGGCAGCGGTCACGGGCGCCGTCGGCGATTTCGCTGCAAGCAGCTCCGGTGGGGGGGGCACCAATGAGCTTACCTGGAGCGCTAACGCCGGGGCCAACGGCGTCACCGCCGTCACCGCCGTCACCGGCGTTGCCAACACCTGGACCTATGCCGTTACCCTTCCTGCCGCCGATGTCTCCGGCGCCACCGCCCCGGTCAGCCTCGCCTCCGGCACCCTCGTTTTCAACGGCGATGGGACCCTCCAAAGTGTCATGCCTACCAGCGGCGTCGCCTCTACCACCAACCCCACCGTCACTGTCCCGCCCGGCGCATCGGTTTTCGCCGACGGCGCCAATCCCCTCACCTTTACCTGGAACCTGTTCAACCCAGCCGGCACGGGACTCATCACGCAAACGGCCGCCGCCAGCAGCACCACCACCATCGAACAGGATGGCTCCAGTAGCGGCACCCTGCAGAGTTTCAGCATCGGCTCCGATGGCACCATTACGGGGACTTTCAGCAACGACGCCACCGCAACCGTCGGACAGATTGCGCTCGCCAGCTTCGCCGACGAGCAGGGCCTATCCCGCAACGGCGACAATACCTATTCCCCAACCCTCGCCTCCGGTCAGGCCACCGTCGGCGCCCCGACCAGTGGCGGACTCGGCAGCATCACCGACGGCGCCCTCGAACAATCCAACGTCGACATCGCCACCGAGTTCGCCAACCTCATCGTCGCGCAGCGCAGTTATGAAGCCAACGCTCGCGTCGTCACCACGTTCGATCAGATCGCGCAAGACACCATCGCCCTGAAGCAGTAGGACACGCAGGGCTGCGGCGAAAATCCGCAGCCCTTCTCTGAGTTTTTTCATGAGAGCACCCTCAGAAAAAGGCGCGTCGCGTCGCCGTTTTCTTCTGGACCACGCGCGAACCAGGCGCGCCCTGCAATCCCCTGATTCCAACCCGCTTCCTTCCATCGCCCTTTGGGTTGTCCGGATGTGCGCCCCGGCACCCAGCTTGCAAACATCAGCAATATGCCGGATGCGCAGGTGAGTTCCACGCCCCAGAAAGTACCCCACAAAAAGAAAGGCTGGCTGGCCATCGCGCTCGCGCTGGGGCTGGGCGCGGCAGGCATCTTCGTCTGGTGGGGCACCGAGGGCTCGAGTAGCGCCGGTGAAAGTGCCGGTGCAGAATCCACCCTCGCGCTCGAAACCTTTGTCGTCAATCTCAACGGCTCCGGCCAGCGTGCCTACCTGCGGGTCGGAATCACGCTCGGCATGGCGCACCCGCTCTCCAACCGCAACCGGGCGGAAGGCGCGCCCACGGCGCTGGTACGCGATACCATCCTCTCGGTGCTAGCCACTGCCGAGCCCGAAGCGTTGTTGCGGATCGAAGGCAAGCGCCAGCTCAAACAGGAACTTCTGAAAGCCCTGCAGGAGCGAGTACCGCAGATGGCGATCGAGAACGTGTACTTCACCGAATTTCTGGTGCAAATGTAAATGGCCAAATGTAAATGGTCCAAATCGTAAATGGTGCAAATGTAGATGGCCGCCGCCGCCCAACCCAAGCCCGAAGCTCCGATCGCCGATCCCCTGGCAGATCGTGTTGCCGATCCTCTTGCCGAAAGATGGCTGCGCGTCGAACCACTGCCTTGCCTGCTCACCATCGAAATCTCCGTGCCCGGCTTTACCGTCGCCGATCTGGTTCATCTTGAGCCCGGCCGCATCATCGCCACGCGCTGGACCGTAGGGCAGGACGTTCCCCTGCGCATCAACGGCGAATTGATCGCTTGGAGCGAGTTTGAAGTCGTGCAGAACCGCCTAGCCGTGCGCTTGACGGAGCTGGCCTAAAAGGAGCTGATCCAGATGGAAATCGTCCAGAGGAAAACCCGGCCCCACACGCTGCCCAACCCGCCGCCAGCCAGCGCTCTGGCGCGCATCTTCACGCGCACGTCGACGCTCGGGGCCGGCCGTCTCAAAATTTTCTGGCGCTCCTTAATTTCGAAATCACCGATTTCGAAATCATCGATTTGGAGATCATTGCTCTGGAGATCATTGCTCTGCCGCGCCGGGAGCAAGCGCAAGACGCTCTCCGTTCGCGAAACTGCCGCCCTCGGCGACCGCCGCTTCGTCTCTGTGATCCAGTTCGAGCACAAGCGCTTCCTGATCGGCTCGAGCCCCGCCGCAATCACCCTGCTTTCGCAGTTGCCGGACGAATCCCCCAGCCCCGAAGTAACGGGAGAAGAACTTTGAGGCGCTGGTCGAAAAACTTCAGAAATTGTCATCCCGACCCTGAGCTTGTCGAAGCGGAAGGATCTGCAGTTCGCCAGCAATCGGCCCACCCTGCGGATTCTTCAGCGCCTGCGCTTTTACCACGGTCATGCTTACGACGGTCATGCCTACGACGGTCATGCTTACGACGCTTCTGCGGCCTCGTCCTATCACTCGTCGTCGTTGTTGCCGTCGCCGCGGCGCCGCTCTGGGCGCGTTCGCCGGCGGCGCCCGGCTTATCTCTGCCGGGTATTTTGCCCGGTGCTTCCGCACCGGGCAGTTCCGCGCCCTGGAACATCGTCGTACTGCTCACCCTGCTGACCATGATTCCCGCCATCATCCTCTCGATGACGCCCTTCGTGCGCCTGCTCATCGTCTTTCATTTCCTCCGCCAGGCGCTCGGCACCCAGACCGCGCCCAGCAATCAAACCCTCATCGGACTCTCCCTCATCCTCACTTTCTTCCTAATGCAGCCGGTCGGCGCCGCCATCTATTCCGACGCCATCGTTCCCCTCGACGCCGGACAAATCACCATGATGGTCGCTCTCGATCGCGCCATCGTTCCCATGCGCCACTTTATGCTCAAGTACTCCCGCGAAAAGGATCTCGCACTCTTCGTCGAACTGGCGCATGAGCCGCGTCCCGCCCGCCCCGACGATCTCGGCATGCGCATCGTCGCGCCCGCCTATCTCCTCAGCGAACTGCAGACCGGGTTTCGTATTGGCGCCGCCCTCTTCTTCCCGTTTCTCGTCATCGATCTGGTGACCGCCGCCATCACCACCTCGATCGGCATGATGCAACTGCCCCCGGTCATCATTTCCACCCCGCTCAAGATTCTTTTGTTCGTCGTCGTCGACGGATGGAACCTGCTGGTCGGTTCCCTGATGCGGAGTTTTTCCTGAAAGGCGCTTATGGGAACCGAACAAGTCGTCGCCCTCTTCCGCCACACGCTGCAGTTGGCGCTGGCCATGGGCGCGCCGCTGCTCCTGGTCGCAGTCGCGGTCAGCCTGCTCGTCAACGTCGCACAGGTGCTGACTTCCTTGCAGGATCAGACCCTCTCCACCGTCCCGCGTCTGGCGGCGGTGGCAACGGCCATCCTGCTGTTTTTTCCCTGGATGTTGCGCAAGCTGATGTTCTTCACCATCGGCCTGTGGTCCGACTTCCACCCCTTCGTCCGATGAAAGGTTGTTGGGAAATGCACGGCTTCAGAGATGCGAAAAAGACCTCCGTAGAGACGCGGATTGCCGCGTCTGGGCGCAGTCGGACTGCCGGAGGCGGGGCAAGCCCCGTCTCTACACGAGTCTTTCCGATGTCCACTACAGGCGCTGCCGGTTGAGGTGATTGTGTTCCAGATGCCCATAGCGATGCCGTTTGCCATTCCGATCGAGCGCACTCTCGCTGCCTGGATGGTCGCCGGTTCGCGCGTCACCGGCCTGCTGGTCGTCGCGCCCTTCATCGGAAGCGCCGCCGTCCCCGCTCGCATCAAGCTTGGTTTCGCTTTCCTCCTAACCCTATTCCTGGCGCCGCTCGTTCCCGCCATCCCGGCGTCCCTTTCCGTTCCCGCGCTTATCGTACTTTTGCTCGGCGAATTTGCTATCGGGTTCGTGCTCGGCCTCACCCTCCAACTCATCTTCGAAGCCGGACAGATTGCCGGCCAGGTGTGCGGTGTCCAGATGGGATATTCGCTCGCCAGCATCGTCAATCCCGACAACAGCCAGGCCGACTCCGCCGTGCTCTCCACTTTCTGGGAACTGATTGTGCTCCTGCTCTTCATCCAGCTCAGCGTCCCGCACTGGCTGTTGCGCGGACTCGCGCGCAGCTTCGACTATCTGCCGCCCGGCCATTTTTCGCTTACCTGGCCAGCGGTTCACGCGCTTCTCGAATTCGCCGCCGCCATGTTTGTGGCCGGTCTGCAGATTGCCGCGCCCGTCGTAGTCGCCAGCTTGTTTGCCGATGTCGCGCTCGGTTTTATCGGCAAAGCTTCGCCGCAATTGCCCGTGTTGTTCGTCGGGATCTCGATCAAGAACCTGCTGGGGCTGGCGCTGATGTGCGGCGCGGTCGCGTTCTGGCCGCGCTTCTTTGACGCCCGCTTCAGCCGCGCCCTCGAGGCCTCGGAAAGGATTCTGAAACTAGCGCACTGAGAACTGAGAACTGAGAACTGAGAACTGATAACTGATAACTGAGAACTGACCTATGCCGCAATCCAACCAAACCGAACAGGCAACCCCGCGACGACGCCAGAAAGCCCGCGAAAAGGGCCAGGTCGCCCGCAGCCGTGACCTTATCGGCGCCGCCTCCGCGATGGCCGCTATCTTCGTTCTCTTCTCCCTGCTGTCGACCTTTCCCCTCGCCTGGCGCAGCTTCTTCCATGACTGCCTCGAGGGCGCGGTTTCCGGCAACCTGCGCATGGACACGCTCTCTCCCGTCCTCACCCACACCGGGCTGTTCGTCGCCACGGGCGCCGCTCTCGCCCTGGGGTGGATCGTCGCGCTCTCCTCTGCCCTGGCGCAGGGTGGCCTGGTCTTCGCCCCCACATCGCTCTTGCCTACCGCCTCCCGCATGAGTCCCGCCGCCAAACTGGGCCAGCTCTTCTCCATCACCGCACTCCGCGGACTCATCAAGTCCCTGCTCCCCGCGGCCGCCGTCGCCTATGTCGGCATCGGCTGTCTCCAACGCGACTGGCCTTTGCTCATGGCGCTCTCCACCCGTTCCTCCCGCGGCGCACTCGGCTTTGGCGCCGGACGCATCTTCGAAATCGCCTGGAAATCCGCGCTCGTTCTGCTCATCTGGGCCGTTCTCGACTACCTGTTCGAGCGCCAGCACCTTTCGAGCGAACTGAAAATGAGCCGCCAGGAACTGAAAGACGAATACAAGGAATCGGAAGGGAATCCCATCATCAAAGGCCGCATCCGCCGCCTGCAGCGCCAGGTGCGCCGCCGCCGCATGCTGGAGGACACCAAGCGCGCCAACGTCGTCATCACCAATCCCACCGAATACGCCATCGCGCTCGAGTACCGCCCCGAGATGCCTGCGCCCGTGGTTGTCGCCAAGGGACGCAACCTGTTCGCCGCCCAGATCAAGGAAATCGCCCGCTGGGAGGGCATTCCCATGGTCGAGAATCCGCCGCTCGCTCATGTCCTCTACCGCACCGTCGAGGTGGGACAAAGCATTCCCGCAAATCTCTACGCCGTCATTGCCGAAATCCTGGCCGCCGTTTATCGCGCCGAAGCCCGCGCCCTCGCCGCTGCCACTGCCGCTGCTTCTGCCGCAGGAGGAGGACGCCGCTAATGCCCGCCGCCCCAACCGTAACCACGACCACCGCCGCCGCTCCCACCCGCAACCCATTCATCGAATGGATCGTTCCGATCGCGGCCGTCAGCCTGGTCTTCGTCATGATGGTGCCGTTGCCGGCAATGGTGCTCGATCTCCTGCTCGCCACCAGCTTTGCGGCTTCCGTGCTGGTTCTGCTCTCCGCCCTTCAGATCCTGCGCCCGGCGCAGTTTTCCGTCTTCCCCAGCCTGCTGCTCCTGCTCACCCTGTTCCGCCTGTCGCTCAACCTGGCCTCCAGCCGCCGCATTCTTCTCCACGGCAACGAAGGCGTCGGGGCCGCCGGACGCGTGATCGAGGCTTTCGGACAATTTGTCGTGGGCGGCAACTACATTGTCGGATTCGTTCTCTTCATCGCCCTCATCGCCATCCAGTACATCGTGGTCGCGCATGGCG
>Ga0116134_1001705_pt1 | contig 10955 bp, 9 predicted proteins | sample June2015DPH_19_5_FD_89737 | JGI IMG/M metagenome (GOLD analysis project Ga0116134, IMG submission 89737) | Peatland microbial communities from SPRUCE experiment site at the Marcell Experimental Forest, Minnesota, USA - June2015DPH_19_40 | ecosystem: Environmental > Terrestrial > Soil > Wetlands >...
CAAGTCATTCGGTAGCACGTTGGACAGATTCCACGATGAGTCGGAATACCGACTACCGATACCTGCACGGTACGTGGTCGATAAGCAAGGGATCATTCGTACTGCCGATGTGAATGCGGACTACACCATCCGCTCTGAACCTTCTGAAACTCTCAGACAATTACGGGCGCTACCTACATAACTGAGCGTCAGCTGATGCAAAGTCGGTGAGGAATCAATCGCGGTCTAACGGGCCAACCGGAAGTTACGTTTTCACGTTTTCAGGCGGACTCCGACGACGTTGTCCCGAAGTCTGCTTCGAGGAAGCGCGACTCAGACTTCCCAGAAGCCCGTTTCCGTGTAGCTGACCATCCGTTCACAGCACAGGTCGAACTGATTGGGAATTTAGGGAGCTATCGAAGTCCGTTTACGACAAAGAGGTCAGTCAGCAATCGATATGCGGAATAGATGTGGGCTCTACCGTCCTTGCTGGTGCGGCAGCCATTGAAGCCGACGATACCAGTACTGTCGGGCGGGCTGATCGTCATAAGAGGCACTCTCTTTCCGGAGGCAATGTCCATGCGATCAAGCCTGGGTGTGGCGGCATAATTCCAGATGAGAAGGTCTTTCCCGTCCGCTCCCCATCTGTCGATGACGTCGTCGCCGCCAAGTTTTGGAAGAGCGCCAATCTCCGCTCCGGTCATCGTGTAAGTCTTGGGCGTGTTGCCGTCCATGCCAAGCAGCTGCTTGCCATCCGGCGAGGGCAAGCCGCCCCGGATGCCTTCGGGCAGCACAGGGCGCATCTCACTGGTAGAGACATCCAGTATAAAAACCCTCCGCTTTTGGCTGGGCTGCACAGCGTTAACCAGAAGGGCCGAGCTGTTGGGCATCCAATGCATCCCGCGGGTGTATTCCCACCCGTTTGAGGTAAGTTGCCTCGGCTTGCCTACGCCCGTGGGCAACAACACGATATTCGGGGGCTCGTGGTTATCCAGCGTTGCCACCCAGCTCCCGTCGGGAGACAGTTCGGTTGGCAAGCCGTCCCCCAACACCACGGCTGGACTCCGATCCATCTTCCGAACGAGAGTTACCGCATTCCCTCCCACGGCCGCCGCGCTCTCGCTGAAAACGACGGACGAGCCATCGTCGGAGATGCCGGCGGCCAGAGACCAGCCGAGCCAGGAAAGATCCTTGTCCGGCGAGCCGGTCACCCCGCCCATCAGCAATAGGCGGCTATTATCGGCCGTAAGCAGAACACGGCCATTGGCAGCGATGTCGTGAATGGTCAGGTCAGCAGGCGCACGGTATATCTCGCGCGTTTGGCCGCGCAAATTCATAGCTTGTAGAGCACGGCTGTCTTCGCCCGGAGTAGCCGTAAACCAGACCTCCTGATTCGGCGACCAGGCGAGACTGTTAATCGAGCTGTAGTGTGGCGACTCGGCAATTTTCTTTCCGGTACGGTCGATGACAACAAGTTTTCCGTCATCGCCAAACGGAACGTGCTCCTCGAATGCCAGATACTTTCCGTCGGGTGAGAAGCGAACATGGCTAATCCAACCACGTGGCGGCGTGTAGATGGTTTTGTCGACTGGAAACTGCAGCACGTTAGTGCGCAATCCCCTAACCTCGTCCTCCGGGGCCCGGATAATAGCGAGTTCGGAACCGTCGGGTGTCCAATCAGCGTACTGAACGTGCTGCAATAGCGGACGGGGAGCACCCCCTTCGATCGGAAGCAAGGCCAGCGTGCCCTCGGCCAGGCAAATGCTGCCGGCACCGAAGAACTTGAAATTGAGCAAAACGGCAACCTGATTCTTGGAAGAGATCGCCGCTACGAGGGTCTCGGCTGCCAAAGAGCGTGACTCTACGCTGCCGTACCTTGACGTGAATAGTTCAGTCGGCTTGCCCTCCCAGGCAGCGCTGTAGAGGATCGAGCTTCCATCATTCGCGAATCGCGCACGGTAAACCGTCCCGCTACGGAATGTGGCCTGGTGAAACTCCGGTTTGGACAGGGCACGGGTTGTCCGTCCCAAGAAGAATGCGGCGGCGAGCGCGAGGGCAAGGAAGGCAATAATAGCCGGCAAAAGCCACGCGCGATTCCTTGCCGAGGGTATCTGAACCTCGCTGGCTACTTTGCTGATCCCGGTCAGCGCCTCGAGATTAAAGGCGAGATCGTGCGCCGACTGAAAGCGTTCGGCGGGATTCTTCTCCAGGCAGTGCCGCACCACCCGATCCAGAGCCGGAGAAACATTTTGATTCGCCTCCGTCACATCAGGCGGTTCTTCCTTAAGAATGGCGCTGAGGACATCCGCCGACGAGTCGCCCTTGAAGGCGCGTTTGCCAGAAATCATCTCATAGAGCACGGCGCCGAAGCTGAACAGATCCGAGCGCGCGTCGGTCTCTTTACCCCGCACTTGCTCGGGCGACATATAGCCGACAGTGCCCAGCACCGTGCCCGTATCGCTCTGCACGGTTTTGGTCTGGTCGTCGATCTCGGTTTCAGGGCGGGTCAGCTTGGCAAGGCCGAAGTCCAGGATCTTTACTCGTCCGTCGTTGGTGATGAAGATGTTATCCGGCTTGAGATCACGATGCACGATGCCAAGGTCATGAGCAGCCGCAAGGCCGCGTGCGATCTGGAGCGCGTAATCAACGACTTTCCGAATCGGCAGGGGACCGCCGCGCAACCGTTCGCGCAGTGTTTGGCCTTCGAGCAGTTCGCTGACAATGTAGGGGCATTCGTCATGCGTGCCGATGTCATACACAGCTAGTATGTTGGGGTGGTTGAGGGCGGCGGCGGCGCGAGCCTCCTGCTCGAAGCGGTGCACGCGATTGGCATCGCTGGCGAAGGACACAGGGATTATTTTCACTGCAACGTCGCGGCCGAGTCGTTGGTCGTGTGCGCGATATACCTCACCCATGCCACCGGCACCGATTGAGGTCACAAGTTCATAGGGCCCGAGCTTGGCTCCCGTAGCAAGCGCCATTGCTCACCTCTTGAAAATGGCTTCCATTGTACCTGCTTAGAAGTCCAGCCGACGCTTGGGACTGAGCCCCAGTGCATCGGGGCGGATCACGGGCACACGGGCAATCCGGAAGTTATGCCACGGAACAAACTTTCAACGACGCTGGTCCGAAGTCCGCTTCTGGGAAATCTGCCGCTCATAATCGCTGAGATTCGTCTGGAGCGACGGACAATACAAAAGTCGGCTGCGATTTCGGGATTGGCAACGACGAACGTCCTCAAATCGATCCGCCAGGTCGCTGCTCCCTATCCGCACTCTTGTCCAGTTGGAGGTAGTGCAATCTCGGCACCCGATTTAATTGTGGTACTTGCGCTTACTCGCTTCGTGATCGCGGCCGATATAAATCCGGGTGAGCCATCTGCGGTCGCCCCGTGCGATCTTCTGGCCAACTTGGGATTCATCAGTTGATTGGAGGAAAGGCGAGTGATCGGCCGTCAGACGCTTATACGTGATGCCCCTGCCGAAACCTGGCGTGCAGCGTCCCCACTGGAATTCGCGTCTCCTGTGAGATATGCTGCCAGCTTTTCCCCTCGCTGCGAAGCTGCTTTATTCGCCGTTCAGTTTTAGGGCGCCACACGCGCTTTGGACGGCCTCCGCGCCGGCCCTCTCTTTTGGCCTGAGCCAGGCCAGCTTTCACCCGTTCCTGAATCAGAGCGCGCTCAAATTCAGCCATGGCCCCGATGACGTGAAACATCAGCTTTCCTGACGGCGTCGTCAGGTCTAGGTTATCCCGCAAGCTGATAAATGCGACCCCCAGCGTTTCCCACTCGGCCAAGATATTGACTAAATGTTTGAGGCTGCGTCCCAGGCGGTCGAGCTTCCACACGACGACGACGTCAGCTTTACGCTGCTGGCACAGAGTCATCATTTCGTCCAAGGCGGGGCGAGACTCGCGACTGCCACTGGTCCGGTCCACGAATGTGCGACACAGCTCCCAGCCGCGGCGGCCAACAAATTCACGCAATTCCGCGAGTTGCATTTCCGGATCTTGCTTGTCTGTCGTGCTTACGCGAGCGTACCAACGGCCACAGCTCAGGGTCCATGTTGGCGTACTCATCGAGCACAACCAGTTTCACGTTACGACCGCGCAGTGTGTCTGGCTCGGAGGCGCCTTTCAACTGAATCTGCGAACCGTTTTTGAAGCGGATGGTGAGCTCGGTTTCAACCACCTGCGCCACTGCAGGATTGCCGCGACCGTCCCGGCCCACGCCGAGCAGGTTCTTGAGGTCCTCCCAGGCAACGTCTTTGGCCCAGGGTCGGGTGATCGGTGGCGCTGGCCTGACAGCCGCATCGTGGCGCTGTTTTTCCAATGAGCCCGACCAGACCACAACTCCTCCACGGCGAAGCGCTTGAGAAGAGAAGTCCATCACGTTCACCTCGAAAAAGAATGTCTGCTAACGTCTACATACTTTTCCCGAAGAGAGAGCCGCCGCTGCTGGAAAGACGGCAGCTCTCCCGTCCATCGCAACCCGGGAAAACCCGCTCCAGCGTTGCGAACCCTTAAAAGCCGGAGCCGAGCGAGGACACGAGGATGAAACCCGCTCGACTCCGTGCCGCGCGCCCCCGAACAGGAAAGGAGGCGACCTAGGGACGCGCGACTCATTTCAGTAACGCCGATTGCGCATCTCCTCGCCCAGCGCTTCAGCAGCGGCCACAAGATTCTCGGATGGCGATCTGCGCGCATCAAACGAGCGGCATGTGCGCTTTGCCGTTCGAAGTTGAGCCGTAGTTTCTGCCATATCTTGACCCAAGAAGGCGCTGGCCTTCGCTACCAGATCATCTGCTACGGCTTGGCACTCGTCCTCCTGGGCATCAGCGGCAACACCGTGACGGCGATGGACCGCGTCCGCAGTTCGCCGGCTGTCGTACTGGCGGCGCAGGCGATCAATCGCTTCTTTTGGATGCTCCCCAGCTTTGACAGCTTGCCAAGCGTCGTTCCATCTGCGCTTCATTGCATCACTGCCTTTCGCTTCTACTTCCGGCCGGATTTCGCGGAGATACTTCAACGCCTCTTCACCAGGATCCGCTTCCACGTCGAACAACTTGTCGTCGTCATCGTCGTGCAACTTTCGCGCCGAGTAGCCGCAAGAGGCGCAGTCGTCCTCACCGGCCTTGAGTTTCTTCCCGCACTCAGGACACTCCATACTGGTTTCCTCCGGTTTCGCGTCGAATGCTTTTGGGCGTTCGATCGTGTCTTGCTCGACAAGGAAACCGCCCAGCGCAACGAACTCCTGGCCAGCTTCCTCGATCGCAATAACATCAGCGCCTTGCCGCCTGTGCAGGTTCATCGCTTCTGCCCCATTGGGTTGCGCACGATGTCCTCGAAGTTTTGCGGAAGATCGCGCGGCTCGAGTGTAGGCACAGGGACGACTCCAAACCCGAGCGGTGGCTCTGGCCCTTGCAGATCGGGAGAATTCGAGCCCGGTAATGAACCGGACCCACTCCAAGTATCGAATGCGCGGCCCGGCAAGCCGGTAGCTGTGTCTACGGGAGCTCCCGCCATCGCATCGAGTCTGCGATGCGCTTCCCGATGCATAGCGGCTTGCTCTTCGACGACGCTGTTGAAGGTTGCGTTATGAGCTGGAATTTCCTTTCCTTGTTTCATAGACTTACTTACTCCTTCTCCCGCAGAGGCGGGACTACGATTTCTCCAAAAAAACCAACCAGTCCATCAAGGCCCTGGTCCAATAATTCATTTTTAAAATTGGGCAAAGTTGTCGCAGAGAGTTGCGCATCGAGTTCCGGGTTAGCAACCCGCAGCCCGAGCGACAGCCAGTTTCGAGCATCGAACGCCTGGGTGGAATGCGCACAGTAGCGGCCATACGCAAGACTCAGTTCACGAAAAAACCTTCGCATGTTTTCAAGGTCGCCGCTCATCTGCTCGACAGCATTTTGGAACTTCAGTCGGTGCGCGCGTCGTTCCGCAGCTTCGTGTTCTGCTTCCTCTTCCGCAGCTTCCCGGCGTGCCGCGGCAAGCTGAATGCGCAGTTCGGCAATCTCTTTCGCCAACTCCGCCAGGTTCTCCGCTTCGCCCTGCTTGGCTCGGTCGGCAGCCGCATCGAATTCGTCTTCCCGGGCGGACAATTGCTTTTCTAGCTCCGCAACGCGCTCGTTAGCTGTGAGCACAGGCGGGCCGGCTGCTTCGCGCTGTGCCCGCGCGTACTCACTCTGAGGATTGCTCAGTTCGGTGAGCGATACGACCGGCCCACAACTGAGCGTGCGGACGAAGAGCTTTTCAGACTGAACGAAAGGCAGCAGGTGAAACCATTCGAGGCGGCGCCGGAAGGACCGTAGGCCGACTTCGGGGATGAGATAGAGCACGCGCGTGCTCGGCGTCGGAACTTGGAACTTGGAGAAGTTGAACAGCGGCTCCGCAGTCAGCAAGGCGCGGCAGATCGAAAGCAGGCACAAACTCTTCCCATGCCCGCTCGGTCCGCCGATCATCACGATGTCTTCGACTTCGGCAAAGTTCGCAATGAGCCATTCGGGATCGGGAGCGGAAGAAACTTCCACGTAGTCGTGGAAGAGGCTGCGCCAGTTTTGAGAATTCTGTTCCCGCAACAGCTCGGTGAGTTCATCGAGAAGCGCGAGACGAACGTCTCGCTTGGCAACGGGGATGCGTTCTAGGAGAAGACGAAGGATGCGGCGTTCACGCGCTGCTTCGCAGACTCCACGAACGTACTGTTTGAAGTTCTCCGGCACGCAGCCGTCAGTCAGGCTCGCTATCTTGGCTGCTTCCAGTTTGCCGTCGAGTTCGTTGACGAGCGTGGTGATATCTGCCGCGATCCCGTCGCCGTGGACTTTGCACAAGGCTTGCCAAATCCGCTGATGATCATCAAGCAGAAAGTCATCTGTGGTCAGATCGGCTTCGCCCCACGCGGCTGGTGCTTCTATCAGGCAGCCAAGGACGGCCCGTTCGCAGCGGACGGCTTTGTCGTTGTTAGCAGCGATGGCGCGATCAATCGCGTCCGTTGCCGCATTGTTCGCGTCTGCCGGCATCAGGACCGCGCTCCGGACTGCGCAGATAATCCAGTCACGGCGTTACTTCTCCCCGCTCCACACGCTCAACCTCGCACCGAGGGATCATGTAATGCCCCCTCGTCCGCAAGCGAACAGCGTGCAGTTTGCCGCTGCGGATCGCTTCGATGATGGTCAGCCTGTTCTTTCCCCAGCGTTCACCCAACTGGCGCGGGGAGTAGAACGGCTTTTTCGTGATCGTTGCTTGAGTCGCCATTTCAAACTCCCTTCTGATATTTGCTGCTATCTTTTATCTTTACTTTACGAAAATCTATAGTAAGATAATAAATATGAATATCGAGAAAAACGGTATCTTACGAGAGCGGCTGTTGGCGAAAGGAGAAATCCTGGCTCAGTTTCTCAACGTCGCTGACGGACTGGCGAAGCAAAAGAGAGTTCTCGATCTGTTGGAGCGATACCGCAACTTGCAGCACTTGCTTCCAGCTGTCGTTGCAGGCAGGCCGCTCGGACGCGTTCAAGGTGGTCCGTCTGCGGGCGCATTGATTTACGACCTTCGCGAGAACAAGAAAGCCGCTCGCTTAGTAATGCAAATCAATCGACTGTTGGCGCGCTATCGCTTTCTCCGGGCTGTGCCGATCACGCTCTTAGTGGGCGCGGATGAAGCTGCGAGGATTGAAACAGAAACATTCCCGGTTCGCATCGTGCCGTTCTCGAAGTTCGAACGCGGCTCGACAATCGAGGAGCATGGGGCAGTAGAGAAAGTGATAGAGCTAGCGGATGCTGGCGAACTCGACCGCTTGAGAAAATGCGCCTTTTGCTCCAAATGGTTCATGGCGACCAGGACCGATCGCATTTACCACGAGGGATGCGCCGTGTTGCAACATCGCAAACAGCGCGCAGATAGCGGAATCGCCGCTGAATATCAGAAATGGTATCGAAAGTATGCACCGGTCAAGCTGCGCAAGAGTCAGTTGGAAGAGAAGCGGAAAGACGGGTTTCACTTGTCGAAGGCGGAACGCGACGAACTCCGACAGGCGACGGAAGAGACAGAGCGCTTGAAGGCTGAATGGAAAGTTACGTTGAAAAAATTGAAGGGAGGAAGCAGCAATGAAAAACAGCGAAGGTGAGCAGCAAGCGGCGAAGCGGGAGCGGGGGGATGGCAGCCTCTACCTGCGCGGATCGACGTGGTGGATTTGCGTCTATGTGGACGGGAAACAGCAACGCGAATCGGCCAAGACGGGCGACGAAGCGACGGCGCGGAAGTATTTGAAGAACAGGCTCAAGGAAGTCCACGCCCACGAACTTGACCCTGCGAAACCGTTCCTCACCCAGCGCGCCCGCAGACGCACAGTCTCAGACTTGATGGACGCATTGAAGTCTGACCTTGAGATCAGGTCGAAATGGGGTCCGCAGACCAAGACGACATCCGACCACGTGACGCGCGCCTTCGGACCGATGCGCGCGACGAGTCTTCGGGCCGAGGATGTGGACGAGTACGTCAAACAACGTCTGGCCGAGGGTTACGCGAAGGCCACGGTCAATCACTCGCTGCAACTGCTCAGGCAGGCGTACAAACTCGCTGAGTTGCCAGCGCCGAAAATCCGCAGACTCGACGACAGCGACAACAAGCGGCGCGGCTTCTTCACCGAACTGGAAATTCGCCGGGTCATGTCGAACCTGCCCGCAGAACTGGCCGACTTCACGCTGTTCGGATGGCTCACCGGAATGCGAAAGGGCGAGATCGCTTCACTGCGCTGGGAGGATGTGACTGGCGATGAGTTGCGACTGCGCTCTGAGAACTCGAAAAACGGAGAAGCGCGGGTCATACCCTTCGAAGGCGAACTGGCAGACCTGATGGAGAGACGCAAGGCGGCGCGTCAGTTCAAAGTGAATGGCATCCCAACGTTTTCGGCTCTGATCTTCCACCGCAACGGAGACCCGATCCAGGAGTTCCGGAAGTCTTGGAAGACGGCCTGCCGATTGGCGGGCGTGCGCCGTCTCTTTCACGATCTCAGACGGAGTGCAGCGAGAAACATGCTCAACGCTGGAGTGGCGCAAGCGACCGCGATGGAGATCACCGGACATCGGACCGCTTCGATGTTCAGGCGTTACGCCATCGTCGCGCCGCAGAACGTGCGGAAGGCGCTCAAGATGACGCAGGAATACACTGCGCTAGAGATGGCCGAAGCGACGGCCACAGTGAACTGAAAAAAATCCAGTTCCCGCCCTCACGTGCACAATTCGTGCACAAAATCAAAGGGCGCCCGTCTGGTGGGCGCCCTAAGTTATTCATTCCATGGTTGCGGGGGGTGGATTTGAACCACCGACCTTTGGGTTATGAGCCCAACGAGCTACCAGACTGCTCCACCCCGCAGAAAAATCATAACAGCGCCGTGAAGCAGGGTCAAACTGCCTGGCGATTAGTTAGTGAGCAGATCAGTGTGCAACTCCGGATGAGTCGCTTCGCACTTCATCCCGTAACTGGCGTTCCTTGGCCGGTCAGCTTGAATTCTTGGACGTCGCATGCACGGCTTCATTCCAAGCGGACCCGCTCCGGGTGCTTCTTCGCTTTGCTTGCACGCGTGATTCAGCGAAGCTTGCGGCATCGCCAAGCAATATCCTGACACAAAAGTTTTTCCGCAGCCTGCCAAAGCGTTCCCCGCGACTGGAAGCGCGGGCAAAACGCCAAAATGCCTGCCACGCGCAGCAAGGCCGAAGCACTTCTTCCGACTCTGTACAATCTGCGTACAATGATTGCGACAATGATTGCGGGATCTTGATCGGATCGGATGAGCCTTCAGACTCTAAACGACATTTTGTTGGCTTTGTGCCAAAGCCGACGCAACCGCGTCATGCTGCAAAGACAAGTCCTGGGCTGGGCGCCGATCTCTTCCACGGAGATTTACCGCGGCGTCGTGGGTGTGGCTCGCGCGCTTCAATCCTGGGGTATCGGCAAAGGCGATCGCGTCGCCATCCTCAGCGAAAATCGCCCGGAGTGGACGATCACTGATTTCGCAGCACTGTCCCTGGGCGCGGTCACGGTTCCGATTTATTCCACACAGACCGCTGAGCAGACTTCATTCATCCTCGGAGATTCCGGGGCGCGCGTAGTCGCGGTGTCCACCAAGCACCAACTGGAAAAGGTTCTGACCATCCAGCGTCAAACACCGGTGGAGCGGATCATGGTGATGGACGCGATCGAAACTGCGCACGCGGTCCACATGCAGGGACTGATGCTGCAAGGTCCGACCGACTTCGATCCGGAATTCGATGCCCGCGCGCGGTCGATTGGGCCGGACGACCTGGCGACAATTATTTACACCTCAGGAACCACGGGGACTCCGAAGGGAGCGATGCTGACCCACGGGAACATAGCTTCGAATATCACGTATTCGCTGGATGGATTCGGCGTCGGGACAAAAGGCGAAGAGGTGAGCGTATCCTTTTTGCCACTTTCCCATGTGACGGCGCGCCATGCCGACTTCGCGCTGCTCTACCGCGGGGTGGTGCTGGCGTATTGTCCTGACATTAAGCAACTGGCGCAGGCTTTGGCGGAAGTCCGACCCGCCACCTTTATTGCTGTGCCGCGCGTGTACGAGAAGATTCGTCAACAGGTGATTCTCAAGGCTACGGGCTTTCCAAAAGACGCGGTCTATCGCTGGGCGCTTTCGGTGGGGCGCGCTCACCGCGCCGAGACTCTGGACGGAATCAAGCCTTCAGCGCTCTCCTGGAAAATTGCGGACTGGCTGGTCTTTTCCAAGGTGCGCGCGGGGATGGGTGGAAAGGCGGAGGAGTTCGTTTCCGGAGGCGCGCCGCTGGGCCGGGAATTGGCGGAGTGGTATGCCGATATCGGTATTCCCATCCACGAGGGATACGGGCTGACGGAAACTTCCCCGGTGATCGCCGTGAGCACGCCCGGGGCACACAAACTGGGAACTGTCGGCAAGCCGCTCGCGAACGTCGAAGTGCGAATTGCCG
>Ga0116134_1001707_pt1 | contig 10952 bp, 8 predicted proteins | sample June2015DPH_19_5_FD_89737 | JGI IMG/M metagenome (GOLD analysis project Ga0116134, IMG submission 89737) | Peatland microbial communities from SPRUCE experiment site at the Marcell Experimental Forest, Minnesota, USA - June2015DPH_19_40 | ecosystem: Environmental > Terrestrial > Soil > Wetlands >...
GTGTGTTTGCCGAAGGACAGGCGTTCCGCGCGCTCCTGGTAATCGCGCAGCAGAGAACGATAGTCCGGGTGCGAACATTTTTCGATGATGAGCTTGGCTCTTTGCCGCGGCGACAGGCCCCTGAGGTCGGCGAGACCCTGTTCGGTTACGATCACACCGACGTCGTGTTCCGTGTGGTCCACGTGCGATACCATCGGCACGATCGTGGTGATGGCACCTTTCTGCGCCGTCGACGGAGCCATGAAGATTGCCAGGTATCCGTTGCGCGCAAAATCGCCGGAACCACCAATCCCGTTCTGAATGCGCGATCCCATGACATGGGTGGAATTCACGTTGCCATAGATATCGGCTTCAATCATGCCATTCATGCCAATCACGCCCAGCCGGCGGATAAGTTCCGAATGGTTGGAGATTTCCTGCGGACGGAGGACGATGCGATCGCGGAAGTTTGCCATCTCGGCATTGACCTGCGCCAGCATTTGCGGGCTGAGAGAAAATGCCGTGGCCGAGGCGCAAGTCAGCTTGCCGCTTCGCAAGAGCTCGATCATGCCGTCCTGAATGACCTCGGTGAATGAAGTTAGATTTTCAAATTTTCCTTCCAGCAGACCGAGCAGAACGGCGTTGGCAATGTTTCCCACGCCCGACTGCAGCGGCAGCAGCGAGGCGGGAACGCGGCCTGACTTTACTTCCCACTCGAGGAATTCCAGAATGTGGCCCGCAATGCGGCGCGAGCTTTCGTCGGGCGCTTTGAAGGCGCTGTTGCGGTCGGGAGAATTGGTGAGCACCACGGCAGCGACTTTCTCCGGGTCAATGCGAAGATAAGGAGTGCCAATTCTTTGTCCCGGATGCACCAGCGGAATCGGCTGCCGGTTCGGCGGCGGTTGCATTCCGTAATAGATGTCGTGCATGCCCTCCAGTTCAGCGGGCTGCCACGCGTTTACTTCGAGAATCACCTTCTCCGCCTGGTCGATCCATGTCCGGTTGTTGCCCACCGACGAACTGGGAACCAGCCGCCCGTCTTCGAGAATCGCAGTGACCTCGACGAGCGCCCAGTCCATCTTGCCCAGAAACCCGTATTCCACGTATTGGGCGACGTGGCCGAGGTGGATATCCATGTACTCCATCTCTCCGGCGTTGATTCTTTTGCGCGTCTCCGGATCCGACTGATAGGGCAGCCGCAACTGGATGCCACCAGCCATGGCCAGCGCGCCGTCCAACTCGGGCCCGGTGGAAGCGCCAGTGAAGATGCTGACTTGAGCTTTCTGGCCACGCAGATTGGCGTCGGAGATGCGCCGGGCTAAGGCCAGCGGCACGGCCTTCGGATAACCGGAGCCAGTGAATCCACTCATGCCGATACGAGTGTTGAAGTTGATCAGCGCTGCCGCTTCGTCGGCGCTCATGATGCGGGACGCAAGGCTGGGATTCAAAACCCGAGAACTAGCAGAAGTAAGAGTGCCCATAAGCTAAAGGTAGGATGCGTGACGGCGGTGCACCGTGATACTCGTCACGCCGGTAGGTGACGACTTGGCTTGATGGGTGCCCCACTCATTCGCGTCTGTTGCGAATGCGTGGGATTGCGGAGGATGCGATGAATCATCCACTAACCAGCGCCGCCGACGATCCAACCCACTTCATGCCCTTGTTCTGATCCACGCCCATCATCAGCCCGCGCCCCATGCGCACGATCGTGAGCACCGGCACCAGCTCATCGAGCCACACATACATGATTCTCAATTCGACCTTGGTCGCACCGTGCGGGGTCTCGACTACGGGCGTGAAATTCAATCGTTCCTGCAAAATGTATTCGCTGCGTTTCGCCGCCGGAATCGCGTCGATGTCTTTCCGCGAGGGCGCGATCACCACGCCCAATCCGGCAAACGAATACAGGGGCTTGAGCACAAAATTCTCCAGATCCGCCGGTACTTCCGTCAGTTGATCGAGAAACCACGTCCGCGGCACCGATGGATGCTGCAAATAAGGAATCGAATATTTGCTGATCCGGAAATACCAGTTCGGATGCCCCGCCCACTCCACATCGAGGTCATCCCGAAAATCAAACGGCGGAGTCACGCCCTTGCGTTCCAGTTCATCGACGATGGTACGGTTATAAATCCGCTTAATCGGAATCCGCTTGCCGCCCTCCTCATAAAACAGCTGTCGACCGTCTTTCTTAATCTTGGTGATGCACACGGTGCGAATCCCGAGCAACTTCTCGGTCAACAGAAAATCGGGACGCGTCTTCTGCTCCTCCGGATGCACTTCCATCAAAATGACATTCGCCGGATCGTGCCCCGCAACGATCGCGTCTTGCAGAAGACGCTTGTAAGAAGCCGAGTCCAGCCCGCTCAGGAAGTAGCGAAGCTTTGCGTCGAGTTCGAACACATCGATATAAGCCTGAGCTAGAACCGGCTGGTAAGCATAAAGGGAAGGGAAGGCTTGTAACTCGACCAGTTTCGGCTGTAACTCACCGGCCGCACCCCGCACCAGCCCGAAATCCACCTGAATAAACAGCGGATGCGGCGCTTCATTTGGCACGCGAAACTTTGCCGGGATCGAATCTTCAGAGCGCGCGCGGTACTCGGGATTCTCCACTAACTGCCGGATCAGCGCCTTCCCATCCTCCCCCATGCGCTCGACCAGCGCATTCGGAAAGAAGCAAGGCGTCTCGCAAAGCGCGAACGGAACTTCCATCCCGCAGCGAGAAGTCATCTCGCGCCGTAACTGCTCGTATTTTTCAGAAGTGAATCGCGAATTGAAGTCTTGCCGGTAGGAGGGAATCATATTTGTCGTGCCGGGGACCAGATTCCTGGGGCGCTCACGATCTGACAAGCGCTTCAGGGGGCGACTTCCTATGCCTCCACTTCCAAACAAGAACGCTGACCCAGAGGACAGGCGGTGGCACAACCGCGGCTAGAAGAAGCGCTGCGGAGGTGGCTACCAGCAGTTTTGGTACCTCTGTCATGCGACCAGTCGCGGGGTCCACGCGCACGGCAATGCAATAACCCTTGGTTGTTAACACTAGGCCGTTCGACAACCGGGAGGAAAGAAGTACGGCAGAAACAAAGAGTGGTAGCGAGAGAAATGTTGCGATCCAGGCGGCCCGTCGCAAAAGCTTCATGGGAGTTACTCCCGTATTTTCTCAGCGCTCTCAGCGCCTCGGCGGTGAAAAGTTCTACGCCTCAATCAAAAACTGGCCGCCGCGCATGATCTGCTCGCCATCAACCCAGATATCAAAATTTCGGCCCACTACGTCGATGTGTGTAGACGAGAACCACTCCGCCCCGGTGTGTGCCCCGTACGGGTTTCCAAATGCAATGTGGACGCCCGGGTATTTCTCATCCTGCAAGATCTCCCCGATCACATCTTTCAGCTCGATGTTCGTTCCAATGGCAAACTCGCCTACGCGGTTGCTGTTTTCATCGGTATGGGTGTAAGCCCAGAAATCGTCTTTCAATTCCTTGTTCGCCGAGTGTGCCGCGATCACGCGATTCTCCTTCACGTTGATGGTCAGCGGATTTGCCTTCAGGTCGCCAAACTTACGGCACAAATAATCGCCCACCACTCCATCAATCACAAACGTTCCATTCACCTCGCCCGGCGTAGTGAAAATTTCACCGCCCGGCAGGTTGCCCCATTTTTCCGTACTGATAATTCCGCTCGTCTTCACCCAGCGGTAATTCGGATTCAAATCCGCCACCAGGTCCGTCCCCGCCGGCGTCTTCGCCCGGATTTGCTTCGCCTTGCGTACCGTCTCCAGTACCTTCACGCTCAGCCGGTCCACTTTCAGGAAGTCCGCGCGCATGCCTTCAACCATGATTCGCTTGTTGATGTTGACCATGTGTGCGTGCCGGATCTTTCGCCGGTTCACCACATCCGTCATCTGCATGCGCGACTTCAATTCGTTGGCCTGCCCCTGCACCGCAAAAATGCTGACCTGGCTCGATTCCAGATCCTCCATGATCGGCAGCGGCAAATCCGTCAGCGGACGAGTCGCCACATCTTCCAGCACCCACGTCTGGTAGCGGCAGCCCACTTCTTCCAGTTCGCGCACGATGGCCGCCGCGATCTCCAGGCTCACTTCATCGGTGATGACCGTGACTTTTTCCGAAGCCTCGACGCGCAGGCACACCCGCACCGCATTCCGCGCCCCCGGCGTCAGCTGCGGATCAAAGGTCATCTTGTTCAGTTGTCGGTGGGATGGTTCCGTTGTATTGGTAATAGTCTTCATCAAACTCATCAGACGGCTCGGGCGGTGGGCACGCAATCTGCCTCGTCCACGCCCACCTCAGTCTCCTCAATGATGTAATCCACCACGGCTTTCATGTCGCCGGTTTTGCGGTACACGTCCAACTGCCGGTCGGCGCCCGTGCCCGTCTTCATGATTTCGCGGATATACTCCACTTCTTTCCGGCACCCCAGTTCGTCCAGCACGTCATCCACGAATTCCAGATACTCTTCGATCAGTTCGCGCTCCGGAACCTCCATCTGCTTGCCGAAGTCGATCAGTTTTCCGTTGATTCCATAGCGCGCCGCTCGCCACTTGTTCTCCATCAGCAACGATTTCCGGTACAGCCGGAACCCCTGATTCTGCGAGTACAGCTTATACAGCTTGGCCACCGTGGCCTGGATCAGCGCCGCCAGCGCAATCGTCTCGTCGACCCGCATCGGAAGGTCGCACACCCGGAACTCCAGCGTGTTGAAGAATGGATGCGGCCGGATGTCCCACCAGATTTTTTTCGCGTTATCGATCGAGTTCGTCTTCACCAGCAGCTTGACGTAGTTCTCGTACTCGCCCCAACTGGGAAAATAATCCGGCAGATTCGTTCGCGGAAACTTGTCGAACACCTTGCAGCGGTATGATTTCAGCCCGGTGTCCATCCCCAGCCAGAAAGGGGAATTCGTGGACAGCGCCAGCAGGTGCGGCACAAAATACCGCGCATGATTCATCAACTGGATCGTGGTCTCACGATCTTCAATGCCCACGTGCACGTGCAGCCCGAAAATCAGGTTGGCTCGGGCCACCAGTTGCATATCCTGCACAATGTTCTTGTAGCGCTCGCCCGGCGTCACTTCCTGCACCCGCCAGTCCGCAAACGGATGTGTGGCCGCCGCCGCCAGCCGCAACCCATTTTCCCGCGACAGCCGGATCATGTGCCGCCGCAGATTTTTCAGTTCTTCCCGGGCTTCCTGGATGTTGGCGCAAACCGAAGTCCCCACCTCCACCACCGATTGGTGCATCTCTGTCTTGACCCGTTCCTGCAGGATCAATCTGCCCTTCTCGATGATCTCGGCGTGAATGTGCGACCGCAGATCCCGAGTCTCGGGATCGACAGTCTGATACTCCTCTTCGATTCCCAGCGTGAATGCAGGTTTCATTACGGCACCCAGAGCTGCCAGGCGGGAAGACCGGCAGAAGTCCAACTAGTATACCAATATGCTCTTGTGGGGACGGGGCTTTGCCCCGTCCGGGGCGGGGCAGAGCCCCGCCACCACACGACCTATGCCTTCTTCCTTGCCCTTGGCGTTCTGATATCTACCCATTTCGGGCCATTCAAGAAAGAGGCCCAGCGCAATTCTTCCGCCGGATTCTCCCCGCTCAGCGCCTTCTTCACTGCCATCTCCGCTACGGCGTCCACCACCCACTCAAAATTTTGCTGTCCCACCGACGTAACTTCCGCATCCGGAGCCGGATTCATGAAGTCAATCGCATATGGGACGCCATTCTCTACCGCAAACTCCACCGTGTTCAGGTCGTAGCCAAGCGCGCGGCACAACGCCAAAGCATCTTTCTCGATGCGTTGCTTCATCGCAGCGCCGGGCTGCGGGTTCCCCTTTACATAGCGCTCATGATGCGGGGCCTTCGGATCGTACTTCATGATGTGCACTTTCTCCTGCCCCACCACGTAACAGCGGTAATAATCCTCAAATTCCACGCCGTGTTGCAGCGTCATGCAAAGGTCGCCGGTCTGGTTGTAGTTATGGAAGAACTCTTCCGGAGAATGCACCTTGTACACGTGTTTCCAGCCGCCGCCTGCATAAGGCTTCAAAAACGCCGGAAACCCAACATAGGCAAATATCTCCTCCCAATTCAGCGGATACATCAAATTCCGCATGGATTGATCGGTCGTATCCGGCGGATGTTTCTGATGCGGCAAAATCACCGTCGGCGGAATGGCGACGCCCATCTTGTGCGCCAGCGCATAATTAAAGAACTTGTCGTCTGCCGTCCACCAGAAGGGATTGTTAATCACAATCGTTCCCTGCAGCATCGCGTTCTTCAAATATGCCCGATAGAAAGGAATGTCCTGCGAAATCCGGTCAATGATGACGTCGTACTTCTTCGGCTCATCCATGCGAATCCCGCCAATTTTCACAAACTCGGCGGTAACGCCCTCGGCCTGCATGCCGTTAATCTTCTCGACCAAGGCTGGCGGAAAAGTATTCTCCATCCCAAAAAGAATTCCGATTTTCTTGTTCGCCATAATTCGAATCCTCTTCTCAGTCTAACTGGTGGAGCGCCGGGCATCCCCACCCGGCGGGACGGGGCAGAGCCCCGTCACCACACTAAAAATACTTTGCCGCCATGCGCTGCCACAGCGGCCAATCATGCTTGCTGTTGTCTCCGTAGATATCCAGCCAATGCGGAATCCCCTTGCCTTCGAGAATCGCCGCCATCTTCACGTTCGCGTCCAGGCACATATCCCAGTCCGCCGACCCCAGCACGATTTTCATCTGCCGGTACCGGCTCAGGAACCAGTCATCGCTCATGTTCGACAGGTAGTCCGGCGGATTGTTGAAGTAGACATTGTCGTCGTAATAGCCGTCGAGAAAGCTCTTGATGTCGAACGATCCGCTCATGGTGACGCAGGACGAAACCAGATCCGGATGCCGCATGGAAAAATTCAGAGCGTGATAGCCTCCAAAACTGCATCCCGTCACCGCGATCTGCGGAGCCCAGTTTCTCCACTTCAAATAAGGGAGAAACTCGTTGATCACGTAGCGCTCGTACTGCACATGCCGCCAGATACGCGCTCCCGGATGCGCGCTCTTGTTGTACCAACTCTCGCCGTCGACGCTGTCTACGCAGAACACCTGGACCGCGCACGCTTCCAGTTTTCCACCCAGCGCGCCGATCATTCCCGAATCCTCATACTCAAAAAAACGTCCCATGGACGTCGGAAAAACAAGAATCGGATGACCGCCGTGTCCGAACACCAGCGACTCCATGTCGCGCCCCAATTCGTGGCTGTATTGTTTGTGATATTCGCGGTTCATGTGAGCGAGGATTGTAACCGAAGAATAGTCAGGAAGATGATCAAAAGAAAGCGTTCAGAGGACTGGCCGGACAGTCGATCCGCCGCGAACTAATGCTGCGGCGGACCTGAGCGCGGATTAATTCCCAAGTGCTTCAGCTTCGATTGCAGCGTGGTTCGCTTCAGCCCCAACCGCATGGCTGCCCCTCTGAGGCCGCCAATCTGCCCGCGGCTCTCCCGCAAGGCGCGCAGAATGTGCTCGCGTTCCGCCGCCTCCAGGCTTTCATCCACGCTTTTCTTTTCTGTGGCCATCGGATTCAGCTCGCTTAATGGCGCTACCAGCACCGAGCCTTGCGTCAGAATCACCGACCGCTCGACAAAATTTTCTAACTCTCGTACATTGCCGGGCCACTCCCAGCCCATCAGTTCATCCATGGTTTTCTTCGGAATGCTGGTGATCTCCTTGTTCATCCGCCGGGCGCACTTCTGCACAAAATGTTCCACCAGCCGGCGGATATCGTCCCGCCGTTCCCGTAACGGTGGCAAGCGGATCGGAAACACGTTCAGCCGATAATACAAATCGCTTCGAAACTCATTCTTTTGTCGCACCAGTTCAGCCAAATCGCGGTTCGTCGCCGCAATCAAGCGAAAGTCCACTTTCAAGGTTTGCGTACCGCCCAGCCGTTCAAACTCCTGATCCTGCAAAACCCGCAGCAGCTTCGGCTGCAACGCCAGTGAAATCTCCCCAATCTCGTCCAAAAAGAGCGTGCCTTTGTCCGCCAGTTCGAGCCGGCCAATTTTCTTACTCACCGCCCCGGTGAACGCGCCCTTCTCATTCCCAAACAGTTCGCTCTCCAGCAGCCCCGACGGGATCGCCGCGCAATTTAATTTGATGAAGCTATTGTCGGCGCGCCGGCTCTGCCGGTGGATTGCCCGCGCCACCAGTTCCTTACCAGTTCCCGTTTCACCGAGCAGCAACACGGTGGCATCGCTGGACGCCACTCTCTTCACATTCTCCATGACGGCCTGCAACGCCTTGCTGTGTCCGATGATTTCCCCGAAGCCCAGTTCGGTATCGATTTCCTGCTCCAGATAAAGCTTTTCTTCGGTCAGCTTTCTCTGAGCTTCGCGCAGTTCGGTCACATCCATGGCCGCCCCGGTGAGTCCAATCACCGCGCCGGCCGAGTCCAAAAGCGGTTCGATGGTGGTACGGAGGTATTGCTTCCGGCCACCGAACGTGACCTGTATTTCATCCCGTGCTCCCTCTCCGGTTTCCAGCACCCGCCGCCGGACTTCCGCGATGCGCGCAGCCTCCTCTGGATCGAAGACTTCGCCCACGTTCTTCCCCAACTTCTCGCTGTCCGAAAACGGAAGCTGCGAATTGTACATCCAGGTGTAACGCAAATTCCGGTCCTGGTTGAAGACTGCAATCGGAGAGTTCTTCAGTGCCACCCGGAACCGTTCGTCGCTTAGCCGCAGTGCCTCCTCCGCCTGCTTGCGCTCGGTGATGTCCTCCACCAGCCCCATGTGCCAACGCTGCTGCTCTCCTTTACTCCACATCGGCACCGCCTGAACCCTGACCCAGCGCACCGATCCATCCGGGCGAAGATATCTTTTTTCCAGCTCGTAATTGGCCAGCTTTTCCTCGGCCAGTTGTTGCAGGTATTCGCTGGTTCGCCCCGTATCATCGGGGTGGGTAATGCTCGCCAGATCCATCCTTAGTAGTTCCTCTCCCTCGCGCCCGGCGATTTCGCAGAACTTCGGATTGACTTGCAGGAATCGCCCGCTACACGAATCCACCAGAGCAATACCAATCGGAGACCGCTCATACACCGTCCGGAAACGCTGTTCGCTTTCCCGTAACGCCTCCTCCGCTTGCTTGCGTTCCGTGATGTCGCGCGACACGGCCACGACGTACTCGCGATCTAATCGCACCAATCGCGTATTCACTTCCACCGGAAACGTCGTTCCATCTTTTCGCCGGAGCGTGGTTTCTATGAGCGAGAAGCCCGAGTCCCGCCACTGCTGCCGCATCCGCGATAGCAAACTTTCGTCGGCGTTCGGATCGACGTCATAGACCGTCAACGATAAGAGCTCGTCCCGGCTGTACCCCAGGTCTACGCACGCCTTCTCATTTACATCGATGAAACGCAGGGTTTCCGCATCGACTACCTTAATGGCATCGTTTGATTGATCCAGCAGCGTCCGGAACAGCTTCAACTCGTGGAGCGTCCTTTCCTGCTCCCGCGCCGTCTTGAGCAACTGATCGTTGGTCGCGCGCAGCGCCTTCTCCGACCGCACCCGATCGGTGACGTCGTGCGCCATCCCCCGCACAATCGGACGCGCCACTCCCTCGGTGCGCAGCGTGTTGTGATACTCCCAGATCCGCTGTTCTCCCGATCGGGTCACCACCGCCAGCAACCCGCGAGCTTCGCCGGTGCGCTCGATCTCGCGCAGATAGGCATCGAACTGAGCGCGGAATTGCGGATCAACAAAATCCCGCATCGGCTTCCGTAGCATTTCTTCTACGCTGTAACCCAGCAGACGTGCGGGAACGGGATTGACCGACAGGAATCGGCCTTCCAGGTCGTGGACGCACAGCAGGTCCTGGCTGTGCTCAACTAAATCGCGATACCACTCTTCGTCTTCTGCCAGAGCCCGCCGGATCGGGTCCAACGCGAGTGGCAATTCTTCCGGAAAGTGGCGCTTCCGTTCCCCAGGGTGCAATGCCATGGCTCACCCCACCGGCGAGCGCTGGAAATCATGCGGGTATCATCGGCCAGATCAATTCCAGCGGCCGCTGCAAATTTTTAGTTCCAGAGATTCTGGGGGAAACTGCTTGGCCCAATCGAACTTGTCCAAGTCAGGGAGCTGCCCTCGGACTTTTGCCGAAAGTCTAGCAGAATATAGTTTTTGCACACCGACCGACCAGTCGGCCCCCGGCCGGCCCTGATCTTCCGTGATCTCGGAACCATGGTCCGCAATTGCTAAGCTCCTATTAGAGTTCCTTAGGAGGGCCACGTGCCCGCGACTGCTCACAAAGCAACCATCAAGATTCTCTACGGCGAGTCCGACGAACACACTCTCTCTGCGCAAGCCGCCGAAATGGCCAAGGCCGGACATCATGTGACCACCGCCCTCAACCGCCAGGGCGTTCAGGAAGCCCTGCACCGCGATGCCTTTGACCTGGTCATCCTCGGAGCCTCTTTGTCCAAGGACGATCGCCATCACCTGCCCTACATGGTGAAGAAGTCCCACGAAGGAACGAAGGTCTTGGTGATGCACGCCGGTTCCCACCATCACGCCGTGGACGGCGCCGTCGACTCCAACCTCAGCATGCACCTGGTCCTCGAACGCATCGCCGCCCTGCTTCAGCCCGAGGCGGTCCGCTAACCACAGAATTCTAGAGACAAGAAAGGGTCCGGAGGGGGTGGAGAGAGTCGCCCCCGCCGAACCCGCCAGACTTCCAGGCTGACCACGATCATTCTCAACATCCGCAGCCGGCGTTTGTCACAAAGTTGTCAACTTCTAGTCACGTTTTTGCCTGGACCTGGAATGGATAGGGCTCACAGGGATTTAAAATGGGCCGCCAGCCAAGAAGCGGTGACGTTTCCTTGGCTATCGGCCCATTCGATCCGGACTGGGATCGGAGGTGATATCTACATCGTAAACCCTCCGCCTCGATTGTCAAGGATCAAC
>Ga0116134_1001709_pt1 | contig 10949 bp, 10 predicted proteins | sample June2015DPH_19_5_FD_89737 | JGI IMG/M metagenome (GOLD analysis project Ga0116134, IMG submission 89737) | Peatland microbial communities from SPRUCE experiment site at the Marcell Experimental Forest, Minnesota, USA - June2015DPH_19_40 | ecosystem: Environmental > Terrestrial > Soil > Wetlands...
CACGAAGGATGGAACCAACTCGCCGCCAGACTCGAAGGCTATGCACTTGCCACACAACGCTAAAATCCGTGAATCCCGTAGCCCGCAAGGGGCGAGGGCACGATGATCGGCGCCGCGCGTTTGTGACGCAGTAGAACTGTTGCTGGCCGCGCTTATCTCACTTTGCGCTTCGCGGCCGCGGACGCGTTGAGCGCCACGGCGGCGCGAACGAGCGCCTTCAACGACTTTTCGTCGATCTTGTCGCCCTCACGGATATCGATCGCGCGCCGCACATTGCCTTCGAGGCTGGAGTTGAAGAGGCCCGCGGGGTCCTCCAGCGCGGCGCCCTTGGCGAAGGTCAGCTTGACGACGGCCTTGTAGGTCTCGCCGGTACAGATGATGCCGGAATGCTCCCACACCGGCACCCCTCGCCACTTCCATTCCTCGACCACGTCGGGGCAGGCCGCTTTGATGAGACTGCGGACGCGGGCGAGGGTGTCGCCGCGCCAGTCGCCTAGCTCCGCGATTCTCGCGTCGATGAGCTGGGAGGGGGAGGAGCCTTCTATTTCCTCTCTTCCGCCGCTCTTGGTCTTCTTCATGGTGGCTGTCGCTTTGTTCATGGTTGTCGTGGCTCGCCCGCCTGTTACGTGAGAGCCACAGGCGGGTTGGTTAGTTGTTGGCGTAACCCGCCACCTTGTTACATCGGATTCGGCGGATTATTCTTCGCTGATCCGCTATACGTACTGCGTAATATCACTGTGATTTCATATCGTTGCGCGTAACTCTACATTGAAGGAAGTTTGTGTGACGAACGACGAGCCACCAAAAGACGACAAGCTTCGACTTGTTGCGGACAACGATCCGGCGCGGGTCGTTGAACGCCAGAAGCAGGTTGCCGCTGATAATGCTCGCGACCGAGCTGCCATGTCACTGGCAACGCTGGTCGCCAACCTGCTGCGGGTGCTCGCTGGGGCTGGTGAGCCATATGCGGTGCCGGGTAATCTGCTCAAAGCATGGGAACATTACCGCGACGCCTACAACGCTGGCAATCGCGGTCAGATGCCGGGGCTTGACGATTTGATCCTCCATCACCTCTTCGACGAGGGTGGGGAACGCGACAAGCCGCTAACCGAAGAGGAATGGCGGCGCTGGGCGGCTGATGATCCCCGGCGCGACTATGAGGAGGAACGGCGTTCGCTTTTGCATCAGCTACGCCGTCATGTCTTGCGTGAAATTGCATCTACTATTACGCAAAGCAGCTTGCAAATCCGCAGAGAGGAGCAAGAGATTGATGATGTGCTGCGACGATTTGAGGAGGCGCGGGAGCGTTATTTCAATGGGCCAAGGAAGCCGCCTAGGGCCTATCGGCATAGTATCGCTGAGCACGAAATTGCGAAGCTTCATGGTGCTGACACTAAGCTGCAACACTCCGCTAAGCGGGAGATAGCGAAGGTTCGCCACCGGGAGCCCAATCTGAATTCACGGCAGGAAACCGCCGACCGGGCGATCGGGACTCTGCAAGCGCGAAAGCGCGATGAAATGATCGCTGCTCTTCAGCCGCACCAGTGGGTCGCTTTACACGCCGTGCACTCCGGCGAAACTCACGCATTCGATGCGGCCGATGCTTTCACATTCGATGTTCTCGCTCGCATGGAGCTGCTGGAACGCAGACCCGGTGGTGGCAAGAGTAAGCGAGACTGGCAATTGACTGAGCTCGGTAAGCTCGCAATCACCCGCGGCGCGCGCCCCATTGACCCTTCACAGCATTAGCCCCTAGGGAAACGAACACCCGTTCTTCGGACATGAGGCAGACCGGCAGCATGTCGGCATCCGACCTGCCGGCCAAGAGTTCCCGAAACTCGGCGGCGTCCATTTCTGCCTCCCTCGGGCCGGAATATGCCACTCGAAGTGCAGGACCGTCGAGCGGCTGTCATGCCGGCAGAATCGCGTCTATCCTTCGCGCGGTGACGGGGGAAACGATGCCGCACAAGAGGCAGGCTTTGGACCTGACGGCCTTCAACCCGGAGGCGACGCTGCCCTACTCGCTACGTCTCAAGGATTTTGAGATCGCGATGCAGGACGTATACGATTTTTTCTACGACGTGAACGCGATGCTGCTCGGCAAGGGCCTGCACCGGATGGACGACATGCTCCGGCCGGCGGCGATGTCGGGCATGATCTCCGACATGCTGACGGCCTCGATGGCGAAGCATGCCCGCGTGCTCGTCGAGAACAAGCACTTTAACGGCCATCCGGATCTCGTCGTGCAGGGCCGCTACCCGAACAACACGGTGGCGGCCGGCACCGACGGCGTCGAGATCAAGAGCACCAGGAAAGCCGGCGGCGCCGTCGACACCCACGGTGCCCGGGACCAATGGATGTGCGTCTTCGTCTACACGACCGACCATAAGACCGAGCCCGCAGTCGACCGCGAGCCGATGAAGTTCACCGAGGTCTATCTCGCCGACGTGAAGGTCGCCGACTTCCGGAGCAACAACCGCGGTGCGCTCGGCACGAGGACCGCGACGCTCGATCGCGCCGGCGTCCTCAAGCTCCGGTCAAACTGGATCTACCTGCCGAAGTGATCCGAGTTTCTCGATCGCCTTCTTCGCGACGTTGATGTATTCCGGATCGGCCTCGACGCCAACCGAGGGATAGCCCACTGCGTTCGCGGCCGCGAGCGTCGATCCGGACCCGGCGAAGGGATCGAGGACCGTTCCGCCGCCGAGCGGCAATGCCGCGCGCACCACCTGGCGAAGAAATGCCTGCGGCTTGAGCGACGGATGCGCCGCTAGTTCGCGCTCGCGCTTCGGCGTCTTCTGCGAGGGAATGACGTCGCCGAACGGCCGCTCGTCGGAGATGCGCCGGAAGCCGCCAGTCTTGTGCGAGCGCAGGCTGTCCTGCACCCGCCCTTCGAGGGGCCGGCGCAGCACGACCCAAGGTTCGAACATCGAGCGCGGCATGACGCTCACATCGGGAAACTCCAAGTGCGCGTTTTTCGGCCGGTCGCCGCCGCGCATCGTCATGACGAGACGCACGATCTGGCCCCGCACTTCGAGCCCGCCTTCGCTCATCGCAGAGGCGACGATATGGGTCAGCAGCGGATTGGAAGCGACTATGACGTTGCCGCCGGGTACCAGCACGCGGTTGAGCAGGATTCCGAGCTTCGTGAAGAAGGCGTGCAGCTTCAGACGATCGTCTTCGTCTAGCACAGTGAACCGCGGCAACGGCGCGCGCTTGTGACCGTCGAATGACGGCGGGATCCGCCAGACGCCCCCCTTTCCCTTCCGCAGCTTCTCCTGCTCCTCCTCGGTGTATTCGAGCACGCCGTATGGCGGATCGGTGACGCAGGCATGGATCGACGACGCCGGCTCCGACGCCAACCACTCGAAGGAATCGGCTTCGTAAAGCTTGGCCTGGCCGACGGTGGCGACGGGATCAAGGTCAAGCTTCTCGGCCGGTATCAAGATGTCGTGGCCGTTCGCCTTGAGCCGATAACGACCGCGGCCGGTGCGCTCGAAGGATTTGCCGACGTTATTGTTGAGATAGCTCCGGACGGACGATGGTGAGGTCGCGCCCATTTGGGCGACTACAGCACGGGAGATTTCCTCGATCGACGCCTCGCCGCCTATGGTTTGCAGGTAGCCGTATATCGTATCTCTGATACTGCCCGGTGCCTTCGCCACAATCAGTCCCTCCCTGAAGGAACAAACACAGAACACAAAGACGTCGAGACGTCAAGGGGGGATGTGAATATTTGCACCGATAGACAGTCATGACCGCGATGTAGGTGAGCTTTTTTGGGGCTTCCGCGGACGACGTGTTGCCGGCCATCGTGTTCGCGCCGATCCGCCGCTGAATCAGGGCGCCAGCTCGTGCCGCGCCCGGGAAATGCGTTCAATACGCGTTCTTATACGCCGCAGGCGTCAACACGGTGCGCAACAGGATCGTCAGGTCGAGCCACAGCGACCAGTTGTCGACGTAGAACAAATCATACTCGACGCGCTTGCGCATCTTCTCGTCGGTGTCGGTTTCGCCGCGCCAGCCGTGGATTTGCGCCCAGCCGGTGATGCCGGGCTTGACGTTGTGGCGGCGGGCATAGAGCGCGATGCGGCGGACGAAATCCTGGTCGTGGGAGAGCGCGTGCGGGCGCGGGCCGACCAGCGACATGTCGCCGGTCAGAACGTTGAAGAGCTGCGGGATTTCATCGAGGTTCCAGCGCCGCAGCCAGCGGCCGATTTTGGTCAGCCGCGGATCGCCCGGGCGCGCCTGCGCGATCACGTCGCCGTCGTCGAGCGTGCGCATGGTGCGAAATTTTATGATGCGGAACGGCTGTTGATTGAAGCCGTAGCGGCGCTGCACGAACAACACCGGCCCCGGGCTGTCGAGCTTGACGAGGATGGCGATGGCGACGAGGAGCGGCGTCGCCGCGATCAGGCCGACCGCGGCGAAGAACAAATCGAACAGCCGCTTCTGCACGATCTCGAACCGCGACAGCGCGACGCGCGTGATCTGCAGTGAGGCGAGCGGACCGAGCCGCGACAGCTCGACCTCCTCGAACCTGTGCAGGATCTGCTCGGGCCCGAGGTGGATCTCGACCGGCAGCGCGAGAAAGGTCTCGGCACAGCGGTCGATGGTCGCGGTCGCCGACCACGGCACCATCAGATAGATCGCGTCCGGCTCGAGGCCGCGCACGCTCGCGACCGCTTCGGTAAGGTCGCGGTCGAGCGCCGCGGCCCGCGTCTTGGCCGGTGCGGTCGCCGCGACCGGCGTGAGAAAGCGGCAGCCGACGATGTTGATGCCGAGCATCCACGGCTCGTACCGGTGCAAAAAGCCGCCGATCTGCGCGCCGGTGCCGATCAGAAAAATGCGTTGCGCGGAGAGGAGCCCGGCGCCGCGCGCCAACGCCGCCACGCGCACGATGCCGAGGCGCAAGAGGATCAATCCGGCCAGCGTGCCGCCGTAAAACAACACGATATAGCCGCGCGAATAATCGTCGCTGATGTGGCCGAGGAAGCCGAGCGCGAGCAGAGAGATCAGCGTGACGTTCCACAGTTGGACGGTGCGGCGGCCGTGCGGCTTGAAGGTGAAGAAGCTCGGCAGGCGGTATTCGCCGCGGAAGGCGTTGGAGACGGCGAAAATGCTCGCCGCCAGCACGCCGAGCTGGATGAAGGAGCCGACATTGCCGGCCTCTTCATAGACGGCGAGGTGATAGGCGATGCCGGTGAGGCAGGACATCGCCACGATGAAGGCGATGTCGGTCAGGAACACGGCGACCGAGAACACGCCGCGCGCCGCCACCGCCCAGGCGTGCGGCGTCCGGCCGTTCTCAGGCCGGGCGACCAGCGTGTAACTCAGCGGTGTGTTCATAAGTGTGAACGCCGCACCTGCACATGACGTCTTTACATGACGTCTTGGCGCTGCCCCGAAACGGAACAACGAAAGATTCAGGTCGATTTCTCGCGAGAACCGTGCCAGCAACTTCGATCTGACCCGTCGTGCCCGGCCTTGTGCCGGGCATCCACGTCTTGCTTGCGGTTGAGCCAAAGACGTGGATGGCCGGGACAGGCCCGGCCGTGACGGCCAATGTGGTGCGACCAACAGACCTTATAAGGTTAACTCACGATCTAAGGAGGAACGATGCAGGGCAAGATCGCGCTCGAGGAACATTTCGCCATCGCCGATACGCTGATGGATTCCCGCGGCTATTTTCCTGACCGCGTGTGGGAAGAGGTGAAAAGCCGCGTGCTTGATCTGCACGAACGGCGGATCGCGCTGATGGACGAGTACGGCATCGCGATGATGCTGTTGTCCCTGAACGCGCCGGCGGTGCAGGCCATTCCCGATCCGGCACAGGCCTACGACATCGCCCGCAAGGCGAACGATTATCTCGCCGAAGCGGTGCGCAAGCGGCCGGACCGCTTCGCCGGCCTTGCCGCGCTGCCGATGCAGGAGCCGGAGCGCGCGGCGCGGGAACTGGAACGCTGCGTCACCGAACTCGGCTTCCGCGGCGCGCTGGTCAACGGCTTCTCGCAAATCGGCGACGCCGACACCGCGCTCTATTACGACCTGCCGCAATACCGGCCGTTCTGGGCGACGGTCGAAAAGCTCGACGTGCCGTTCTATCTGCACCCGCGCAATCCGCTGCCGCGCGACGCCAAGATCTATGACGGTCATCCTTGGTTGCTCGGCCCCGTCTGGGCGTTCGGCCAGGAGACCGCGGTGCACGCGCTGCGGCTGATGGGCTCGGGCCTGTTCGACATCCACCCGCGGCTGCAGATCATTCTCGGCCATATGGGCGAGTGCCTGCCGTTCGCGATGTGGCGCATCGACAACGCCAATGCCTGGATCGAGAACCGCCACCACTATGCCGCCAAGCGGCGCATGCGCGAATATTTCTCCGCCAACTTTCACGTCACCACGTCGGGCAATTTCCACACCCCGGCGCTGTTCGCCGCCATCGCCGAAATCGGTGTCGAGCGCGTGATGTTTTCCACCGACTGGCCGTTCGAAAACATCGACCACGCCGCCAAATGGTTCGACAACGCCCCGATCAGCGAGAACGACCGCACCCTGATCGGCCGCACCAACGCGATGCGGCTGTTCAAGTTGGGGAATTATTGAGGCCCAGATCATCGCGCCCTCTTCCCCTCGCGGGGCCCGGGGACGGGAGAGGGCATGGCGACGAGCGTTTGCTGGGCTTGTGTTGCGTCTCATATGAGACTACATTACGTCTCATATGATATGGAGCGACCGATGTCCGAGGTGCAGGCGCGTTCGATCGCGGCGCTGTTGGGCGTAAAGCCGAAAACGCCGATCTTTTCGTCCCTCGATCTCGCCAACGAGGTCGGCCGGGGGCTTTCGGTCGATGCGGTTGATCGGCTGTGTAGCATGATCGCGCCCGCGGAGCCCGCCTTGCGTTATCGGATCGTATCGAAAGCGACGCTGGCGCGGCGGCACAAGACGGCCGCGCAGCGGCTCAGTCGCGAGGAAAGCGATCGGCTGGCGCGGCTCGCGCGACTGTGGGCCTTCGCACTGAATGTGTGGGGCTCGGAGGCGGCGGCGCGGCGCTTTCTTGCCGAGCCGCATCCGTTGCTTAGGGGGCGCGTCCCGCGCGAGGTGGCCACCGAAACCGAGGTCGGCGCACGGGCCGTCGAAGAACTTCTGGGGCGGCTCAAATATGGAACGGCGGCGTAAGGGTCGCGCGTTTCCGCAGCGTCTCGACCGCACCTTGTTTTGCTATCGCATCGGCGATCCGGCCGGCGAGTTCCCGCTCTACGATGCGCGCGGATCCGTGCGATATCCCGGCCGCTGGAACGACACGGAAACGGCGGTCATCTACGCCAGCGAACATTATTCGACGGCGATGTTGGAAAAGCTCGCGCACGGCAACGGCGCATTGCCGCTCAATCAGCATTTCGTGTCGATCACGGTCCCGCGGGGCACGACTTACGAGGTCGTCAGCAAGGATCATCTGCCGGGCTGGGATACGCTCGAGCCGTCGGTTTCACGTGAATTCGGGGCGAGGTGGGTGAAAGAGCGACGGTCGGCGGTCCTGTTGGTGCCGAGCTATGTCGCGCGCTTGGAGCGTAACGTCGTAATCAATCCTGCGCACGACGATGCCGGCGCCATCGAGTCGAACCTGCCCGAACCGGTGTGGTGGGATCGGCGTTTGTTCTGAGCAAACGGGCCGCACGAGCGACGGTTACGCCTGCCCGCCGCCCGCGTCGGGCTTGAGCGATTCCGCCCATTCCGCCACGCAGCGTTCGAGATCCTTGCAGTTGCTGTGCATCTGTTCGAGCGCGAAGCCGAGCGCGAAGAAGCGTTCGGCGACGTCGCCGGGAAGACTGGCGGTGAGGCCCTCGCGGCGCAGCGTTTGGATCTCGTCGGCATAGGCCTCGAGCGCGGTCTCGACGTCGGCGAGCGGTGGCGGGCCGCGACGCGCCAAGAGCGCGACGGCGCTCGCGCGCAGATAATCGGTGAAGGCGACGCGGGCGCGCGCCAGCGGCGCCTCGAGCCGCGTCGCGATCGGCTGCGGCAACGGACCGACGGCGGCGCGGCCGATCATCACCAGATCGTGGCGCAATCGCAGCAGCGTACGCAACAGCGGTCCGGTGTCGGGGCCGGTGGCGAGATGCGCGCCGCGTTCGCGCTCGGCTTCGGCGCCGACGATATTCAATTGCGCCAACGTCTCGCCGATGCCGTCTTGAATACGATGCGCTGCATCGATGTCGAGGCCCTCCGTCAAGCCCGCGAGCAACTCGCCGAGCGCCGAGGCCATTCGGTTGAGTGCGCGCGCCGCGGCTTGGGCGACGAGCCGATGCGCGCTCGAGGGAAACAGCAACAACGAGACGGCGAGACCGGTGCCGCCGCCAAGCGCCACCTCGCAAACGCGGTCGATCGCCGAAGCGACGGGGGAGGCGTGGGTGATGGTGGGAACCAACAGCACGATGATGGCGGTGATCGGCGCGACGGAGAGGCTGGGCCTCGCCGCCGCGACGACCGCGAGCGGCGCCACGGCGAGCGCGACGACGGCAAGCAGCGCGACTTCGCTCGCATGGGGGATCAGTATGCCGATCGCCCCGCCATAGACCGCGCCGCCGAGCGTCCCGATCAGATAATCCAGCGTCGCCTTGAGCGACCGCCCGACGCTCATCTGCGTGACGATGACGGCGGTGAGCACCGACCATAACGGCAAGGCCAGGTGCAGCAATTGCGCCAGCACCAGAGCTAACAGGGCCGCAACGGTCACCCGCACCGCCAGCGCCAATTGCGGTCTGCGGCGGCGGGCGACGGCGCAAAGTCTCGACCACGGTTTCGTCATGGGCGTCAGGCCGCAAGTCCCGGGATTCGGCGCGACTCATAACTTCGTCGCTCACGTGGGCACGGCGCTTGCGCGCCTTTGCCCACCCTACACTTTATCAGCTCGCCTCGCGCAGCTTCACGGCGCCTTCGAGATCGACCGAGACGAGCTGCGACACGCCGCGTTCGGCCATGGTGACGCCGTAGAGCCGGTTCATGCGCGCCATGGTGATGGGATTGTGGGTGATGATGATGAAGCGCGTGTCGGTCGAGCGCGTCATCTCGTCGAGTAAATCGCAGAAGCGCTCGACGTTATAGTCGTCGAGCGGCGCGTCGACCTCGTCGAGCACGCAGATCGGCGCCGGGTTGGTGAGGAACACGGCGAAAATCAGCGCCATCGCGGTCAACGCCTGCTCGCCGCCGGAGAGGAGCGACAGCGTCGCCGGCTTCTTGCCCGGCGGCTTCGCCATGATTTCGAGGCCGGCTTCGAGCGGATCGTCGCTCTCGATCAGCTGGAGCTCCGCGGCGCCGCCGCCGAACAATTGGGTGAACAGCTTCTGGAAATTCTCGTTGACGATCGTAAACGACGACAACAGCCGCTCGCGCGCTTCGTGGTTGAGGCTCTGGATGCCCTGCCGCAGCCGCCTGATCGCTTCGATGAGATCGTCGCGCTCGGCGATGAGCTTGGCGTGTTGCTCCTCGACCTCGCGCAGTTCGTCCTCGGCGCGCAGATTGACGGCGCCGAGGCGCTCGCGCTCGCGGCGGTAACGGTCGAGCGTCGCTTCGACCTCGGCGATCGCCGGCTGATCGGCGTCCGGTTTGAGCTCGGCGAGTTCGGCGGCGGCCGGCGGCTCGACGTCGAGCGCATCGCGGATTTCATGTTCGATGTCGGCGAGGCGGCGCTTGGCGGCTTCGCTACGCTCTTCGGCGCGGGCTGATTCGGCGCGCGCTTCGCCCATCGCTTCGAGCGCTGAGCGCGCGGCCTTGTCGGCGTCGGCGAGGCCGGTCTCGGCCTCGGCAAGCGTATCGGCCGCCGCGCGGCGCGCCGCGGTCGCGGCTTCGATCTCGCCGATCAGCGCCTGGCGCTGGGCGGCGAAACGCTCCGGCGCGCTCTCGAGCTCGGTGCGCTCGGCGCCCGCCTCCGCGCTGCGCTGCTCGATGGTCGCGATATGTGCCGCGGCATTGTCCTGGCGTTCGTTCCAGTCCTTGCGCTCGGTCGCGATCGCCTGCAGGCGGCGATTGGCCAACTCGGCCTCGCGCGCGATCGTCTGTTCCTCGACCCGCACCTCGGCCAGCGCCTTGCGCTCGCCGGCGATGACCGCGTTGATAGCCGCGAGTTTTTCCTCGAGCTCGGTGGCGGAGGGAAGTTCGGCGAGCGCGGCCTTTGTTTGATCGCGTGCCGCGACCGCTTCGTCGCGGCCGGTGCTGATGCGTTGCTTGGCTTCTTCCAGGGCCGAGACGCGCGCCGCGTTGCGGCTGATCTCGCGCTCGGCGGCGCTGTGGGCGTCGCGGGCGGCATCGGTCGCCTGCTGCGCCTCGCGGGCGCGGGCGCGGGATTTGATCTCCGTCGCCGCAGCCGAGGAGCGGGTCGCCTCCGCCGCTTCGAGCGCGCGGTGCTGCGCCTCCACGTCGGCGCGGGCGGCGGCAAGTTCGCCTTCGATCTCCTGCAGGCGGCCGCGTTCGGCGAGCCGGCGTGCCGCGCCGGTCGGCGCGTGGGCCGCGGTCGCAAAACCGTCCCAGCGCCAGAAATCGCCTTCGAGCGACACCAGCCGCTGGCCCGGCCTGAGCAGCGCGGACAGCCGCGCGCCTTCGCCGCGGTCGACGACGCCGATCTGCGCCAGACGCCGCGCCAATTCCGGCGGCCCCTGCACGAAGTCGGCAAGCGCCATGGTGCCTTCCGGCAAGACCGGATCGGACGGGTCGACGGTAGCGCCGGCCCAGCGCATCGGCGCGGTGGCGTCGACCGGCGCGTCGAGGTCGTCGCCGAGCGCGGCGCCGAGCGCCTTCTCGTAGCCCTTCTGCACGGTGAGCGCGTCCGCGACCGGCGGCCACAGATTCTTGCTCTCGACCGCGAGCAGCTTGCTGATGGTCTTGGCTTCGGTTTCGAGCCGCTGCACCCGCTTTTCGGCGCTGGCGAGGGGCGCGCGCACGGTTTCGAGCCCGTCGCG
>Ga0116134_1001715_pt1 | contig 10939 bp, 10 predicted proteins | sample June2015DPH_19_5_FD_89737 | JGI IMG/M metagenome (GOLD analysis project Ga0116134, IMG submission 89737) | Peatland microbial communities from SPRUCE experiment site at the Marcell Experimental Forest, Minnesota, USA - June2015DPH_19_40 | ecosystem: Environmental > Terrestrial > Soil > Wetlands...
AATATCCAACATCAAATCGGCCAAACAACCCCGCCCGGCGTCACGATGCGACTGTTACCGGCAGCGCAATCGGCGTGCCGAACTGGATTGGAATGTCCCCCTTTGTCTGATTTGTCATGAATTCTAACTGCCGGCGAGAACATGCAATCGCCAAATCCTGTTGATGCCATCGGCCCACCGCTGACACTTGCGGCTGCCACGTGTCCAAGGTAAGCCATTGTCATGACCAGAAGATTCCTCATCGGCGTCATCCCCTGCCTGTTGGCCGCCCTGGCGACCGCGCGATGCCTTGCCGCCGACACCCACCCCAAACCCCTGGAGATCGGCCAATCCGCTCCAGATTTCAAGCTCCCGGGCGTCGATGGAAAAACCTACTCTCTGGCGGATTTCGCCGGCGCCCGCATTCTCTCTATCGTTTTCACCTGCGACCATTGCCCCACAGCGCAGGCCTACGAAGACCGCCTGATCCAATTGCAGCGCGACTATCAGAATCGTGGCGTCGCGGTCGTGGCCATCTGCCCCAACGATCCGAACGCGATCCGATTGGACGAGCTGAATTATTCCGATCTCACCGACACGTTGGGCGACATGATGATTCGCGCCAAGGACAAAGGCTTCAACTTCCCATATCTCTACGACGGCGACACGCAATCCACGGCGGTTGCCTACGGCCCATTGGCCACTCCGCACGTTTTCATCTTCGACCAAGCCCGCAAGTTGCGCTACCAAGGCCGAATCGACAACGCCGAAATCGGTAAAGTCACCAGAACCGACGCCCGCAACGCCCTCGATGCCCTGTTGGCCGACAAACCCGTCGAGGTCGAAACGACGCGCGTGTTCGGGTGCTCGATCAAGTGGACGGACAAGCGCCAAGGCGCGCAGCACGCCTTGAAGAAATGGGACGCCGAGCCGGTGACGCTCGACACCATCGACGCACCCGCCGCAGCCAAACTTGCCAAAAACCCCACCAACAAACTCCTGCTGGTCAATCTCTGGGCCACTTGGTGCGCCCCCTGTGTTCAGGAACTGCCCGAACTGGTCACAATGAACCGCATGTACCGTAGCCGCGATTTCGAATTCATTACCATCAGCATCGACGACCCCGATCAGAAGCCGCAGGCCCTTGAGCGGCTCAATCGCGATCACGTTTCGGCGACGAATTATCTGTACGACTCCACCGACCGCGACAAGCTGGCCGAAGCCCTCGACCCCCAATGGCCCGGCCCAATCCCGTACACCCTCCTGATCGCGCCCGGCGGGCAGATCATCTATCGCCACGACGGCCCGATCGATCCGTTGGAGGTAAAGCGCGCCATCGTGGACTACCTGGGCCGCACCGCCGCCGGTCGCAGCGGGAAGTAGCCGCTGGCGCCATTCGCGTTCGCTAAGCCATCTTTTCCCAGTCCCGCGCTGGCTCGGATGCGGCTATGATGGCTTTGGCATCGACGGGCCCGTCATATCGACGGCCATTGATGAACAGGGTGGGAGTTTTGTTCACGCCGCTGCGAATGCCGCCTTCAAAATCCGCGCGGATGCGAAGCCGATGCTGTTCCCGGCTCCGGCTGCTTTCAAATTTGTATATTTCCAGGCCCAAAGTTAGGGCGAGATGACTCAAATCAAGTTCCGCTAGTTCCCCTTGATGCCCGAATAGCGCTTCGTGCATTTCCCAGAACTTTCCCTGATCGGCGGCTGCCTCGGCGGCCTCCGCCGCTGCGCTGGCGTGCGGGTGAACCGAACTCAGCGGGAAGTGCCGAAAGACGAAACGCAAGCGGTCGCCAAGACTTCGCCGCACCTCCCCGATGATCGGAACCGCGTTAAGACATGACGGGCATTCATAATCGCCATATTCCACGACGGTGACCGGAGCAGTCTCGGGTCCGAGGGCATGATCCTGTTCCGTGACCGGCTCGACCAACATCGTGCCTTTGCTCGTCGAAAGTTCGTCCATCGGGTTCTCACGTTCTCAACAGCATTCGCGTGATCTCAGGCACGCGCGGCAATCATCGCCGCCGGACATTTCGGATATACAATAGGACTGCGACCGACGACTCGGCAACAGAATTCCGCACGGTCGCCGTTCTCCGTTTCTTCACCCCGGTGTCTTTAATTTTGGTCTAAGTATGTTTGAATTGTGCCTGAATCACGGCTTCCCATTTAGCGGATCAGGCCATTGCTTTCCATCGTGAGCGGCTCTTCCTGCAACACGACGTTGTTATAGCGCAGCAACGTCCCCTTGGATTTTTCAAGCTGGGCAAGGGCGATGTTGTAGTTGGCGATGGCTTCGGCCTCGTTCTGGAGAGACTCGGCCAGCGCGTCCTGAAGCTGAAGCTTGGTTTGGACGAATTCGGGGGTCAGCGGCTCGCCGCTGCGCTCGCGAGTGTTGATGCGCGTCAGCGCGTCCTCGGCGGCGAAGCGCGATCGACGGCTGGAGCGGATAATGTCCCAGGTCGTATCCACGGCCCGGGCGTTGATCTTCACGTCCACCGCAACCTGCTCGACGAATGAGCGATATTGCTCGATCGCCTGCATGCGCTGCAGAAGCGATCGCCTCCAAATCGCTCGGGCGGCCCGATTACCCAGCGGAATTTGCAGCTTGAATCCCGCCGTGAATTCCCAATGATTGAAGTCGGCGTTGGTCTTGACGGCCTGGCCCAGGTTTCCCGCCGCCCCGTCCGGGCCGGCCGAGCCGATGAAATCCAATTCCGGAAGCAGGTTATTTTTCGCCACGCCCACCGTCACCGTTGCCGCATCCACCTTCAACTGCTGCTCTCCCAGCTCGAACCGGTTTTCCATCGCCGTGTCGATTTCATCCATCAGATCGAATTCGATTCGATCCTCCACCGGGTTGTCCGCCGGCAGAATAATGACATTGGAGGTGACGGGAAATTCCGGATCGCTCATCAGGGCCTTGAGCTGATCCGACAAATCGCGGGCCTGCGACTTGAAGGAGATCAACTGGCTTCGGCGCAGCTCAAGCTGCGTCTGGGCCTGGGCAACCTGCAGCGGGCTGACGTCGATACGTTGCGTCAGGCGGCTTTCCAGGATGTTGTAGGTCGCTTCCGTTTGCGCGACCAGTTCCTGCTCGATCTTTATGTCGCGCTCGGCCTGCACGAGTTGCCAGTAAGCTTTCTCGATATCCGCGGCGTTTTGTTCCACCGCCTTGCGGAATTCCAGCAAATCGACTTTCTGATTGATGCGATTGATCACGATCTGCGCGTGATTGACGTCGTAGCCGAAGTTCCGCAGCAGCGGCTGATTCACCGAAAGGGTCAGATCGCTCTCATAAAACGGATTGAAAAGCGTCTGCTGCGGATTGAACCAGTTATAGACGGATTGATATTGGAGCTGGACCTGCCCGCCGCTGGGAAGGTTCTGCTGAAGGCCGGTCTGCAGCGTCCCCTGTTCCGTATCGTTGGTGAGGGAGACGAACGGAGCTTGGCCGGTGAAGCTGTTGAAGATGTTCCCGCCGGTCAGGTCATTCTTGTTCTGATACTGAAGGTTGGTGAAGAAAGTGGGATCGAAATTGGCGGAGGCCTCGATCACGCGGGCGCCTTCGATCGCGGGCTGATAGGCGGCGACCTTCACTTCGTGGTTGTTCGCCACCGCGCGATGGATGATCTCACTCAGGCTCATTCGGACGATGGGGTCGGTATCCAAATCCCGTCCGGTGGTGGGGCGTACGAGCTGGCCGTTATTTTCCGTCTGCCCATGCGAACCGACGTCGGCAAACGCGCCCTGGCGCGTGGTCGGCAGCGGGCGCAACGCCTGCGGTTTCACCTGCGACGCGTGGCTTCGCTCGTCCTGTTGAAAGAGTCGCGGATCGAAAACGTCCGGCGGCGCAAGATCACAACCAATTATCCCCAACCCCGTAGCCAATGCGATCATTCCCGCGCCGAGAGCAGTTCGACAATCCATCCGTGCATGATATCAAATCAATCGTGCAAGTCTCCCCTTCCTGCGCGCCATTTTGTGCCGAGTGAAGACCCTTGTCGGAGGGCGGGGTGGCATGATATAAACCGTGGTCATGCCTCCTTCGGGCCATGTCCCAAAGCAACTCGCTGCCGAACCCGGCATCGATCTCCAGGTCTATCCGATGGCCGCCTACGAATTCGTCCATCAGGGGCTGGTCTATACGGTTAGCCGGATCTACGGCCCGCCGAAGAACCCGCCGGTCAGCAGGCACGTAACCGGCCAACAGTTGTGCTGCGGGCTGAGGGAATTGGCGACCAGGCAGTGGGGATTCCTAGCCCAGACGGTCCTTCGCCGGTGGAATATCACCTCGACATTGGATTTTGGCCAGATCGTCTTTTCGCTGGCCCGGCAAAAGGTCATGTCCACGACGCCGCAAGACAGCATCGAGGATTTCCGCGGCGTTTTCGATTTCGCCAAAGCGTTCGAATCCAACTACCACATCGCATCTAAATAATGTCGCCGCTGCAAAAACCGCCGGAAAAACCGCCAGGAAAACCGCTAGGAAAACCGCCGGGCCAAAAGGCGGAGGGGCCGCAACCGCGGCTCAAGTCCCGGCCGCGGCTGTTCAAAGTGCTTTGCGTCGTCTATGCCATGTGGATGCTGGCGCTGTTGGCGATGTATTTTTGGACGGTTTATCCGCTACGGCATCCAGCTGGGCCGTAGGGCCACGTTCACGCGGCCAGTCGTTCGGCGACGACGTGCGAGCAGGGCTGGGGCGGCGACGACCAGCAGTGACAGCGACGCGGGTTCGGGTACCGGCGACCACTCGACGGCGTACGTGCCGGTCACATCATCGAGCGTGCCGTTGGCGGTACCATAGATATTCCCGGAACCATCAATGCTGTACGCGACGGAGCCCGTCCAGGCGCCGTCCGCCGGAAGCAGCAATTGAAGATCAACCGCGGAATCGGGCGAGCCGAACCAGAGCATGGCGCTGCCATCGCCTTCGCCCACCTGCAGGCCGCCGAAAACGCCGAAGGCCTCTGACTCCGAGATACCGTCGGGGTTCAGGTCCAGGGCACTATCGGCAGTCCCGGACCAGAGCAGGGCGTGGTTATTAGCGCCGCCGCCCGGCGAATTGTATTGGCCGTACCCGACCTGTTGGCTGCCGCTGGTGCCGGTGGCAAAGTTGTCGGTGAACCCGGTGAGGAGCGTGGGATTCAGGTCCACGGCACTATCGGCAGTGCCGGACCAAAGAAGGGCGTGACTTGTTTGAGTCGCCACGGGGCCGAATTCACCGTTGCCCACCTGTTGATTGCCGCTGGAGGCGAGGGCAGTAGTATCGGAAAATCCCGTAAGGTTGGTGGGATTCAGATCCACCGCGCTGCCGGCATTGCCGGTCCAGAGCATCGCGTCCTGGGTGGTGGCGGTTTGGGCATATCCAACCTGGTGATCGCCGTTCACACCTAGGGCGGTTGAATTCATGAACCCGTCGGGATTCAAGTCCACCGCACTTTCGGGCGTGCCGGACCAGAGGGTGGCCTGATTATTAAAGGAAGTCGAACCAGCCGGGTAGGCGGTGCCCACCTGCTGGACGCCGTCGGTGCCGAGGGCATGTGAATATTCGTACGCGGAGGAACTTAAATCGATTGGCGTGCCGCTCTCGGTCCAGTACACCGCGTCATTGGTTCCACTGGCAGGAGGAAGATCGAAGCCAACGACTTGACCGCCCGAGGCCGTTTCGGACGTCCCGCTTGCGATTGCAAAGGAAGACCCGCTCGGCGGCGTCAGTTGATACAACACCGCGCCGGTATACGCTCCCTTGGCCATCGGCGAAGCGGCGCACGTGAACAAGCACGCGAGACACAGAATTCTCCTGCCCATAGTTTCACCCTGAAGAATTGGTCAATACGGACGTATCTCAAGGCAGGAATTCTGCGAAGTGCCGACTCCCGCTCCTTACTCTTGTAGAGCAAGAATCAGACCAGCCTCATCTTTCCGAAACTGAATGCCATAAGCGATGATCCGGCAAACCATTGTCTTCCAAACTTTTTAGGGCTGTCCGTACGATCACCGTGAAGTAAACAGGTGATAATGAGGTGTCCGCCTAATAGGATATGTTTATTTTGAGTAGTTTGAGCGGAGGGCAGGTTCGCAACGCCCCCGGCGCTGTTTGGAGTTCACAAGTCCTGCCCCGGCGAGTAGTCTTCGGGAATGCTTCAAGCGGTTTTGCAGACAATTGACGCCCGCCGCGATCAGGCTATTTCGGCCCTGAAGGAATTCTTGTCCATCCCCAGCGTCAGCGCCCAGCCTTCGCACAAGGCCGACATGCGACGATGCGCCCAGTGGCTCGCGGACCAGCTTTCGTCCGCGTCGCTGCAAGTGACGGTCATGCCCGTCGCCGGCGGGGAAGGGCATCCGGCCGTCGTCGCCAAGAATAAGCATGTGCCCGCCCGGCCCACCGTTTTGTATTACGGCCATTACGACGTGCAGCCGCCGGAACCGCTTGAGTTGTGGACCACGCCGCCTTTTGAGCCGTCCGTGCGCAACGGCGCCATCTACGCCCGCGGCGCGGCCGATGACAAAGGGCAGGTCTGGGCGCACATCGAAGCGATTTTGGCCTGGCAGGCGCAGGGCGGTTTGCCCGTGAACCTCACGCTGCTGATCGAGGGGGAGGAGGAAGTCGGCTCGGAAAACCTCCGCGAATTCGTCGCCGCCAACCGCCCGGGTCTGCGGGCCGACATTGCCGTCATCAGCGACACCATTCTTTTCGCGCGCGGAATCCCAGCCATCACCTACAGCCTGCGCGGCCTGGTCTACATGGAATTGACCGTGACGGCGGCGGCGGTCGATCTGCACAGCGGCTTGTATGGCGGGGCCGTGCCCAATCCGCTGAACATCCTGGCCGAGCTTCTCGCCACGCTCCACGACCGTGACGGCCGCGTGAATATTCCCGGCTTTTACGACAAGGTGATCCCGCCATCGCCCCAGGAGCGGCAAATGTGGGCCAAGCTGCCGTTCGACGAAAAACAATACGCCGCGGATTTGAAGTTGCCGGGACTCACCGGCGAAATCGCCTTCAGCACGCTGGAGCGGCTGTGGGCCAGGCCGACCTGCGACATCAACGGCATCACCGGCGGATACCAGGGCCCGGGGTCAAAAACGGTGATCGCATCCAAGGCATCGGCGAAGGTGTCGATGCGGCTGGTTCCCAATCAAGACGCCGTCGCCGTGCGGGATGCGTTTATCGAAGCGATGCGGCAGCGCTGCCCGTCATGCGTGAAGCTGGACGTGGAATGCTTCGGCCAAACGCCCGCGGTTTTGGTGCCCCAAAACAGCCGCGGAATCGAGCTGGCATCCGAGGCGATCGAAATCGGATATGGGATTCGGCCGGTGCTCATCCGCGGGGCGGCAAGCATTCCGGTCGTGGAGTTGATCAAATCGAATCTCGGCATCGACGCGCTTCTGGTGGGTTTCGGATTGCCCGACGATTGCGTGCATTCGCCCAACGAGAAATTCGACCTCGATGCCCTGTACTGCGGATCCCGAACGGCCGCGGCTTTATATGAGCGCTTGGGGAAGTTGTAAAACATTAACACGAAGGAATTGGACCGCAGAGACGCAGAGACGCGGAGGAAGACACAGAGAAATCAAATCCTGTTTTTTGACTTCTCTGCGTCCGTCTCAGCGTCTCAGCGTCTCCGCGGTCCAATTCTCTTATCCGGATTTGCGAATAACGATCGTGCAATCGCCCTTGCGATAGCTGTCGTCGACCGCGACGTCGCCGCTGAGGCGGTAGGCGAACGCCTGCACCTCGGAAATGCCGTGCCAGGTGAGATGTTTGCCCGACGCCAGCCGCGGCGAGCACAGGAAATTGAACGCCAGCTCGCTTCGGGCCTGCCCCCAGGCGAGGAGAAGGACCTGGTAGAAATCGTCGGTGCAGAGCGTGTTCAGCGAGCCGCTGAAAATGATGACATCCGCGTTCTGCGCCAGGAGCGTTGGATCCTCGATGAAATCCCCGCGGAGGATCGTCGCGTTCGGATGATGTTTCTCCTCCGCCGCCTCGGCCAGGGCGCGGACGGCTTCGATGCCGATGTAGTGGGCGGGGCCGGCGCCCTGATGCACGAGATAATCCAGCAAATCCGCGCGGCCGCAGCCGGCGTCGAGCACCGTGCGGCCCTGCAACTCGCACCAGCGAGCCAGCGCCGCAAACCGCGCCGCCTGGGCCGAGGGATTCGCCCACAGCAGGGATTCGAATTTCCCCCCATGCCGCTCGGCGGCGTCGAGATAGGGACGAAGGTAAGCCGGAGGCGGCATTGCCATATCCTAGCGAGCCTTCTCTGGACACGAAACGGGCGCTGTGACAGGATGAGGGGAAACCCGAAATCAGAAACCAGAATGACGAATCAAATCCGAAACCAGAAATCCGAAACAAAGATCGTTTCGTCATTCAGTCATTCGGTCATTCGGGCTTGATTCGTCATTCGGATTTCTCACTTTCGGATTTCCCTTGGAGCCCCCATGTCCCTACTCGTCACCGGATCGTTTGGCATCGACACCGTGGAAACGCCCTTCGGAAAGCGACTGGATGTCATCGGCGGGTCGGCGGTTTATTTTGGCTTTGCGGCATCGTTTTTCGGGCCCGTGCGGATCGTTGGGGCCGTCGGCGAGGATTGCCCCAAGGACCTGCTGAATGTTTTTCAGGGACGCAACGTCAACACCGCGGGTCTGGAAATCCGCCAGGGTTCCAAAACCTTTCGCTGGCATGGGTCCTATCTGAAGGACATGAACGAGGCCCAGACCGTCAAGGTCGATCTGAACGTCCTGGCCGAGCGGGCCCCGAAAATCCCCCCCGAGTTTCTCGACAGCCAATACGTTTTTCTCGCCAACACCCATCCGCTCCTCCAGCTGGAAACGCTGGCGACGCTCAAATCGGTGAAGCTGGCGGTCGCCGACACGATGAACCTGTATATTCAAACCGAACGCCGGCAGTTGGAAAAGCTGCTGGGGAAAATCGACGGCCTGGTCTTGAACGACGGCGAGGCCCGGCTCCTCACCGGCCAGAAAAACCTGATCCTGGCCGCGCGCGAGACTCTGAAAATGGGGCCGAAGTTCGTCGTCATCAAAAAAGGCGAGCATGGCTGCCTGTTGGTCAGCGATCACGACATTTTTGCCTTGCCCGCCTTCCCGACCGAGAAAGTCGTCGATCCCACCGGCGCCGGCGACAGTTTTGCCGGCGGGATGATGGGATATCTGGCCACCCAGGAAAACCTCACCAGCGATATCCTGAAACGAGCCCTGGCGTTCGGGACCGTCGTCGCCAGCTTCACGATTTCCGATTTCTCCCTGGCCGGCCTCGCCGCCGCCACGCGCCAGCAGATCGACGATCGCTGGGAGAAATTCAAGTCGGCGATGAGTTTCTGAAAATCGGAATTGGACCGCTGAGGCGCAGAGACGCGGAGGAAAACGCAGAGAAAAAACCGACCTCTTCTCTGCGTCTGTCTCCGCGTCTCAGCGTCTCAGCGGTTGCATTTGGTATTTGTTCTAAACGGCATGCGTCTGTTTATCGCCATCGAGCTTCCGGAACGCCTTCGCCGGCATCTGCAACGGATGCAGGAGATATTGCGTCCGATCTTCGGCGGGAAGCCGGTTCGGCCGGAACAGCTTCATCTCACCCTGAAATTCCTGGGCGAAACGCCGGATGAGACGTTGCCCCGACTTGTGGAGCGGCTGCAAACCGTCGAGATGGGCCCGATCCGGATGAAGACGGCGGGCGTGGTCTGTTTTCCGCCGAATGGGCCGGTAAGGATCGTCGCGGCCGCGCTCGATGACCAAGGCCTGCACTGCGCGCAATTGCAGAGCGACATCGATCAGGCCACCCACACGGCCGGATTTCCGCTGGAAGCCCGGCGTTGGACGCCGCATGTGACGTTGATTCGGGTCAAAGATCGCGTCCCCGCATCCGCGCGGACCGCCGGGATCGCGGCCGTCGCCGAATTGGCCGAGATCGAATTCGAGCCCGATGAATTCGTGCTGATCCAAAGCAATCTGGACAGCGTAGGCCCGACGTATGCGACGCTCGCGAGATTTCCGGTTTCCGCCGGCTGAGATTATTTTTGAATTTTAATTTGCAATCCATCCGATGCTCGATATGATACCCGAACAAACACTGAACAGGGACGGTATGGTGACTTCCGTCGAGTTCAGTTTGCGGGGCTTGCTCTGACGGCTGTGCCGCCATCATCCGCCCGCTTTAAGTCACCGCCATAAACCTCGCCGGCTGACCAAGATACCCGGCGAAAAGGAGTCTGCCGTGATCAAGTCTCTCGAAAAGACGGAGAAGGATCGTTCCCCGTCGGCTGCCAGCCCTGTGCGTGAACCTGTTCTGCGGGAAGTGAAGGAATCGGCCAAGCCTTCGGCTGACCAGGCCAAGCCTTCGGCTGACCAGGCCAAGCCTTCGGCTGATCCCGCCAAATCGTCCGCTGCGCAAGCCAAGCCATCGGCTGATCGAGCCGCCGCGCACGATGCGTCTCGTGATTCGGCCCTGAACCGCGCGGTTCAGCAAATCGAAAAGCAATTCGGAAAAGGAGCCGTCATGAAGCTCGACGGCGATCAGAAGGCATCCGTTGACGGCATTCCCACCGGGTCGCTCGGCCTGGACATCGCCCTGGGCGGCAACGGCGTGCCGCGCGGCCGCGTGCTGGAAGTCTTCGGACCGGAATCCAGCGGCAAGACCACCCTCACGCTGCACATCATCGCCAACGCGCAGAAGGCCGGCGGCGTCGCCGCCTTCATCGACGCCGAGCATGCCCTCGATCCCTCCTGGGCCAAGCGCATCGGGATTCGATTGGACGATCTGTTGGTTTCCCAGCCGGACACCGGCGAGCAGGCGCTGGAGATTTGCGAATTGCTGGTGCGTTCCAACGCGGTGGACGTGATCGTGATCGACTCGGTGGCCGCCCTGATTCCCCGTGCGGAAATCGAAGGCGAGATGGGCGACAGCCATATGGGCTTGCAGGCCCGCCTC
>Ga0116134_1001722_pt1 | contig 10922 bp, 10 predicted proteins | sample June2015DPH_19_5_FD_89737 | JGI IMG/M metagenome (GOLD analysis project Ga0116134, IMG submission 89737) | Peatland microbial communities from SPRUCE experiment site at the Marcell Experimental Forest, Minnesota, USA - June2015DPH_19_40 | ecosystem: Environmental > Terrestrial > Soil > Wetlands...
CGCGATCCACAAGGTCGGCGGCGAGTTCGGGCGGACAGCGTTCCAGCGTGAGGCGGACGGACTCCAAAATGCTCGACAGCGGTTCTTGCAACGCTTCGCGAATTTCCTCGGAACGAATGGTCAAGGTTTTGGGCAGGCCGGAACCCAGGTCGCGGCCTTTGACATCCATGGTCAATTCCTGTTCCAACGGAAACGCGGAGCCGATGCGTATCTTGATTTCTTCCGCGGTGCGTTCACCTATCAACATGTTGTAGGCGCGTTTCATGTGCGCAGTGATCGTTTCGTCAAATTCGTCTCCGCCCACCCGCAGGCTGCGGCAGAAGACGATGCCGGCGAGGGAGATGATTGCGATTTCGCAAGTCCCGCCGCCGATGTCCACGATCATGTTGCCCGCCGGCTCATGCACCGGCAAACCGACGCCGATGGCAGAGGCCATCGGTTGCTCAATCAAATATACCTCCCGCGCGCCGGCGTGGGTGGCGGAATCTTTGACGGCCCGTTTTTCAACTTCCGTGATGCCCGAAGGCACTGCGACCACGACTCGTGGTGCAATCAATTTGCGATGGTGAACCTTTTGGATGAAGTGGCGGAGCATGGCCTCGGTGATTTCGAAGTCGGCGATCACGCCGTCTTTCATGGGCCGGATGGCCACGATGTTGCCGGGCGTGCGGCCCAGCATTCGTTTGGCTTCCGCCCCGACGGCCAGCACGTTGGTCGTGCCCGCCTGAATGGCTACAACCGAAGGTTCGCGCAGGACGATTCCGCGGTCCCGCACGTAGACGAGGCAGTTGGCTGTGCCCAGGTCTATTCCAATATCGTTGGAAAACAGGCTTTTGAATTGCGCAAACATGAATTTGCCTAACACCGCACAGTTAATCCATTATGTCCAAAAAGGTCAAGCAGCGATTAATGGATGGTGCCAGCGACTGGAATCGAACCAGTGACCTCGGGCTTATGAGTCCCACGCTCTAACCAACTGAGCTACGCTGGCAACCAAAAACACATTATATTTCACGAACAATCCTCACGCTGTCAAATACGAACCATGCCCGCCAAAAACAGGCTCGGACAAAAACCAACCGAACCGGACGCTGCCACCAATCTGTAGCGGCGGGCATCCTGCCTGCCGTATTCGGTGGCATCCTGCCGCCCGGGCCACAAAACCGAACCCGCGTTATGACCTCGCTTCCACATCAGACACCCGGCTGGAAGCCGGGCGATACGGCAGCCAAGATGGCTGCCGCTACGAGTGCAATGCGGCCGTCTGAACCGCACAACTGAAAACCGGCTTGGCCAAATGACCGAACGTCTTTAACCTCCGCTTGCCAGAATCCAAATTGATGAACCAGCGTCCCACATTGCGTTTTCAGAAAAAACCGCGCTCGCGCCATGGCTTCCTCGTGTTCTGTTTTGTGTCGCTGCTGGCCACCTTCACCATTTTGCGCACCGTGCTGGTGCTTAAATTCGCCGCGCCTGGCACCGCGCAGTGGAACGTGCTGCTTGCATTTCTTGCCGGCTTTTACCGCGACGTCATCGCCGCGCTGTGGTTCATGCTGCCGCCGCTGTTCTGGTGCTTTATCATTGGCAACCGCCTGTTCGCGTCGCTGGCGCACCGCCTGTGGTTCCGATTCTGGATGACCCTGCTCTGGGCCGTGCAGGTGTTTTTGCTCGCGGCGGAATTTTACTTTTTCGCGGAATTCAAATCGCGCTTCAATCCCGTCGCCGTGGACTATCTGATTTATCCGCGCGAGGTGTTCATCAACATCTGGGACGCCTATCCCGTCCCGGCGGTTGTTGCCGGCTGCCTGTTCATCGGCGCGGCGTGGACGTGGCTGGCAGGGAGATTGTTCAAAACAATGTGGACGAAGCCGGTCTGGATTGGAACGCGGTTTCTCTGGTTCGCGGGCGCGTTGATTTTGTTTTTTGGCCTGATCCGAACGATCAATTTGAACCCGCCTCATGTCAGCGAAGACCGCACGCTCAATGAAATTGCCAACAACGGCGCAATTTCCTTCTTCGCCGCCGCGTGGACGCGCGACCTCGATTACCACGCCTTTTACAAGACCCTGCTGCGGGATGAAGCCTACGCCCGTGTGCATCGCCTGCTGGCCTCGACCAACGCGACCTTCATCGGCGACAATTTCAGCATCGAACGAAAAATTTCCGGCGATTCCCATCGCCCCCGCCTGAACGTCGTGATTTTGCTCGAAGAAAGTCTCGGCTCGGAATTCTGGGGCTGCCTTGGCCGCACGAACACGCTGACGCCGGAAATGGACCGGCTCGCCACGCAGGAGGGTTTGCTGTTCGACAACATTTACGCCTCCGGCAACCGCACCGTGCGCGGCATGGAAGGCGCGCTATCGTCGTTCCCGCCGCTGCCCGGCGACGCGATTGTCCACCGCGACCGCTCCGAAAACGTCGAGACCATCGCGCGCGTGCTCAAGCGCGACGGCTACAACACGATGTTCTTCTACGGCGGACACGCCATGTTCGACAACATGAAGCCGTTCCTGGTCGCCAACGGCTTCGACCAGATCGTGGACGAAAAAGATTTTCCCAATCCGTCGTTCGCGAACGTCTGGGGCGTGGCGGACGAGGATTTATACGCGGGCGCCATCCGGCAATTCCGCGCCTTGAGCCAGACTAACAAACCGTTTTTCGCCACCATCCTGTCCGTGTCGAATCACAAACCCTACACCTATCCCAAAGGCCGCATTCCCGAAAATCCGAATGGCACACGCGACAACGTTGTGAAATACACCGACTGGTGCCTCGGCCAATTTTTCAAGGCTGCGGACCAGGAGGCATTTTGGACGAACACCATTTTCGTTGTCGTGGCCGACCATGGCGCGCGGGTCTATGGCAGCCAGGACATCCCGATTTTTTCCTACGAAATCCCGCTCGTGATCCTCGGCCCGGCGGTCGCGCGCCAACCGCAACGCCTCCACGCGACCGGGTGCTCGCTTGACGTGCCGCCGACGATTCTCGGCCTGATTGGCCGCCCCTATGAAAGCCTGTTTCTGGGACGCGACCTTTTGCACGACCCGCCGGACACATTCCATGCCTTGCTGAATCACAACCGCGACATCGGGATGTTCGCCCATGACCGGATGGTCGTGCTGGGTCTGCAAAAAAAGGTCGAATTCTATGCCGGGGACCCGCACGTCGTGAATTTGGAACTGACGCCGCAGCCCGCGCCGGAAGATTTGGAACTGGAGAAAAACGCCGAGGCTTTTTTTCAGGTGGCGGATGAACTCTACATGAACCGCCGCTACCACCTTGATCCGTGAACTGGGGTTGCCCTTCAGGTTGTTGTTCTGGGGTCTGACTCCGCGAATGCTTCTGATTAACTGGCTTGCGGGGGCCTGCTTGCATCCTGGGCACACACCAGGATTCCGGCGATAAAAACTGAAAAGAGTGCCAGCACGTAAATTGCGTACCAAAAGAGTGTCAGCGGACTGATTGTGTTCATTGGAATACGCATAAATTTACGGCTGCCTTTTCAGGATTGTCTGACTGGTTTTGCATGTTTCGGGATTTGACTTCCAACGGTTTCTGATTTTTTGCGGGGTCCACTTGAATCCTGGTTACACACCAGATGCCTGCATGAAGAAATGGATGTTATTGCCTTTTTTGAATATTACGCTGGATCAGGAACGTCGCTTTTGGGTAAAGCGTTGGAAATAAACCAAGGCACCCAAGCCAAGCAGAAAACAGCCAGCCGTCGTGGGCTCGGGAACGGGCGTCGCCTCCGTATCAAATGTCACATTGTAATTGTATGCGCCCGCGAAAGCCAACGTGAACGTGCTTTGCGTAAAAGTGTCGGCTCCCGTGCTGTCTACCAGTGTTCCCGCGCCTTGAAAAACTCCAGGACTGGTCTCAGCAATGCTGGTCAGCGTGAACTCATACTGGTTGTTGGCTGGCGACGGTCCAAATTGGAAAAAATCCGGAATGTCGACGGTTTCAGGTGATGAACTGATACCGCTGATAACCACTGAGTCGCCCTGGGCATCGGAAAATTGTGGCACGGTGCTGGCAAATACTCCGAAAGGTGCTTCGTTCACCCAATTATTTGCCGCAATTGAGAGCGTCGAGGAAGAATAAGAAGGGAATGTAAGTGGGACAAAGCCCAAACCGGACGGAGTACTCTGCGCGCCGGCTGTTCCTGCAAACGCCAAACCAGCCACCAACACCAATCCCAAGTTTTTAAATTTCATATTTTACCTTTTCAGATTGTTCTTGTTCTTTTCCTTTTTGATTCGTTTTTGGCAAAGCGCCGTGAACAAGCCAAAGCACCCAAGCCAAGCAGAAAACAGCCAGCCGTCGTGGGCTCGGGAACGGCCACAACATAACTCTGTTCACCACTGGGGCCATTGGGACCCACCAAACCCACCAGATCTGCCTCAGCCGTAAGGCTGCTGAGGCTGCTTAACATGCTGGCCGCGTCGGTTGTGACCGGATCATTGCCACTCACGGTGATGCTGTATGGAGTTGTGGCATTCGCGGCTATGTCCTCCCATATGGCCACCTGTAGCGCCGCGGCATCCTGGCTATCCATGGTGGGAGAGTAGTACGCTGCCCATAGTTTCTCGATATCGGTTGCGACAGTAGAGCCCATGGGGCCGGCGGGAGCCAGCGCAGCAGCTGCAAGGTCGGTATAATAGTAGTCGGTGAACGTATTCCCGTTATTTTCGTCAGCTACATCAATGCAGAACGAGGGGGTCGCCACTCCATCCACGGTCAGATTGTATATTCCGGCATATACTCCACTTGAGATCCAGGGGTCGGTGAGATTTACCGTTTGGTTAGGGTCTACATTATCAAATGTAACGGTTGTGGCGCTCGCGCTCATCGCGCCGGCCAAACCGGCCGCCATGATTGCCAGTTGTAATTTTTGTATTTTCACGTTCCCTTTCTGTTTTTGTCGCTGTGGCTAACTTTTTTGGTTGGTTTTTTGCCGGGGCCTGCTTGAATACATTTCTGATTCGAGTTTTGTTTTTCTGATCGGTTACCTTGCGGGGGCCTTTCTTGAATCTTGGTTACGCGCCAGGATTCCGGCGATAAAAACTGAAAAGAGTGCCAGCGCGTAAATTACGCGCCAAAAGAGTGTTAGCGGACTGATTGTGTTCATTGGAATACGCATAATACGGTGGGTTTTAATGGTTATCTGGTTGGTTTCAGTTGTTCCGGATTTTGAATCTTACTCTATTTCTGATTTTTTTTTGCCGGGGACCACCTGCTTGAATCCTGGTTACACACCAGATTCCTGCGCCGGTAAATAGATGTTGTTACATTTTGAATGTTATGCTGGTTTGTATCAGGAACGCCGGTTTTTGGTGAAACGCTGGCAACAAGCCAAGGCGCCCAAGCCCAGCAAAAAGCAGCCGGCCGTCGTTGGCTCGGGGACGGGGGTGAGAGTCAAAGTGCCCGGTTCATCATACACGTAAACCCATTGAGCATCTCCGATCACATTTCCATTCCCGTCTACATTCGCTTCTCCAATGAACATACCGTATGAACCTGGCGAATTACCCCACAGATTTATAACCGTATTATACTCAGGCGTACTGCCATCCATACCGTAATAGCCTGAGCCAAAAGCCACTCCGGTGTTATCGAATATGGGATCATTTGAAGCGTTAGCGACAGTGTCATAAGTAATCACGTCGCCATCATGATTTCTGACGTCCCCGCCCGCTGTTAGCAAATCCCCGGCCGCGGTGGTCAACGGTGTGTACGGGAATGCTTCGAGTGGAACCCCGGTAACATTGATTGAGCCGCTTTGAGCGACTCCGCCTACGATGTCGATCGTCCCCGTGGCATCAATGCCATCATTGCCGGTGAACATGAAATTGTAGTTTTGGGCGACCGCCGCCTGAGCCAACGCGATGAGCAGCAGCGTTGTGAGTTTTGTGAATGAGAAATTTTTCATAATCTCGATTGGTTTTTAGTTGGTTTTTAGTTGGTTTTTAGTTGGTCCTTCTGAAATTGCCTTGGGGTTCTGATTGCTGACCGCTTCTGATTGACTGCGGGGCACCGCTTGAATCCTGGCTACACGCCGGATTCCTGCGCCAAGAAATGGATTTGGGTTCAAATTAGTCATGAACTATAGAGCTAATAAAATTCTGAGACGGTTGAACAAACCGAGGGATATTCCCTGCCGATCTTCTTCCGGCATTTTCACCTGTCTCGGTTGCCTGAATCCCGCCTTTTTGCCGATGGGTTCCCCCAAATTGGTTGTTACTTGCACGCAACGATCGTCCCACAATTCAATCATGTGCAGGTCTTTTACGTTGGTCACTTCCAATTCCGGCAATCCACAACTAACGAGCCATTCTTTGATCGCCGCCACCTGCCTGGGCGATGAGGCGCGGGCGGTGAAAATTTTTACGGTGCGTCCTTCGGCAATCCATTTCTGCACGCGGACCAGCATCGGCTCAATCGGACTGCCAATCTCGTCCCCTCGCGTGCTGCCAAGGTCGCGGGCCAGTGTCCCGTCAAGATCAACCCCAATCCACGGGGAACCGCCATATCGGGTCTGGGTACTGTCCGTGAACTTCTGACCGCACTTTCGGCACACAGCGCCAAAACGGCCGTCCTCCAGCCAGAACGGCTTTAATTCCTCACCGCAACAGATCTCCTCGACTTTGGCCGATGCGAAACCGTTGCCCAACCCGTCTCGACCGTCTTGGTCGAACCGGAGCATGTATCGTGCGCCACCCTTGGCCCGGCCAACGTTGGCCATCTCTTCCTCTTTGTTTTGTAATGCCGTGTTCATCGACGAAAATCAGCAACCACGCTGAGAGGGTTTGATCGGAAGATTCCAGCGACGCGCACGCTGGGTCCCAACCAGCAGACCCAACCCGCCAATCAACAGGCAGAGGCTGGAAGGCTCGGGCACCGGTGTGTAGTCGTAGGTGACCGAGATGTTGGCCCCGGCGGTTAACCCGGCTCCCACGGAGTTATTGCCGCCCGAAATCGACCAGCCCACTGCCCCGCTGGCGTTCAAGTAAAGATCCACAAGTCCTGGATTCGTGAACTGGGTCAAATCGGCCGGCGAAGTCAGACTCGTGCTGCCAACCATATTGACAGGGTAATAGTACGTTCCGCCCGAGGTCCCGCCATAGTCGAAGGTCCCGTCATAGGCAGTGAACGTATAGGTATGCACCTCGTTTTGGTTGAAGCTGAATAAATCCGTAGAGTTGTCCGGCATCAACAGATTCACCGCAAGCGAGTCGGTCGTATAGGTAATGCGCCCTGGTCCGTCGAAATTCTCATAATATTGCTCGAATTGACCCGTGCCGGTGAAATCGATGGTTACGCTGTTGAGGGTGCCCAAGGCTGAATTGAAGCCCTGCAAGGCTATCGCCTGGTCGATGATATCGGTGTAATTGGGCCCGTATGAGCCGGTATAGACAACCGAATCTGCTTTGGCCGGCAATGCCGCGACGAATCCTGCGAGTACCAGCCCGGTAACGAAAGTTTTCAATATGGTTGCTTTCATGTTTTCTAAAGCTGCTTTTAGGCGGCTTTTCGCTTGCACGCGTGCCGTTTATTCCAAGGCACACTGCCTCTTATTTTCACGTCTTTGTTATCGGGGCAGGTCGCCATACTTACAACTATTTCATGTTCACAATTGGCCATTAAATACTCACAAAATGCCCGGGGTTGTTAACGGACAGATGGGATATTCACCAATCTCCAAAAATCAGGCCGTACAAATTCACCATCAGGAAAGTTATTCACAATTTAGGCAAGTTGTTCACAATCTGTAATGATTTATTGACAAAAGTGTCTTGAAAATCTACACTGCACGCATCCGCCACGGGCAAAAGGTTTGAAGAAGGTTTTGCTCTTGGAAAAAATTTAAAATGTTTCCAGAAAATCTGGTCGCTGAGAAATGAAACATTGGCAGCACTATTGTAACACGATCGGTTTGGAAGTTGTTTCAGATTGAGGGCAGTGATTACTGTAGCGCGGCGGAGTTAAAGTCGCAGTTTCCATGAAGTTTATGGTAGACAATACCGCCATCCGACAGGCAAATCCGTTGCCACGAGAAATCATTAACAGTGGCCTGGCCGATTCGTTACGTGGAAGTCTGGCGAATCTGGCCTGCAAATGCTCGCTGAAGGATGACATGGATTTCCTGATCAAGGAGGATCGGATCGTTTGCGCCTTTTGTGATCGGGAGATTTTGTGCGTGCCTCCCATACTTAGAGTTTACAAGGCCACCTGCAGTTGCTGTAACTCCCCTTCGGTCAAATCCACTTTCGTTCTGGATTCGCGGGGCCTCTATATCTGCACCTGGTGCGGTCGAACAAAGTAACCATTGTTATGCGTAGCCCAGCAAACCAGATCGGTGTGATGAAATGGCTTTGCCTTTTTTTAAGGTGCAGAACCGCGACGTGCGTCGTTTTGGTTGCGGCATTGCTTTTTCCCATGGGAGTAAGCGCGTCCACACTTTTTTATGGATTCAATAATGTGTACAGCGGCACAGGTCCCGCTTCCACCAGTCTTCCTTGGGTGACGATGCTTTTTCAGGACATAGCCCCGGGAACGGTCAGCTTGACCATTTCCAACGCCGCGCTGACCGGAAGTGAGTTCTTGGGAGAGTTTGACTTTAATTTAAACCCCGGTCTGAATCCAACCAAACTGCAATTTACCTTCGCGACGGGGAGCGGTGGCTTCAACCTTCCAACAATTTCAACAGGGGAGAATATGGCAAAGGCCGACGGCGATGGCTATTACGACATCAGTTTCGGCTTTGGCACGGCAGACGGAACGAGGTTTACCGTTGGCGATTATGTGACCTGCCAAATTACCAGTCCCGGTCTCACAGCTTTTGATTTTAACTGTCTTTCCGCGCCGGCAGGTGGCTACGGACCGTTCTACGCCGCAACCCATGTGCAAGGGATTGGGGTGGGAGGCAGTAACAGTGGCTGGATTTCCGTAACCCAAGTGACCCCGGCCCCCGGGCCCGGGACCTTCGCAATCGCGGTTTGTGGGCTGACAGGTCTGTTTGTCATGTGAGGCCGGTTTGCTGATATCAGACCCAAAACCAAGGAATAACAATCGTAATATACGTATTTTAACAGTCCGCTGACACTCTTTTCAGTTTTTATCGCCGGAATCCTGGCGGGTAACCAGGATTCAAGCAGGCCCCCCGCAAAAAAAACCAGTCGGAAAAAAGGTTAACAAAAGCATCAAAAACAAAAAGGAATTAACAACAGCAACAAAAACAAAAAGGAAATATGACAATACGAAAATTACAACTGGCAATTATGGCGGCCGGTTTGGCCGGCGCGATGAGTGCGAGCGCCGTAACCCTCACATTTGATGGTGTGAGTCCCAACGAAATTGTAAACCTCACAGTTAGCAGCCCCTCATTCTCAGGGGGAGTGTATGCTGGAATATACAATCAGACAGTGGATGGAGTGGCGACCCCCTCTTTCTGCATTGATGTAGCTCGCCAGATTAGCGCCGGTCAGACGTTCAACGACTACTCTTATGCCGACCTTGCACTTGCTCCGCTGACTCCCGCTGGTCCCATGGGCTCTGCTGTCGCAACCGATATCGAGAAACTATGGGCAGCATACTATCCTGCTGCCTCCGTGAATAACCAGGACGCCGCGGCGCTACAGGTGGCCATATGGGAGGACATAGCTGCGAATGTGGGAACTTACAGCATCATGGTGGGTGGCAATGATTCGGTCACAACCGAAGCTGCCAACATGTTAAGCAACCTTGGTAACCTCACTGCTCAGGCAGATCTGCAGGGTTTGGTAAGCCCTGATGGACAGAATTACGTTGTGCCTGTTGACCTTGCGCCCGTTCCCGAGCCTACGACGGCCGGCTGTTTTCTGCTTGGCTTGGGTGCCTTGGCTTGTTTCCAACGCTTGACCCAAAACCGACGTTCCCTGATCCAGCGTAACATTCAATATGCAACAAAAAATGCAACAACATTCATTTCTTGGCGCAGGAATCAAGGCGTGTGACTGGGATTCAAACAGGCTCCCCGCAAAAACCAATCGGAAGCAGCCGATCAGAAACCGTTGTGGATTCAACCCTCCACAACCACCGGAAGGATTCACCTAACCGTCCAACCCAAACCGGTTCCAGTTTGTAAATACCCCGTCAACCTGGCTTAATTAATCGGTTCGCGACCCGTGAAACAAATGAAGTTCCGTCGCGAATTCATTCGCGCGAAAGCGGCGGGGGGGCCCGCCAAAGTCTCTTACCAGCAGCTTCACCGAAGATCATGGTCTGCGGCGGATAAGTTCGAAATTGCAAAGCCGCGCTTCAGGTTTGCCCATGGTGTCGAGCACCAGTTGTTGCTCCGAATCGAAGGAAATCAACAGGTGATCGGGCTTGAGGTTGAGGTCTTCCAAACCGCAGTGGGCCTGCCGGCGCGTGACCATCTGCGTCAGTTCCCCCATGGTTTGTTTGGAAATCAGTTTGTTGGTGCAGGCGCGTTTGGCGTTGACGGCCTGGTAGTATTTTCCGTCCTGTGCCGCGAGCAGTTCGTCCGGGCCGTTCCAAAAACCCCAGATGGTGATGTAATCGTATTCCTTGCGAACGACCGGGGCGCCGTCGGGCGTGAGGAAATCCGCCAGCGCGGCGTAGCGCCGTTCGTCGGACACCGGGCGGGCGGAGCCGCGCGGACGGCCGGTCATGTAAATGGCGCGCGGATAAACCGTCCTCACGCCGTGGCGGCCCATTTCAAACGCCAAGGCAAATTCCTCGAAGGGACTGTTGAAGCCGTGGGCCCGCGCCGCTTCCTTGTGAGCATCGGGATTCTTCAACCACGGCGAGTCGCCCATGCGCGAGACCTTCCACACCAGATTGATGTTGTCCTTGGTGCGGGTGTGGAAAATCTGGTTGCGGGCGGACAATTTTTTCTTGGGCGTGCGCCGCCAGCGTTC
>Ga0116134_1001723_pt1 | contig 10910 bp, 11 predicted proteins | sample June2015DPH_19_5_FD_89737 | JGI IMG/M metagenome (GOLD analysis project Ga0116134, IMG submission 89737) | Peatland microbial communities from SPRUCE experiment site at the Marcell Experimental Forest, Minnesota, USA - June2015DPH_19_40 | ecosystem: Environmental > Terrestrial > Soil > Wetlands...
CCGACGACCTAATCCAACTTATGAAGAATGCAAGCTAACATGGTTTCATAATCCGGCGCGAGAAAATAGACGTGGCCGCTCAGACGCATACCGTGCAGTGATGCCCGCCCGTCGCGCCTGAATTAACCCAGGCCGCGCCGGAAATCGCCGGAAATCGCTGTTGCCGAGGGTCGCCGCGCCGCCCCGCTTCGCTGCGTTACGCAGGACGCGCTTTGATTGCCGCAGGACACAAAATCTACCGCAAGGAAAGCCGCCACGCCGCGCGCCGTAGCGCGTTTGACGCGTTGACGGTGTTCGTAAGCAAACCACAAAAAACACCTTTAACACGGGCAGACACGTTATGCGCTACCGTTATGCGAAGCGTTTATGAATTTCCGAACAGTCTTAAAACTGTTGATTTTATTAGCGTTTGTTGATGTGGTGCCGGTGGTGAGACTCGAACTCACACGACTTTTTACGGTCCCAGGATTTTAAGTCCTGTGCGTCTGCCATTTCGCCACACCGGCGGTTTCCTGAAAACGCTAGTCCCGATTTGGAGTGAATGAAAGCGTGAATTTCCATGCGGCTGACGATGCTGTTGGGTCATCGGTGGTCAATGTGTTTAACCAACAATGGACACACTCAAGCTGCTTGTGATTTGAGCCACTTGGGAAGTGGCGAAAAGGATTTGCCAGCGGCAAAGGCCGAGAGGCCGACTGAGCGGGGGCGATGGAGCCAACTCCGACAAATGGAAGCGCGAACTTTTGCGTGATCAGCAGTTCGTCATCAAAGAGGCCCAGATGGGGCCTGGCGCACGGTGAAGGGGGCATCCGGCTTTGCTTTTGATTCGCAAGCCGCATGACAAACATGGGAACACAAACGAGGGGTTTGGGGCTGAAAAAATGTGCGGCTGGAATTGCGTTAATTCTACCATCGTAGAGGCATTGGAATTTCATCCGAGGGCGTGTTTTTGGAGCAGAACCTGCTGTTAACGCAAAACGGACATGAAAAATCATTCGGAAAATTTAGTTACACTCGCACCGTCGTTTGCCGTGTTGATGCTCAATTTATTTCTCATTCAACATGTCAAAGCCGATTCCTGGGTCAACAACAGTCCGATGAATGTCGCAAGGAATTCTCAAACGGCAACTTTGTTGACCAACAGTCAGGTGCTGGTCGTTGGGGGGCAGAATAACAGCGGTTCTGTTGCCGGCACGGAATCGTTCAACCCGGCCAGCGGGATTTGGACGACGAACGGCCCGCTGAATATTGCACGCAATGGCCACACAGCCACACTGCTGACCAATGGCCAGGTATTGGTCACGGGAGGCCAGGGCTCCCCAGGCATTCTTTCAATCTCGGAACTATACAATCCGGCCACCGGAACCTGGACGACCAATAACCCCATGAACGCCGCACGCGTGTGGCACACGGCCACTTTGTTGCCCAATGGAAAGGTGCTGGCCGCGGGAGGCGGGGGCGTCCATTTCCCTGACGTCTGTCTTTCCAGCGCGGAGCTGTACGATCCGTCCAGCGGAACGTGGGCGAATACCGGTCCGTTGACGACCGCCCGCGAGTATCACACAGCCACCTTGTTGCCGAATGGAAAAGTGTTGGTTGCGGGAGGCATTGGCAACAATGGCTTTGCTGTCAACGCCGAATTGTATGATCCGGCCACCGGGACATGGGAAAATACCGGTGCGCTGAATATCGCAAGGGAATGGCACACGGCCACCTTGTTGCCGAATGGAAAGGTGCTGGTCGCGGGAGGACTGGGCCCGGGCGTTGTGACCAACAGCGTGGAGCTTTATGATCCAGCCACCGGAACATGGACACCAACCGGCTCCATAAACACCGCACGGATGATTCACCGGGTAATCTTGTTGCCCAATGGGAAGGTGTTGGTTGCGGGAGGCGATGGCAACACATCCCCTTACACGCTTTCCAGCACGGAACTTTACGATCCGTCCAGCGGGACCTCGACCAATGCTCCCCTGAACACCGCGCGCGATCGTTTCACAGCTACGTTGTTGACGAATGGGCAGGTGCTCGTCGCCGGGGGCGGTGGCATCGGCAACGTAACGGAGTCGAGTACGGAACTGTACACTTCGTCCAATACGGCGGTGACGGTTATTGGCCAGGCCTATCTATCCGTGCTGCCGGGCAGGTTGACGCAATTGGCCTTTGCGAGCGACCCGAACGGCACAAACACCGTGTTGGTTTCGACCAACCTGGGGTCCGCCGACTGGACGAGTCTTGGCGTTGCCACGGAGTTTACGTCCGGTCTGTACCTGTTTACCGACGCGCAGGCCACAAACAGTCCGCAACGCTTCTATCGAATCCGCTCGCCGTAATTCCGGGAGAATTGCTCCTGTTGCTGCTTTTACAGAAGGTTACAACTTCCGCACGCGAAGCCCGGTTGGAGGATTGAGAATTGCCGGCCGGTTTGTGGCCGGCCAATCAGTCAGGGAGGCGTATTTGCGGCTGGCAAATTAGTGGTTGCCGGAGTGACGGTGGGAGACGTATAGACCGGCATAGCATGGTCATCACCGCTCCAGGTGGGTTGGAAATCAGTCGGAGACTGGTTGAGGTTTGATGAAAACGGACCGCTGGCGCAACTGGTGGTTCCTGTGATTACGGCTGCCATTGACAGTCCCAAGCCCAGCGCCAGAAACAAACGGCCGGCTTTGATTTTGATTGCGGTCATGTTGGTTGAGGTTACGGCCTGGGCCGCCTTTTCGCTATGGGGTGTAACCCTACTGCCGGTTACCGCAACAGTCCGGAGTGTTCTTTCAACCAACGCTCAGCCTTCCGGTAATCGGGACAAACACGCTCCATTTCCCGCCAGAACCCGGGCGAGTGGTTCATCTGCCTCAAATGCATCAGTTCGTGCAGACAAATGTAGTCACTGACGAACGCGGGTGTCTGGATAAGCCGCCAGTTCAAGGAAATCGTGCCGCGCCGTGAACAGGAGCCCCAACGCGATTTCTGGCTGCGCACCGTGATGCGGCGCACGGTCAATCCGTGCCGGGTGGCCAGCTCCAGCACGCGCGGTGGCAATTCCCGCGTTGCCAGTTGGCGAAGATGGCCTTCGATGGCAGGGCGCAAATCGGCGGCCGGATCTGGGCCCCGGACCGATTCGCTGCCGAAGCGAACGGTTTCAGCTTCCCTTATTGTATCGTCCTCGTTCTCGTCCTCGTCCTCGATTTTCTTGGCTTCGCCGTTGAGCCCGGCTTCAATGCGGACCGCGTCGCCGCGCAGAAGGATCTCCGTTCCAATCTTCCATGCCGCCGGTTTCCGGGGTTGTGCCTGGAGCCGCTGAAGCTCGCGTTCCAGCCACGTGGCATGGCGTTGAACAAACTGCCTGGCCACCGCCGGCGAGCCGCCGCGGGGAATCGTGACGCGGGCGGTGCCATCGGGACGCAACCGGAGCAGATAGCGGCGTGCCCGCGGATTGCGCACCATCAGGAGGAGCAACTTTTGCGGCCCCACCGACAAGTGGACAACCGGTGAAGCTAGTGGCGTCCCGGGCCCGAAAATTCGTTCAAACAGCATGGCGTAGTAAACCGGGGATTGCCGGAATTGGCAACCCGTTCCGATAAACGCATCGGGACTTGTCGGCAAGCTGTGCGGCAAGCCGGCGGGGACGCCAGTCGTCGCTGCGCTATGCCGTGGCAAGCCGGCGCTCCCAAGGGCCACAACGTAAATTGAAGACGACAACGAATGATATCAATTCCCAGAGACAATCGGTGTGATTGGTAGGGCCCTGCTGCGCCGCTCAATTTTGGGCCGCGCAGCAGCACGGCCCTACCGTCTGGAATAGGTGCCGATTATTATCGGGAAATGGTATGAGGTGATGATTGATTGTGGTTGAAGCAAACAAGCCAACGTAAAAAGAGATCGAGGACGAGGACGAGATCGAGGACGAGAACGGGGACGAGGACGAAGTCGCATTCGCGGCCAGGAATTTAGCGGCGAGCGGAACCGCAGACGCGGCGGTAGAGTTCTTCGTAACGCGGGACGATGACCCCGGCGGAAAAATGTTCGCGGGCGCGTTGCTGCGCCGCGCGGCCCAATCCCGCCCGGCGGGCCGGGTCCCGGAGCAAACCCGTGACTGCATCGGCAAACGCAGCGGTGTCGCCGAATGGCGTTAGGAGACCCGTCACGTTGTTTTCAATCACCTCCGGAATCCCGCCGACGCGCGAGGCAACGCTCGGGCAGGCGAAACACATCGCCTCGAGGATGCTCAGGCAAAAGCTCTCCGACTCCGATGTAAACAGTCCCAGGTCGGCGATCTGCAGGTAGTCTTCGATATCGTTGACCTTCTCGCGCACGATCACCCGGTCTTCCAGTCCCAACCGGCGCACATCGGCGGTGAACGGCGCGAAATCCCCGCCCGCCAGGATGACGAGCTTGAATGCGTCGCGTGGCCGGATGCGTGCGACGGCCTCGAGCAACAAATCAATGCGTTTCAACGGACGCAGATTGGAGGAGTGGAGCAGGACCGTCTCGTCTTGCAGTCCCAGGTCGCGGCGAACCTCCTCGCGCGTGCGCCGCGGCGGGCGCGGCTCAAAGAAATTGTGGATGACCTCCATCGGCCCGTCAAAACCGAGCACGCGCTGCGTTTCCTGTTTCAGGTAGGCCGACACCGTCGTGACGGCATCCGAACAGGTGAGCGCGTGGTGGATGGCGGGTCCGTAACCCGGATCGCAGCCGAGCAGCGTGGTGTCAGTGCCGTGCAGTGTTGTCACGATGCGCGGCTGTTGTTCCGTTGGGAGCATGGAGCGCGCAAGAATCGCCGCGGTGGCATGGGGCACGGCGTAGTGGACGTGCAGCACGTCCAGTTGGTGGTCGCGGCTTACCTCGGCCATTCTTACAGAGAGCGGCAGGGTGTAGTCCGGGTATTTGAACAGCTCGTAATCGTTGATCACCACCGGATGGAAATGCAACCGCGGCACGTTCACGGGCAAACGGAACGGACGCTCATAACTGATGAAATGCACCTCATGCCCCCGGCGCGCCAGTTCTTCCCCCAACGCGGTGGCAAGAATGCCGCTGCCACCGACCGTGGGGTAACAAGTGATGCCGATTTTCATGTTTTCTCGTCCTCGTCCTCGTTCTCGTCCCTCGTCCTCGGCCCCGATTTCCCTCTTTCGATTACGAGGACGAAGACGACGAGGAATCTTGCACTCAGGCTTTGAATTGCCGTGTTCATCCGTGGTTAAATTCAAAATCGCCGCGCACCCCGGCTCACGGCGGCGAGCGAGTCGAGGATCAGCGGATCATTGGGAAAGAGGGCGATGGCATGACCGATGCCGGCGCGCAATCCGCGCAGACGGGCGCGCGTGAGCTGTAATTCAACGTAGCTGCGGGCGGAGGTTTGAGAGATGTGCGCCTCCATCGCCGCGGTCCAGGCAGTGACAATTTCCGGTGCGGAGACGTCAATGAGCACGGGAATGATGCCGGGCGGTTCGGATTCCGGCGTTACCGCATAAAAAAACAGTTGTTCAATCGCGTGCGGGGGCAGGTGGCGCAGTTCCTTCAGTCCGCCGTAACGGGCGAGCCGGGCGGCATCCCGCACCAGTTGTCCGAGCCGGGCATGATCGGGGTGCTGGTTTTCCACCAGGCTCGGCGCCAGCGCGATGCCCGGCCGCAGCCGCCGCAGAATACCCGCCAGCTTGATGGCGTGGGCAACGCGGACTTCCAGGTGCGCGTCACCGTCGAGTTCGACAAATTCAATTGTCGCGCCCAGCAACGCCGCGGATTTTTTCGCTTCCGCCACCCGTTGGGCGGGCGTGCCGTGGGAGGCGGCTTCCCCGCGCGAGCAGATGACAAAATGCGCCGCGCGGCCGGCACGGGTTTCTTTGGCGACAACGCCGCCGCACCCGAATTCGATGTCATCCGGATGCGCGCCAAAGGCCAGCAGCGGCGCGGGTTCAGGAGTGGATTTCGGTGTACGCTTCATCGGGACGGTCAATGTGGTCACGGTTCACGAAAGTAATCTCCGGCGCTTCTTCCTGTCGAAGATAGGCTTTTTCGCCGGCGCCGGCAACGTAATGAGTGCAGTGCAGGACGGATTGCATCCAGCGGAGGCGGGTGTCGCGCGTAGGACTGATTTGTTCCTTGGAAAAGGTGGTCGCGGGCAGCGTCACAAACGAATTACCGCCTTCATGCAACGTGAGCATTGGAACGCCGGTCTCCGACCCGGCGTGTTTCTGAGTTGTGCTACCGATGCACGCCGGGTCGGAGACCGGCGCTCCAGCATTGAAGCGGGCGCGCACGATTTCACCTTCATAGGGGACATCCACGAAAAATTCCGGCACGTCGCAGGCCGCCCGGCGGACGGACGGGTCGCTCGAACACACCACGCGAATTCCCTCGAGCAAACCCATGCCGCGATACATTTCAAGACAGAAATCGGCGACGTTAGCGGCGGAAATTTTCCTGAAAATATTGATCAAGGGATGACCGACGTAATTCGGCAACTGAAGTACGGTCTTGCCGTGCCAGTCGCCGGGAACGCGTTTGAGGTAAAGCGGCGAGAATTTCCGCTGGAGCCGGTTTTCGAAAGCGAAGTTGAGCTGCGCCGGTTCGCCGGTCTTGCGATGGCGGAGGAGGGTCTTGGTTTCGCGCGGATCATGGTCGCTGTCGTGGTAGAAAAAAATAATCTCGCCGCCGATTTCCGCCTGCAGCTGGCGGGCCGTCTGGATTTTCGCAAACAGGAACCGCCGCGGGAAAAACCCGCACGGTTGCTGGCCGAAACAAATGACAGGCGCGGTGGTCATGATTTGACTGACGCTGGCGTGGATGTGTTGTCAAAAACCATTACAACAGGGCTTGATTTTCAGGGTTGAAAGGCCGATATGTATTACAACTTCTCGCAATTGCGATTGGGTGATCCGAAAGGGTTGCCCTCTTTTTTTGCCCTGATTCGGTCGCCGGAGCGGCCATTTCCCCAATCCGCGTTAATTCGATTTTTTTGAATTGGCACCATGAACATTTCGCGCAGAGCATAGGAAACCAGCGCCGCGCCCGTCAATGAATACGCGAACGCGTCTCCCTCTCCGCCAACAGAGTTGGGGGAGAGTGTCTGGGTGAGGTGGTGCGTTGAATCCAAAATTGAAATGAGTCTCGTCACCTCGACTCCTACAAGCAAAGTGAAGGCGGACGGGAACTCTTTTCCGGTTTTCATTTTGGGATGGACGATTGGGGCAATTGGCGTTTGAATTTCCACCAGCGAATCAATGAGCGATTTTCTAAAATGTGTGTGCCCGCATTGCGGGCAGTCTATTGAATACCCGGCGGAAGGCACGGGGCAAACTGTCCCATGTCCAACTTGCCAGAAGCCATTTGTTTTGATTCCCGCATATCCACCGGCGAGTTCTGGCTCAATTGCGAACTCCACAACACCGGTTCAGGGGGAATCAAAGGCACGGAAATCTGCGATTAAAAAACTATCAGCACTTACAGCAGAAACTATAAGGGTTAAATCATCAGCGGGTAATACACCGTTACATCTGGCGGCAAAAAATGGACATATTGACTTAATACCAAGTCATCTTTTGAGTGAAGAATTATTCATGGATAGAAACCGTGAAGGCAACACACCTCTGCATATTGCGGCAATGCACGGAAATTTTTTTCAAGTTCCACGCCAGTTTTTGACCGAAAGGACGGTCACGATTCCCAATAGCACCTGGACTACTGGTTCCGGCTATAAAGCTCATGGCCCAACTGCCTTGTATGCTGCCGCAGTCAGCGGATATGTGGATCAAATTCCAAGAGAGTTTTTTATACCAGAGTTTTTGCTTATTGAAACCACAGGCTACAAGCAAACATTGCTGCAATTTTTAGTTAAGAACAAACGGCTTGATTTATTGCCCGAATATTATGCTAGTTCGGAATTGTGGAATAGGAGGAATGTCAGCGGTTTAACACCGCTCGAAATTCTGGAACATTTAATGGAACAAGAAACACAATTCGAAATTATGAAGGCTGAACAAGAACAGCGAGATCGCGAACGAGCGGCTTGGAGACCGCCCCGTTTCGCCGGACCAACGCAAACTGATCCTTCGAAATTATTACCGATTTTCTTTGATGAATCGCTCCGCTCGATTCAAATACAATCTTCAGACCTCACCAAGATCTACATGGTAAATTTATTTGACTACACTTGCACTTGTCCTTTATGTATCGAAGTCCATTCCGGGGTTCCGCCGCGTGATTTTGGAAGGCTTTGCAAGCATATTATTCTTGCTTTAAGGCGTTACAATCTTGTGCGAAATCTGCCTGCGATTGCTCGCGCTATAGCTGAAAATGGCTCTCCAGACGCCGCGTTTGGTGTTTATCCAGGACGCTTCGCAACTGACCTGAATGGAAATCCCATTTACATCACCGGCAAAAATTATGATGGTTGGCTCAATGTGTTTGCTTTGTGGCGGCGCGGCGGTGTGAATTATTACCGCTTTGGCTTTAACGTCAGAACTAGAGGGTGGACTTTCAAAAATAGAGAAGGTGTGAATAGCTACCGAATAATTTCGTGCGATAACAGGATGTGGACCGCAAAACCAAATGTTGACGAAACAACTTTGTATTAAACACCCGGCGGCGCGAGTAGGAAAGGGGGCAGTCCGCACTTTTGATTTCAAAAGGCCATACCGGCACGGTGTTTCATCACGGACGACGGTTATTTGATTTCAAATTATCATGTGGTCAAGGATGCGACGAAGGTTCGTTTAATCACGGGCGCGGGTTTGATTGACGCCAAGGTGGTTCAGGTGGATGCGGCCAATGATCTGGCTTTGCCGAAGACGGACGGGCGGTTTGCATCGCTGCCCATTGTGCCAGTCGCACGGTGGGTCTGGGCGGCACAGTGGCAAGCCTTCCCGCTCTTGGACAAACTGCGCGATCTTGTTTTGCTCTCTGGCTTCTTTGAAATTCACAATGGTTGCTGGTTGAAGTTGTCTTTAATCTTCACAAGCTGATTTGAAAGATGCTTCAAATGGTCGAGGGCAAGAATATAATACTTACGTTTCTCTCCGCCTAACTCATTTGGTGAAATCCTTATCGGTGAAAATTGCATATTAACCGTATCTTTGATATCTGCCGCAGCGCCGGGAATTTCTTTATCCAAAAAGTTTTCTATCTCCACAATCAACATCTGGGATTCTGGATCAAATGCCTTCAACTTGAAAAAATGCTCATTTTGGTTTGCATAATCCCAAAATTCCATCCGGCTTATTTTTGAATACAAGTCGTTTAGTTTTTCTCGGTATTGACCGAGCCGTTTTAGAATTTCAGCCTTCTTTTCTTCTTTCGTTGGTGGAACAAGTGGCGTTAAAGCGATTTTGCAAATTCCGTCATCGTTAAAAAATTCCATGTTAAATTCTCGCTCAATTCTGGAAAAGCCACGAGCCGATGCTGCAAACTTGATTTTGTATTTCTTTCCTTCGTGAAAACTCGCGGTGTTTTCTTTGCCATAAGATTCGTTCACATTGAATTTTGCAACAACGCTTCGCGGCTGCCCTTGAATTTTCATTGATGGCTCAAAATAAAAGACGGTAAATTCCAATCCGTCGTTAGGGTTTATCGTATCTCGACCTGTCGCCGATTTTAACTCGGCCACTTTGTCAAAATGTGACGGATGATAATAGCGTTGCGCCACGCTTTGAAATTGCGCCGAAAGATTGTCTGTGAAAGAAACGATTTCGACTTTCAGATCATCCGCATTTAGCTTTGGATTACTATTTGAAACCCGAATGTGAAAAGAATGTTTTTTAGCTGGAAATTTTTCGCTTGGAATTGGTTCGATTTCCAAATCAGAATCCGATGATGATGCTCCATTTTGTTTTCCTATTCTCAAGAAAAAATAAACAGCAAGCATCCAAATTACAAAGAGGATTATTGCACCTAGAACAAACACCAGCACCGCCACCCACCAAGGAGCGTGGCCGACAAATTTCACAAATGCAGCCAATCCTGCGGGAATCATTAGACACCCCCTGATTCCCCATTTGAAGAAATCCCACTTGGCGTTTCCCCTAACGTCATGCCATTGGGTGAGAACGAATCTTTTGATTGAATCTCTCGACATGCCAAAACATCATCCGCCAACGATGCCGAAGCGTCAATTTCAATCTTCCCTATATCGGGGGGATAAATCCCTTGTTGATAGCAGTTGGAGCGTCCAAGCCGTTGCCCGTCTCCGCCAGTCGCACGGTGAAACTGGGCGGGATGGTGGCCACGGTGGGTTTCCAAAAGCAAATGAAGAAATATGAATGAAGAATGAAGAAACAAGACGGAAACCGGCTCGCGACGGCGTTAATTCTTCATTCATCCTTCTTCATTCATCATTTGCCCATGCTGGCCAAGGGGGAAATCGCGTCGCTGTCCGGCGCGGGGGATGACCCGCGGTATTTTCAAATCAGCGTGCCGGTGCAGCCGGGCAATTCGGGCGGGGCGCTGGTGGATGAACATGGGAATGTGGTGGGCGTGGTGTCAGCCAAGCTGAATGCGTCAGCGGCCCTGGCGGCCACGGGCGCGTTGCCGGAGAATGTCAATTACGCGGTGAAGAATTGGTAGGGCGGTCGCTGCCGCGCCGCCCTGATATTTGGGCTGCGCAGCAACGCAGCCCTACCATTCCTCGAATCCGTGCCGGCAGTTTCGGCCAAACTCAAGGAGCCAATCACGACTGACCGGAAGTTTGAGGAGGTGGTCAAATCCGCACAGGATGCTGCGGTGTTGGTTCTCGTGTATTAAGAGGTAGGGCGGTGTCGCCGCACCGCCCTGATATTTGGGCTGCGCGGCAACGCAGTAGTGTCCAGCTAATTTCGACCGGAGATCGATCTGAGCTTTGATTTCATTGGCGGTCGTGAACACAGGGCGTGTTATCGACATGGAGGACGAGCGGGCTTTTTTAAAGGATTCTTAGC